>Ga0326727_10002439_pt1 | contig 63428 bp, 54 predicted proteins | sample MB2enrmetagenome_FD_207643 | JGI IMG/M metagenome (GOLD analysis project Ga0326727, IMG submission 207643) | Lab enriched peat soil microbial communities from McLean, Ithaca, NY, United States - MB29MY | ecosystem: Environmental > Terrestrial > Soil > Wetlands > Peat | place: USA: New York...
CGAATCGGCCCAGAGCGCGCACTCGGGGAGCTTCAGGCCCGAGGGAGCCTCGATCGCCGAGAGGCGTACGATAGTCTCCTTGGCTCGCTTCATGATGACATTAGAATCGAAATTGGCGTTGGTGATAGTGGTGAAGAGACTCTCGATCACGTAGCTCGCAGTATCGGTCGGTACGTTCTTCCCGGCCGCGAGCGCGGTCACGGCCTTCGCGGCGAGGCCCTTGGAAAGCCAAATCAAGAGATCCTGTTCGCGAGCGACTACTTCGGTCTTGCCGCAGACGCCGCGTATCGTGCAGCCCTTGTTGCCCGCAGTCTCCTGGCACTGAAAACAAAACATGCTCATTCTTCTCTCCTCCTTCTCAATCGATATGGATTATCGACACCGGGCAATTGGCCGCCGCGCTTTGGCCGGCATCGCGGAGTTCTTCCGGCGCCTCGCCCTTCGCGGCTTCGACGACGCTGCACTTGCCGTCCGTCGGATCCTCCGAGAAAAGCGCGGGGCAATCGGACCAGCAAAGCGAGCACGAGATACATTGATCACGATCCACCGAGACTTTCATTGTAGTACCTCCTGATAAAAGTTGCCGTTTTTGGCTAACTACGCTGCCCTTGAATTCCGACGACGACGGTTTTTACCGCGATAGTCTTGCCCGAGCTCTCGACCGCCTCGGCGACGATCCGGGAGAGGCCCGAGCAGCAGGGAACTTCCATGATTGCGACGGTGATCGAGTAGACCGTGTTGCCCCTAATCAGCTCGGCGAGCTTCTCGACGTAGCCTTCGCTCTGGTCGAGCTTGGGGCAGGCGATGACGAGGGCCTTTCCGAACAACAGCTCTGAGTGAAAAGAACCGAGGGCGAAGGCTGTGCAGTCGGCGGCTACAAGGAGATCGCACTCATGGAAATAGGGAGCCGCCGGCGAGACCAAGTGGAGTTGAATAGGCCACTGGCTAAGTTCGGACTGAGAACTCCTCTGTCTACTCGCCTCATGTGCGGGAGCCAGAACTCCCTCGGGCGCGGCAAAGCCTGAGGCCCGAGAAGCTGGCGTACAGCTACGGGCCATGGAGCCCGGACAGCCTGTATGTGCAGCGGTCGCACCCTCGTAGTAGGCTGCCGCGTCCTTCTCGACTATCTTGAGCGCGCCGGTCGGGCAGACATCCAGGCAAGCTCCCAGCCCGTCGCAGTAGATGTCCTTGACGAGAACGGCCTTACCCTCGCCGTCGAGCTCGAGCGCTCCTTCGGCGCAGGCGGTAGTGCAGCGGGAACATCCATTGCAGAGCTCGCGGTCTATCTCGATTATCTTTCGTCTCACCCAGGTTTCCTCCCGTCACGGATAAACCTAGTGGAAACACAGGAGAGATTCCTTGACCGAGGTCAAGTCGGACGCGATTTTCAGTCGTCCCCGACGAGGCTCAGGAGAGAATCGCAGGAGGGGATTTCGAGGCGAGAACCCTTTACCTTGATGTAGCCTTCCTTTTCCATTTGGCGTAAGGTCCTGGAGAGCGTTTCGGGGGCCATGCCGAGCTCGACGGCTATCTCGCGTTTTTTCCTTGGGAGGGGGAAGGAGCAATTCGTAAGGCCGCCCTTGCAGCCCGACATATGGCCGGGGCAAAGAGCGATGATGAAGCGCGCCAGACGCTCTCTCGTATCCATAATGGTAAGCTCTTCGATGCGGTGGTTGAGCGCGAGGCACTTGCACGCGAGGAGAGAGAGGAAAAACGAGGAAACCACGGGATCAGGAGAGGACAGTATGGCGGAACGCCTGAACTCGAGGACGATGCAATCCTTCACAGCCACAGCCTGGGCGGGAAAGACCTGGGAAGCGAAGAGGATGATCTCGCCGAACCACTCGCCTCCTCCGATGCGAGCAATCTCTACTTCGTCGCCCGAGCGTGATAGGCGACGCAGGGCTATTTCGCCTTCTTCGAGAAGAAAACAGCTGCTCGCAGGCGCCTCCTGCTGAAAAAGAATGATCCCGGAAGCGACCTTGCGCCGGAAACCGAGCGCCGCGAGCACAGGCGGAATACTGCTTCCCGTTCTCTCGTGTTCGGGTCTGTTGATGTTGAGGAGCGGCATACAGACAATATACTACGGTCCTGATGCTTGACATGAGGGTTCATGCGGTCGGCCCTTAATGCTATACTGACGGCATGAACTACGGCTTTTTCCGCGCCTGCGCCCTCTCGCCCCGGCTTAAGCCGGCCGACGTCGACTACAACTGCCGGGCCATCGAAGACGGCATGGACAAGGCCGCGGCCGCAGGAGCCGCCCTCGCCCTCTTTCCCGAGCTCTCGGTCACGGGCTACACCTGTGCCGACCTCTTCCAGCAGGAGAGGCTCTTGAGGGCGGCTAAGGCCGCCTTGCGGCCCCTCGCCGAGAAGGCGGTGACGCTCGGGCTCTGCGCGGTCGTGGGGCTGCCCCTCGCCCACCGAGGCGCCCTGTGGAACTGCGCCGCGGTCCTCTCGGCAGGAAGAATCGAGGGCATCGTGCCCAAGTCCTATCTGCCGAACTACAAGGAATACTACGAGTCGCGCTGGTTCTCGCCGGGGGCCGGACAGCCCGAGGGAAGCATCGAGATCGGGGGAGAGGAAGTCCCTTTCGGAACGGGACTCCTTTTCGAGGGCTCGCCTAGCGAAGACCGGTCCTTCCTCTTCGGGATCGAGATCTGCGAAGACCTCTGGGTCCCCCTTCCCCCCTCGACCCTGCTCGCGCTCAAAGGCGCGACGCTCATCCTAAACCCTTCGGCCTCGACGGAGATCGTCGGCAAGGCGGACTACCGCCGAGAGCTCGTAGCCGATCAGTCCGCTCGCTGCGCCTGCGCCTACCTCTACTCCGCCGCGGGCCCGGCCGAATCGACGACCGACGTAGTGTTCTCGGGCCACTGCATAGCGGCGGAGTACGGCACGGTGCTCGGGGAATCGAAGCGCTTCTCCCGCGAAACCGAACTCCTCGCGGTCGACTTCGACCTCGGCAGGCTCGAGGGCGAGCGGCGCAGGCTGTCGACCTTCGGCGATCAAGCCGCGCTGCTTCGCACGGGCGCCCTCGGCGAGGCGGGAGAGCCAGGCTCGGTCGTCCGTGTCGAGGTCGCGCCGTGGGACGCGGCTTCCTTCACGAGGAACATCGAGCGGCGGCCCTTCGTGCCGACCGACGACGAGCGGCGCGACGAGCACTGTCGCGAAGTCTTCTCAATCCAGACCGCGGGGCTCGCAAAACGTGTCGAGCATACCGGCGCCAAGAAGCTCGTGATCGGTGTGTCGGGCGGCCTCGACTCGACCCTGGCCCTCCTCGTCGCCGCGAAGACGCTCGACCTCCTCGGACGCCCCCGATCGGACATCCTCGCGGTAACCATGCCCGGTTTCGGCACGACGGGGCAGACACTCGAAAACGCGCGAACGCTCATGAAGAGGCTCGGAGCCGAGGGCCGCGAGATCGATATCAAGAAGGCATGCCTTGCGCACTTCGAGGACATAGGCCACGATCAGGCGACGCTCGACGTCACCTACGAGAACGCCCAGGCCCGCGAACGGACGCAGATCCTCATGGACCTCGCGAACAAGACAGGCGGCCTCGTTATAGGCACGGGGGACCTGTCGGAAGCTGCCCTCGGCTGGTCGACCTACAACGGCGACCACATGTCCATGTACGCGGTCAACTGCTCGGTGCCCAAGACCTTGGTACGCTATCTCGTCTCCTGGGTCGCAACCCACGAGGCCGACGCGAAAGCAGCAGAAGTCCTTGCGGCTGTAGTGTCCACGCCGATCAGCCCCGAGCTTTTACCCCCCGACGCCGCAGGCAAGATCGAGCAGAAGACCGAGGAGAAGGTCGGGCCATATGAGCTTCAGGACTTCTTTCTCTACCACCATGTGCGCTGGGGCGAAGACCCCGACAAGATACGCTTCCTCGCCTCGCAGGCCTTCGCGGGCGATTACGACACGGCGGAGATTGACCGTTGGCTCGAGCTCTTCTACAGGCGCTTCTTCGCCCAGCAGTTCAAGCGCTCCTGCGTGCCCGACGGCCCTAAGGTCGGCTCCATCAGCCTCTCGCCCAGGGGCGACTGGCGCATGCCCAGCGACGCGCCCTGCGAGGCCTGGCTCAAGAAGGGACGCTGAACCATGCGGAAAACAGCGTCTAGTTGCGGGGCCGTGCGGCCCTATATACTTCGCCTATGCCAAGCATGAAGGAACTATCATCGATCTGCGTCTTCTGCGGTTCCAGCCAAGGATCGAGGCCCGAGTACGCCGAGGCTGCCGCGGCCCTTGGGCAAGCGATAGCGAAGAGGGGACTAAGGCTCGTCTACGGCGGTAGCGACGTCGGCACCATGGGCATCCTTGCGCGCTCGGCGCTCGCGGCGGGCGGCAAGGTGACGGGCATCATCCCGAAAAAACTCTACGAGCTCGTCGACCACGTCGAGCTCACCGAGCTTATCGTCGCCGCCGACATGCACGAGCGAAAGGCCACGATGTACGAAGCCTCCGACGCATTCATCGCCCTGCCGGGCGGAGTCGGAACCATGGACGAGCTCTTCGAGGCCTGGACCTGGCGCGGCATCGGCTACCACGACAAGCCCATCGGCATGCTCGACGTGGCCGGCTATTACAAGCCGCTTCTCGCGTTCTTGCGAAGCATGGTCGGTGAGGGCTTCCTCGGAAGCGAGCAGCTCGAGGACTTAGTCCTCGATACGGAGTCTGTGCGGCTCCTCGATAGATTGGCCGCGAAGGGACCGCTCCTGGTCCACAAGCGCCCCGAGCGAGCGAGGTGGCCATGAGAGGCGGAAAGCGCCCCATCCCGGAAGGGGCTCCTGGTCATCCCTTCACGAAATCGCGAGAGTCCCTCATGCCGCGAGGCTCCAAGGACCCGAGGCTTCCCAAAGAGCCGAGGCTCGGGGAGCCGAAACCGCGCCCGACCGCACTCCGGAAAGGCAGGATTCCCCCCGCCAAGCTCGTCTTCGAGGACGAGGAGATCCTCGGCTACGACAAGAGCTCGGGCCTCGCGGTCATCGCCCCGGACGGCTCCCGCGGTCGCTGCCTTCTCGACATAGCGACGGAGCAGGTGAAGCGCCGCAACCCGAAAGGGAGGGCGGCGGTCGTGCATCGCATCGACCGCGACACCTCCGGTATCGTAATCTTCGCCAAGAGCGCCGCCGTGAAGAAGGAGCTCATGCAGGACTGGGACGCAATCGTATCGGAGCGGCTCTACGTAGCTTTAGTCGAAGGCGAGATGGATAAAGACGCAGGCGTGTTCGTCTCGTGGCTGAAGGAGGACGATTCCGGCCGAGTCCGCGTCGCCAAGACGGAAGAGCATGGCGCTAAGCGCGCGACCACGCGGTGGAAGCTGCTGCGCGCCCAGAACGGCCGCTCCCTCCTCGAACTTTCCCTTGAGACGGGGCGCAAGCACCAGATCCGCGTCCAGCTCGCGAGTTCAGGCCATCCCGTAGTCGGCGACACGCGCTATGGCTCGAATCGCTCGACCCGAGACGTGGCGAGCCGGCTCTGCCTTCACGCGACCGCCATCGAATTGCGCGTCCCCGGGCATAATGCGCGGCGCATCGAGAGTCCCGTGCCGGAGGAATTCTATATAGAGCTTAGGCGGCCGATTAATGACCGGCATGCTTCCTCTTCCGCTTCTCTTCGCGCAGCTCGAAGCGGCGAGCGTAAAGGGCGCGCTTCTCCTCGCGGGAAATAGAAACCCTCTCCGCCTTCGATTCCTCGCAGGCGGCAGATAGGGCGGCCTGGGCCTTCGTCGAAGGCGGCCTGCCTCTATCGCGCATCGCCTCGCGCAGGGCGCGCTTGGGGTTTCGAATTCGATTCTCCGCCTGAGTCTCGTCGGAATGAGCCCCGGAGCGCGGCATGAACGCAAAGCGATAGAGCATGAAGTCGAGAAGCTCAACGTTGCTGGGCTCGCTTCCGAAGACATGACGGGCAACGACGAGTCGGCCCCCTTCCTCGGATTCGAGCACGCCAACCCAGAACGGGCCCTCGAAGTAAACGGTGAATACGGCAGCCATGGACTCTCCCCGGGGTATGCTTTACCCCCGGCGAGGAATGGACGCCGCCTATCGGCGGTGGTTACTTGAGGCGATGGAGCTCACGCGAGTTCCTCCCCCTGCCGGACTACCTACCGGCATCGTGTTTCTATCCTTGCCAATCGAGCGTGAACGTTAACCGATACTACAAAGGGCGACCCCCTTTTTCAAGGGAGGGCCGCCCCGCCTGCGAAGGAAGGCTAAAGTCTAGCGACTGCGCGAGCGGCTACTCGTCATGCGGCCTGTGACTTCGTCGATTGAGAAACTCGAGGAGCCGGATACCGACGAAGAGCCTCTCGCGTCATGGAACCGGGGTGCGGGACGCGAAGCCGCTCGTGCCGCAGGATGAACAGCTGCGGGATGGGCAGCTGGACGCGAAGCATGGGCAGACGAGGATGAGCGCTCGGGGCGGCGCCCTCCGTCCTGCCTGCCGCTCGATTTCGGCTGAGGCCGGCGACCGCGGTTCACAGAGTCGTAGTCGGGCCTTGTGTCTTTATTTGTGGCCCGCGCCTGAGCGTCGACTATTGCGCCCTTGCGGCCCTCCTCGGCGGCCTTCTCGAAGACGGGACCGGAGGCGACAGGCACGCTCTTGCGAAGCAGACGCTCGATCGCCTTGAGCAGGGGCTTTTCCTCGCTGTCGCAGAGGGCGATCGCCTGGCCGCTGGCTCCCGCTCGCGCGGTTCGGCCGATTCGGTGCACGTAGGTCTCGGCGACCTCGGGCAGTTCGTAGTTGTAGACGTGGCTCACGCCGTCGACGTCGATGCCACGGGCCGCGAGATCGGTGGCCACAAGGACGCGCAGATTGCCCGCGCGGAAGCCCTCCATGGTACGCGTGCGGTTGTTCTGGCTCTTATTTGCGTGGATCGCCTCGGCGGGGATGCCCGAGGAGGAGAGGGACTTCGCGAGCTTGTCCGCGCCATGCTTGGTGCGCGTGAATACGATGGCGCGCTGGACGGCCTGGCCCTCGATGAGAGAGGTGAGATAGCCGCGCTTCTCGGCCTTGCTCACGAAGGCGACCTTCTGGTCGATGAGCTCGACGGCGGGCTTCTCGGGGGAGACAGTCACGCGGATAGGGTCGTGGAGTATCGAATTGGCGAGGCCGGCGATGTCGTTCGGCATCGTGGCGGAGAAGAGGAGGGTCTGCCTCTTCTTAGGCAGAAGGGCGACGATCTTGCGCACATCGCGGATGAAACCCATGTCGAGCATGCGGTCGGCCTCGTCGAGTACCACGATGCCGACGCCGTCGAGGCGAAGCTGCCCCTCGGACTGGAGGTCAAGGAGGCGTCCGGGAGTGGCGACGAGCACGTCCACTCCGCGGCTCATCGCCTTGACCTGCGGGGACTTCCCGACGCCGCCGAAGACACAGGTATGGCTGATGCGAGAGCCTACGCCGTAGGAGCTAAAACTCGCATCGATCTGCGCGGCGAGTTCGCGGGTCGGCGAAACGACTAGGACCCGGCAGCCGCGAGAAAGCGGCTTTTCGGAGGAAGCGGAAAGGAGTTGGATTATAGGCAGGGCGAAGGCGGCGGTCTTGCCCGTGCCCGTCTGCGCGCAACCTAAAAGATCGCGCCCCGCGAGGAGGGGCGGGATGGCTGCGACTTGGATCGGCGTAGGCGCATCGTAACCCTGAGCCGCCACTGCGGACAGGAGGACCTGCGAGAGGCCGAGTGAGGAGAAAGTCTGATCGTTCATTAGAGTCCTTAAAAGGAGGGGAAATGGGGCTTGTGCCAGATTAAGTCTTATTAGGGCCTGCCGAAGCGACTCACATCGCTACCGCGACGTTTATAGCCGCCGCGAGGCCCCGTCCGTTCTTAACGGTGGCGTCTATTCTCGCCCCGGCACGAACTCGACCGCGAACGAGCGCCAAGGCGGATCAAAAACCTTCGATCCAGAGTTAGCAATTACAACTATACCTCAAAAAAGATCGCTTCGCCTAGTCGCGCGGCATAAAAATCTAACGTTTCCCCTGCTGCCTACTCGAGCAAGAGGGTGAATGGTGGCGAAAAGCCTGCCCGGTCAATGTTTGATGCAGAGGTCTATTTCGAAAGCCCCCGACGGAAGCTGGAAGGAGAGGGCGAAGACGGACGCGATGTTCGGCCAGCCGATCTTGTGATTGGGACCGCGCACGATGACGGGCGGAGCGATGTCGATATTGATATTGTGTATCGCGGAGATGGCCTGAGCCGCGATGATATTGATCATCTCGCCCACGAGACCGCTTTCGAGCTGCCGAGTCTCGTCCGCGCCGGACGCTACGCCCGTGCATGCGAGCAGGGAAGAAAGGAGGCCGTTGGTGAGCCGTATGGCGACGACTCCCTGGGCCTGCCCCGCGAGGCCGACTAGGCCCGTAATGTCCCAGCCGTGGTCTTCGGAGCCCGTGAGCTCGCTCGCACCTATATCCTCGGCGGTCAGAGCGAACATATCCTTGAAGGTTCCCTTGGCCGCCCGGGAAAAGGCCGAGACGATATTCGTGTCCATGATTCCCCCGCACATTAACAATAGCTTCAAGCCGTTCCCGCCACAAGGCCTATTGTTCCTGTTGTTGGAAACGAATCTTCCAAGCTAAAGTAAGAGACTATGCGATCCAGCTTTCTGCGGGGAAGACCCGCCTTCGGCCCGAGCGCCTTCTATAAGGAGGCGCTCGGCATCGTAATTCCCGTGATGCTCCAGATGGTCATCACGAGCCTCATCTCCCTCATCGACAACTTCATGGTCGCGGGCCTGGGCGACGTCAAGATGGCCGCGGTCAACGTGGCCAACCAGATCAATTTCGTGTACATCGTCGTGATCAACACGGCCTGCATGGCGGGCGGCATCTTCCTGTCGCAGCACCGCGGCGCGAGCGATCACGAGGGCATGAAGCAGTCCCTCCGCTTCAAGCTCGTCATGGGCCTCGGCATCGCCGCGATCCATTCCACCCTCTGCCTTGTCTTCCCCGAATTCCTCATACGCCTTATGCTCGGCGGCAACAGCGAGGGCTCGGACATCGTCGAAGAGGGCGCAAGGTTCCTCAGGCTCGTCACGCCGAGCTTTTTCCCGATAGCCGTCGCATCGGCGGTGGGAACCTCCTACAAGGACGTAGGCAGGACGAAGGTCCCCCTCGTCGTGTCCTCGACGGCCGCGGCCATCTGCACCTTCCTCAACTGGATACTGATCTACGGAGCCCTCGGCGCCCCGAGGCTCGAGGTCGCGGGGGCCGCCATCGCCACGGACATTGCGAGGTTCGTCGAGGCCGCGGCCTTCCTGGCCACCGCCGCCTGGGGCAAACCTTCCTTTTCATTCAAGCCCTCCACCCTCTTCCGCATAGACGGGTGTTTATTCAAGGAAATACTCAGAAAGTCCGTGATGATGTTCTTCTCGGAGACCGCCTGGGTCATGTCCGAGACCATCGTCACCGCGATCTATAACGGCCGAGGCGGAGCGGAGACAGTAGCCGGCATGGCCGCCGGCTGGACCATAGCGAACATCTTCTTCATGGCCTTCGGCGCGGTCACCACGGCGACAAGCGTCATCGTAGGCTCGACCTTAGGTTCGGGGCGGCTCGAGGAAGCGCGCGACAAAGGGCGATGGATCGTCTATGGATCGATAATCTTCGGCACGTTAGTCGGCATATCGGCTGCGTCGTCGACCTTTCTCGTCCCGATCGTCTTCGGGAACCTCAGCCCCGCGGCGCGCGTGGTGACGCGAGGCCTCGTATTCGTCATCGCGGCCTATATCCCCCTGTGGACCATGATCAACGCCCAGTTCGCGCTCGCGCGAGCAGGAGGGGACACGGCCATGGGCGTGTGGGTCGACGTGGGCGTCACCTACGCGGTGTTCATCCCGATAGCCTTCGCCCTGGCCGCGTTCACGCCTCTCGGGCCCGTACCCCTGTTCGCCATCGCGAAGCTAGCCGACATCGGCAAAGCGGCCGTGGCCTTCTGGTGGCTCGCCAAGGAACGCTGGGTGCGAAACCTCGCAGCGTAAGAATGCGGGGCGCGTTGTGTGGCCGCGCTCCCCCTTACTTCCCGTCCTTCATGTACTTACCGATGAACTCGAGTTTAAGGTCGCGGAGCACGGAGGATATCGAGACCTTGTACACGTGCGGGTTCAGGAGTCGCAAATAGGTCGAGTCAAAGCGCTCGAAGCGCTCGCGCAGGCCTGAGCGTATTTCGGTGAGGGCAGGCTGCGGGGAGACGATCTTACCGCCCTCCATCACCTTCGAAAGCATGGGCCGGGCCGCAGCGGGGCGAAGGCGCAGCTGGCGCCAGTCGGCAGAGGGGTGGTGGAGGAAGAGCTCCTCGAGCGCCTGGGGCGTCTCTCCGTCGAGGGCGAGGAGGTCGTCGATGGCCATGCCCTTGTCGTCGTAGAGCCTCCACACTTGCTTGACTCCCGGGTTCGTGGACTTCTCGGGATTGTCGGAGAACTTCATCGTGGGCTCCAGTCGCCCGTTCCGCTCGACTGCTGCGAGCTTGTACACGCCCGTAAAAGAGGCGTCGGGGGCGCCGGTAACGAGCTTGGTGCCGACGCCCCAAGAATCGACGGGCGCGCCGTCCGCGACAAGGTGCTCGATGATCTCCTCGTCGAGCTCGTTGGATACGACGATGAAGGCGTCCTTGAAGCCGGCCGCGTCGAGCTCGCGGCGCACCTCACGGGTGAGGTAGTCGATGTCGCCGGAGTCGAGGCGCACGCCGAAGCGCTTACCCTTCGCGGCGAGGGCCTTGCCCGAAGCGATGGCGTTCTTGATACCCGAGTTGAGGCTGTCGTAGGTGTCGATGAGGTAGACGGTCTTGTCCGGGTACATCTCCGCGTAGGCGTCGAAGGCCTCGCGCTCATCGGGGAAAGACATAACCCAGGAGTGGGCCATGGTGCCCGTGACGGGAAGGCCGTAGAGTTTGCCGGCCAGGGAGTTCGCCACGGAGGAGGCGCCGCCTATGAAGGCCGAGCGCGAGGCGGAGAGGGCGCCGTCAGGTCCCTGGGCGCGCCTTAGGCCGAACTCCATGATGTTGCCGTAGTTCGAGGCCCTCCAGATGCGCGCAGTCTTAGTTGCTATGAGGCTGCCGAAATTGAGCCTATTGAGCACGAGGCCTTCGACGATCTGCGCCTCGATGAGGTCGGCGTGGATGCGCGCGAGAGGAGCCTGGGGGAAGACGATCTCGCCCTCGGCCATCGACCAGATGTCCCCGCGGAAGCGGAAGTCCGCGAGGTAGTCAAGGAAGCCGCGCTCGAACATATCGAGCGACTCGAGATAGGCGATATCGGACTGCGAAAAGCGTATCGTCTCGAGATCGCGGAGGAGGGGTTCGAGCCCCGCGAACACGGAATAGCCGCCAGAATAGGGGTTTCGGCGGAAAAAGACATCGAAGACCGAACGGGTGTTGCGCCCGAGCTTCCAATAGCCCTGGGCCATGGTCAGCTCGTAAAAATCGGCAAAAAGTGCGCTGGACATGCTGCCGAAACCGGCCTGATCGGGATTGATAGATACGTTGGGCGTACTCATAGGAGAACCTCCGATTTGATCAGCGAGGCGCCGGAGCGGCGCATGGTATCGAGGGCGCGAGAAGCGCCGCCCGGGGGAACGTCGACGCCGCGCATCGCGTCCTCTATTACGAAGGTCCCGTAGCCGAGGCGAAGGGCGTCGAGGACCGTATAGAGCACACAGAAATCAGTTGCGAGGCCCACGACGTAGAGCTCGCGGACGGCGAGGGAGCGCAGGGCCCCGTCGAGGCCGGTGTTCGTCGTCCTGTCGTTCTCGAAGAAACAGGAGTACGAGTCCAGGCCAAGTCTGAAGCCTTTGCGCAGAATGATCGAAGCCCGGTCGGTCTCGAGGAGGGGGTGAAAATCGGCCCCAATACTGCCCTGGACACAATGCTCGGGCCAGAGGATCTGTACAATATCTCCCGCTTCGACCGTGTCGTAAGGCTCCTGGCCAGGCCAGGAGGAGGCGAAGGAGACGTGGCCGGCGGGGTGCCAGTCTTGGGAGAGGACGACGCGCTCGAAGCGCGAGGATAGCGCGTTGACGATGCCTATGATACCGCTCCCGCCGGGGACCGCAAGGGCGCCCCCCTCGCAGAAATCGTTCTGCAGATCGACGACGAGCAATGCGCTATGCGCTATGTCCATGTGTCGATAATAACTCTATTTATAGAATCGCGGAAAGCATGTTACTCGACGGCGATCCTGGCTTTGTAGCGAAGACTGAACTCTAAGGCCTTAGGCGTTTCGCCCTCGATCCTGGGCGCAAGCTCGATTCCGGCTACAGGCAAGGAAGCCTTGAGAAGGAGATTCCCCTCCCACCCTAAGGGCAGCTTTACGCTCGCCCCGCCGGTCGCGACTACTGGCGACGAGGGAAGCCCTTTTTCGAAAAGCTCGAGCGAGAGTTCGAGGCCGAAAGAGGGCAGAGCCCCTCGCCCCCCAAGCTCCGTGGCGAAGGTTAGGTCGAGGCCTTCGATCTCCGCCGCCCAGCGCAGTTTCGACGAGAAACAAACAGACGCGGAAGAGCGATCGTCCCTTATGCGTCTTTTTATCGCGCAGGCCCAACTGCTCTCCGCCTCGCCTTCGGCCGAGTTTCGCGTTGCGAAGCTCGTCTCCAAAAAACGCCCCGAATCGAGGACGAGGGGAAAGGAGAGAGCGGCCGATCCCTCCTCTTCCCATAGCGGCGCATAATGCAAGCCTTGTCCTTCGGCCTCTGCGGCGAGCGATACGTAGAGATAGGAGGGGCCGAACAGCTCAAGGCGCGCATCGGCCGAGGCACCGAGGAGTTTTTTCGTCCGCTCGCCGAAGAGACAGCGGAAACGGGGATCGGCGAAAGAGGCGCGCAGAGCGAGCCCCAACGGTCCCGAAGTCTCGCGCGACTCGAGCCGGAAAGCGGCGGCCTCGCCCGCGAGGCGGCCCCAACTGTAGGCGGCCGCCACGAGGGACGAGGAGCTTCCGACCTCATGCCTCAGAACGAGAGCGGCGTCGAAGAGGGGAGAACCTCCCTCCGATGCGCTCAGGGCGGGACTAGAGGCGGGGTCCGGCCGCCAGCCTTCGCTCGGCGTGCGGTCTTTCGCGAAGCTCGCAGCGCCTATGAGTTCGGCTTTAATCCCTAAGGCTTCGAGCCTGAGCGAGCAGCCGCCCGAGCTCGCTCCGAGGTTCCGGGGGGGAGAGGGGCGGGAGGAAAAGGCGACGGGTCCCTCCCCTTCGCCAAGGGCAAAGAAAGAAAGCGGTCCTGCGTCGAGGCCGAGGGCGGCTCTACGCGAGCTGAAAGAACCATCGATATCGACTATGGGGCTAGCGGAAAGCGAAGTGCAGGATACGGGATTGGCGAGGAAGCGGAGGCTTCCCGAAGGAGATCCTGGCCCGACCGCAAGGCGCAAGCCTTGATTCGTAGGCGAAACGAGCTCGAGGCAGCCAGAGTAATAGGAAAACTCTCCTTGCGCATCGAGAGCCAGCCTGAGGAGCGAGCCTTCCTTGGCAAAGCCAAGACGCATGGAAAGTGCATCGGAGTTGAGGCTGGACGAGATAGAAGCGAGCAAGGGAGAGGCAAAGATAAAGCATGGGAATAGGAGGAGGGTCGCCGAAAGGGAGGATCGAGCGAGGGCCATATAAATCAAACGCGCCCAAGATCAGTTTCCCGATTGAAGTTCGGAGACAAAAAACATAGGATATCGGCTCGGATGAACCAAGACAGCGTAAAAAGAATACTCCTCGATCTCGAGGAGCCCAGGACCGAGTTCTCCCTCATCTTTTCGGGCAAGGAGAGCGGCCTCGTCAACGGCCTCTACAAGCCCCAGAGCCGCGAGATCATCATACACAACCGCAACTTCGACTCGGAAAGCCAGCTGCTCTATACTGCCATACACGAGTACGCCCACCATCTCCACTGCGAGCGCAAGGGCGGACTCTCTTCGGGCAGGGCGCATACAAACGAGTTCTGGCTCATTTTCCACGAGCTCCTCGTCAAAGCCGAGGCCAAGGGTTACTACCGCAACCTTTTCGACGAAGAACCCGAGTTCGTCGAGCTCACCGCCAAGATTCGCGGCTCCTGCATGGCTGAGAACGGCAAGCTCATGCTCGAGTTCGGGGAGCTCATGATCCAGGCACAAGCCTTGTGTAAAAAATACAAAGCCCGCTTCGAGGACTACGTCGACCGGGCCCTGGGCATGCCCCGAACGACAGCAAATAGCGCGATGCGGGCCGCGGTCTACCACGTTGATCCGGAAGTCGGCTGGGACGGCATGAAGATGGCAGCGGGCATCCGCGACCCCCTGGTTCGAGGCGAGGCGCTCGAGGCCCTGCGCTCCGGATCGAGCCCGGCCTCGGTCAAGGCCCGCTTCGCGCCGAATAAGCCCCCCGAGAAGACTGCGGAGCGCCTCGCTAAAGAGAAGGAGAGGCTCGAACGCACGATCGCGAACCTCCGAGAGCGCCTAGGCGAGGTGGAAAAGGCGCTTTCGGAGCTCGGTTCGGGGCAGAGCTAGCGGACGCTCAACAGCAAGAAGGACATGTCGTCCTGCTGGGGCGTCGTGGCTGTAGCCACGGCGACAGTGGCCACGGCCGCGTCCTCCGACGTACGCGTGTCTACTGACACGACGCCGCGATGCTCGTCGAGCGCCTTGGGAATGGCCTCTCGTAGGCTCTCGCCGCTCTCGACGGCGGAGAGGACCGCCTCGACGAGATGGCGCTCACCGAACTCGCGCCCAGACGGATTCTCCTGTTCGATGAGACCGTCTGTATATAGGAAGAGTTTATCGCCGGACTTGAGCCTATAGTGGGCAATATCGGGCTCGAGCTCGGCCTCTACACCCACGGGCAGATTGCCGCGCTGCCCTTTCAGCAAACGTGGCCGCCCTCCGCGAAAAAGGGCGGCATGGGAGTGACCCATGTCCGCGTAGGCGAGACGCTGTCCCGCAGGATCATAGATGAGGAAGACACCGGTCAGGTACTTCTCCATATGGAAGGTCGTCACGATGGAATCGTTGATGCCGACGACGAGCTCGGAGAGGCCCCTCTTGTAGTCGAACATCGTGAGCATTCCCCAGACCATCGACACTATGATCGAAGCCGCTACGCCTTTCCCCGATACGTCGCATAACGCGAGGAATAGCTTGCCGCCGGGTAGCTCTTTCATGAAGTAGAAATCGCCGCCGACGCCCTTGGCCGGGCGCGACCAAGCCTCGATCTCATAAGGCGCCGAGGCATCCCCCTTGTCTCCCGAAGAGGCGCTGAGCAGGCGCTCCTGGAGCCTGCCGGCGAGCTCAATGTCGTCCTGCGTCATCCGGGAAAGGTAGTTGGCAAGGTCTTGGGAGGCTAAGATGCCAAGGAAAGCCCCGCCGGGGCCGGAGAGGATGCAATACTCGTCCCCGTCCTGAAGGAGGCTCCCGGCCACGGCGAAAAGATCCGTGTGCGCGTCGAAGACAGGCACCTCAAGGGCGAGCTCGGAGACGCGGCTCTTCCCGAGAACCTCGCGGCCGAAGCTCTTCCCGAGGAGGCCGAATAGCTTTTCCCTGTCGACGATGCCTTGGGTCTCTCCCTCTGCGCCGATGATTGCGACGACGGGGAGCTCCGGGCGGTGCCCAAGCTCGTCGGCTAGATCGAGGACGAGCGCGTCCGCTCTCGCGTAGCAGAAGTACTTCGCCGCATGGAGGGCCGAGGAACTGTACATGCGGCCACGTGGGACCTCGAGTATCACGCTGCCGCTATCGGCGGCCTTTTCTTCGTCGTTTGAAACGGCGGAAGAAGCATCAAGTACCGAACTCATAGTGATTGCATTCTCGGACCGTCTTGTTAACCTTTCGTTAAGCTTCCGTCAGTTATCGACATTTCGCGCCCTTAGCGCTTGCTTGCGAAAGCCGTTTTCCGATACACCGAGCCCATGGAATGGATTATGTCGGCTCCCGACTCGGGCGGTTTCGAGAATATCGTTCTTAAAGGCGATTGCGACCTGTATGCGGCCCCCGCATTCGCAAAAGCCATGCAGTCCCGTATATCCGAGGGGGCGAAGAAGCTCCGCCTCGACCTCACCGAAGTAGGTTATCTCGACTCCACCGGCGTGGGCGCCATTATCAGGATACTCCAAGAGGCCAAGCGTTCCGGCTGCGAGATCCGCTTCCGAGGCATCGAGGGCTCGCCGCGCAAGGTGCTCAAGATGTCGAACATCCTCGCCATCATGAAAGAGGACGGGCAGGCATGAAAGGGCTCATTGTCAGGCAACTTATAGTCGACGAGCGCAACGAGCTTTTCGACGCCCAAGGCATGCGCTATGCGGAATTCCCGAGCGATTTTTCGAGGATTCGAGAGTTCACCGCGCAGATCCTCGCCGATTGCCCATCCCTCTTCATGGAGGGAAACCTTCTCGAGCAGCAGCTGTCAGAGATCATAAAGAATGGGATCAAGCATGGCAATCACAATGACCCCGAGAAGCTTCTGCGCGTCTGGTACGACCTGCGCAAGAGGGCGCGCTTCATCGTCGAGGACGAGGGCGAGGGCTTTTCCGAGATCGAAAATTGGAACGAGTTCTTCCGCCGCAGGCAGACGGCTCTCTTCGACCAGGACTTCGACACCTTCCTCTCGCTCGCGAGCTACCGCGGCCCCCGGAGCGACGATACTGACGGGGGCAACAGCCTCATTGCGGCCCTCGAGTATTGGAACGGCGGCATGATCTTCAACGATAAGAAGAACAAGGTGGGCGTCGTCCGCTGGTACGCGCAGGGCTCGTCGATAGCCCGTTAAGCGAAGCAAAGTCGCACAGCTGCCTCTTTGCGCTGCCCCATGCTATCATGAGACCGTGATTAGTTTCAGCCTCATCGACCTTATCGCCGTGGGCGCGATTCTCGTCTTCGGGATCTCGGCTTTTCTCTTTTCGCGCTCGGGCAACGACCTCGCACCCAGCAATCCGAAGGCCATGCTTGCGACCCGAGAAGATGCGAACATCGGCCCGCCGCGACGGAAGCTCGCGGTCTGCGTCGGCGACTCGATCACGCGAGGCGCCGCCAGCGTCGACTACGTGACCGCCCTTGCCTCTCGCCTGCCCGAATGGGAGTTCTCGAACGCCGGCGTCAACGCCGAGCTCGCCTACAACCTGGCCGAGCGCGTCGGCGACATCGTCGCGCTCAAGCCCGAGGCGGTGACGATACTCATCGGAACGAACGATGTGCTCGCCACCTTCGGATTCAGGAGCGCCCTCGGCTACATGGCGGCCAAGCGCCTACCCGAGCGGCCTTCGATGCTCTTCTATCGGGAGAACCTCACCGCGATCGTGCGTACCCTCAAGCGCGAGACCGACGCTCGGATAGCCCTCTTCTCGATACCGCCCATCGGCGAGGACCCCGGCCACTACGCCTACCTCAGGACCGAGGACTACTCGCGCATCGTCCTGGAGATCTCTCGCCAGGAGGGCATCTCCTACCTACCCCTTCACGAGAGACTCTGCGCCTACATCGAGTCCATGCCGCCCTTCGATCGGGAGCGGCAGCTTCGCTTCAAGGACTTTGGTTGGGCCCAACTCCGCGCGGGGCGCATGCAGCGCTACCTGGGCAAGAGCCTCGACGAGATCTCGGCGGCGAACCATTTCCATATCCTGGTCGACGGCGTGCATCTCAACAGCCACGGCGCAGCCATAGCCGCCGAGCTGGCCGGGGAATTCCTGCGGGGCTATTGAACTAAAAGAAGCCTAACCTCGATATTTCACTCGCCGAGGACAAAGGGCGGAGCACATAAAAAGCCCAAGGCCCTCCGAGGAAAGTCGGGCCTTGGGTCTTTTTCTATGCTCCGCCCCAGTTCGACGGCCAGCAAACTCGCAGCAGGGTCAGGCCAGGTAGGCCATTTCTCGACAACAGCATCCTGGAGCCGCGGGGACAAAAAAAAGTCTCTGTGCCTCCGAAGAAAGTCGGCACTGAGGCTTTTTTTGCTCCCCGCGACAGGTAGACGGCAATGGTCGTATGCCTTTAGCGAGGGGGCCACAGGACCGAGAGGATTCCGCGCTGATCTCAGCTTCCGCAACTCTTCCAAGTGCCAGGGCGGACACCCAGGCCGCCCCACGGGCAGGAGAGCAAAAAGGACTCCACGCAGCAAACGTGTGAATCTGGCGATACAGCCTAGATGCCAGTTTCTTGTACGGAGGTATTTGATGTATACTTATCCAATGAAGAGCGTGAAAATCGTGGTCGAGAAGCATCCGGACGGCTACGTGGCTTATCCCCTCGGGATGGAAGGCGTAGTCGTAGGGGAAGGAAATACCTACAACGAGGCTTTGACCGACGTACAGTCCGCGATCAAGTTCCACATCGAGACCTTCGGGTACGACACCGTTCTCGATCAGTCTCCCGTCCTTGAAGCCTACCTCGCGGAAGCGACTGTCTAGAGGTGGGCGCCTTTCCGAAGGATGCTCCCAAGCGTAAGGTCGTGAAGGCGCTCGAAGAACTGGGCTTCACGATCGTACGAGAGCGGGAGCACATCGCGATGGTCCGGGATAACGTCGACGGGACGCGGACGCCGCTCACGATGCCCAATCATCCGACGATCAAGGGCGCTACGCTTTGTGCAATCCTACCCCAGAGCAATATCAGCCGCGAGGAGTTTCTCGCTGCCTACGAGAAGGTGTAAGCATAGGGGTTGTTCTATTACTGCCCCACGTCGTTCCACATACCCCAGCCCGTCCTCATGGGCCGCAGGGAGCCAAAAGAAGCCCCGCGCCGACTTTCCTCGGAGGCGCGAGACTCCTTTTGGTCCCTGCGATTTGTAAAGACAGCCTAGGGTTGTGCGTCATTGATCGGCCACGCGGCGATCAGTTATGATTGTCCCTGTGAAGCAATTCGAAGCCCGAATCATCGACAATAGGCCCATCGCTCCATCCTGGCGCGAGCTAATCCTCTCCTGGGACGAGGGAGCCGGAGTCCCCACACCGGGGCAGTTCCTCACCCTCCGCGTCTCGCCCTACTCCGATCCCTTATTGCGCAGACCCTTCGCTTTCTCCGGCTTCGCTTCGACCATAAACGAAACTCTACGCGCCTCAATCATCTACCAGATCCGCGGGAAAGGCACTCACCTCCTCTCCGAACTCGCGCCCGGCGGATCGGTCGACGCGATCGGCCCCTTGGGCAAGGGCTTTCCCCTCCCCGAGGCGGACGAGGAGAGCATCCTCGCGGGAGGAGGCATAGGCCTAGGGCCCCTCCTGTACTTCGCGAAGGCGCTTGCAGCCGCGGGGAGGAAAAACGTCCTCGTCCTCGGCGTACGCAGCGCCAGTCTTCTTCCGTCGATCGAGCTGCCCGCGGGCGCGATCCTATGCACGGACGACGGCTCCTCAGGCTTTCGGGGCACGCCGGTCGATTGGATTTCGCGCAACGTATCGGGGAAAGCCCATATCTACGGCTGCGGCTCGGCGCCCATGCTCGCCTCCCTCTCGCGCCTCGCGGGAGAGAAGAGCTGGAAGGCGAGCCTTTCGGCCGAGCAGTGGATGGCCTGCGGGGTGGGAGCCTGCATGGGCTGTGCGCTGCCAAAGTCCGACGGGGCAGGCTACATGCGCGCCTGCGCGGACGGCCCCGTGTTCGACTCTACGGAAATAAACTGGGGGGTGTGAAGTGAAGCCTGACTTGAGCGTCCGCATCGGAAGCCTCATGCTCGCCAACCCCGTCGGCCTCGCCTCGGGCACCTTCGGCTACGGTTCGGAATACGAGAGCCTCGTAGACGTCGACTCGATCGGCGCCCTATATACGAAGGCGGTGACCATCGAGAACCGGCCCGGCAACAGGGCGCCCCGCATAGTCGAGACGCCTTCGGGCATGCTCAATTCGATCGGCCTCGCGAACCCCGGCGTCGAGGCCTTCATAGCCGACAAGCTGCCAGAGCTTCGCAAGCGGCGCTGCGCGATCATCGTCAACGTCGCGGGCTCCACCGAGGGCGAGTACCTCGAGGTCGTCCGCAGGATCGAGAAAGCGGCAGGGCCCAGGACCGCTGGCGGCACGGGTGTCGACGGCTACGAGATCAACGTCTCCTGCCCTAATGTGCGGCACGGGGGACTGGCCTTCGGCACCGACCCGATACAAATCGAACGCCTAACGCGTTCCCTGCGGGGCGAGACCGAGCGCCCCCTCATCGTGAAGCTCACGCCCAACGTCGCGGATATCGGCTCGATAGCCGTTGCCGCTGAGGCGGGGGGGGCGGACGCCGTCTCCTGCATCAACACCTTAGTCGGCATGGTCATCGACGTGGACGCGTGCAAGACCTCCCTCGCGATGGGAACGGGAGGCCTCTCGGGGCCGGCGGTGCGGCCGGTCGGGGTCGCCTGCTGCTATAAGGCCAACCGCGCGGTGAAGATACCGGTCATAGGACTCGGAGGGATAAGCTGCGCGCAGGATGCGCTTCAGTACCTTCTCGCTGGAGCTCGTGCGGTGCAAGTAGGCACAGGTACATTCGTCGATCCTTCCTGTGTTTCCAAGGTCCTCGCGGGGATCGAATCATGGATGGAAGCGCGGGGCGTGGCCAGGGTCGAAGACATCGCCGCAAGGCTCCGGTCCGTTTAACCCTTTCCTAACACTAGTCTCATAAAAGGCTCATTCCCCTCCCGTATGGTCAACCTGCGCCCCAAAGGGAGCGCGCCCTTCGGGCTTTTCGCCCCTCGGGCGCCCGAACAGGGCAGAACTTTCAGGAGGATAAAGATGAAGAAACTCGTATCCGCCGTCCTCGCGCTCACCGTCGCGACCGGCGCCTTCGCCCAGCTCTCCGGTAACTACACCTGGGGCGGTTCCACTACTGTCGCGCCCATCGCCCAGGCGGCCATCGAGCAGTTCCAGAAGGACAACCCTAATGTCAAAATTTCCTATGAGGGTGTCGGCTCTGGCGCCGGCCTCAAATCTCTTCTTGCCGGCCAGTACACTCTTGCTGGTTCGTCTGCGGAATGGTCGGCGACGGACCTGCAGGGCGCAAAAGCGACTGTCATCGCCCTCGATGGCATGTCAGTGGTCGTCAACAAGAACGTGAAGATTTCCAACGTCAGCAGGGACAACCTTGCCAAGATTTTCACCGGCAAGATCACCAACTGGAAGGATATCGGTGGCGCTGACATGAAGATCGTCGTCGTCAACCGCGATGAGGCCTCTGGTACCTACGCTTCGTTCTGGGAGCTTGTCTGCCAGCCCCTCTACGGGAAAACAGTTGCCTACACCAAGGACGCTATTGTGACTAAGGAGAATGGCGAAGTCGCGGCTAAGGTCACCTCTACCCCCGGTTCGATCGGCTATGTCGGCATGGCTTTTGCCGACGAGGTGGTTAAGGCGGGCGGCCGCAGGTTAACGGTCAATGGTATCAAGGATACTGTTCCCAACGTAATCTCAAAGAAGTACCCGCTCGCCCGTTCGCTATTCATCCTTACGAAGGGTGACCTCGATCCTAATTCAGTCGAGAAAGCGTTCATCGATTTCCTCCTCTCCGACAAGGGTCAGGCTATCGTCAAGTCGGCCGACTTTATCCCTCTCCCGAAGAAATAAGCTTAGTGCAGTAGGTGCGCGGAGATCGCGGAAGGGCGATCTCCGCGCACCTACTTTCCCCGTCCCCGTTGTTTAGTAGGAGCCTTACTTGAAGCGAAGGAAATTGTTCGAGAAGGGCGTCGAGTCCCTGCTCTTCGTCTGCGCCTTCATATCCGTGCTCACCGTCCTCTTCATAACGATATTCCTCTTTCAGAGCGGTTTGCCCCTCTTCTCGAAGATCTCCGTCTGGGAGTTCCTCTTCTCGACGAGGTGGGAACCCACTGCCGCGACACCGCACTATGGCATACTCTCCTTCATACTCGGCTCGATCTACGTGACGGGCCTCGCTCTGCTCTTCGCCATCCCGGTAGGATTATCAGTCGGTGTCTACCTCGCCGAGCTGGCCGAGAAGAAGACATCGAAAGTGATCCGCTCGGCAGTAGAGCTTCTCGCCGGTATTCCTTCGGTAATCTACGGCCTCTTCGGCATCGCAGTCATATCGACGGTCACACGGACCCTCTTCGGAGGCACAGGCTACAGCCTCCTGTCCGCCTCGATCGTGCTCGCCATCATGACGCTTCCTACTATCATCAACGTCACTGAGGTATCCCTGCGCGCCGTGCCGCAAGAGCTCAAAGAAGGGTCGCTTGCTCTCGGAGCCACCCACTGGCAGACCATCATCAGAGTTCTCATCCCTGCGGGAAGGTCGGGCATCATTGCCGGTGTCGTGCTCGGCATGGGACGCGCAATAGGCGAAACAATGGCCGTCCTCATGGTCGGCGGTAACGCGCCTATCATGCCTTCCGGCCTCACAGGAAAAGTGCGAACACTAACCATGAACATCATCACCGACATGAGCTACGCAAAGGGCGATCACCTCACGAGCCTCTTCACTACGGGCATCGTCCTGTTCGTCTTTATCCTCGCGCTGAACCTCACGGTGCAATTCGCGCTCAAGCGCTCGATATCGGGCGTCGAGGGGGGACAAGGTGCCTGAGCAGAGCAAACATCGCGCGGATACGCGGCGCGAGTCCTCGCGACGCGTCGTGCAGGAAAAGGCTGCCTTCGGCGTCATCCGCGGGCTCTCCATATTTACTATTGTCATTCTCGGCCTCATCGTGGGTTTTATTCTCTATAAAGGGCTGCGCTACTCCAATGAGACGCGCAGCGCTATGCTTCCCTATGCCGAAAGCGCGCCTGACGGTATATCTCTCATCGTGAACAACCAGGTCCGGCTCAAAAACATCGAGTTTCCGGTTCTCTACGGCATATACACCGACGAGTACATCAACTGGTCGAAGATCAGCTCGGACGGCTTCGACCTTCTCCCCCTTGTCGTCGATAAGTCCAAAAACGAGGGCATGAAAGCTGCCTCGTTTCTTTTCGGCGAAGACTCCGTCCCCCAGTGGGGTCGGCTCGTAAAGACCGTACCTGACGCCGCGACGGCGATTATCACGGTCGAGACGACTCCGGGAGCCGCGGCCATCGTGAGCGCTGCGGACGTGGCTGAGGCGATCGGCAAGGGGGGCTTAGCAAGCAAGCTCTGCGTAGTGCCGGTGAAACGCCTCGAAATCGCCGTGAGCGACGACGCCGTGGCCATCGTAGACAACAAGTCACTCGACGACCTCGACGACGCGACCATAGCCCGCCTCATGGGTGGCGAAATCGCGAACTGGAAGGAGCTCGGCGGTCCCGATCTCCCAGTGAGGCTCGCAGCCCCTCCCGCAGGCTCGTCGCTCGCTTCAGCAGTGGCTGCATCGGGTTATAAGAGAATAGCCACCCCCTTGGGGGCGCCGGTCAAGAGCTCCGACTACGTCGCGTCGATCCAAGGCGGCAGCGGCGAAGCCGGCTACCTTTTCGGCTCAGATGTCCAGGCCTCGGGCGTCTCGACCTTGACGCGCAAGGGCGTAGAGAACGGATGGAACCTCACGTGGAACTACCTCCTCGAAGAGCCTCGGCTCTCGGGGAGGGTTGGTGGCATCTCGACCATCATCCTCAATACACTGTTCATGCTCATCATCACCATCTTGATCGCAGCCCCGATCGGCGTCGCTGCGGCAGTCTACCTCATCGAATACGCGAAACAGGGGCCTCTCATGAACATACTGAGGCTCGGAACGGAGACCCTTGCGGGTATTCCCTCCATCATCTTCGGCCTCTTCGGATACCTCTTCTTCGTCACCATATTGCACTTCGGCTTCGGCCTCCTCTCTGGATGCCTCACCCTGAGCCTCATGATACTGCCGACCATCGTGCGCACCTCCGAAGAGGCCCTGAAGTCGGTCCCCGGATCGCTCTTGGAAGGATCACTCGCCCTCGGCGCGACCAAACTCCAGACGATAGTCAAGGTTGCGATACCGGCCGCCGCAAGCGGCATACTCACGGGGCTCATCCTCGGCGTGGGCAGGGCGGTCGGCGAGACCGCGGCCCTCATCTTTACGATGGGCTCGGACTATAAGCTCGCGAAGGGGCTCTTCTCTTCGGCCCGCGTGCTGAGCTCGCACGTGTACCTCCTCTTCGCCGAGGGCATATCCTTCGACCGCGCCTTCTCGACGGCGACGGTACTCATCGTCATAGTTCTTCTCTTCAATTTCGTCGCAAGGCGCCTTATCGAGCGCATGGGAAGCCAGCAATGAAAGACGGCGACGACACAGGAATCAAGGGGAAAACAATGGAAACGGCACGATCCAAGTTCGAAGTCCAGGACCTCGATCTCTGGTACGCTCAGACCCAGGCGCTCAAGAAGGTGGCTATACAAGTGTCGCCTAACGCGATAACCGCTCTCATCGGCCCCTCGGGCTGCGGCAAGTCGACCTTTCTCAGGGTCCTCGACAGGATGAACGATCTTATCGACGCCGTGAGGATCGAGGGCAAGGTGCTCTACGACGGGACGGATATTTTCTCGCCCGAGACCGACGTCATCGAGCTGCGCAAGAGGATAGGCATGGTCTTCCAGAAGCCCAACCCCTTCCCCATGAGCATCTACGACAACATAGCCTACGGGCCGCGCGTACACGGCCTAAAGGCCCGTTCCGGCGCCGAGCGTAGGAAGCTGGACGAGCTCGTCGAGCGCAGCCTCGTGAACGCGGCCCTATTCGACGAGGTGAAGGACAGGCTCCACAAGTCGGCGATGGGCCTCTCCGGAGGCCAGCAGCAGCGGCTGTGCATAGCGCGGGTCCTCGCCGTCGAGCCGGACGTCCTTTTGATGGACGAGCCGACGAGCGCCCTCGACCCGATATCGACGGCCAAGATCGAGACACTCCTCGACGAGCTCAAGAAGCACTATACTATCGTCATCGTCACGCACAACATGCAGCAGGCTGGGCGCGTATCGGATAGCACGGGCTTCTTCCTCCATGGCGAGCTTGTCGAGTTCGCGCCGACTAAGGAGCTGTTCTTCAACCCTAAGGACAAGAGGACAGAGAACTACATCTCGGGCCGCTTCGGTTGATATAGAATTTGACCGAAGCGAGGCTCGGTTGATCGTGATATGGCTTAGGATTAAGCTATCTACAAGACGAATACCATGGCTGGGGCGAATAGGCCCCGCCCGGAGGACTTTATGCAAGCGCGCATCCATTTCCTCGAGGAACTCGCAAGGCTCAATCATGACGTGCTCGCTATGGGCACCAGGGTCGAGGAGAACCTTCGCAAGGCCACCGAAGCCCTGAAGACCCAGAACGTCGACTTGGCGCAGGAGGTCAAGGTTTCGGACGAGCTCATCAACGCCCTCCAGCTCAAGATCGAGGACCAGGCGGCGGTCCTCATCGCGACCCAGCAGCCAGTGGCTCGCGACCTCAGAGAACTCGTGACCGTGCTCAAGGTCACGGACAACCTTGAACGCGCGGGCGACCACGCGAAACACATCGCAAAGGCTGCCATCAAGCTCGCAGGAGAGCCTCCCTTCCGCCAGATCGACAGGCTCTCCAGGATGTCCGATATCGAGTGCGAGATGATCCACGGCGCTGTCGATGCTTTCCTTAACCAAGACGCGGACAAGGCTAGGATCGTTGCTGCCATGGACGATAAGATCGACGCCGAGCACAAGCAGATGATCAACGAGGTCATCGAGCTCATGCGCGAGCACCCCGAGCAGATCGAACGCGCCAATAAGCTGCTCAACACCTCCGGCTTCCTAGAACGCCTAGGCGACCACATGACCAACATTTGCGAGGCTGTCGTCTTCATGGTAGAAGGCCGTCACGTGGAGCTGAACGACTAAACGTATGTCGAAAGCTTCCATCCTCATCATCGAGGACGACCCGGACATTCGGGAGCTGCTCTCCTTCTCGCTCGCGAAGGAGGGGTGGACCATCACGATGGCCCCCGACGGAGAACAAGGCCTCGCGGCCCTGCCCGTCGCGAACCCCGACTGCGTCGTCCTCGACATCATGCTTCCCGGCATGGACGGACTTGAGGTCCTGCGCGCGATCAAAGCCGATCCCAGCCGTAAGCGGCTCCCGGTCATCATGACCACGGCGAAGGGCGAGGAGTCCGACATAGTGTCCGGCTTGGAGCTCGGGGCTGAGGACTACGTCGTAAAGCCCTACAGTCCTAAGGTGCTCGCGGCCCGTATCCGCGCGGCGCTGCGCAGGACAGTCGACCTCGCGAGCCATTCCGCCAGTGCCGAGACTTCCCTTGCGAAGGGCGACATAAAGCTCGACTCCGCACGGCATGAAGTTCGAGTCAGGGACCAGAAGGTCGATCTCTCCGCCACCGAGTTTGCCATCCTCGAGTTCCTCCTGCGGAGCCCTGGTTGGGTCTTCTCGCGCAGCCAGATCATCGACGCGGTAAAAGGCAGGGATTATCCCGTCACCGACCGCGCGGTCGATGTCCAGATCCTCTCGCTCAGGCGCAAGCTCGGCACCGGCGGCGAGGACATCGAGACTGTGCGGGGCGTCGGCTATCGCCTCAGAGACTAAAAGCTTGAAAAAATGGCTTTTCGGGCGCGCCCTATTCGGACGAAGCCTCATTCTGCTTTCGGTAGCAATGCTCGCGGCCGCTTCAGTGTTCGCCCTTGTAAGCGGGGCCGTCTTGAGTTCCGCCTATGCCAGGGCCAGCGCGGAATCGCTCGGTCGCGCCGCGCGAGCCCTCGCGGCGGCCTTCCCCGCCGACGGGCTCTCGGGCGCGGATGCCGCGCGGCGTTTCGCGGGATCGACGGCCGAAGGCGGCTATCGCGTCACATTGATACTGCCCGACGGCACAGTCCTCGCAGACAGCGAGGCAGATCCCCGCGGTATGGAAAACCACAAGGGGCGGCCCGAAGTCGCCTCCGCGCTTTCCGGCCGCCTCTCGGTCTCGCGCCGCAGGTCGGCGACAGTCGGCGAGGAGCTCGTGTACGCAGCAGCTCCCCTATACGCGAGAGACGGCTCCGTGGAGGGCGCGCTCAGGATCGCCCTCCATGTGCCCAACTTCGACCGTGCCCTCGCGGGCTCGCGTTGGACCCTCGCCCTTGCGGCCTTGGCCTTCGTCGCCGCGGCCATAGCGGCGGCCTGGGCCTTCAGTCGTATGACGAGCCGCCCCATCGCAGCCCTGGCGCGGGCGGCACGCGCCTACGGTTCCGGGCTGGCAGCGTCGACGGCCGAGGGCGCGTCGGCCTTGAGCGCCGCCGATCCCGAAGAAATACAGGTCCTCGCATCGACCCTCGACTCGATGGCGGCCGAGATAAACGCACGCATCGCGGCCGTCGAATCCCAAGGCCGCGAGCTCGAGGCTATACTCGACGCGATGTCCGAGGCGGTGCTCGCTCTCGATTCGGGCCTTGCAATCCGCATAGTCAATCCCGCGGCGCGCACCCTCTTCGGCCTCGAGAGCGATGGTACCGGCAGGCTCCTCCTCGAGGCGACCCGTTCGAGCGCTCTCCAAGAAGTCGCCGCGTCCTGTCTCGAGTCCGGGGAAAACGAGGAAGCCGAAATCAGTCTCTTCTTCCCTTCATTGTCCGAACGCGTATTCAGGGTCTTTGCGGCCCCGCTCAAGAGCAATGCGCCGGGAGACGCCGCCGTCTCGGGCGGCGATGCTTCGAACGGGGTCGTTCTGGTGCTCGGCGACATAACCGCCTTGCGCAGGCTCGAGCGCGTTAGGCGCGACTTCGTGGCCAATGTCTCGCATGAGTTGCGTACTCCCGTGCAGCTGGTTAAAGGCTTTGCGGAAACTTTGCGCGAGGGAGCGCTCGAAGAGCCCGAGCAGGCGCGCCGCTTCGTCGGCATTATAGAGCGCAACGCGGCCAGGATGGAGAGCCTCATCTCGGACCTTCTGTCCCTCGCCTCTCTCGAGCGCGAGGACGGCTTGCGCCTCAAGACCGAGCTAACCTCGATAGCGCCCATACTCGAGGGAGCCCGGCAGGCTATCCTGCCAAAGGCCGCGGGGAAAAACATGACAGTCTTGGTCGAATGCGACGAGGCGCTCGAGGTGAAGGCCGAGGCTGGTCTCCTCGAACAGGCAGTCGTCAACCTCATCGACAACGCGGTGAAGTATTCGCCGCCTGACACGAGCGTACACGTCTCGGCCTGGGCGGAGCAGGGCTTCCTTCTCATCGAGATCCGCGACCAGGGCTTCGGCATTCCCGCGAGCGACCTGGGCCGTATCTTTGAGCGCTTCTACCGAGTCGACAAGGCCCGCTCCCGCGATCTCGGAGGGACGGGGCTCGGCCTGGCCATCGTGAAGCACATCGCCATGGCCCACGGCGGAGATGTCTCGGTCGAAAGCTGGGAGGGCGAAGGCTCGACCTTCAAGATCAGGGTACCTCTTTAGGAGCCGAGCTCGAGCGTCGCCTAAAAACGAACGAAAGCGAACTCTCCCTGCTCATCTACCGATACGAGCAACTCGGTTTGGGAGCCTAAGAAGCGCCAGAGCCCCGTCGGCAGAGAGACTATCGAATCTATAGTTGGGGCAAAGGGGCTCTCGGGCGCCCATGCCGAATCGGGCAGGATAACGGGGAAGGAATCTCTGTCTTTATACAGGCTCAGCCGAAAACTCGAAGCCACGAGGCACCTCGCGACCTCGGAGGGATCGACTATCCAGGGATCGGAGCAGCGGGCCTGAGCCTCGCCGACAAGCCTAGTGAGGTCGAAACTGCAGGGGTCGACACCCCCCGACTCGAGGAGGCGCCACACTCTCGCGGCATAACCGCCTTGCCAGTTGAGGCGACAGAGGTCGATGCCACCTTCCGTCTCTCCTCTTTCGAGTCCCTCAGGGTAGAGGATTCCGGCGGGCCGCAGCGCTCTATCCCTGGACAAGGGTAGCGCTAGGATAGCCTGAGGCAGGCCCCGCTCGACGGTGATCGTCAGGGCGCCGCCAAGGGGCGCTCTGGACACAACGTGCACGCCTTTCTCATCCCTCCAAGAGACCTCCAGCTCAAGTTCGGGAAGGAAGGTCCAGGCTGCGGGCGTCACTGGCAGGGCGAGACGGAGGGCATGGCTGCTTGGGCGCGAGATCTGTTCGCAGGCAACAAGAAGTAAGGATACGGCGGCAAGGACGAGACCAAAGATTAGTCCGTGATTGGCTTTCATATATAGAGTACGCGCGTGAGCTAGTCCCATGCTTGCCTCGGGGGCTGTTTTACACGATACTATTTTACTTATGGAAGACTCACAGGCCTTCGCGCATCAGCTCGAGGAAAGACTGGACGCGCAGAGGGATAAGCTAGACCGAACGGATCTCGTGAAGCTAAAAGAGGCCTTCAAGCTATTCCAATCGGCTTTCGTGGGGATGAGCGCCATTCTCCATAAGAAAGGCGTCCTCAGCGACGATCCCTACAAGTACGATCTCAAGATTTCGGACGTCACGATTCCCTCTGAGAGCCCCTTCGCAGAATCGGAGAAGGCCGACCAGATGTCGGTACGCGTCTCTCAGTTCGAGGCTTACCTCGATTTTCTCAATAATTACTACCAGTTCAGCTGCGATTTCCTCACAATGGGACGCATCAAACGCCTCCTCGCCCTCGTGCGGTACTTCAACTTCGCCCAGTTCACCGAGACAAGCACTCAACTGAACACGCGCGCGCTAGCCGAGGTCGCTGCGATGGTCAAGAAGGGAACCGATGAACTCTCCGGCGGCCTCATCGCCGACGCGGCCAATCAGCTGGACAAGGCGAGCCGAGACATCATCGCCTGCCTCAAAGCGCTCACCGAGTACCACAAAGAACGCTACAAGCTCGAGGTCAGGCAGATCGTCATGCCGGGACTTCCGATCGATGCCGACCTCGCGATCGCACATCGAGAGGAAGCGATCAAGGCCGTCAAGCGCAAGTTCGCCGAGGTTTCGGGCGAACTCCCCTTCTACCCCGAGCTGATAGAGGAGATCCTTCTCGAGGACTTCTCCTCGGACGGTCCGCGGCTGCGCGACGACCTGCTGCGGCGCCTCGCGATAGTCGAAGAGAAAAAGCCCGCCAACATCCAGGAGAAGTCCTTCAAGAGCGTCATCATAGACGGCGCGCGCGCCCTGTCCGCCGCATCCTTCGCGCTCGAGGAAGCAGTCGAGAAGCTCCAGGACGACGCCTCCATCCTCGCCTCCGTCGACCAGGGGCTGGGAGCGCGCCTCAAGCGCATGATCCGCAAACTCTTCTCCCCGGAGGACAAGGGCCTGGTCTACCAAGTCTCATTCGCCGATCCGGTCACGGGATCGCGGACCACGGAGGCGATCGATTTCGGCAAATTCGCCGAGGAGACGAACAAGAAGGCACGGGCACTCTCCTCCTTCGCGCAGCGCCAGGGGCCCGCGATCAAGAGAATCGAGAGCATGACGGACGATCAGGCCTACAGGTTCCTGCAACGGAACATCGAGGAGATACAGCGAACTATCCGTATCTTCGCCGCCCTCGAGGAGTTCTTTAAGTCGGAGACGGTCGGAGAAGCCAAGTCGAGGATCAAGCTCGTCCGCACCGAAATCACCACGATCAAGGGCGCTGTCATCAAGGCCAACCAAAAGAAGCACGAGTACGTTGCGCAATGCGAAGAGACCGAGCAGATGAGGCGCCTAGGCATCAAGGACGCTCCCTAAAGGAGACAGCATGTACAAGAGGATAGACATTGCGTTCCTAGCCCTAGCCCTGGCACTAGCCCAAGTCCTCGCTGCGCCCGGCGGGGCGTGGGCGCAGCCGTCGGAGACGACTCAGCCTAAACCAGAGGAATTCGTCGTCGCGTTCAACGTCCTGGACTTTCAGTTCGATCCGCACCATTCGATCTATTCAGCCGAGGCCCAGGTCTTCACAGCTACCTACGAGGGCCTGTTCGCCTACGACCCCAATAGCCTCGACCCCGTGCGCGCCGCCTGTCGCTCCTTCACAAAGTCCCAGGACGGCAAGACCTACACCTTCTACCTCCGCGACGAGGCGCGCTGGTCCGACGGCTCGCCCCTCCTCGCCCGCGACTTCCGCGACGCATGGATGCGCGCCATAGAACCCGCGACCAAGGCGGACTATGGAGAGTTCTTCGACATCATCGCCGGCGCCCACGATTACCGTACAGGCAAGTCCAAGGACGCCTCGAGCGTCGGCATCTCGGTCATCTCCGACAAGATCCTCCAAGTGAAGCTCGAGTCGAAGGCCGACTACTTCACCAGGCTCCTGTGTCACCACTCCTTCTCGCCAATCCATCCCTCGATGCTCGCCTCCGGCAAGGACTGGAAGGCATCACTGCCCTTCCCGACCAACGGGCCCTACACTTTCAAGTCCTTCGACGACTCAGGGCTCCTCATGGTCAAGAACGAAAGCTATTGGGACGCGGCTTCCGTGAAGATCCCCCGCATCCGCGCAATCTTCAGCGACGACGACAAAGACGCCACCAGGCGCTTCGACGATGGATCGATACACTGGCTCGCCGGCCCCATGAGCTTCGATACGCTTCTCGGCCAAGGCTCCATACAGATCGGACTCATGTTCAGCACCCACTACTGGTTCTTCGACTGCGGGAGCGCTCCATGGAACGACAAAGACATCAGGCGCGCCCTCGCCCTCTTGTTGCCCTGGGACGAGCTTCGCGCGAAGGACAAGTATCTGGCCCCGGCCAAGACCCTCGTCCTTCCCTTTGCGAGCTACCAGGCGGCCAAGGGCATCGAAGCCTCGAACCAGGAGGAGGCTATGTCTCTCCTCGAGAAGTCCGGTCACAAGGACGGCGCTGGCCTACCCAAGCTGACCCTTCTCCTTCCCGAGGGAAGCGACGACGCGACGCGGGTGGCCGAGCTTATGAAGGGCGCATGGGAAAAATTGCCCGCTCTCTCCGTGGAGATAAAGTCCGTGCCCGCGGCCTCCTATTTCGCCGCCGTGCGATCCGGCGCCCGAGATGGTGGTTGGACCCTCGCCTCGACGAGTTGGATAGGCGACTTCGCCGATCCCCTGTCCTTCCTCCAGATGTGGTCCGCCGACTCCAACCTCAACGACGCGGGCTTAAACGATCCCGACTACGACAAGCTCCTCGACGACGCGGCGCAGAAGTCGGGCGACGATAGGCTAGCAGCGCTTGCGGCCGCAGAGACGCGGCTCCTCTCCGGGGCCGCGGTCCTCCCCCTTTACCACAGCCTCGCGGCCAACGTGATCGACACGGACTACATCGACGGATGGTATCCCAACGCTCTCGACATCCATCCTTTCAAGTACCTCGCCTTCGGCGAGCGGAGGATCAGGGCCAATGTCGCTATTTTAAGGTAGGCCCATGCGCAGATCATTCGCGAACCTCCTCTTCCTCGTCCTGGGCCTGCCCCTGACGCTCTCCTCCCTCCTCCTCGTGTCGGTGCGGCCCTGGGCCCTAGACCGCGAGACTTACAAGCGCTTCGTAGAGGATGACCGCCTCTACGCGGCGCTCCAGGCACCCGACATGGCCTCTCGCGCGCCCGCGACGATAGAGCTACAGGCGGCCAGCCAGAAACTCGTCTTTGACGGCCCGGCCCTCATGCGGACGGCTCAGAAGGATCTACCCTGGTCAGCGATCAAGGCGACGGCCTCGCGAGGCGCCGATGCCATCCTCGATGCGGCCCTGGGCGCGAGCCCCGGCGGCAGGATCGAGCTGGATCTGCGCCCGCTGAAAGCGGCCCTCACGGCAAAGAGTCAGGCCGCAGGACGCGATTATGTCGCCGCAGCCAAGGGAAGCGACATGTCGGGTACGAGCGCGGCGCTCGTGCCCGCAAAGGCTCAAGCCGTCGCCTCCGACCTCGCCGCTGCGGTGGCAGGGATACCCGACAAGGCAGTGCCGGGGCCTCGCGCTGTCGCACGCGAGGACGCTCGCCGCCCCCCCGTCGGCGTCCTCGCGAGAAGTTCGGGAGGGCTGAACCAAACCCTTCTCGATCGCATGACCTGGTCCCTGGTCGCCGCCTCGGCCCTTCTCCTAGCAGGACTTGGCGCCCTGGGCAGCAAGGACCTCTATTCGCGCCTCTCTCGCGCAGGCAAGTACCTCATGGTGCCCTCGGTCATCGTCCTTGTCGCCGGAGCGATGCTCGCGATCCCCGGGGGCCTCATCCTTCAGAATATCCTGCCCCCTGAGGCGCGCGCGATGCTCGACGGGCAAGGTGGCGCGCAGCTACGCGCCTACCTCGCGTCTGCCCTCGGCCCGATCTCGCGCGACTTCTTCCTTACAGGCCTCGTCGCCGCGAGCCTGGGCGGAGCGCTCGTGTCCGCAAAGCGCATAGCGCAACCGAAGGCCGAAGAGGAAGATTGACCGACATGGACGTCGAAAGGTCTTCCATGGGAGAGGCAGCGAGCCTCCTCCGCAACCTGGGATTTCCCCTCCTCCAGGTGCATCACCCCTTCAATCATTTCGACTTCGTGCGCCCCGGAAGGCGCATCCTCGTCATCGGGCCCATGGGCTCGGGCAAGACCGAGTTCTCGGCGCGCATGTGGCGGGACAGCCTCGTCGCCAGGGCCAAATCGGGCGCCGCGGAAAAAGAGACGACGACCGACGGGGCGGACAGGCGCGACATCTTCGTCGTGCGCTCGAGCCTCGACGCGGCGCGCTTCCCCGACTATCCGCCCGACGCGCTCGCCTACCGGGGCGGCTACGTGCGCTGTGGCGACCGAATAGGGCCGGCGGCCGACTCCTTCGCCCTCGAGAGCCTCCTCGCGGAGAATCCCGAGGTCGGCACCTGGATAGTCGACGAGGCGTCCTTTTTCGACGAGCGCCTGGCCTACCTCATGAAGGACGAGTCCGCGAGGCGGGGCCTCGTCTTTGTCTGTCCGACGCTTGTCCTCAACTTCCGCAGGGAGATATTCAACCAGACCGCGCGCCTCCTCCTCGAGATCGCGACGGACGTTTTCCCGCTCACCGCCTATTGCGAGCACGAGGACTGCCTCGCCGACTCGCTGTATACCTACCGCTACTACCTCGTGGACAGCGTCGAGTGTCCGGCCCCCTACTTCGATCCCCTCATCATCATCGGAGGCGACCGGACCAAGAAGGACGGCCGCGAACCGAACTACTGCACGCGCTGCGACGAGCACCACTACCTGCCCGCCAAGGAGTACACCTTCTTCAGCCTGAAGCCCTTGGGCGAAGCGGCCGCGCGCGGGGACGTAAAACCCCTCCTCGCCGAGCTAGCAGCCGTCGCGGGAGGCTCGCCCCAGTCTCGCCTCGCGTCGAGCCTCGCCGCTCGGCACTTAGCCTGCGAGTATCCCTGTCCCGAGATGCTCGAGACTCTGCGCCTGCCGGCCCTCGCCGAACGCGAGCTCGTCTATCTCTACGCGGAGCAGAACCTTCTGTCGGCCGAGCAACTGCGCTCCATCGTCTCCGACCTCGGCCTCGACCGGGAGTACCTCATGGGAAGGCTCTCGGATAATAGACGGCCGCTAGAACTATAGAAAAGGCGCTTGCTTCCTGCGTAAGGCCGCGCTATCTTATCCGCAGGAACGGCTATGGGACGGATCGTACGCGAACGCGGCGCTTGCAGCCGGTCCCGGACGACGAGCCCGAGTCGGTTTCGAGAGGTAAAGACTATGCGCATACTATGGGGAAACGGGGACATTGAGAGCGAGGAGCGTTTCGAGACAGACTTCAGCTCTATCGGCGTTTCAGGCTCCTGCAAGCTTAGGCTGCATCGGGGCGATTACAAAATCGAAGTGACGAGCGACTCCAACCTCCTGCCCTATATCAACACGAGAATTTCGGGCGGCACGCTGTATCTCGGCTTCAAGCCCTTCACATGGGTCGTGAGGAAGACCGAGCTGGAATTCAACGTCACCCTTCCCGAGCTATCTAGGATAGGCAGCTCAGGCTCGACCGAGGTCGAGGTCGACGCCTTCTCGGGCGACGTTTTTTCCGCTTTCCTTTCCGGCTCGGGCGAAGTAAAGGCCGATACTCTCGATTACGAGAGCATCTCTCTCGGGAGCTCCGGTTCCGGCGGTTTCGGGGCTATCGTGCAAGCTCATGACTTCAAGCTCCACTCTTCAGGCTCAGGCGCTACGTCGATCATGGGCGCGGCGAAGAATGCCGAAATCTCCCTCTCGGGCTCCGCCGATATCGACGGTCGGAACTTCGCGGCCGAAGAGGCAAGGATAAACTCAAGCGGGTCGAGCCTCGTCGAATTGCGGGTGGTGAAGAAGCTCGACGCGCATATCAGCGGTTCGGGCGACGTTCGCTACTGGGGCGATCCCGCCGTATCGCGGCACGTCAGCGGCTCCGGGCGCGTGCAGAGATCTGGCGACTAAAGTCGCCCGACTAAAGTCGCCCGGCGGGTATCGTCAGCACGAAGGAGACGCCTTTGATCTGGCCCGGCCGCGCCTCTATCTCCCAGCCGTGCGACTCGACCACCGTTTTTACTATAGACAGACCGAGGCCCATGCCCTGCTCCCTTCGCGAGGAAGAGCCGCGGTAGAAGGGCTCGAAGATGTGCGGCAAGTCCTCGGCCGAGATGCCCGGGCCGTCGTCGGAAATGGAGACAAGGTAGCTCTTTTCCCCCGGCCTCTCCTCGACTCGGGCGGCGATGTCTATGGTTCCCCCTGGGGCTGTATAGCGGAGGGCGTTGTTGACGAGGTTCTCTATGGCGCGAGTCGCGAGCCGCTCGTCCATGGGGACCATGGATGCATCGGGAAGCTCAATCGACGAGAGGACCTTGCGCTCCAAGAGGGCGGCGTCCTCTTCAACACGTCTCGAGAAGGAACGGAGGAAGGCGCCCAGGTCGACGCTCTTGAGGCCCCTCGACCATTCGCCCGTATCCACGCGTTCGAAATCGATAAGATCGTCGATCATGCCCTCGAGCTGGTCGGCCTTAGACTCGATGATGCCGAGGTGCGAGCGGGCTTCATCGCTTGCGTCGTCCAGCTCCTCGTCGAGGGCCTCGGCGTAGCCTTTTATGAGGGCCAAAGGCGTCTTTAAGTCGTGCGATATGCCCATGATGAAGCGAGCCCGCCTGGCCTGGTCGTCCTTGATCTCCTCGCGCAGTCTGTTGAGCGAGCGCGAGAGGGAGGCTATCTCGTTGCTGCCCTCCACGGCGATGGGAAGATCGAGCTCTCCCGAGGCCACACGGCTTGTGGCCGCCTCGAGTGAGAGCACCGATTTCGCGATGGAGCGTATGATTAAGATGCACATCACCGCGGTGAAAAGGAGTATGGCGGCGAGGGCGAGTATGCCCGCGAGAATGTAGTCGTTCAGCATCCTCGAGGGCAGAAATTCCGAAAGGGGGACGCTCACGATCGCGGTGTAGCCTTCTGGCAGGGGCGGCGTGAAGCCGAAGACCAAGATCCGGCCGTTAGGCGGACTCTGCGAGGCGCGCATGACCGAGGAAGGGAAATCCGAACCCAAAGGTACGGCGGGGATCGAGGAATAGATGACCTTGCCTTCGGGATCGCCGACGGCCATCTCGATGTCCGCCGGCTTCTGGCTGATGACTCGCCTAACGCGCTCGAGGGCGGTCCGCGCCTCGCCCTCGAGCCTGAGCTCCTCGTAGCGACTCGCCTCGCGGGAGGCGAAAGAGAGACGCTCGACCACCACGAAAAGGGAGATGACGAGCAGCGGCATGAGGGCGATGCCCAGGATGAGGATAAAAGATTGAGTCTTTATCTTCATGACTCGCCCTCATCATCGGGCATCGCGCCCTGCGGCCTTTCGAGCGCAGGATTAAAGCGATAGCCACGGCCGTAGACAGTCTCGATATAGACGGGATTGGCCGGGTCCTCCTCGATCTTCTTGCGTATCCTCTGGATGTAGACGGCCACGGCCGTAAGGTCGCCGAACTCCCGCTTCCACACGGCATCGTAAATGGCCTGAGGCGTCTGCGGAGCGTCCGAGTTGCCGACGAGGTAGGAGAGGACGCCGAACTCCTTCACCGACAGGGGGATGCTCTCCTCCCCTCTTTTGAGCTCGAAGGAGGAACGGTCGAGGACGTAGGGCCCGAAGGCGACGGTGTCGGCGCTCGCCCTCTCCGAGAGGCCGCGTGAACGGCGAAGGAGGGCCCGCACGCGGGCGACCAGGACCTTCGGCGAGAAGGGCTTGGTCATGTACTCGTCGGCCCCCTGTCCCAGTCCCGCGATGAGGTCCTCGTCCGAGCCGCGCGCTGTCACGATGAGCACGGGGCAATCCGTGCCCTTTCGCGCCTCGGCGAGAAATTCGAAGCCGTCCATGCCGGGTAGATTGATATCGAGGACGATGAGGTCCGCGCTCTCCGCCTTGAGGAGGGCGAGGGCCTCCTCCGCGGTCTCGCAGGCTCGCACGCTCATCCCTTCCCTCGAAAGGAAGAGCGCTATGAGATCCGACATCTCCTTCACGTCCTCGACGACGAGTATCTTCGCTTGCATGATTTCCTGCCCTCGCTGACGAGTATAAACAGAGCGCCGCGGAATCGCCAACGCCGCAAGGGGCTATTTAGCCTTGAAATAACAAGCGTTCATCCCTGTTTTATCGCGTTTATATATGAGCCCGGGCTCCAACTTCGACACTATAAACGAGTCGAATCGCGAAAAATGGGAGATACGAGATGATTACTCCGAATCGGAAGGCGCTGTCGCTAATCCTGGCGATCGCGGCCTCAGTCCTTCCCCTCTGGGCAGAGGGATCGGCCGCGATCGCGCGGCAACTCGGCGTCGAAGAGGCGGTCGGGCTTGCACTCGACAACAACGAAAGCCTCAAGCAGGCCGCAATATCGCTCGCCACCAAGAGGCGGGCCATGGGACTAGCCTGGAACAAGGCACTGCCCTCCCTGACGGCCGCTCCCGGACTCGAGTACGGTACAAATCCCTCATTGACTGCACTGAATGGCTCAACGAATTCCTCATCGACGGCGCTCTATGGCACAGGAGAACTCTCCTTGTCCCTGTCTCTCCCAGCCTCCTTCGGGGATGATCTCAGGCTCGCCAGACTCAATTATGAGAGTCAGTTCCTCAGCTACAAGGCGACAATGAGAAAACTCGAACTCTCCGTGCGCAAGAGCGTATACAACATTCTCCTCGACACTGAGAATCTCAAACTGGCCGAGCAAAACATCGAGCGCGAAAGCGCGAGCTATGCTCAGACCGAGGCGAAGTACAAGGCGGGCCTCGCCTCAGAGCTCGATCTCCTGACCGCCAAGGTCAGCCTCGAGACACAGAAGCCCAAAGCCGACACCTACGCCACGACTCTCGCGAACGACCTGGACGCGCTCAAGAGCGACCTCGGCCTCGGGACGGACGAGGGAATCGCTATCGCTGGCTCGCTCGAGATATCCGACGAGGCGCTAAAAAAGACCGTGGACGCGGCGATGGCCAAGCCGGAGACGGAGAACCTAAGCATCGCAGCCGCCACGAAGACCCTCGACATCGCGAAGCTGACCGACGGCTCGCTCTACAAATCTAAGCTTCTTCCGTCGCTGTCCCTATCCGCCTCCGCCGAACCCGCCTGGCCCCTCGCCCCGACGGGCGGGGCCTCCTCCACGGTAACGACGAGCGCCACCGTGGCCCTAAACCTGTCCTTGGACAATTTTCTGCCGGGTTCTTCAGCGCAGCAAAGCATAGCCGAGGCAAAAGATACTGTGGCTATCGACGAAAGCGCGCTCAAGGAAGCGATAAAGGCGACGAAGGTATCGCGCAAGTCAGACAGGCGCAGCGTCGAGAGCTACCAGAGCACCCTAGCGGCGCTAAAACTCAACGTCGACCTGACCCAGCGCGCGTACGACGCGGCGAAAACCGCCTACGACAAGGGCCTCGAAACCCTCACCGAACTGCAAAGCGCCGCGGGCGACCTCGAGTCGGCCAAGCTCAGCGCTCTCTCAAAATCGTACGATCTCATCACGGCCATTCTCGAGCTCGAATACGAGACGGGGTTGCCGCTCGATACAATCGGGAGGTTCTGATCATGCAGAAAAAGCGCTTCGTGACCATCGTGGTCGTAGCCATCGCGGCCATCGTCATATCGGTATTCGCAATCGGGGCCTCGCAGGAGTCATCGGGCAAAGCCTCCGGCTCAGGCGGCCCCGGATTGGAGGGGGAGGCCCAGACGACCGTAAAAGCGGTGAGGGTCACGGCCGCAGCCATCAAGACCCTGAGACCCTATATCGACGTCGGCGGCGACGTCGAGGCCTCGGTCAACGTATCGGTCTATCCCGACATCGGGGGTAAGCTCGTCGACATGAAAGTCGCCCTCGGCGACAGTGTTGCCAAGGGCGAGACGATAGCCAGCGTCGACCCTTCGAAGCCCGGCTCGAACTATGCGATCAGCGCCGTCCCATCGCCCATCTCGGGCACGGTCACGAGCGTCATCGCCGAGCGAGGGGAGACAGTGACGACGAGCACGGCGATCGCCAATGTCGGCGCGATCGACGAGCTCAAGATCGTCGTAAATCTGCCTGAGCGGGACTCGGCCAAGGTCGCCAAGGGAATGTCCGCCGAGGTGAGCTTCGCCGCCCTGCCAGGCGAGAAGCTCAAGGCGGTCGTTTCCCGAGTGAGCCCGGTCCTGGACTCCCAGAGCCGCACCCGTGAGGTTACCCTCGTTTTTCTGGCCAAGGACGATCGGGTGGCCGCGGGCATGTACGCCGAATCGAGGATATACATCGCACCGCTCGTCGGTCGGGTCGTCATCCCCGAGGCCGCGGTGATCACGCAAAACGAAGATAACTATGTATTCACCACCACCGCCAGCGTCGCCAAGAAAACGGTCGTCGAGCCAGGGACCAACGTCGATGGCTTAGTGGAGATAGACTCCGGACTCAAGGCCGGCGACGAGGTCGTAGTCGAGGGCCAGGACCAGCTTAGCGATGGAAAGAAAGTCGAGATAACGACCGGGAGTTCCAAATGAGTCTCGCCCAGCGGGTCGTCAAGCGGCCGATCCTCATACTCGTCCTCTTCGCGCTCATTCTCATCGTCTCGATCTACTCCCTTTCCTCGGTTTCACTGGCCCTGATCCCGGACGTTTCCATGCCCATGGTCATGGTCAACACGACCTACACGGGGGCCAGCCCCGAAGTCGTGGAGAAGACGGTCACGAAGATTCTGGAGAGCTCCCTGGCCAAGGTCCAGGGCGTGACCAAGCTGACCTCGACCTCCTCCGACGGCTCGAGCGCCATCATGCTGAAGTTCAACTACGGCAAGGACATCGACAAGGCCGCGAACGACATACGCGACAAGATCGACGCGGTCAGGGACAACCTCCCGACCGAGTGCGACAGTCCGACTGTACAGAAGATGGACCCCAACTCGATGCCGATCATGGAGATAGCGATCAAGGGCGGACGCTCGGCAGAGGAGCTCAAGAGAATCGGCGAGGACACCCTCGAGTCTCAGCTCGAGCAGATTGAGGGCGTGTCCTCCGCCTCTGTGACGGGCGGCCGCACCGAAATCATCAGGGTCGACGCCTACCAAGAGAGGCTCGAAGCCTACGGCCTCACCCTCCAGGCCCTCGCCTCGGCCCTCGCCTCCCAAAACATCGAGCTGGGCGCGGGCAAGATCACCGAGGGGGCGACGGAGTACTCGGTGCGCACGACCGGGGCTTTCGCCAACGTGAGCGGGGACATAGGCAAGTCGGTCGTCGCGACGAAAAACGGCGTGCCCATATGTCTCTGCGACGTCGCCGCGGTTTCGGACGGCTACGCCGACGCCGAGAGCTCGGTCTATGTCAATGGCGAGAGCGGCGTCTACATCTCGATCTACAAGCAGACCGGGTCGAATACGGTCACCGTCGCGAACGGCGTGAGCAAGAAGCTCAAAAGCCTTAAGGAGATCCTGCCCGACAACGTCAGCCTGGAGGTCATCGATGACTCCTCGAAGCAGGTGCAATCGACGGTGAGCGACCTGATCAGGGCGATCGTCGAGGGCGCGGTCCTCACCATGATCTTCGTATTCCTCTTCCTGCGAAGCTTCAAGAGCACGATCATTATCGCCATAGCGATGCCCATCTCCGTTCTCGCCACGATCCTTGCCCTTTACTTCGCGGGCCTCTCCCTCAACATGATGACCATGGCGGGCCTGCTCGTCAGCATCGGCAATATAGTCGACTCCTCGATCGTCATCCTGGACAACACGTTCAAGTACCGCGAGCGCGGCGCCAAGCCCGACGTCGCGGCGGTACTAGGCAGCCAGGAGATGGTCGTCGCCATCACCGCGGGCATCCTGGCCTCGCTCTCGGTCTTCATCCCCATCGTCCTCTTCGGCAACCAGCTGGGCATGATGGGCATCATGTTCAAGCCGATGATCTTCACGATCATCATCTCGCACATCGTCAGTTGGTTCGTGGCGGTCTTCCTCGTCCCCGTCCTGGCGAGCCACTACCTCCCGCTCACCACACGGGAGGAGAAACCGCTCAAAAACCCTGTGATGCTGGCGCTCGACAAGGCCATCGGATGGGCGATCGACGGACTGACGCGAGCCTACCGCGTGGCCCTCGTCGCGGCACTCAAGCACCGCCTCGCCACGATCGCGATCGTCGTCGTCCTCCTCGCGACCAGCCTCTTCTACTTCCTGCCCCGCCTCACGATCGTCTTTTCTCCGCCCATGTCCAACTCCTCCGTGACCCTCTCTGTCGAGATGCCGCTCGGCACGACCTTCGTCATGACAGAAAAGGTCGTGAAAGAGCTTGCCGATACGGCCAGGAAGGAACTCAAGAATATTACCAATGTCATCGGCACTACGGGATCCGGTGGAGGCTGGTCCTCGAGCTCGGCCAACAATAAAGGGTCGATAACGATCACCCTAGCCGATGGCCATTACGACATCGCTAACTATAACGCAATACAGAACGCCCTACGCTCTCGCTTCAAGGACTATCCCTCGGCGACCTTCTCTTTCTCCGCGGGCAACAGGATGCAGGAAAACTCGGACATCGACATCACGCTCTCGTCCACGAACTACACCGGGCTGTCCAAGGCGGGCAAGGACATCGTCGCGCTCATCAAGGCCGAGCTGCCCGAAGTCCTCGAGCCGACGAGCGACTCCGAAGATGGCCTGCCCCAGATCGAGGTGGCCATCGACCGGCAGAAGGCCTACTCCTTCGGAATATCCGTGAACACGATAGCGACGGAGATCCGCGACGCGGTGAAGGGCTACGCCGCCACGACCTACCAGAAGGGCGGCGACTCGCTCGACGTGACCGTCAGGCTGCAGGAATCGGACAGACAGAAAATCATCGACTTGAATAGGATCTTCGTGCTCGGTTCGAACGGCCAGAAAATCCCGCTCTCCAATTTCGCCGAGCTCAAGAAGGGAGTCGGCCCCGTGGAAATTCACCGCACGACCCAGCAGCGCTCCATCGAAATAACCGGCAGCCTCGCGCCCGGCCACCAGGCGAACGTCGTCGAAGCCAAGATCAAGTCCCTCATCAAGTCGAAGCTGAGCATCCCTTCCGACGTCTACGTGACCTACCAAGGCTCCTGGGCCGAGGTCATGGAGATGGCGAGCGTGTTTGGCCTGATCATCATCCTGGCCCTCCTGCTCGTCTTCTGCGTCATGGCCGGCCAGTACGAGTCCTTCAAGGATCCGCTTATCAACATGTTCACCATCCCGCTCATGCTGATCGGCGTACTCGCCGCCTACGCGCTCAAGGGACAAAACCTCAGCATGTTCACACTGGTCGGCGTCGTCATGCTCATCGGCATCGTCGTCAACAACGGCATCCTCCTCGTGGACTACACGAACCTCCTGCGTGGCCGCGGCGCCGGGCTCATGGAGGCATGCATTCAGGGCGGCGCCAGCCGCTTCCGGCCGGTATTGATGACGGCCGGAGCCACGATCCTGGGCAATGTGCCCATGGCCTTCTTCGAGTCGGGCAGCTCCAGCATGACCCAGCCCATCGGGCTCGCGGTCATCGGAGGCCTCACGAGCGCGACCTTCATCACGCTCCTCCTCATCCCCGTCATCTACTATCTTGTGAACAAGCGCCAGGCCCGCAAGGAGGGCACGCTATGAAACGGTTCGAAGTGATAGCCAACCAGTCGGTGAAAGACGAGTTCATGGGCGAGCTCGAGGCGGCCCTGCCCGAGATCGAGTACACGCTCCTGCCTATCGTGCAGGGCAAGGGAAAGAAGAAGCGCAAGGACGGCTCGCGCACCTGGCCCGAGACGAACTTCCTCCTCGTCAGCTACCTCGACGAGGAGAACGCAGACAAGGCGGCCGCGATCGCAAGGGACATACGCGCCCGCTTCCCGGCGGAGGGCCTCTTCGCGAGCCTCTCGGAAGCGAGCCTAATTTAGCGACGCTTCGGCGGCTTCCATGAACCGCCCCAGGCTCTCTTCGTCCTTGAAGACCGCCCTGAAATTGGCCGGCCCTCCCCCGCCTTTGCCTCCAGCCTCGGCAAGGGCTGCCTTAAGCCGCTCGCCCAAGCGGGACTCCGCGGTCGGCGCGACCGCCTGCACGGTGAGATCGGGCAGGGAGGCGAGTATGGCGATGGCGCCCGCCTCGGCGAAGGCCTTGGCCGTATGCATGAGCGAGGCCGCAGCGCGGTCGCGATAGCGCTTCGCGACCACGCGCGCGCCGCCCTCTGCGGAGGGCAGGAAGGACAAGGCCGCGGCGACTTCAGCGGCCGCCCTCTCGCGCTCGAGCGCTCCTATCTGGGACTCGAGTTCCTTGCGCCGGATAACTTCCCTCGCGACGACCTCGGCGAGCTGGGCCTCCGAGGTCCCGAGCGAACGGGCAGCGTCGCGCACGATGCGCGACAGACCGTGGTAGTCCGCGGCGGCCCTGGCCCCGGCCGCAAAATAGACGCGCGTCATGCCCTTGTACTTCTCGGGCGGGAACAGCCTGACCGCTCGCAGCTTGCCCGTGCTCGTCTGGTGCAGGCCGCAGCAGGCGCTGTAGTCGATGCCGTCGAGCTCGACGACGCGGAGGGCCTCGTCGCCCACCTCGGGGGCCTTGCGCCTCAAGGGGAACGAGGAGATATCCTCGGGAGGGCAGACATGGTAGCGCACCGCGTAGTCCTCGGCGATCGCTACCTCGACTTCGTCCTCCATTGCGGCGAGATCCTCGTCGGAGATGGAAGGCGCGTCGAAGTCGATGTAGGAGTGATCGGAGCCGAAGTGGACCGATACGACGTGGGCGCCAAGGAGCCTGAGGGCTGTCGCGCCGATGAGGTGCTCGGCAGTGTGCTGCTGCGAATAATCCGCACGCCGCTCGCGATCGACAAAAAGGCGCACGCATTCTCCGGACTTGAAGGGGCAGGTCCCCGCGAGAACGTGATGAACGACGCCCGCTTCATCGCTCACGGCGACCACCTCTGCCCTCCGCGTGCCGTCCGCGGACTCGATGGTCCCAAGATCGCAAGCCTGTCCGCCGCCCTCTGGATAGAAGATCGTGCGGTCGAGGACGATGACGGGAGACTCCGCTTTCCCTTCGACAGCGAGAATGTCCGCCTCGCAAGTATAGAGCTCGGGGCTATCGTAGAAGAGCTTCTCGGTGGTCGTCATAAGCACATTCTAGCGCAAGGCTGCGGCGATGGAATATACTCGCCTCCATGAACGACGACTTCACGTCGAAGCGGGGCGCGACGGACCTCATCAGGGAGGTCTTCGTCTACGCCCACCGCTTCATGGGCTCGGTCTTCGTCTTCCGCATCGGCGCGAGAATCATGGACGATCCTTCCTTTCCCGGGCTCGTGAGCGACCTCGCTCTCCTCCACGAGAACGGCATCAAGATAGTCCTCGTCCCTTCGGGAGGAGCGCGCATAGACGAGCTCCTCGCCATCTACGGCATCCAGACCGAGCGGGCCGAGGGCTTGCGCATATCCACGCCCGAGGCCATGCCCCTGATCGAGATGGCCGCCTTCGACACCGCGACGAGGCTCATGAACCAACTCGCCCGCAACAAGGTAGAGGCGGTGGTCGGCAACTGGGTCCGGGCCCGCTCCTACGGAGTCCGCAGCGGCGTCGATTTCCAGCAGACTGGCGTCGTCGACAAGGTCAACGTCACGCTCATAGAGCGCTCGCTCGAGGACGACTTCGTCCCCATCCTCCCCTGCATAGGCTGGAGCGCGATAGGCGAACCCTACAACATTTCCTCCATCGAGCTCGCGACCGCGCTCGCCGTGGGCCTGAAGGCGCGAAAGCTCTTCTTCCTCACCGAAGGCGAGCTCTTCGCGCAGGGCGGCATCTCGGTGGGCGGCGAAGGCGTCGCCAGTCGGTCGGTTTCCGAGGTGGCCTGTGTCGACCCTTCATACGACGACGCGCTCCCGAGCGAGTCTTCCGCGAACGGTTCTGGAGTCAGCCGCCTCACCGTGCAGGCGGCCGAGCGCGTCCTCGCCGACGCCTCCGCCGACCTGGGCCGCGCCGAGCGCGATATGCTCGAGCACTCGGTTACCGCTTGTCGCTCGGGCGTCGAGCGCGTCCATTTCCTCGACGGGGGCAAAGAGGGCGTCGTCCTCAAGGAAGTCTTCTCGACCCTCGGCTCGGGAGTCATGGTGCATGCCGACCCCTTCGAGAACATCAGGCCCATGAGGGAGGAGGACATCCCCAACGTGCTGCGGATCATCGACGGCCTCGCCAAGCAGGGCAACCTCGTGCGCAGGACCGAGGAGGATCTCCAGCGCAAGTGCGCGGACTACGCGGTCTTCGAGACCGACGGCACGATCCGCGGCTGCGGCGCCCTCCACCGTTACGGCCCCAAAGAGGCCGAGATCGCGGCCCTCGCCGTGGACGGCAGCTACAAGCAGCTGGGCATCGGCCAGAGGATGGTCGACTATCTGGAGGAGAAAGCGCGGGGCCTCGGTCTCGAGGGAGTATTCGTGCTCACCACCCGCACCTCGGATTGGTTCCTCAGCATCGGCTTCAAGGCGGCTACGGTGGACGACCTGCCCGCCGAGAGGCAAGAGACCTACGATCGCGATCGCAAGAGCAGAATTTACATAAAGAAGTTGGCCTAAGCTCGTATGGCGGATTTCATCGACCTTCGAGGAGTCGGCAAGACCTACCGCATGGGCGAAGTTCTCATCGAGGCCCTCGCGGACCTAAGCTTTGGGATCGAGCGCGGCGAGTTCGTCGTCATAGTCGGCCCCTCGGGGGCGGGCAAGACGACGCTCCTCAACATACTCGGCGGCATGGACTCCTGCGACTCAGGCTCGGTTCTCGTGGATGGTGAGGACATCGCTCGCTACGGAGCGCGGATGCTCACCGAGTACCGGCGCTTCGACATAGGCTTCGTGTTCCAGTTTTACAACCTCGTCGCCAATCTCACCGCGGTGGAGAACGTCGAGCTCGCGTCCCAAATCTCCCGGGAGCGCCTCGATCCCGAGGCGATACTCGAGCGTGTAGGGCTGGGTGATCGAAGGGATAATTTCCCTTCCCAACTCTCGGGCGGGGAGCAGCAGCGCGTGGCCATCGCCCGCGCCCTCGCCAAGCGCCCCAAGCTCCTCCTGTGCGACGAGCCCACGGGCGCGCTCGACTACGAGGCAGGGAAGTCCATCCTCGCCCTCCTCGAGGAGACCTGCAGGCAGGGCGGCATGACGGTCGTCCTCATCACCCACAACCAAGCGATAGCGCCCATGGCCGACAAGGTCGTGAAACTCAAGAGCGGCCGATTGGAGAAGATCACGCTGAACGAGTCGCCCCTGCCGGTCGAGAGCATCGAATGGTGAGACGGGGCGGCAGCTTTTTTCGCATTACGCTCCGCGAGATAGGCTCCTCCCCCGGACGCTTCGTGTCGATCTTCCTCATCGTCCTCCTCGGCTCGGGTTTCTTCGCGGGCATGAGGGCGACCTGCCCCGACATGAAGAGGAGCTGCGACGCATGGCTCGACGAAAGCCGCTGCGAGGACTTGAGCGTCGTCTCGCTCCTGGGCTTCACGCAAGCCGAGATTGCGGCCCTCGCTCGCCTTCCGAGCGTCGAAAAAGTCGAGGGCGCCTACCGCTTCGACGCCCTTCTCCGTCGCGAAGGCTCAAGTGCCTCCGATCCCGGCACAGCGGTCGCCGCGCTTTCCCTCTCGAGCTCGCCTATGGGCGAGGGCATCGACGAGCCGCATCTATTCGAGGGCCGCCTGCCGACGCGGTCGGGCGAGTGCCTCGCCGAGATAGGCCAGGCCGGGAGGAGGCCGGCGAAAGTCGGCGAGCGGATCACTCTCGAGGGACCTTGGAAAGGCCAGGGGGGCTCGGGATCGAGGGCTTTCATCGTAACGGGCATAGCCCAGAGCCCGCTCTACATCTCCTACGAGCGGGGCATGAACAGTCTCGGCTCGGGCACCACTGCGGCCTACTTCCTCGTGCCCGAGGAAGATGCGCGCGAGCTGTGTCTGCCCAAGATTCCATGGATGAAAAGCATCGGGAACGTAAACGGAATCTACTATACCGAGGCGCGCGTCATCGTGCGGGGCGCTCGAAGCCTCGATGCCTTCGGCCCAGACTACAAGGACCTCATCGAAGCTTCGAAAAAGGAAATCCGCGGCTTCGCCGTGAGGGAGCTGGGCTCGGACAAATACTGGCTCGTCTCCGACCGCTCCTCCAACGCCGGCGTGAGAGGCTTCGCCTCCGACGCCGAGCGCGTGGGTAAATTGGGCGAGGTCTTTCCCCTCGTCTTCTTCATCGTTGCGGCCCTCGTGAGCCTCACCGCCATGACGCGCCTGGTCGAGGAGAAACGCGGCGAGATCGGGACCCTCAAGGCCCTCGGCTACAGGCCCACAGCCATACTCGCTCAGTACCTCGCGTACGCGGCGGCGGCGACCTTGGGCGGCGGCGCGGTCGGCGTACTCTTGGGCATGCGCCTCCTGCCCGTTCTCCTCTACTCTATGTACCGTCTTATGTACTACGTGGGCCCGCTCGATTTCCCCTTCGATCCCCTCCTCGGAGCAGAAGCCGTGCTCCTCGCCTTCGCCTGCACGGGAGGGGCCACCGCTTTCGCGGGAGCCCGAGAGATGCTCGCGAGTCCGGCTTCCCTCATGCGCCCGCGCTCCCCAGCGCCAGGGAAGCGCGTTCTCATCGAGCGCATAGGCTTCGTGTGGAAGCGTCTGAGCTTCCTCGGCAAGGTCACGGCCAGGAATATCTTCCGCTACAAGAGGCGCTTCTGGATGAGCGTAGTCGGTGTAGCCGGCTGCACAGGCCTCCTCGTGGCGGGCTTCGGCATGAACGATTCCCTCGCCGCCCTCACGAAAAGGCAATTCGGAGAGATATACCATTACGACGCCCTCTGCTTCCTCTCCGGAGCGAAAGGCGACACTGTCCTATCGGGCCTGCGATCGGCCCCGAGCATCGCCTCGGCCGATTACCTCGCCCTCCAGGGCTGCAGCCTACGCCGAGCGGCAACGGGAAAAGCCAAGGCCCGTCGCGAGAGCCTCGAGGCCTATGTCGTGGTGCCAAAGGAGCCTCGATCCCTAGGCCGCTACATCACCCTCCGCTCAGGAACCGATAGCCTCGAGCTCCCCGACGAAGGACTCGTCCTCACGCGCAAGGCAGCGGAGCTTCTTGGGTTCTCTCGAGGCGACAAGATCGTCGTCGAAGCCTCGGGACGCAAGGCCGAGTTCGCCGTCGCGGCGATCACGGACAACTATGTCTTCCATTTCGCCTATCTCTCGCCTTCTGCCTTCGCGAAAGGGTTTGGCGTCCAGCCCGACTACAACGCGCTCTGCTGCGTCGAGTCTGGCTCGCGCGATTCTCGCCTCGCGCGCGAGAGCGAGCTCGGCCGCAGGATCCTCGCAGTAGAGGGCATCGCGCGCGTCTCCTTCGTCTCCGCAGACACGAAGCTCTGGGACGATACCATGGGCAACATGAAATACATCATTGCCATCATCATCATCGCGGCCGGGCTGCTCACCCTCGTCGTGATCTACACCCTCACGAGCATCAACATCACCGAGCGCAAGCGGGAGCTCGCGACCATCAAAGTCTTAGGCTTCCGCGAGACTGAAGTGGCCGCCTACGTCTATCGCGAGAACGCGGCACTAAGCCTCATCGGCACCGCCCTCGGCCTCGTCTTCGGCCTCTTCTTGCACCGCGCAGTCGTCCTCACCACAGAAGTCGACGTTTGCATGTTCGGCAGGACCGTCTATCCGGCGAGCCTCGTCTACGCGGCGCTCTTGAGCTTGGGCTTCGCCGCCCTCGCGAACATCCTCATGAACCGCAGCCTCCGGTCGATCGACATGGTCGAAGCGACCAAGAGCGCGGAGTAAAGCGCTATGCGAAAAGCCTTCGTCTCTATCGTCCTTATCCTCGCCGCGGCCCTGCTTTCGGCGCAGACATGCCCCGTCATCATCGTCCCCGGCATAGCGGGTTCCGAGCTTACGATAGCAGAGAGCGGCCCCGACGCGATGGCCGAACTTGCATGGCCGCCCTTCGACGCATCGCGAGACAAGCTCGATGAGGTCAGGGACTTCCCCGCCCTCCTCTCGCTCGTCGGGAAGACAGTGGAACGGCTCAACTCGCTCGAGACAGGAAACGGAGCGCGCGTCTCCGCCATGACCGGGCCCGGCGCGGACACAGACGGCGCCTACGCGCCTCTTGAGCGCGCGCTCATGAAGGCCCGCGGCAGGGAGAACGTCTACTTTTTCGCCTACGACTGGAGGCTGGACAACGGGGAATCCGCGTCTCGCTTCGGCGCCTATGTGGAAAAAGTGAAACGAGAGAGAGGTGTCGCGAAGGTAGACCTCGTGGCCCACAGCATGGGCGGCCTCATAGTCTTCGCGTACCTCGCCAAGCCCGGCGCGGCCGAGAGCCTGCACCGAGTCATCATCGCGGGCTCTCCCCTCGAAGGCTCGGGCGGCGCCTACTCCTCTCTCGCGGGAGCATCGACAGGCGGAGGCGAATCGACCAACCCTGTGCTCGCCCTTGCCCTGCCCGATTCTTTAAAAACGCTCGCGACGAGAGAAAGCACGAGCGCGCATGAGATCGCCTCGGGCCTCGAGAAGACCATGGTCGCCCTCATGCGCGGCTATCCTTCAGTCTATGAGCTCTTGACCACACGCGACGCGCGACGCCTCGGAAAGATCGGCCTGCCCGATTCCGCTCAGGCGGCTGCGGCGATCGCGAAGGCCGCCCTGTTCAGGACGAGAGTCATCTCTCGCCTCGGGGAAATCTACGGCTCCGCCGAGAAGGTCAGTATTACCGTAATGGTCGGGACTGGAGTAAAAACGTTAGAGACCGCGGGAAATGCCGGCGGCGATGAGACGAGTTATCTCGACGGCGACGGCCTCGTGACGCCCCGTAGCGCGACGGCTGGCAGTATTCTGCGATCGAGGGCGAAGAGCTTCGCGACGAGCCACGTCGGGCTTGTGCAGGACCAAGACTGCCTGGACTTCATAGTCAAAACCCTTGCGCGCGAATAACGGATTTCATTCGCAAGCGGGTTGCATATCCCGCCTTTCTAATCCTCGTATCCTTCGCTTCTAGCTTGCCACCCGCGCCCGGAAGCCCATTGATGAATACGGTAATGATGCATATCACAGAGACACTGGCAAGGATAGTCAGCATTTCCGCTCCTTCGAAGTCAGTTTAGCACTGAGAAAAGCAAAGCCCGTACCAAGAATAAGTACATAATAGTTTTTGCTCTATGAAGCTCGGGGTATCGTGAGCGAGATCGGCATAACGCTCCTCTCAATACGGATCAGTTCCTGATCTATTCCTTTATCCGTATCAGGCTGAGCTCCGAGGAAATAACTCTCGATAAAAGCCCAGAAAAGTTCAGTTTGGTCGGAAAAACTCGAGAAAAGATATTCCAGGAATTTTACTGAATTCTCATGCCGTGCCTTAACATTTCTTAAGATAATATTCTCGTATCGCGAATGATCACGAGTCATATTCTGTAAGTGATAATAACTATTGATACGGATATATATCTCGGGGTTCTCCCCGCCTTGGACAGTATAGCTCAGTACTCCGGCAGCATCAAACAAGCCGAGCATCGCGAACACCTTCGAGAGATAGAACTGGTTCTTTGGCGCGGAATTCACATACAATCTGCGACTACTCCGAATATCCAAGGCGCTGAAGAAATCGCGAATGTCGATGTATCCAGAACCGATGATACGATATCCGAGGTCCTCCCTGAAGGTAATAAACCTCCCATGGTTTAGCGAGATGCTTCGATTCCAGGCATCAAGAAAACGAAGCATCGTCTCGGCAAGCATCGCTACTTGCATCTCGTCGAGCGAAAGATTCCTCGTTTTAAGGAATTCCTCCAGCTGCTGCTGCTTGAAGTATTTATTGCTCTGCCTATAGCCGTCGCAAAAGGCAAGAATGGAGTCAATCAGCTCGCTCTGAAGCCGTGATGCAGATTCGTCGCTTAAAATGACACTGATCACGACGATCGGCACAATGCTGTCTTTCGCCGAAAATCCGAACTTCGCGGGATCGCTATAGAGCTCGTACTTGAGTTTCGCGAAAGAATAGTTGGGATACCTCGTTTCCCAGAATCCCTTCAGATCGACCCTTGTGCATTCGCCGATATCCTCCCGATAGTTTCCGAACACGCGCCGCAGGTCTTCTTCCCCTTGCTCGCCATTCCCCTTGAAATAGGAATAAGTGAACAATGCGCGGGGACGAGCTACAATGGGCGAATAACCGAGTTTCAAAAGAAAATCTTTCTCGATTATCAATAGGGCCGTTTTTACCTTGTTGTCCAGATTTTCCGCATCCCTCTCCCCGTACCGGCCGCCTTCGTCGAAGATGAGCTGAAAATCATCGGAGGATATGAGGAGATTGCGCTTGTATCCCTGAGAGGCGCCAATCTCGAGGATCTTCTTCATTACACCAAGGAGCTGCGATGGACGTATCGCGGAGATGCCATAAAGCCTATTGACGAAAGAAAAATCTTTCATCAGGTAATCGAATTTCGCCAGGCCAGATATTCGCTCATCTCTCGCGGCTCGCCCTATCTCCTGAATATAGTCACAGACATTTCCAGTCGGCGCAAAATGATAGACGACATCAATATCAGGAATATCTATTCCCATTCCGAAAGCTTTCGTCGCCAGCATTATCTGTGTGCCGTTCGATCTATACCTTTGGAAGCTTTCCTTCTTTCCTATCGGGCTAAGTCCACCATGATACTGGACGACGTCCTCCGGCTTGATGGCAGTCTCGTGACCGACTATAAATACGATAAAGTCATTGATGAGCGAAACGAAGGGGAAGTAGACGAGCACCTTCTTTTGCTCCTTCTTAAGCTCTTCCAGCCGTGAAGCGAGCACTGAAAATTTTACTTCGTTGTATTCCCTCGTCTTGGTCTCAATGTAGCCCTCGCTCTTCTCGAATGAAATCCTGATATTCTTCCTCGGAATATACCCGAAATAGGTAATCGGGTCCCTCATGCCCAGGCTATCACGGGTCTCGCTGTACATATCCTCCGGGCCCTTGTAGATAGCGGTGGCGGTAAAAGTCGCTATCGGAAATCTGCCTTCCTTGCGCAGACGCTGAATGTAATTGCCGAGATACCAATAATCGGGTCTGAATGCCTTGCCCCAGGTCGTAACTATATGCGCCTCGTCGACGACCAGGAGCCCGATCGTTCGACCTCCAATCAAGGCAGTGATGTCTGATCGGCTCAAAAGGCTCTCAGGGGACAGATACAGGACGCTAACATCGCCGGCCTTTACCTTCTCGATGATTGTTTCCTTTCCCGACAAACTCACACTAGAATTTATTGTAGCCGCGATGTTCAAGCCCTTATCGGTGAGTGAATACACTTGATCGTTCATGAGGGCGATAAGGGGAGAGACCACCAGGGTGAGGAGCGCGCGTTCATGGAGCAGTATCGAGGGTATTTGAAACATGAGGGACTTACCGGAACCGGTCGGCGCAGTAACGAACACATCGCGATAGGAATTGCCAGCCTGCGCGAGATCGACCTGGGTCAGGATATCGTCGATCACGTCGCTTTGCCGCACGGTCTCTATCTTCACGTTTCCGCTGCTTCGCACATTCCGGTATACACAAAATTCGCGAAAATCAGTAACACCCCAGTATTTCTTCAGAACAGCAAGCGTATCGTAGGTATGCTTCCGTTCGGACTTTGCCTCTTCCATCTTTAGGAAAACATCGTTAGCGGAAAAACGCCCAAGGAAACCGACAGCATCGCTATATGCGCTTTTCAGTCCCTCGCTACTGATGAATACGCCTACTCGAGCGCCGTCAGGCACTACATTCCGCATCGCCCTGCAAAGCATTATCCAGGATGCTTCATCATCCGTAACGGTATACGCGTAATCAGGCTCGGTATCAGTCTCTGTCTCCGCTTTCGTTTCGCAGGACAATGCCTCCCACGCGATAGTCATCGGGGTGGTAAAAAATAGCTCCCCGCCAATCCTATAGAGCTGGCCGATACGGCCCTCGAGCTCTCGGCAGACATCATCACCGAGGAATACCGGCGTCGTGCACTCCGTTGCGCACTCATCTTCCTCAAAGCTCGAAGTACGAGCCTCTCCCTCGAAGGATAGGCTGAAAGGCAGGATGTTTTTAAAGTACGGAAGCTTTATGAATCTCATGGCGAAGAAATCCTCTATCACCGAGGCATTCAGCAGAAGATAATCTTCAAGCAGGCACCAATAGGCCCCGCCCCTATTACCGCGAGTTACAGCATCGTTGATCATCCGCCGCCGCTCGGCCTTGTCGAAGTATTCCTCGAGCGCGGTGCAATGCACCGAAAAAAGATACTCGACATTGATCTCGATAGAACTGCAGGGCATACCTGCGAGTACATACAGCAGAGGCCCTTCGCTCGTACTAGCGTCGGACAGAATCGAGGACAGAGCTATTTCTATACGCTTCAATGAAATCATTATCTTCCTCCAAACACCGCAAGATCATCCTCGTCGAATCTTCTTTTCTCTTTCATCCTCTTCATGTATTTAGCCTCGACTTGGCGTACACGCTCCCTCGTAATACCGAAATGCTCGCCGACTTCTTCAAGGGTATGGGTTTCATCGTATTCGTTTATCCCTAAGCGCATCCTAAGCAAATTGCGATTCCGCTCACCCTTTATTTCATAGAAGGAATTTTCGATCCTACGGCGCAGAGCCTCTCTCAGAACCACTGTTTCAGGCGAATCGGGGCTCGGGAGCCTCGAGACATTGAAAGAGGCTCTGGAAGTAATGCTATCCATGAGAGTGAGCCCATCTTCTCCAATCACTTCGTCCAGCGAGGTTCGAGAGAGCAACTGTCTTTGAACAGATTCCACAGCTGCATTTGCTTTTCCGCCGCTCATCTGCTCCCGCCACGACTTATGTATTTTCTCTTGGAAATGAACAGGGATTCGGGCTTGGCCGAGATTATTCTCAACCTCCCTCATAGCGGTCTGCCTGATCCAGTGTAGGGCGTAGGTAGAAAACTCATTGCAATAATGCTCGTCGAAACGTTTGATCCCTACATACAGGCCATAGAGCGCAGCAGAGAAGACATCATCGAAGTCCAGGACTCCACCTGCGTATTGGGCATATTTATTCCAAATACGCTGGGCTTCACACCTAGCCAAAGCTGTATGTCGGACCATAAGTTGATCGATTAGAGCCTCAGAACGGTCGTATCGTGGTATTTGCAAAAGTACTCGTGTATCCGCGCGATCGAAACCACTTCGCTTTAGCGGCTTTGGTTTTTGTAATACTTCAGCGAGCGGAGTCATGCTCCAGCCTTCTCCTCTTCCTCATGCCTCTGAAAATTGAGCTCCAGCAGCCTTTCGAGCACCGTCCGCCTAGTCTTGAGCACAGCCAGGGCTGCCTTGATATGCAGCTTCACATTACTTTCCTTGCTCCGCGGCGAAGCAAGAGGCTAAATCAACAACTGGAGGATTCGTCGTGCCCTCCTTGATGAAAACGTTCAAATGATCCATCGCGCGCGTTATAGCCACATAGATGAGGTTCCGCGCCATACGTTCGGAAGTCGCAGGATCGAGGGAGGAGGACACGACATGGAACTGCGGCAGGTAGAGAAGCACGACCGGAAAGTCGAGCCCTTTCGCGGAATGCATCGTCGTCAGGCGGACCGAGCCTGAGCTCGAGAAATCGTAGCCGCCGCCCCTGATGTCGGAGAGGCAGAGCCCTTCCGCCGATAAGCGAGATCCGACCGTCTCAATATCCTCGTCTCGGGGGACGATGATGCAAAGGTTCTCCGGCGCGTAACCGAGGACGTTGAGGAAGAACGTGATCCTCCGAGCAAGGAGGGAAAGCATCTCCTCTTCATCGGCGGCCGCGAAGAGCTCGGGCTTCGGCCCTTCTCTGTAGGCCTCAGGCTTATTCTCGTCGTCGCGCCCCGAAGAGAGGCACCTATAGCGCTCGGCGACTTCATGGAGCTGAACCGTGTTCCTGAAATTGGTGCGGAGGATGCGAGTCCTTCCGGCGATATCGAGGTCTGCACGCTTGAAGGAGAAGCCTGGCTGGTAGATCGATTGATCCGAATCGCCGGCGAGGATGACACAACGCTTGGCGCAAGCTTTTATCGCCTTGAGCACCGCGGCCGGCAGGTCCTGCGCCTCGTCGATGAAGATGAAGTCGGTTTGAGTAAGCGCAGTCGCTTGCCCTTCCGCGGCGGCCTTCGCGAGCAAAAGAGCGGCACTGTTCCGCGTGTATACCTTCCGAGCTTCCATGTCGGCGAGCATGAGCTCCGCGGCTTTCCAAACGGCCATGCGCTGCTCTTTCCCGAGCGGCCGCTTCATGCCGCGGCGCTCGATGCCCTGCTCGACGTACTCTTCGTACGAAACGAGGTTGCCCCAGAGGAAACCGTCGATCTCCGCCGCGAGGTCCTTGGGCGAAAGACCGGCCGCGGGAAACTGCTTGGCAAGCTCTTCCCCAAGATGGTACTCGACGCGAAGCGCGCGATCCACTTCCCGCAGCCTCTCGATGAGGAAGGAGTCCGCGGTCGAGGCCCTGCTTCCGGGGGAGCCGCCGGCGAGGAGCGTGGCGATATACTGGTCGTAGTTCACCAGCGTCTTCGTATAGGTCAGGAGCGCGATCGATCCTTGTATGGCGGGCAACCCCAAGCCATCCTGCCCAGTAGTATCACCTCCCCGCCTGATCCTCTCCATCGCCTTCAGGAGCACTAATGTCTTGCCCGTTCCCGCCGCGCCCTTAATGAGGAAATCCGCATCGAGGCTGATCTGGCCGAGCACCTTCTTCTGCTCGGGACTAAGCTTGATTATCGTACGCTCGTAGTCCGCCCTCGTGCGCGTGAGGATGGTCAAACGCGAGAGCGCGTCGATGTAGGATTGGGCGTCGCCGAGCGCAGCCGCCTTGGCATTTGCCTTCTTCAGATCAGAGGAAAGGGCGTGGAGCTCTGAGCGAAGCTCGTCGACACGTGCGTCCTTCCTCTCCTTCGATGCGGAGAGCTCGGCTATTTGCGTCTCCTTTGCGCGCACCTGGTCTTTGAGATGCACGGCATCGGCTAGGGCCCTTTCCAGCGCAGCTACGCGCTCGGACATCTCCTTGGCGCTCTTCTTCTCGACTTGGTAGCGGAAGCCGATCTCGTTGACCTCTTTGACGAGGTCCCCGAAGCAGCGCCGATCGTCCCAGGCTTTCAGATACTCTTTGACTGCGGAAAGGCCTTCTCCCTCGGGGATGCCGGCGAGGGAGCAGAAGCGCTGTAGCTGCTGCGTGGCCGCCAGAGCATCCTGAACCGACAATTGGGCGAACTCATGGCGTACTTTGTTAGTCAGGAGATGCTGCTGCTTGAGAAGACCGAGCGCAACCAGCTCGGGAAGGTATCGATCGGCCTTCCGAGAGATCCGGAGCCCAAATTCATTGATATAGCTGTGGAAATGATCGTCCTCGAGCCCTTCGGCCGGGATGCTCGAATGCAGCACTCCCTCGATGAAGGAATGGACGGCGAGCACGAAGAAAGCGGGATCGCTTCCCTGAAGCTTCGCTAAACGCTTAAACGAATCGTCGTACAGAGAAACTGGCACGGATTGCATTCTGGTATATCCTTACATCGTTAATAACTGCCTATACTAAACCTGTAATTTTCTGCTGTCAGCAATATTCAATATTCCAGTCACGACGTCAGAATTGAATATTTATGCCGTGGAATTCGCAGTAACAAGGACTGATCAGGCTTCTTCTATCTGATATCGAAGTAGTGCCGCTCGATGTAGGCCGCGCGCGCGGCGGCCTCGTCCCAGAAGGCGCTCTCCGGGTACTCGTCGCGAACCTTCTTATAATAGGAATAGGCTCTCTGAATATCCTTTAGCGGACCGTTCGCCTCGAGGGCGCGCGCGTAAAGCATGTAAGCCTCGTCGGTACCCGCGGGCGCGAGGACGAGGAGCCGGTCGAGCGCTTCGAGCGCGCCTTGGGGGCGGCCCGCCGAGAGCTCGGAACGGGCTTGAGCGAGAGCGGCTTCCGGCGTCGCCAAGTTCACGGCCACATTCGCTGCAGCCGCAGTCGGGCTCGCGGGAGTGGCCGCCGGTGTCGCGGGAATCGCTGCCGAGTTCCCGAGAGTCGCCACCGGTTTCGCGGAAGTTGATGACAAGTTCCCGAGAGTGGCCGCCGGCGTTGAGGAAGTCGCCGCCGAATTCCCGAGGGCCGTCGGGTTCGCGGCAGTCGCTTCGACGTTCGCAGAACTCTTGGGCGCGACGGTGACGCCTACCAGCTCCTCGTAGGAGAGGCCGCGCAGGCTGTCCTGCCTTTGGAAGCGCAGGATATAGTCGCCCGCCTTGACCGGGTTGAGCACGAACACGAGAGAGGTCCCCTCGAAGCGCCGCGAGTCGTAAGCAATACCCTCTTTCTGCGTCTTCTCGCCAAGGAAAGTCCAGCCCGTGCCCTCGAAGGGAATCTCGAAGCGCACGCCTTCGACAGCCTGGAAGTTGCGCGCTATATCCGGCTTCACTTCCGGCTCTGGCATGGTCACGACAGCGAGCGCGGCCGTCGACGCCGCGTTCTTCGCACCAGCCTCTTTATCCTGAACCCTTTCTTTGGGCTTTTCCTTCGCAGCTTCCTTGGCGGCAGGCTTTGCGGCATCAGGCTTTTTGACCGCGGGTTTTTTCTCCACGCTCTTCGGCGCTTCCGTTTTGGCGTCGGCTGCCAAGGCAGCCGCGGCTGCCTTGGGCGCTGCCAGCGGTGCTGTCTGGGCCGCGGCCTCGACAGGAGCCTTCGGCGCGACGATGACCGGCTCGGCCTTCTTCGGCAACTCCGGCTCGTGCAAAGAGGCGATGAGAAAATCAACCCTGGAGGCTCTGCGGTAGGGGAAGGAAATCTCGGGGATCTCCTTTGGTGCGATCGGCGCCGCAACCTGCGCTGGGGAAGCGGCGGCTGGCGTGGGAACAGGCGCGGCAGGGGCCGAAGGCGCAGGGGCAGGCGAAGTCGCGGCGGCTGGCGAAGCCACCGGGACCGCTGACTTCGAGGCGCAGCTACCGAGAGACAGTGCGGCGAGGGCGAGAAGGAGTGCAAGGGGACGAAGAGCGCGCTTCATGGAACCGTCCCGTAGAGGTCTTCGATGGCGGCATCGTTACGCTCGCCCAAGGTCGTCATGAGGAGGGGATCGTCGGGCAGCCCGATCTTGGCTGCATCCGCCGGGGTATACGTAGCGGACTCGCTTCTCTCCATCTCCATGCGGGGGGACAGAGGATCGCCCGGAGGGGGCAGCCAGGTCTTTACGAGAGCCTCGCCCGCCTTCGTGAAGGGAGGAGCGGCTTTGGCCGCCCGAGGCGGACTCGAGACGATTATGGCGACGATTGCCGCGATGAGGACAAGGCCGAGCACTGCCACGATGCCGACCAAGACGGGCGGACTCTTGACCGCGGCCTTCAGCGCCTCGCCCAACTCTGGCTTGGCGAGGGCGTTCTTGGTCCCGGAGTTAATGGGAGCGGCATTGTCAGCCTCGAGCAGATCGCCCAAAGGCGTCTCGTCCTCGACGGCGGAGAAGGGCTCGGGAGCGCTCGACGCGGCTTTCTTTGCGAAGGGAAGGCGGGAGAGCAGGGAAGATGCGCCCGCCTTGATCGAATCCAGAGCGCCGCCCTTCGCCTCGGCCATGGCCTATCGGACCTCTTCGGGAAGGGCATCGGGTGAGGGGGGAACCGAGGCCGAAGAGGGCTCGCTTGCCTTCTGCTCCGGTCGCGAGGGCTTCCGGAAGGGGCCTTCGCGCTTCCCGTCGTCGAGATCGAGAGGCGATTCCTTGCCGTCCTCGTATTCGACGTCCTCTTCGGCGATGTTGTCGAGCGGGACGTCAGGGGCCTGGACCTTGCCGTCCGAATGCTCGAGCCTGACGGCGATGACCTTGGTGACGCCCGACTCCTCCATCGTGACGCCGAGGAGCGCACTCGCCCCGGTCACTGTCTTCTTGTTGTGCGTGATGACGACGAACTGGCTCATGCGCCCGAACTCCCGCAGGAGGTTCACGAAGCGTATGACGTTCTGCTCGTCGAGGGCCGCGTCGATCTCATCGAGAAAGCAGAAAGGGCTGGGACGGACCATATAGGTCGCGAAGAGCAGCGCAATGGCCGTGAGGGTCTTCTCGCCGCCCGAGAGCAGGGGGATAGCCTCGAGCTTCTTCCCGGGGGGCTGGGCGTAGATCTCGATGCCCGACTCGAGAATGTGCTCGGGATCGACGAGCCTGAGCTCGCCCCGGCCCCCGCCGAAGAGACGGCGAAACATGTTGTGGAAGTTCTTCTTGATCTTGTTGTATGTTTCGAGGAAGAGTGCCGCACTCTCGTCGCGGATCTCGTCGGTTATGCGCCTCAGATCCTCGCGGGCTTTCTCGAGGTCCGCGAGCTGGCCTGAGAGGAAGTCGTAGCGCTCCTTGACCTCCGCATACTCCTCGGGGGCCATGAGGTTGACCGAGCCCAAGTCCTTGAGCTTCTGCTTCAGGGCGGAAAGGAGGTCGCGAAGATCGGAGACCGGAGTCTGAAGCTCGAACATTCGCGTCTCGAATTCCATGAGATCGCGGGAGTACGCTTCGATGAAGTTCTCCTTCACATTGCGGATCTCGGTCTCGGTCGACGCCAGGCCTAAGTGGAGCCGCTCGAGCTCGCTTTGCAAGGAGCCGAGCCTCTCCATCTTCTTCTTGAGCTCCTCCTGTCTCTTGGACAGATCGGAGTTCTTGAGGGCTATGTCCTTCTCCAGGCGCTCGAGCTCGGCGGCCAAGTCCTTGCCGCGCTTCTCGATCTCGGCGATCTCCTCGTCGATGCCGCCCAGCTCCTCCTCGGAGTCCTTAAGCCGCTTCTGCTCGAGGAAGACCTCGTTCTCGAGCTCCTTGAGGTAGCCTTCCTGGCCCGCGATCTCGCGCCGCAGGAGCGACAGGGCCTCCTCGGCGCCCGTAGCCTGGGTCTGCATGCGAATGCGATTGCCCCGCTGCTCCTCGAGGGTAGCGCGGTACTCGGCGACCTTCTCGCCCAGGGCCTTGTTCTCCTTCTGGAGGGCGGCAATGCGGTTTCGCTTATCGGCCACGCCGGAATCGCAATCGCCTATCTCGCGGTCGATCGCGCGCTTCTTCGTGATGATGCCCTCGGGGCTCAGGAACTCGTCGATGAAGGAGGGCGTAGTCTTCTTGTATTCCTGGTAGCGCCTCCCGAGCTCCTCCACCGAGGCGGCGGTCTCGGTGAGGTCAGCGGCCGCCTTGGCGACCAGGGCGTCGCGCGACTGGGTCGTCGCGGTGGCGGAGAGGGAACGCAGATCCTCGAGGATGGCGCCCTTGCCCGAGAGCCTCGCCTGCACGGCCGCGATGAGGGCTTCGATAGACTCCTCGGCCTTCACCCGCTCCTGGGCCGAATAGCCCGACTCTTTCAGCCTCGCGTCGAGCTGGGCGACGATATCCTCGGTGATGGCATCGAGGCGGCGGCGCGCCTCGGCCCGTTTGTCTTCGAGAGCGAGTATGTCGGCCTGGGTGCGGTCCGCCGCGGCATCGTTGTCGCGGATGCCCGCCTCGGCTGCCTTGATCCCCGTCTCGAAGCCCTCGATGTTCTTCTCGATCTCGCGCAATCGGCTGCGCAGGCTCGAGAGCTCGCCTTCCTTCTCGGCCTCGTCGTCGTGGAGGCCCTCGATCTTCTCGCGCAGGCTCTTGGCGCGCAGCTCGGCCTGCTGCATCTTGCCCTTCGCCTCGGCGACGCGCTCGACGAGGAGCTTGCGCTTGTCCTGCTTGCCGCGCGCCTCGACCGCTAGGCCGAAGACCGTCTTCTGATGCTCGACAAGCTTGGCCTCCATGCCGTTCACGACGTCGAGGTTCTCCTCGAGGGAGAGGTTGATCCCGTCGATTTCGCCCTTGACCTTGTCCCGCTCCTTGGTCTTGTTCGAGATGTCCTCGTCTCGCCTGTCCTTATCCTGCACGAACTGCCGCAGGCGCAATAGGTACAGGTCGCGCTCGGTCTCGAAGATCTCATCGCGGAGGGAGCGATATTTAAGCGTCTTCTCGGACTGGTTTTTAAGGCTGTCGTGGCTGCGCTTGACTTCGGCAAGGATGCCGCCGACCTGGCGCATGTTCTCCTCGGTCTTCTCGAGTTTCTGCTCCGCCTCGCGGGAGCGCACCTTATGCTTGGTGATGCCGGCCGCCTCCTCGAAGAGGTAACGCCTATCCTCGGGCTTGGAAGAGAGGACCTGGTCGATTCTCCCCTGCTCCATCACCGAATACGCCGACTTGCCGATGCCCGTATCCCAGAAGAGCTCGCGCAACTCCTTGAGCTTAACCTGAGCGCCGTTGATGAAGTACTCGTTCTCGCCCGAACGATAGAGGCGACGCTTTATCGCGATCTCGGGCGCGTCGATAGAGGACAAAAGGCCGTTCTCGTTGGAGATGGTGACAGTGACCTCGGCTACGGAGAGGGGCTTGCGCGTCTCCGTGCCGTTGAAGATCACGTCCTCCATCGTATCGGCGCGGAGGCTCCTGGCGGACTGCTCGCCTACCACCCACTTTATCGAGTCGACGACATTGGACTTCCCGCAGCCGTTGGGGCCGAGGAGAGCCGATATACCATCGGAGAATTCTATCAATGTGCGATCGGCAAAGGATTTAAAGCCGAATATCTCGAGACTCTTTAGAAACACGTAGCCTGTCCTTTTGCGTCATGATTAGCTAAGAACTGTAGCACGCTGAAGGGCCGATTCGCAAGGCCGAGGGGAAATAGAACGGGCCGCCCTTTCGAGCAGCCCGATCTACGTAACTCCAACAAGAATCGAGGAACGAGCCCTCTATTTTTCGTCCTGGCTCACGAGGAGGGAGTAGACTTCTTGGGGAGTCTTCGAAGCCATGAGGGCCGAGCGCAACTCGTTGTTCTTGAGCTTGGAGCTGAAGAACGAAAGCGTCTGCAGATAATAGGCATGCTGGTTGTAGGCCGCAGCGATCATGAAGAGAAGCCTGACGGGCACGTCGTCGAGAGACTGGAAATCGATGATGTCGGACTGGCTCACGCCGACGGAGACAACAAGGTCGGTCACCGAGGAAAGTCTGACGTGGGGAATCGCGATGCCCCTTCCGATCGCCGTGCTCATGAGCTCTTCTCGGCGGAGGATCTCGGCGACGAGCTCCTGCCTGCTCTTGATCTGGGGAGCGCTCGCGAGGTTCTCGGCGAGAGCGACTAGTGCGTCGCGCTTTTTGGAGAAGTTGAGAAAAAGAATTCTATCGGGAGACAGAATATTCTGAATCTGGACGACACTAAAAACACTAGCTGGCCGATTGGACGATAACCTCTCGTTTACCCAGCGTTCGATTTCACTCTTCTTGAAGCGCCAAACCGTACCGATCTTGCCCGAAGGGATTTCTCCCTTTTGCGCCCAGTCATAGACCGTGCGTTCGGACACACGTAGATACCGTGCGACTTCTTCAATCGTAAGGATATCGTCGTCCATGCGAAAAACTCCTCTAAAATAGCACTAAGCTACATAAGAATGCATCGAATGCGAAGAAAAGTCAAGTTTTGAAATCCTTTTACTACAGTCTGAATCCACAAAGGGAAAACTCCATTCAAGCCTTTTTGCATAATGAATTGAGTTACTACGCAAAAAGATCGTCGGCCCTTCAGCTCGGATATAATCCGAATTGTCCCCGAGAGCACGCTCGACGGTCAAAACCCATCGACACCACCTCTATACCAAAACGGGGACCACAGGGAAGGCCGACCTGGTCCGAGTCCTCCTTTCGAGCGTCTAAGCTGTGGCCACGGCTCGATTTATTTCCCCGCCGCGGCTATAGTCGGGAGTCATGAACTTCGATAGCGTCATAAATCGCCGAGGGACACTCTCCCTCAAGTGGGACAATCCGAAGAACGAAAGTGGCAAGCCGGATATCATACCGCTGTGGGTGGCGGACATGGACTTCGCGCCGCCCGACGCCGTGCTCGAGGCGATACGCGCGCGGGCCGAGCATCCGATATTCGGCTACACGAACGCGGGGACTGAATACTTCGAGGCGGTCGCTTCTTGGTACAAGGCGCGGCAGGGGATCGCGCTGTCCCTTAAGGACATCCTCCTCGCGCCCTCGGTCATGCCCTCCCTCTCGATCGCGGTGAACGCCTTTACCGAGAGAGGCGAAGGCGTGATGATCTTGACGCCCGTCTACCATCCTTTCTTCAGCACCGTCGAAGAGAACGGCCGCGTCGTCGTGCCCACTCCCCTGGTAAGATCAGCCGACGGCTCATGGGGCATGGACTTCGCGGGCATGGAAGCGGCAGCGGACAAAGCCGAAAGGTCGGAGACTCGCCTTCGCGCCATCCTCGTCTCAAGCCCGCACAATCCTGTGGGCAGAGTCTGGAGCGAGTCCGAGCTCGACGCCCTTCTCGATTTCGCTTCTCGCCGAAATCTCGC
>Ga0326727_10002440_pt1 | contig 63411 bp, 38 predicted proteins | sample MB2enrmetagenome_FD_207643 | JGI IMG/M metagenome (GOLD analysis project Ga0326727, IMG submission 207643) | Lab enriched peat soil microbial communities from McLean, Ithaca, NY, United States - MB29MY | ecosystem: Environmental > Terrestrial > Soil > Wetlands > Peat | place: USA: New York...
TCATCGTGAGTCCGCCGCAGCGGGACATGTCATTCTGAGCGAAGCGAAGAATCTGCTTTTCTTCGCGGCGCAACAACGTCTCACGAACTAGTGCTACAGCGGAGAGGCTTGCTCTGATTCTCGACTGGATTCTTGTGAGGCTGCGCCATGCTCACTTAGGTGAATGGATACGCCGATTGAAGTATGCACGCAGCCTCCCAAGGAGAATCCCCTCTGTTCTCGGCATAGACATAGTGCACAGGGGATGCCAATCACAGCGATTCGCCGAACTTCCTTGTATCCCTAGTGAATTGAATAGGCTCCAGTGAATCAAAGTGGCTGTTTAGCCCTGAACCGATGCCAATGGATATGTCCAAGAAGAAGGGAGTGTCGTGATTTGAGACAGGGGCTTGGCCAAACCAAGGCTTCCATCGTTAAGGCATGCGTACTCAATAAAGCCAACGCCATCGTTCTGCAAATTCATTCCAAAAGATCGGCAAAGTTGAATTGGTTATTATCACTGTGGTTACTTGACACATCTGCGAAAACCAGCTAGGGTCGTTCAGTGTGAACTTTGGGTGAAAGGCTGCCGCGCTCCGGGCCTTTGACCAAGCAGCATCCGTTCCTAGGCCAGACGCCACCTTATCAGTGCACCGGGCGCTGACTCCCCTCATCCCAATTGAGAATCACATTCTAGTGGTAATGCCATGAAGTCGCCGCGCGAGATCGGGCTCTCCTTTCCTCACCCCAACAGACTCTTAACCCTGAAAGGGATGGGTGACCCAAGGATTCGCGTCAGGGAAGCCTTGGCTTACGCCCTGGTTTTCGCGCTAGTGGCACTAACGGTGGCGGGCATCCTACGCTGGCACATTGCAAGCTTGTATCAGCACGAGATGGCCTCCTGGCGGGCGCGGCTGTCCAGTATGGCCGACGATCAAGCGCAGAGGGTCTCGGATTGGTTACGGGAGCGTCAAGAAGATGCGCAAGTCCTTGCCAATGGCCCTTCGGTCCGCGCCCTTTTGCGGCCTTATCACGGCGCAGGGCAGCTCCCGAAGTACCCTCCTGGCAGCTTGTCGCGATTGACGGCGGTCCTTAACAATCTGGCAAGATTCTACCCTTACGCCGGGGTCTATGTTTTGGATCGCGACGCACAAGTGATCGCCCAGTCCAGCCGATCCCTACCCTGGGACTCCTCGCTTAACGAAATCTGCCGAGCCGTGACCCGTTCGGGAGCCGTGCGAATCGATCTTGTGGGCGGGGCGTCACCGCGGAGCCTGGTGGTTTTCGCCGTCCCCGTGTTCCCCGAACCGGCTACGACCGATGCGGGCCGACCAACGGGCCAACCCCTGGGGATTGTGCTGTTGGTTTCCGATGCATCGCGAACCCTGTTCCCACTTCTGACGCGAGAGTTCGTTCCAACCCGGACCAGCGAAACGGTTTTCGTGCGCCGCGAGGGTAACGACATCGTCTGTTTCTCCCCCCTGCCCCATGTTCCACGCGGGTCCCCACCCCTGCGGTGCCCATTTTCCACCGCTCGTAATCCCGCACGCCTCGCCCTAGAAGGCCGCGAGACCTTTGCGGAGAGCAAAGACTACCGGGGTACCCCCGTGCTGGTAGCGACGCAGCATATCCCGGTGACCGGCTGGGGGTTGGTCCGCAAGATCGATCGCGCCGAGGCCCTGGAGGATTTTCGCCGGATGGCCCTCACGGAGGAGTTGGCGGCGGGCCTCCTGATCTTCCTTCTTGCGGGTGGCCTGCTGTTGTTTCATCGCCGCGAAGTGCTAACCCGGGTCCTGAAGCAGGAAGAGGAGAAGTTCCGTGCGCTTCTGGAGTCGGCGCCCGATGCCATCTATATCATGGAGCCTTATGCCCTGCGCATCCTGACACGCAACCGCAAAGCTGCGGAGATGGATGGTTACAGCGACGAAGAGATTGCCCACATGTCAGCGACCGATCTCCACCCTTCCGAGGAACGCAATTCGCTCGCGGAAAGGCTCAGAAGTATATCGGAACCAAGTGTGGCTTTGCCGGTTTATGCCCTGCACCACCGGAGGAAAGATGGCCACGTCGTGCCCATCGAAGAAAGGCAAACACTGGTCGAGGCAGGAGGTGAGAGAGTTGTCCTAAGCATTGTCCGCGACATCACCGAGCGCAAGCGCACGGAGGACGCGCTGAAAGAGAGCGAGGAACGATTCCGGGCAATAGTTGAAAATGCGCCTTTTGGCTATTACCGGGTGGGAAAGGATGGCCTGTGGCAGTACGTAAACCCCGTATGGGAACGTATGCATGGACTTTCATCTGAAGAGATCATCGGGAAGCCGTTCGAAATCACCCAGCCTCCAGATTCGGTGGGAGAGGCAGGGGAACTCGTCAAACGGGCCTTGGCCGGCGAGGCCATGGTAGGCGAGTTTGGCCGTCTCACAAGAGAAGGCAATACTGAATACCACAGTTTCAATATACAGCCCGTAAAGCACTGCACGGAGATTATAGGGATTGAGGGTTTCATAAATGATATCACCGAGCGCAAGCGGGCGGAGGAGGCGCTGCGGGACAGCGAAGAAAAGCATCGAACCTTGTTCGAAAGCATGGCGCAGGGGGTAGTATACCAGAACGCCGATGGCCAGATCATCTCTGCCAACCCCGCTGCCGAGCGGCTCCTGGGGTTGACGCTTGCCCAAATGCTGGGGAGAACATCCACGGACCCCAGATGGAAAGCCATCCACGAGGACGGTTCGGATTTTCCCGGTGATACGCATCCGGCTATGATTGCATTAAAGACCGGAAAGGAGGTGTCACACGTAGTAATGGGTGTGTTCCACCCTGGTGCAAATGAATACGTTTGGATCAACATCCATGCGGTACCCCAGTTCAGGCGGGGTGAGACGAAGCCTTACCAGGTTTATACAACCTTCGACGACATCACCCAGCGCAAGCGGGCGGAGGAGGGGTTGCGCGAGAGCGAGCAATTCAATCGCGAAGTTATCGCCAACGTCCAAGAAGGGGTTGCCGTCTATGACCGCGAATTCCGCTGCCAACTCTGGAACCGCTTCATGGAAGAACTAAGCGGGGTGCCCGCTTCGGAGGCCTTGGGCAAGTGCGCATTCGACCTCTTCCCTCACCTACGAGAGCAAAAGTTGGATCGGATGATCCGTCGGGCCCTTGCGGGGGAGGTTGTGCACACCCCCGACACGCCCTTCCTCGTGCCTACGACAGGCAAGTCAGGCTGGGTCTCCAACACTTATAGCCCGCACTTTGGCGCCCGCGGAGAGATCATCGGGGTCATCGGCACCGTTCGTGATATCACCGAGCGCAAGCGGGCTGAGGAAGCCGTGCGCCGGGCCAGCGCTTATAACCGCAGCCTGATCGAGGCGAGCCTGGATCCACTCGTCACCATCGCTCCGGACGGGAAGATCAGCGACGTCAACAACGCCACTGAGAAGGTGACCGGCCTCTCGCGCCAGCAACTCCTTGGGACTGACTTTTCAGATTATTTTTCCGACTCCGGCAAGGCCCGAGCGGGATACGAGCAGGTGTTCCGAGAAGGGTTGGTCCAGGACTACGAGCTGGAGATTCGGCATCGCGACGGACACGTGACGCCGGTGCTTTACAACGCCTCGGTGTATCGGGACGAGGCAGGAGTTGTCATTGGCGTTTTCGCCGCCGCCCGCGACATCTCCGAACGCAAGCGCGCCGAAGAATCGCGCGCCTACCTCGCCTCCATCGTGGAATCCTCCGATGACGCCATCGTCGGCGAGAGCCCTGAGGGCGTTATTCGAAGTTGGAACCGCGGTGCGGAAAGGCTTTACGGGTACGCGGCCTCTGAGGTGCTGGGGCAATCGGTCCTCCTGCTTGTCCCTCCGGAGCGCCAGGAGGAACTCGCCGGCCTCCTCAGGCGGATCAGGCAGGGTGAGGCGATTGAGCACCACGAGACGACGAGAGTTACGAAAGGCGGCCGGCGCATCGATGTATCGGTCAGCATTTCTCCTCTCAAGAGCGCCGGCGGTGAGGTCGTCGGTGCTTCGACGATCGCGCGCGACATTACGGAGCGCAAGCGGGTCGATGCCGCGCTGCGGCAGGTGAATGCTTATAACCGCAGCCTGATCGAGGCGAGCCTGGATCCACTCGTCACCATCGCTCCGGACGGGAAGATCACCGACGTCAACAACGCCACTGAGAAGGTGACCGGCCTCTCGCGCCAGCAACTCATTGGGACCGACTTTTCAGATTATTTTACCGACCCCGGGAAGGCCCGAGCGGGATACGAGCAGGTGTTCCGAGAAGGCTTGGTCCAAGACTACGAGTTGGAGATTCGGCGCCGCGACGGACATGTGACGCCGGTGCTTTACAACGCCTCGGTGTATCGGGACGAGGCGGGAGATGTCATTGGCGTGTTCGCCGCCGCCCGCGACACCACTGAGCGCAAACGGACGGAGGAGGCGCTGCGCCAGAGCGATCAGCGCTACAAGGACTTCATCTCGCACAGCAGTGAAGGCGTCTGGCGCCTGGGGCTGGAACAGCCCGTTCCCATCGACCTGCCGGAGGAAGAGGGCTTTCAGCGACTCCTGCAATACGGTTACACGGCCGAGTGCAATCTGGCCCATGCGCGCAACTTTGGCTACTCCACTCCAGAAGAGGTGGTGGGGATGCGTATCCGAGATAAGGTTCTTCCTTCGGATCAGGGAAGGTTGGAGTCGATTCGAGCGGTGGTTCGAGGCGGATGGCAGACCAGGACCGTCGAGTTTCGAGGCCTTGATAAGGCAGGTAAGCCCAAGGACTTCCTCAGGACGGATATTCCAATTGTCGAGAACGGAATGGTGGTACATATCTGGGGTATCACTCGCGACATCACCGAGCGCAAGCAGGCCGAAGAGGCGCGGCAACGTTCTCTCGAACAGTTGCGGGCGCTCGCCGCGCGGCTGCAAAGTGTCCGGGAAGAGGAACGGAAGAGAGTGGCGCGCGATATTCATGACGAACTTGGCCAGGCTTTGACAGCCCTTAAGATCAACTTGAGCTCGTTGATTCTTGATCTGCCGGCAGATAAGAAACAACAGGCTGAGCCCATCCTGAAACTCGTGGGTGAGACGATTCACTCCGTGCGCCGAATCTCCACCGAACTGAGGCCGGCGGTCCTCGACGCTGTGGGTCTTGTGGCCGCCGTCGAATGGGCGGCGGGAGAATTCGAGGCTCGCACCGGGATAAAGTGCCGGCTGGACTTGCCACCGGATGATATCGTTATCGACCAGGAGTGCGCCACGGCAGTATTTCGCATCTTCCAGGAGACATTGACCAACGTGGCGCGGCATGCAAACGCGGCTGCGGTGGACGTACGACTAGCCAAAGAGGACGGCAGTCTGACCCTGGAAGCGCGCGACAACGGCAAAGGGGTTAGCGAAGAGCAACTTTTGGCCGGCAGCTCGCTGGGGATCTTGGGAATGCGAGAGCGAGCTCTTTTGCTCGGAGGCGAACTCACCATTACCGGCGCTCTGGGAAAGGGTACAACCCTGAGAGTCCGAATTCCCAGGATCCATCCCACACCGCCGAAGGACGCCAGGTGATCAGGATTCTTATTGCCGATGACCATCCCATCGTGCGCCAAGGGCTGAAAGAGATCTTGGCGCGCGAGATCCCTGGCGGGATCTGTGGCGAAGCCGAGAATGCACAACAGGTTCTTTCCGAGGCGCAGAGGCAAGACTGGGACCTCGTGATTCTGGACGTGACAATGCCAGGGCGCAGCGGCCTCGACATCCTCGAGGACCTCAAGAAGCTGCGGCCCAAACTCCCCGTCCTGGTCTTGAGCATGCACGCTGAAAACCAGTTGGGCAAGCGCGCGCTAAGAGCTGGAGCGTCCGGTTACTTGAATAAGGAAAGTGCGCCGGAAGAATTGATCAAGGCGGTCCGAAAGGTGCTTGCCGGGGGGCTGTACGTGAGCGCCACGCTGGCGGAGGTGCTCGCTTTGGACCTGGGCGGGAGAGCGGACCAACCTCTCCACGAAAGGCTGTCTGACCGTGAACTCGAGGTTCTCCGAATGATTGCGTCGGGGCTGACGGTTTCCCAAATAGCTGAAAAGCTCTATTTGAGCGTGACCACCGTAAGCACTTATCGCGCCCGCATCCTGGAAAAGATGAACATGACCACCACGGCGGAACTGATGCACTATGCGTTGTCCAACCATGTCGACGATTGAAGCAAGGGAAGGACCTTCCTGCTTCCCCCGGACCGGCTCCTTGGCAGTTCCTGCTCAGGCCATGTAGTACAAACTACGATACGCAGGCAATAGTTAGTTCTACAGAAAAAACCCATTTCCAACGATACCTTCCTCCACCTTCGGCGGGGCAAAATCGCGAGGGCGCAGCTTGCTCCGCCGAAGTCGCACCATGACCAGAACGCAATCTGCTGAATGGCGTGCTTGCTGACTGAACCGGAAAAGCAACGGAAGAAACTCGAGCGTAAGTCCTCGATTGGGGTAATGCCATGAAGTCGCCGCGCGAGATATTGGCTCCCTTTCTCCACCCAACCCAACCCTTAACCCAGCGGGCGGCCGGTCGCACAGGGATTCGCAGCAAGGCAGCCTGGGTTTACTTGTTGGGTTTTGGCCCGGCCCTGGCAATTCTGCTGGCGGTCGGGGTGGCCCAGTACAGGACCATCCAGGCGCTGGTTCAGACAGAGGAATACGGCCGACTGGCAGATCGGCAATCCGCCGGTCGCACCAGCGCCACGAGGGCCGTGGGATTGACTGTTTTTAGCAGCCTGTTGGCGCTCGTCTTGGGCGCCGCAGCCACTTGGATTATTCATCGAGACAATTTGGAGCGCAAGCAGGCAGAAGAGGCTTGGAGGGAGAGCGCAGAGCGGGCCCAGATCGTGACGGAGAGCGTCGTCGACGTCATCTACGAGTGGGACCTCAAAAACAAGGTTGAGTGGCGCGGGGACGTAGACAGCTTGATGGGGTATCCGGCGGGAGGCTTCCCGAGGACGTTCAACGGGTGGGCGGCCACGCTCCACCCGGAAGACAAGGAACGCGTGATGCTGGCCGTTGAAAGTCAGCTCAGAGGCGCGGCGCCGTACAACGTCGAATATCGCATAGCCAAAAAAGGCGGCAGGTGGCGATGGTGGTCGGCCCGCGGCACAGCGCTCAGAGACGAGCGGGGCCAACCTCGGCGATGGGTGGGGGCCATCACCGACATCACCGAGCGCGAGCAGGCGGTCGAAGAGCTGAGGCGGATCGAATGGATGCTTTCCAAGACACCTGCTTCGATCATTGAAGGCCGGGCAGAGAAGCTCGAACAAGCCTATGGGGACCTGACGGAGCTGAACCGCGACGGCCTCATCGTGAAGTCCGTCGGCCGCGAAAGGCTTGGAAGCATTGTCTCCGACTATCTGGATCTGCTCGGGACTTCATCCGCGGTTTACGAGGCCAATGGGGACTACGCCTTTGGGATCTTCGCTTCCGGATGGTGCAGGATGCTGGACCGGTCGTCGCGGAACCTGTGCGAGACCCCTGACAACGCCGCGGCCCTGAACTCAGGGAAGTGGCTGTGCCATGAATCCTGTTGGACTTGCTGTTCGAAGGAAGCCATCGCCAAAGGCGCGCCGGTGGACATTGAATGCAACGGCGGAATTCGGCTCTACTCAGAGCCGATATATGCGCACGATGCAGTCATCGGGGCCATCAACTTCGGGTACGGCGACCCGCCCAAGGATCCCGCCAAACTGCGGGAGTTGGCCGACGCGTACCGTCTGGACTACGAGGAACTTCGTCGCGAGGCCGAAGCCTATGACTCGCGTCCGGTCTACATCATCGAGATGGCGAAACGCCGTCTGCGTAATTCGGCCGGGCTCATCGGTTCGATGGTTGAGGCCGAGCAAGCGCAGGAGTCGCTGCGCGAGAGCGAGGCGCAGTTCAGAACTCTGGCCAATGCCATCCCCCAATTGTGTTGGATGGCCAATGCCGACGGCTGGATCTTCTGGTACAACCAACTCTGGTATGAGTACACCGGGACAACACCGGAACAAGTGGAGGGATGGGGCTGGCAGTCGGTCCACGATCCTGAGGCGCTGCCCGAAGTTCTTGTCCGCTGGAAGGCCTCCATTGCCACAGGAGAACCGTTCGACATGGTCTTTCCATTGCGCGGTGCGGACGGTGTGTTTCGCCCCTTCTTGACGCGAGTAAAGCCGGTCCGCGACCAGTCAGGAAGAATCAACCGCTGGTTTGGCACTAGCACCGATATCACAGAACATAAGCGGGCCGAAGAGGAGATAAAGAGCCTGAACGAACAGCTCGAGCAGCGGGTCCGCGAGCGTACGGTAGAGCTGGAGGCTGCGAACAAGGATTTGGAGGCCTTCACTTACTCTGTCTCGCACGACCTGCGCGCGCCGCTCCGCCACATTGACGGCTTTTCGAAGTTGCTCGTCGAACAGCATCAGGCCGAGCTATCCCCCGATGCCCGAGAATACGTCGCCACGATTCGCGACTCGGTGCTCCAAATGGGCATACTGATTGATGACTTGCTCAATCTGGCGCGCGTGGGACGAAAGCAACTGGTCGCGCAGGTGACAGGACTGAACTCCCTGGTGGAAGAGGTCAGGAGGGATTTGGACGGCGCAAACCCCGATCGCTTGATCGAGTGGAAGGTTGCAACGCTGCCCTTCGTCGAGTGCGACCCCGGGTTGATGAAGCAGGTCTTCGCTAGCCTGCTCTCCAACGCCGTCAAATTCACTCGGCCGCGTAAACCCGCGGTCATCGAAGTGGGAGTGACCTATCAGGACGGCGCGCGTGCCGTCTTCGTGCGCGACAATGGCGTGGGGTTCAACATGAAGTATGCCCACAAACTCTTTGGGGTGTTTCAGCGGCTGCACCGGACGGAAGACTTTGAAGGCACGGGCGTGGGCCTGGCAACGGTGCAGCGCATTATTCATAAACACGGAGGGCGCCTTTGGGGGGAGGCTGAACTCGATAAGGGCGCGACCTTCTGTTTCACCCTGGGATCGGCTGACGATCCCGCGGTTGAAAAGGCGAGTAGCGGGTGAATCTGACGTAGAGGCGGCTTTAGGCCGCCGTTTGGCCTAGCGCGGCCCAGCCGCAACACAAAGGAAACTCTCCGTGTTCTCTGTGCTTCTCAATCTTCAACACAGAGCACACGGAGCGGCTCAGGAGGCAACCCATGACCGAAAGTGCTCTGGAGATTCTCCTCGTTGAAGAGAACCCCAACGATGTCAAGCTGACTATTCACGCATTACGTGAGGAAAACGTTGGCAACAACATTCAGGTGGCGCGGGATGGGGAAGAAGCGCTCGACTTTCTGTTCTGCCGGGGCGAATTCACCAGCCGCAGCTTTGACAGCCCGCCCCGCTTGGTGCTCCTGGACCTGAAACTTCCCAAGGTGGACGGCCTGGAAGTCCTGCGCGCGGTGAAGGGCGACCCGCGTACTCAGGCGATCCCGGTGGTGGTGCTCACCTCCTCGCGAGAAGAGGGTGACCTGGTGAAGAGCTACAAGCTGGGGGCCAACGCCTATATTCAGGAGCCCGTGGAATTCGATTCGTTCCGCCAAGTGGTGAAGCAATTGGGGCTTTTCTGGCTGGTGGTCAACGAGCCACCGCCGCCGAGCAGTTTTCGCCCCTGAAAGGGTGTTGCCTGTTGGCGCACGGAGCGAAGCTTTGGAGTGCGGCAGCTTGCTGCCGCTTTTGCCCTCGCGAGCTTGCTCGCGATGATTTCAACGCAGAGCATACTTCCCGGGCGTCAAGCTGGCTGGTGGAGGTTCAAACATCAGACCAGCCAGCAAGCTGGCTGGTGAAAAAGCGGCAGCAAGCTGCCGCACTCCAAAGCTCCGCAGGCTGGCTAGGCTTGCCGAGGTGAGGTGTACGATGGGTGATGCAAAACCCGACGACACAACCGGCCGTCCGCCGCTGCTGCGGACGCTCATCTTGGAAGATAACCCGCGCGACGCGAAGCTGGCGGTGGCCCTGCTGGAGGGCGGTGGCTACAAGGTCCAATCCACGGTCTTGGACTTGCCGGAATCTTTCCGCGAGCACCTGGAAACAGCCGAGTACGATGTGATTCTGGCCGATTTCAACCTCCTCAATTGGACCGCGTACGACGCCCTGGCTATCCTGAAGCGCTCTGGGAAAGATGTTCCGCTCATTGTGGTGACGGGTGCTCTGGGCGACGAAGCTGCGGTGGAATGCATCAAGCAGGGCGCGGCGGACTTTGTTCTAAAGGACCGGCTGGCGCGACTGCCGAGCGCAGTCCAGCGGGTGCTGGAAGAGAAACGCCTGCGCGCGGAAAACAAGCGGACTTTCGAAGCCACCTCGCGACTGGCCACTATCGTGGAGTCGTCCGATGACGCGATAATCGCCGGGACCTTGGAATGCGTTATCACTAGCTGGAACAAAGGCGCGGAGAAGCTCTATGGCTATTCTGCCGGCGAGGTCCTTGGCCAACCCATATCGGTTCTGGTCCCGCCCGAGCGGGTCGAGGAGGTGACGCAAAACCTTGCCAGGCTCAAGCGGGGAGAGCGACTCGAGCACTTCGAATCGGTACGAGTCAGGAAAGATGGGAGCCTTGTTGACGTTTCGTTGAGTATTTTCCCGCTCACCGACTCCCGTGGAGAAGTGACCGGCATCGCCTCAATTGCCCGTGACATCACAGAGCGCAAGCGGGCGGAGGAGGCGCTGGGGGAAAGCGAAGCACGATATCGCAGCCTCGTTGAGGCTGCGCCCGACGTTATCTACACGGTTTCCGCAGAGGATGGATCGCTTAGGTCATTGAACCCCGCCTTCGAGACGGTTACGGGCTGGTCACGCGCTGAATGGCTGGGCAAGCCCTTTGCGGGGATTGTACATCCTGACGACTTGCCTGTCGCCGTAGAGGCGTTGCAGAGGGCCTCACGGGGCGAGACGCAACACCGCTTTGAATTACGCGTTCTCTCCAAGTCAGGCGAGTACCTGGTGGGAGAATTCACCTCCACCCCACACGTCAAGGACGGCAAGGTCGCGGGAGCACTTGGAATTGGCCGCGACATCACCGAGCGCAAGCGAGCGGAGGAGGCGCTGCGCCAGAGTGAAGCCAAGCTGAAAGAAGCCCTGCTGGCCGCCCAGATGGGCGTCTGGGAGTGGACGGCGGCGACCGGTACCGTCACCTGGGATGAAAACCTCTATCGCATCGCGGGTCGAGATCCGAAACTGCCTGCGCCCAGCTATGAGGAGTTCCCACAGATCTTTGCCCCGGAGAGTTGGGAATCACACAAGGCGGCGGCGGAAAACGCCCTCGCCACCGGAACCCCTTACGAGCTCGACCTGGAAATGGTCCGCCCCGACGGCTCAAGGAGATGGGTGATTGGCCGGGGGGAGCCCTTGCGCGATGCGAGTGGCAACATCACGCGGCTCCACGGCACGGTGCAGGACATCACCGAGCGGAAGGCGGCAGAGAGAGCCGCCTTGGAAGCCGAGAGCAAATACCGGGAGATATTCGAAGGGGCGATGGAAGGAATCTATCGAACATCCTTAGAGGGGAGGAGTTTAGCTGCGAACCCCGCTTTGGCGAAGATATTGGGTTTTGATTCCGCGCCGGAGGTCCTATGTGCGATCACCGATACGGCTCATCAAGTGTGGTTGGACCCCGATGAACGTTTGCATTTCACCGCACTACTGCAAGAACGTGGAGCTGTCCCGGGCTACGAATGTCAGTGGAAACGCAAGGATGGGACGGTGATTTGGGCTTCGCTCAATTCCCGGATAGTGCGCGGAGTTGACGGCCGGGCACTCTACTACGAGGGCTTCGTCGAAGACATCACCGAGCGCAAGCGGGCGGAGGCGGCGCTGATTGAGGAACGGCATCTCCTTTACACCCTGATGGACAATCTCCCTGACAAGATCTACTTCAAGGATCGTGAAAGCCGCTTCACCCGGATGAATAAGATGCACACGAAACTGTTTGGACTCAGCGACCCTGCGCAAGTGGTGGGCAAGACCGACTTCGACTTCTTCACCCCGGAACACGCCCAAGCGGCCTACAACGATGAACAGGGAATAATCAGGACCGGCCAGCCGGTGGTGGGCAAGGAGGAGATGGAAACCTGGCCGGATGGCCATGTGACCTGGGTCTCGACCACGAAGATGCCCCTGCGTGACGCCGGCGGGAACATCATCGGAACTTTCGGCGTCTCGCGCGACATCACCGAGCGCAAACGGGCGGAAGAGGCGCTACGCGAGACCAATGAGTATCTTGAGAGCCTGTTCAACTATGCGAATGCCCCCATCATCGTCTGGGATCCACAATTCAGAATCACCCGTTTCAATCACGCCTTCGAGTCCTTGACGGGAAGAAGCGCTAAGGACGTCATTGGAGAACCTCTTGAGATTCTCTTCCCGGCCACCATGGTGGAAAGCTCGATGGAACTCATCAGGAAAACGCTGGGGGGCGAACGGTGGGAGATTGTCGAGATCAGTATCCTGCGTCTCGACGGGTCCGTCCGGACCGTCCTCTGGAACTCAGCTACGATTTACACTCCTGACGGGAAGGCTCCGGTGGCCACCGTCGCGCAAGGTCAGGACATCACCGAGCGCAAGCGGGCCGAGGCGGAATTGGCGGACCGGTTGCGATTTGAAACGCTGCTGGCCGAACTGTCTGCGCGCTTCGTGCACGTGCCGGCCGAACAGATCGACGCCGAGATCAAAGACGCCCAGCGCCGCGTCTGCGAAAGCCTGGGGCTGGATTCATGCACACTTTGGCAGGCGATGCCGGAGACTCCGAGTTTCATCCCGCTCACTCATATCTATCGGCAGCCGGGACGGCCCCCGATCCCCGAGGGGATAAACTCCGGGCAGCATCTCCCCTGGTCCACGCAGCAATTACGGGCTGGGAAAGTCATCGTCGCTTCATCTCTGGAGGAGTTGCCGGCGGAGGCAGCCCGGGATCGGCAGACCTTCGCCTTTTTCGGTATCAAGAGCGTCTTGGCGCTGGGGCTTTCGGTTGGAGGAGGACCGGTCATCGCCGGGTTGGCTTTCAGTGCATGGACGGCACGCACCTGGCCGGAGGAGGTCGTGAAGCGGCTGCACGTGGTGGCGCAGTTGTTCTGGAGTGCGCTCGAGCGGCAGCGCTCGGAGCGGGCTTTGCGGGAGAGTGAAGAGCGCTTTCGCAGCTTGTTTGAAAACGCCACTGTCGGCATCTATCGCACCACGCCCGAGGGCCGTATCCTGGTGGCGAATCCGGCTCTGGTCAAAATGCTGGGGTACGCGAACTTAGAAGAATTGGCCGCCCGTAACCTCGAGGAGGAGTTCGAGCCGGCCTACCCTCGGCGGACTTTTCGCGAACTCATCGAGCGGGATGGTGAGGTCAAGGGCTTGGAATCCGCCTGGGCAAAGCGGGACTGGTCCACGATCTTCGTGCGGGAGAGCGCGCGCGCGGTGCGGGATGAATCCGGAAATGTACTGTACTACGACGGCATCGTAGAAGACATCACGGAACGCAAGCAACTGGAGCGGCAATTGATTCAGGCACAAAAGATGGAGGCCGTGGGGCAACTGGCCGGCGGAGTGGCGCACGACTTCAACAACCTTCTTACCATTATCAACGGCTACGCCACGCTTCTTGCCCAGCGGACCCCCTCCGAAGACCCGCGGCGTGCCTGGCTCAAAGAAATCCTGATGGCGGGTGGGAGGGCAGCTTCGCTGACGCGGCAACTGCTGGCGTTCAGCCGCCAGCAAGTCCTGGAACCAGTAGTCCTGGATCTAAACAGCGTTATCGCCAATACAGAGAAGATGCTTCGCCGCCTGATCGGAGAAGACGTGGAGATGGTGACGACGTTGAAGCTTGACCTGGGCCGCGTCAAAGTTGATCCCGGGCAGATCGAACAGGTCATCATGAATCTGGCGGTCAATGCCCGCGACGCCATGCCGGAGGGTGGGAAGCTTCTCATCGAAACATCCAACGTTGAGATTGATGAGGACTATGCGCGCAGCCATTCGCCCATGATGCCCGGCAAGTATGTCATGGTGGTGGTGAGCGACACGGGTTGCGGAATGGACCAGGAAACGCAGGCGCGTATTTTTGAGCCCTTCTTCACCACCAAGGAGAAAGGCCGGGGGACGGGCCTTGGTTTGGCGACGGTCTACGGGATCGTCAAGCAGAGTGGCGGCTTCATATGGGTTTCGAGCGAACCAGGACAGGGTTCGACATTCAAGGTTTACTTCCCCCGCGTCGAGGAAGTCGTGCCGGCGGCGGAACCCTCCAGAATCCGTCCTAAGCTGGCCAGGGGTTCAGAAACCGTCCTGGTGGTCGAAGACGAAGAAGGCGTCCGGTCGCTGGTGCGCGAAACCCTTGCATCGCAGGGCTACAAGGTGCTGGAAGCAGCAGGAGCTGCACAGGCGCTCGAGATCGCAGAACAGCATACGGAACCGATTCATCTGCTGCTGACCGATGTGGTGATGCCTCAAACCGGCGGCAAAGAGTTGTTCAAACGTTTATCCCCCCTCCATCCTGAGACAAAAGTGCTTTACATGTCAGGGTACACAGATGATGCCGTTGTCCGCCAAGGTATCTTGGAGGCAGGCACGTTTTTCCTCCAGAAACCCTTTCCGCCCAACGCGTTGTTGCTGAAGATCAGAGAGGTTCTGAAAAAGAAGCCGGGGGCTCGAAAATAGCCGGCCCTACATTGTCTTGATTTGATACACCCCCTACCCAAGCGGACACTTTCCTCACAACATCGTTCCCTTTCTCCCGGTCCTTCCCCCCGTAATCAACTGAAATCAAAAGCTCAAATAAATCTGTGATTCAGCCCGATTTGGAATCCCCTGTGCCTTTGCGTGGTGTTGGAGTTCACGGATTTACCTCGTTCGCCCGAAACCGGAGGATGGCATCCAAAGCAATAATCAAGGATAAAACGGCCGTGCAAATCTTTGATCGAGTCGACCCAAGTTGCGTAGATCGCCGCGAGTTGCACTTGTGGACCCTGGCGCTCACCGCGATTTTCGTCCTGGCAATCGGGGTCGCCTTGCTGATGTACCCGACCATTTATTCCTACCCCCTATACCTGAGCGGCTTTCAGGCGCACGCCGTCTTTTTCGGGTTTTGCGCACTTTCGGCGCTGCTGGTGGGTTACCTTGCAGACCGGCAAGTGGTCATTCGCCACCTGCGCGCAGAGTTGGTGAGCGAGAAGCGCCAAGTCGCGCAGGTTCGCCGCGAGGCGAGCACCGATCTGCTGGCGACGCTTCCAGGGCTCGACCTTTTCCGCGACCGCCTGGCCATGGAATACCGCCGGGCTTCCAGCACCCGGCAACCCCTTTCGTTATTGGCCGTGGAACTGAAGCCTTCGCGCGACATCACCGATCCTGGGGGAATCGATACCGCCTTCGGGGATGCCGCGAAAGCCCTGATGCGCAAGCTGCGCGGCGAAGACTCCATCTTCCTTTTTGCGCCGGGAGTCTTCGGGATCGTTCTTCCCGCGGTCGACGCCAGCGGCGCTTACAGCGTGCGTGACCGCTTGATGGAGGGACTCCACGATGCGGCGGGCGCCAGTAACCGTTTCTCGCTCGGCGTCAGCGTATTCAACTTCCCCGAGCACGTCGCCACCGCCCGGGAGATGGAAAACTCCGTACAGAGTCTCCTCTGCCGGAAGGCCGGCAAGGATTCGAGTTTGGAGCTGCTCACACCCTCATTGGAAATTCATTAGGGGACAAATAGATGGGAAACGTGGTTGACCTGAAACCTGCATATGCGACCTCTGGCAATATGAGCCAAGCCGAGCGCGAGCGCCTGTTGGTTGATCACCTTCCTCAGGTCAAATACATCGCCAAGCAGATTCATGATCGGCTTCCGCCGCATGTTCTGCTTGAAGACCTCATGCATGAGGGTATTCTTGGACTGATTGCAGCCATTCAAAGGTTTGACCCCGCTCGCCATGTCGAACTCAAGTCCTATGCCCAACACCGAATACACGGCGCCATCTTGGATAGCTTGCGTGATCTCGACTGGAGCCCCCGCCGGCTGCGCAGGATGGACCACCGAATCAAGGAGACGCGCCAAGAATTAAGAGCCCGCTTGGGATACTCCCCGTCGGAGCCTGAGATGGCTGAAGAACTGGGCATGAGTCTCGACAAATTCCAACACTTAAGGGGAGAACTACGGGCCCTCGACTTGAGAAGCCTGCAGTCGGAAACGCATAGGGAAACCCATGAAGAAGGTTCGGAGCGCGGGGTCAGTCACGTTACCCCAGCCACAACCGCCGAAGATCCCTTTTCGCTTTGTTTACGCTCCGAAATGAAGGGATTGCTGGCGCAGGCCATCGGGGAACTCCCTGACCTGGAGCGCCAACTGCTGGCGCTTCGCTATTATGAGGAACTCACTATGAAGGAAGTGGGAGCCGTTCTGGGGATTGGGGAGGCCCGTGTCTCACAGTTGCACACCGCCGCGGTCAGCCGTCTGCGGGCGCGTATGAATGAACTGCTGGAGGCCCGGGGACCGACGCGTGCGCACGCGGAGCAGACGCCTGCGCTTGCGGGCGAAGAACAATGGAAGAATCCGTACAGAGCCTCCTCTGCCGGAAAGCCGGCGAGGATTCGAGTTTGGAGCTGCTCACACCCTCATTGGGAATTCAGTGGAGGGTAAGCACATGGGAAACGTGATTGACATGACCCGCACGAACCCCGCGGAATCCGCCCCCAGGCCTCGCACCCCAGAGCGCCCGCCGCAGGGGAAGATTTTGATCGTTGATGATGAGCGGGCGATCGGAGAGCTGCTTTCGAGCGCGTTGGGGTCGGAAGGCTTCGACTGCCGCAATTGTCTGCACGGTCGTGAAGCCCTGTCGATGCTGGAACAGCAAACCTTCGACGCGATGATTTCCGACCTTCGCATGCCGGAAATCTCCGGTCTGGACTTGCTGCGGGAGGTTCGGCGGACGCATCCTCACATGGCCTTTCTCATGGTGACTGCCACGGACGATGTCCGAGTGGGTGTGCAGGCGATGAAAGACGGCGCCGACGATTATCTGGTGAAGCCCTTTCAATTGGAAAAGGTCTTGGTGAGCGTCAACCGGGCTCTAGAAAGGAAAAGCCTGGAGCGGGAACTCGAGGGCTATCGCCGGCGCCTCGAACAAATGGTGGATCAGCGCTCTCGGCAACTCCGGGCCGCCATGAAGCGAACCGAACAGGCCCACGACGACACCCTCAAGGCCCTGGCCGCCGCTCTGGACGTTCGCGACAACGAAACGGCGGGCCATTGCCGGCGCGTCACTGGCTACTGCCTGGAGATTGCGGGGCTTCTGGGATGCTCGGAAGCGGAGTTGGGGGTCATCACCCGCGGCGCCTACCTGCACGACATTGGGAAAATCGGCATCCCGGACGCCATCCTGCTCAGGCCCGGCAAACTCACTGAAGCCGAGCGCGCCATCATGCAGACCCACGCCCGCCTCGGTTACGAGTTGGTCTGCCGCGTCGCTTTTCTCGCGGACGCCGCGGAGCTCATCCTGACCCACCACGAACGCTTTGACGGCGCCGGCTATCCGCAAGGCCTGGTGGGAGAAGCAATCCCGCTGGCGGCGCGCATCTTCGCCGTCGCCGACACCCTGGATGCAATGACCTCCGACCGCCCCTACCGCCGGGCTTTACCCTACGCCGCAGCACGTGCAGAGATCATTCGCGAGTCGGGGCGGCAGCTTGATCCGCGCGTCGTCGAAGCTTTCCTCTCCATCCCGCCATCCCGCTTCGAGGCGGTCCGAGCGGGATCGCTTCATCCCGTGACGAATAGGCAAGCAACGCGCCGTGCAAGCCCTCGCCTGGCTGAGGAGGTTACTCTAAGCTTGCGCAGGCAATCGGCCAACTGAAAGAGAAGGCCACGGGGACAACGGACGCGACGGGTTTCCCCTCCAGCATCGCAGGCTTGAACTTCCACTCCTTGATCGCTTTGAGCGCGGAGGAGTTGAACGCCTCGGAACCCTTGGTCACTTTCACGTCTTGTATCTCACCCTCAGCGTCAATGCTCACTGCCAGGACAACCGTTCCGGAGCCCATCGCCATCGAGGGGTAGACCGGTTCAGCGCTGGAAACAACCGTGGCGGGCTCAAAGCTCGGGGTGCTGGGTTCTTGCGTTTTGGCGAGGGTCACGGCCAGCAAGCACGAAAGAGTGAAGACTCCGACGGCCACCTTAGGTTTCTGCATGGTTCACCTCCAGAAATCACCCACTACCTAAATTATGCCAATCTGAACAGATTACGCAATTTGCGGTAGTGGTGTCATTTGCGAGAAATGGGCGCTCCAAGCCGCAGTCATTCCCGCGAAGGCGGGAATCCACTCCGCAAACCCTCGGAGATGCGTGGCCCACGCACTGGATTCCCGCCTTCGCGGGAATGACCGGCGTTGGGTGAGGGATACGATTCCAAATGACACCACTACCCAATTCGCCGTACTCTAGTCTTCGAGATGAATGCTCCTATTTTAGCAAAGTGTGGTTCTTGTGGTGCCCAGGTTTCCGGCGCCGCCCGTTTCTGCTCGTCGTGCGGAGCGCCGATCGTGCTCGGCGCGGATGCTACAGTGGGCGCTACAGCGGCGGAGCCTTCGCCGAGCCCTGCCCCGAGACCCGCACCGCGTCCCGGATCAAAGCCTCGCGTTGCGGCAAGCGGCCCTGGCGGCTCCGGAGTCCCCCGCAGCTCTACCCCCTCCAGCGGCCTCTCCAGCGGAGGCCGGTTTCTGCCCGGCACCGTGCTGGCCGGCCGATACCGGATCGTAGCCGTGCTGGGGAAGGGCGGGATGGGCGAGGTCTATCGCGCCGACGACCTCACGCTGGGCCAGCCGGTGGCGCTGAAGTTCCTGCCCGAAGCTGCGGCTGAGGATCAAGCCACACTGGAACGCTTTCGCAACGAAGTTCGCGCCGCGCGGCGCGTGTCGCACGCCAACGTCTGCCGCGTGTACGACGTGGGCGAGGTGGAGGGCCAGACATTTCTCTCCATGGAATATGTGGACGGCGAAGACTTGGCCTCGCTGTTGCGGCGCATCGGCCGCCTGCCCGGCGATAAGGCCCTGGAAATCGCCCGCCAGCTTTGTGCGGGCCTTGCCGCAGCGCACCGCGAAGGCGTCCTGCATCGCGACCTGAAACCAGCGAACGTGATGTTAGACGGCCGGGGCCGCGCGGTAATGACCGATTTCGGTCTGGCCGGCTTTGCCGACCAGATTACCGGGCACGACGTGCGCAGTGGCACGCCGGCCTACATGGCGCCGGAGCAACTGGAAGGCAGGGAGGTAACAGCCTCGAGCGACATCTACTCGCTCGGCCTGGTGCTGTATGAAATCTTCACTGGCAAGCGCGCTTACGACGCCGAGAAACTCGCCGACCTGATGAGGCTGCGCCATGAAAAGCCGCCCAGCAGCCCATCGACCCTGGTGAAGGATATCGATCCGGCCGTGGAGCGCGTGATCCTGCGCTGCCTCGAACCCGATCCTGCGAATCGGCCCACTTCCGCGCTGGCCGTGGCGGCGGCGCTTCCGGGAGGCGATCCGCTGGCGGCCGCTCTGGCAGCCGGCGAAACCCCCTCGCCGCAGATGGTGGCCGCCGCCGGCGAGACCGAGGGCATCCCGCCTCGAAGGGCCGTGGCGGCCCTGGCCGCTGTTATCGCCGGTTTGGTGATGGTCGTTGCCATCGGGTGGCACGTCAGCGGCCTCAGGTTAATGCCCTCACTCCTGCCTCCCGAAGTTCTGGCCGTGAAGGCGCATGAGACCATCAAGAGTCTTGGCTATCCGGCGTCAGCCGTTGACCACAACTACGAGTTTTATTACGACACGGACTTCACCCACTACGTTCACGACCACGACCTGCCACGCCCCAACTGGCCCAAAGTCCTTTCCGAACAGCCCCAGGCGCTGCTCTTTGCTTATCGGCTGAGCCCCGTCTATCTGGACGCGGACGGTTTCCAGAATATTTCCCTGACGCCCGGTGTGGTTCAGTTTTTTGATCCCCCGGCGATTCAGTCGGGCATGATCAACATCATTCTCGATTCCCAAGCCCGGCTTCGCTACTTCCAGGCGATTCCGAAGGAGGTGGATCCGAATCCGCCGCCGGCGAGCCCGCTCGACTGGAAACCTCTCTTTGCGGCTGCTGGACTTGATCCCGCCGCCTTCCACAGCGCCGAGCCGCAATGGCTTTCGCTCGCCGCCTTTGACGCTCGCGCCGCCTGGACCGGCACTTGGCCTGGCTCCGGTCGGCCCTTGCGCATTGAAGCGGCTGCCTGGCGCGGCAAGCCCGTCTACTTCTCATTGATTGGTCCCTGGACCACGCCCGACAGGTCGCAGTATTCCAAAATGACGGCCGGGCAGCACGCCAGCCAGATCATGGAAGTCGTCTTGGCGGTTCTGCTTCTCATCGGCGGAGCCTTGATCGCCCGCAAGAACTATGCTGCGGGCAAGGCCGATCTGCACGGCGCTCTCCGGCTGGCCAGTGCGGTTTTGGTGATTGAAATCGCCATCTGGGTGTGCCTTGAACATTTCATCCCCACGCTAGCCACCTTTGGGCGCTTCATTGTCTGTGTGAGCACCGGCCTGTTCCTCTCCGCGGCCATCTGGGCGCTCTACCTGGCGCTCGAGCCTTACGTCCGGCGACGCTGGCCGCAGGCGATCATCTCTTGGAGCCGCTTGATGGCGGGCCGCCTGCGCGATCCGTTGGTGGGCCGCGATTTGCTTTGGGGAGTAATCATGGGGGTGGTGTGGACGTTGGTGGTGGGCGTGGGTTTGCTTGCGCTCAAACGAGAAGGTGCTACACCCCATATGGGCAGCCAGAGTCTTCTTCTCGGTAGCCGGCCAGCATTGGGTATCTGGCTGGTGAACATCGTGCAGTGCATCCTTGCGACTCTGCAATTTTTCTTCGTTATGTTCCTGCTCAGAGTGGTCCTGCGCAATAGATGGCTGGCGATGCTCGGCTTTGTGGTGGTATTTGCAACGCAGAATATCCTCTCGAATGATCACCCTCTGTACTGGGCGCCGGTGTGGCTGGTGGTCTTTTCCGTCGCGGCGTATGCCGTGACCCGTTTTGGCCTGATCACGCTGGCCGTGGCCATCTTTACGGCCAACGTTCTCCTCAATATTCCCTACACTTTGGATTTTTCCAACTGGTACGCGCCGGCGGCTTTCGCCGTCCTCTTGAGCTTCGTCGCCATCGCAGGCTGGGGTTTCTACACTTCCCTGGGCGGCCAGCAGTTGTGGAAGGGCGACTGGTTCGAGTAGCGGATCCGGTACCACTACCCAAGTACTATTGCCCATCGTGACCGCTCCCCTTAAGGTAACCAGGAAGCCAAAGCCTACAAAAGCACTGGGCCGGGGGAAAACACTTCCGGGTGTCACCGAGCTCCAGGCGGAATTGGCAGCTTGACTGAGAAAAACAATGGTCCTGGCCGGCCTCATCACGGCCTTCTCTACGGCGCTCTTCCTCTTCTATGTGCTGGTCACTGTCCAAAGAATCCTGCGCTGTGCCTTCCCGCGTAAGTAATTCCTAACCATTGTCACTGTCAAATGCCGGCCAGGACGCAACTGGTGGGCTACCCTTCGCCAGTTATTTCCAATTTCCGATGAGGATGAAAGGCGCCCAATAATAGGGATTCGCGTACTGCGAAGCAGGGGGCTGCTTCGATGCGCTTACCGAAAAGCCCCTTGCAGGCGAACCCTGGGGCGTTCCAGCGGGGACGACAGTGCCGTGCAACAGCGCCAACTGCGCCTGCTGAAGAGCTTCCGCTTTGGTGATTCCCGCAGTCGTGACCCAGAGTTTATAGAAGGTTGCCATCAGTAGCCCCACGCTGGCATCATCCACTTCCCACAGCGTCGCCACCACCGCCTTGGCGCCTTTCCTTTGCGCCGTAATCCCCAGACCGTCAATCTCCCGCCCGTCCGAGTCCTTGGAGCCTTTAGCTGTCTCGCAGCCGGACAAAGTCAGCAATTCGATACCCTGGAAATCCATCCTCTGATCATCGCGCAGGTCCGCCAAGGTCAGGTGGAATCCCTGCCCACCCGCATCCTTGCCGCCCAGCAGCAGATAGGATTGCGTGTCATCGCCCACATGGAACACGTAGTGGCTGGCGATATGGACCAGGGGAGGGCGCTGATCCAGCGCGCTCTCCATGCCCGTTTGCGTGAAGGAATCGTCGAGCAGAATCGTTCCTGGAACCGGCCCGTGCGAGCCGGGCGTCTGGTCGCTGCGTACCACGGAGTCCAATTCACCGGGTACGGCTTGCAGCTTGCCCAGACCGTCGTAGTCCTTGGAGACACCCATGGCCAGGCCGCGCCACCGGCCCACTTGCGGCTGGTCCTTGAGGTTCCCGACACTGGCCATGGTAATCACCGCGCTTCTATAACGCTCCAGCAGGTACTGTTTGCCATCGTAAAGGGCCGCCAGCGGCACGTAGCGCAGCACGTCGTCCAGCGACCAGACCAGCGTCCTCGCCTGCGCTCCCTCGAGATCTTTCTCGATGGGAGCGATCAGAACGGTGTAAAGGTCTTGCGCCTTCGGCAGGGTATCTTCTTCCGAATCGTGTTCCGCCAGAGCCTGCGCGAACGCAAACACCTTGCCGCGCAGCGCGACCTTGCTGATCGGTATTTCGCGCGCCACCCGGGTGGCCGGGGTAATCACCATCATTACGCACTTGTCGTCCAGCACCAGGGTGTAAACTGCCACCGTCCCGGCGCCGAGTTCTCTCACCAGCGTCTGTAGGCCGGCGGTCTGTTCATTGATGGTTTCCACCCTGGCGTTGGCTTGCTCACCCTTGCCGAAGCTTTCGTACAAAGTTTTGAGAAATGCTTGCAATCGTTGGTTCGCCGCGGTCAGTTTGTCGGCCAACATTTTGTACCGCTGTTCTTCGTCCGGCGACCTGGAGCGTTTGGCGTGGAGCTGCGTCCATTCCCCGCCGATGGCAGTAATCTCGCCACTGATCTCCTCGTATTCCCTGTTCGACTTCTCCTCCATACGTGTGAGCGCAACGGGGCTGGTTTTAGAGCCCGTGTCTCCACGGCGCTGCGTAAATTCCGAATACTCCTCGGCCTTCAGCAGATCCAACACCTGCTGCGCTTCCGGAAGGCGCCCCAGGGAAATAAGCAGCTCGGCTAACTCGCGATAATAACTTTCCTTCGATTTCAGGAAGCTCTGCTGAGTTTCTTTTTCCAGCCCTACGATGTTGCGCCTCACCTGCTGGAAGCGGTCGATGGCCTGCTTTCCAAACAGCACGGCCAGGCTCGGATTCTGGAGGCTCTTCCAATAATCCATCAAGAGCACCAGAGTGGAGGCCTCACCCAGGGGGTCCTGGACAGCCCGAGAAAGCGGTAATGATTGGGTGTAGTAGTCCAGCGCCTTCTGCTTCTCCCCGAGCTCGGCGTAAACAAAACCGATCTTGCTCAACGTCCTTGCCTCGCCCGCGCGGTCTCCCACGGCGCGCTCGAGCGGCAGGGCCCGGTTGTAGTAATCCAGCGCCTTCTGCTTCTCCCCGAGCTCGGCGTAAACCCGACCGATGAGGTCCAGCGTCGTTGCAGTACCCGAGCGGTCTCCCACGGCGCGCTCGAGCGGCAGGGCCCGGTTGTAACAATCCAGCGCCTTCTGCTTCTCCCCGAGCTCGGCGTAAACAAAACCGATGCCGTTCAGCGTCGCCGCCTCGCCATCGCGGTCCCCCACGGCGCGCTCGAGCGGCAGGGCCTGGTTGTAGTAATCCAGCGCCTTCTGTTTCTCCCGGAGGTCGGCGTAAACCAGCCCGATGTTGGTCAGCGTCGTTGCCTCGCCGTCGCGGTCCCCCAACGCGCGCTCGATCGGCAGGGCCCGGTTGTAGTAATCCAGCGCCTTCTGCTTCTCATCGAGGTCATCGTAGACTGAACCGATGTTGTGCAGCGTCGTCGCCTCGCCGTCGCGGTCCCCCACGGCGCGCTGGAGCGGCAGGGCCTGGTTGTGGTAGTCCAGCGCCTTCTGCTTCTCCCCGAGGTCGGAGTAGACTAAACCGATGTTGGTCAGCGTCGTTGCCTCGCCGTCGCGGTCCCCCAACGCGCGCTCGATCGGCAGGGCCTGGTTGTAGTAATCCAGCGCCTTCTGGTTCTCATCGAGGTCGGAGTAGACTAAACCGATGTCGTCCAGCGTCGTTGCCTCGCCCGCGCGGTCCCCCACGGCGCGCCGGAGCGGCAGGGCCTGGTTGAAGTAATCCAGCGCCTTCTGCTTCTCCCCGAGGTCAGAGTAGACTGAACCGATGTTGTCCAGCGTCGTTGCCTCGCCCGCGCGGTCCCCCACAGCGCGCCGGAGCGGCAGGGCCTGGTTGAAGTAATCCAGCGCCTTCTGCTTCTCATCGAGGTCTGCGTAAACTGAACCGATGTTGTCCAGCGTCGTTGCCTCGCCCGCGCGGTCCCCTGCGGCGCGCCGGAGCGGCAGGGCTTGGTTATAGTAATCCAGCGCCTTCTGCTTCTCCCCGAGTTTGTCGTAGACTTTCCCAATGCTATCCTGCGTCCAGGCCTCTTCGTAGCGATCGCCCACGGTGCGCCACCCCGGCAGACTCGCCAGGTACTTTTGAATCGCAATTCTTTTTGAATCCGCGCTTCCTTGTTCTTGGCGTTGTACAGTCACAGCCTCGAATAACATTCGCTCAGCAGTGATGCGCGCGCGATCCTGGTCGCCAGGGGCTCGCAGAGGTTCGACCGTCACACGGTAACGCCCGGCGGGTACATTCTTGTCACCCGAGGCCACTTCCAATCGGTAAATCCCCGGCGCTTCGGCAATCGTGGAGATCTGTTCGAGGCCGAAATTACCGTTCGGACTGTCCATCGAGCCGAGCGGTTTGCTGTCCGGGGCGTAGAGCGTCAAGGCCACATCGATGCCAAGCTGGTCGACCATAGCGTGAAGGAACTGTCCTGTATCAGCGCGAATCGCATAGGTGTGTTTCTCTCCGCCTTGCAGTGCTCGCTCGAGCGGTTTACCGGGTTCCAGAAATGTGGTTTCGCTCTGTGGAGGGCCGGCAGTGCCGGAAGAGTTTTGGCCGCGAAAGGGCCCAGCCAGCGCCAGGCACGCAACCGCCAAAAAGACGAATCTCCGCATCATGGCACTACCTCCTTGCGGACACGCTAACTGCCGCGCCAGAGTATGGTGTTGTGAGCTAGAACTACAAATGTACCATTCAACATGTATCCTCCACAAGCTGTTATCCGATAAGCTAGTGTCCTAATTCGACTGTAGGGCCGCCTCCCGCCGACGCGGGACGGCCTGGCCGGGGCAAGCCCCGGCCCTACATTCAAAGGGGGGAGGGCACTTCGATCAAAGCTGAAGTGCCCGTTTGGGCTTTGGTATCTGTTGTTCAAGCCTTGCAGGGATTTCGAGCGGGGTAGCGGAGAATCATCCGTAGCTTATTAACGAACGGCTCGAATCGCACAACCAGGGTGTCTCCGCTCATATGATTCGGGCAATTTATCCGATCGCCTGGCCGCTGTCTGTTCAATATTGCACACTCTCTCGCTCACGCCTGGCGAAGCCCTTGGAGTGCGGCAGCGGAGCCTGCGGAGCTGCCGCCCTCGAGGAAAACTTCGAGGCGCGGAGCAGGGCCCTGCGCGCATGCCCAAGGGAAAGCTAACAGCAGAAGCACAATCAACGGAGGGATAATTCGAGCGCTTCGCTTACCGCGCCTCCAAAAAGGTGCCGCGTGTCGCCGCGGCCACGCTCTTTGCCAACAGCAGCCAGCAATACTGGAACCTATACTTCCGAGCTGTGAACTTCCCGCAGAAGAGCGGCGACGCGCGGTGCCGCGCACGCTCCATCGACCATACAGTTGCGAATTGGCTTTATACTATCTCGTTGGCGCGCGTCTTTGCAGTGGTCGAGATCAGACCTTTTGCTGACGGTTGTTAAACAGCGGTCCGGGGGCTCGTTCAAATCGGCTTCACGTCAAATGAACGCCGCGCCCTCGGCATGAACCGCAAAGGACCCTCCATGGCTACAGATTTACGAGAGCTCACGCAGAACCTTATCCGTTTTTACGACTTCAAAGGCAAGACCGTGCTTTATGTCGGGGCGGGAGGCAGGCAGCTCCTGAATCCCTCCGTCGGAACCAAGAAGCTGATCGCCATCGATCGGGATGTCGAATCTCTCGAGGAACTAAAAGCGAACATTGCAGCAAATGCCTGGCAGAAATCCGTCGAGGCTGTCGCTTCCAGCTTTGAAGACGTCACCTTCTCTGGGGACGTTGTCTACTTCGAGTTTTGCCTGCACGAGATGAACGACCCCTGGAAGTCACTGAGCCATGCGCGCACACTCGCCCCCGACATTGTGGTATATGACCATTCGCCTGATTCCAAATGGATCTTCTACGGAGCCGAGGAGGACAAAGTCCGCGCCAGCGCCGACGTCATGAGGCGCTTTGGCATCCGGCGTCGTGAGGCGTTTCATACCGAACAGCGCTTCCAGGACTACGCCGAGCTACTCGCCAGGCTGGCCGGGCAAGGGGAAGTAGCCATCCAGCGCGCCCAGCACTTCGCAGGCGCCACGAACATCGCCATTCCCATGGACTACGAAGTGGTTCTGCTGTAGCCCTATTTCTTCTTCAGAATGATGACGGTGCCGAGCTGGTCAAGGACAGCCTCCGTGACTTTTCCCGAGGCACCGCGCTTGAACTCGATGGTAATGCCGCTGTAGTCTGCGAGCTGGAAAGTCGTGCCGCGCTTCGGGCTTAACTCGTAGTCGGGCTGCCCGGGAACGCTGGCAACCAGGGTGTGATCGCCCCGCAGCGTAACGGTCAGCGGTACAGGAACTCCGGGAATCTCGTACTGGCCGGCGAAGGCCTCGACGAAACCGTGCTCGGTAAGTTGCTTATCGGGCAGGCGCGCAAAGACGATGTCCTTCACGCTGGCTTCGAGCGGCATCGACAGGCTGGAGATGTCCCCGTTGAGGTCCGTAATGAACGTCACCTTCAGTTTCTCGAACGGGTCGAGTGCATCCTCCGGCACTTGGAAGACGTCGTAATGATAGTGCTTCAGAGGTTTGGTAACCTTGTTGAGCGTCAACTTGAAGGCATCGCCGTCGGGAGCGATGGTGGCAATGCCATAGCCGGGATTCGAGTAATCCCCGGCGTAGTCTTTCAAGTCGTGAGAGGGATGCGTGCCGTGTTTTTGCGGAGTGTAGCCTTTGTTTTTCGCCTCCTGCTCCGACTCCTTCCCTTTCTTCTCGGTCTCCAGGAATCGCTGGTTCCATGGCGCTGGGTCGAGCCCGAGCAAGTGGTCGAAGACGTTATAAGCGACGATTTCCGGCAGGGGATTTCCATCGAGATTGGAGAGTACGACGACGCCGATCTTGTCGGCCGGCAGGAACGATAGCTCGGCACTGAAGCCGTCGATGTTTCCGCCGTGGTCGACCGTTTTATGCCCACGGTAAGAAGAGAGGAAGAAGCCCATTCCGTAACTGCTCTCGCCCATTTCTTTGTAGGCCGGCGTGCCCTGTATGGCCATCTGCGGAGTTTGCATCTGCAAGGCGTTGTTTTCAGAAAGAAGCTGTTTGCCTTCCAACTTCCCCTGATTCATGTGGAACAGCAGGTACTTGCTCATGTCAGCGACATTACTGTTGATTTCACCTGCCGGACCCATGGCGCAGCGGTCCGGGCATTGCTGATCGAAGGGGATACGCTTCAATTCGGCTTTCAAGTCGCGGCCCTTGCGATAGGGCTGGGCAAAATCCGGGCTATTCTGGGTTTCCCGCTCGGAGAAATTCGTGCCGGTCATTCCCAGAGGTTTGAAGACGCGCCGGCTGACGGCATCCTCCCAGCTCGTGCCGTTGAGCAGTCCGGCAACGTATCCCGCAGTCATGAACATGAGGTTGTTGTACTGGAACTTGGCGCGGAGGGGCTTGTTTGGCTCGAGATACTGGAGGCGCCGAATCAAGTCCTGGCGCGAGAAATCAGATGAGTACCAGACCAGGTCGTGGCGCGGCAAGCCGGAACGGTGCGTGATCAAGTCGCGCACCAGCATCTCCTCGGTGAGCGCCGGGGTGTACAACTTGAAGGTGGGCAGATAATCGCGGACGGGCTTGTCCCAGTCCAATTTGCCTTCGTCCATCTCCATGCCAAGGGTGGTCACGGTGAAGGATTTCGTGATCGAGCCAATGGCAAACAGTGTATTCGGGGTCACCGGCAACTGCTTCTCCAGGTCGCGGTAGCCATAGCCCTTCAGGAGAGTTACTTTATCGCCCTGCACAACGGCGATGGCCAGGCCCGGCACCTTCCAATCTTTCATGGCCTGAGTGACGAATTCGTCGAGCCCCTCGAGGCTCGGCTTTGCTGCCGGCGTCGCTGTCGCGGCGGCCGCCGGCGCCGAGGCCGATTTGCGTTCGAGAGAGAAAGGATATGTTTGCCCAGCCTGCGAGAAGCTCCCGCTGACTTTGTCGCCCTCCAGCTTGCCGTCGAAAACAGCCAGGCCGGGGCCGGCGGGAAGCTCGAAATGAACCTGGGGCGCCGCGAATCGCACGGCCTGGAGCGGCAGTCCCTGAGCACCTTGCTGCGGGATATCGATGTTGGCCTGCCACGCTCCGCCGACGCTCTTGAAATCAACATGGATCTGCAAGTCCATCCCGGGTAGTTGAATCGCGCCCTCCCAGTGGCCCTCCAGACCCGTTTGGGCCGATAGGGCAACTGGCCAAACCAGAGCGCACGCAGCCACAACCAAGGCGATCAAGAAACCGTGCCTGTGTAAGGAAATACGCATCGAACACCTCGTCATTTTCGATTTATTCTGCGGGCCCGAAAACATATTGTTCGAAAACCCGCTCGTAGCGAGCCAACATTATAGCCCATAGTTCGACTGGGTTTGAAACCACCAAGACACCAAGGCACCAAGAGAGCCTATCCCCAAGCAATTGACCCATTGATCCATCCACTCATCGGGTCATTGAGTCATCTGGCCATTGAGTCATCGAAGAGCAATTGCCTCGGTTCTTTTCATTGAATCAATTCAGCACGTTCTCGTCGGCCGGCAGGGGTAGCGCAGACCTGCTTTTTAGGTCTGCGGCTTTTCGACGAGCGACCGCCCAGCACGTGGGGATCGGAAAAGCCGCAGACCTTGAAAAGCAGGTCTGCGCTACTCGCCAATGGAGTGCAGCAGCTAGTCATTTCCAATTGCCGATGAGGATGAAAGGCGCCCAGTAGTAAGGATTCGCGTACTGCGAAGCAGAGGGCTGCTTCGATGCACTCGCCGGTGAAGCCGCTGCCGCCGAAACTTGGGGCGTTCCAGCGGGGACGGCGGTGCCGTGCAACAGCGCCAACTGTGCCTGCTGAAGAGCTTCCGCTTTGGTGATTCCCGGAGTCGTGACCCAGAGTTTATAGAAAGTTGCCATCAGTAGCCCGACGCTTGCATCATCCACCTTCCACAACGTGGCAATCACTGCCTTAGCTCCTTTTTCCTGTGCTACCATCCCCAGTCCATCAATCTCGTGTCCATTCGCATCGTTCGCGCCAAGCGCTGTCTCGCATCCGGAAAGCGTCAGCAATTCGGCGCCATGGAAATCCACTCTCGGGTCATAACGGACCTCGGCAAGCGTCATGTGGTAGCCTGCGCCGCCCACATCCTTGCCGCCCAGCAACAAGTACGACGTACTGTCGTTGCCCGGACTGAATATGTAGTGGCTGGCGATGTGAACCACAAGCGAGTGCTTCTTGAGCGCCTCTTCCATGTTCTTCTCGGTGAAGGCATCGTTGAGCATGATCGTGCCCTGAAGGGGGCCATGTGAGTCTGGAACGTCGCCGCTCTGCACCACGGCCTGCAATTCCCCTGGGACGGCTTGGAGCGGTCCTAGCTTATCTTCGGGGTTATAGACTTTCGAAACTCCCATCGCCAGTCCGGTTAAACCGGTCAATTGCGGCTGGTCTCTTAGCTGGCTGCGGTTCGGAGTAGTCACTACGTTCCGATAACGTTCCACCAGGTACTGTTTTCCGTCATACAGTGCTGCAATTGGGACGTAGAGCAGCGCGTCATCGAGCGACCACATCAATGTTTGCGCGTGCGCTCCAGCCAAGTCCTTTTCGATCGGCGCGACGAGAATCTGGTACAGATCTTTTCCCTTCTCCTTCACCTCGTCCTCAGGCGCAGTCTCTTTGGACGCCAGCATCTTGAAGTCGATAACCTTGGTCCGCAGCGTGAGCGAACCAATCAGTACCTCGCGCTTAACCATCACCTCCGGAGTGATGACGATGACTACGTATTTTTCCGGCAGCACAAGCGTATAGAGCGCGACGGTCCCGGGCCCCAGGTCGGCGACCAAAGTCTGGAGGTCGCTCGTCTCGCCCTTCGCTTTCCTCAACCTCTGGTTGGACTCCGCGATTTCATTCAAGGTCCTGTCCGTGCTCGCATCGGATTCGCTCTTGCCAAAGTTCTCCGAGAGGTCGTTGAGGTATTTCTGCATCCGCTGGCCGGTGTCTATCATCTTCTCCGAGAGGTACTTGTACCGGTCTACTTCTTCCGGCGTAAGGGACGCCTTGGCGTGCAGCGTGGACCACTCTTGGCCGAGAGCGGTAATTTCATTTTCGATGTCGTCTCCATCCTTTTTGGACTTCGCCTCGGTCGTGTTGTACGTCATTGGCTGCACGCTTGAATCTGTAGAGCCCCGGTGCTCGGCGTATTCCGAATACTCCTCGATCTTCAACAGATCCAGCACCTGCTGGGCTTCCGGAAGGCGTCCCCCGGAAATAAGCAGCTCGGCTAGCTCGCGATAATAGTCTTCCTTCGATTTCAGGAAGCTCCGTTGCGCTCCTTTTCCCAGCCCTGCGATGTTGCGCCTCACCTGCTGGAAGCGATCGATGGCCTGCTTGCCGAACAGCACCGCCAGGCTCGGATTCTGGAGACTCTTCCAGTATTCCATCAAGTCCACCAGAGTGTAGCCCTCGCCCAGGGGATCCTGGACAGCCCGGGAAAGCGGTAATGATTGGGTGTAGTAATCCAGCGCCTTCTGCTTCTCCCCCAAGGCGGAGTAAACCACCCCGATGTAGCCAAGTGTGGTCGCCTCGCCGGCGCGGTCTCCGACGGCGCGTCGGAGCGGCAGGGCCTGGTTGAAGTAATCCAGCGCCTTCTGGTTCTCCCCGAGGGCGTTGTAGATTGCCCCGACGTTGTACAGCGTAGTCGCCTCGACTCCGCGGTCCCCCACGGCGCGCTCGATCGGCAGGGCCTGATTGTAGTAATCGAGCGCCTTCTGCTTTTCCCCCAGGGCGGCGTAAGCTACACCGATGTTTTGCAGCGTCGTCGCCTCGCCCGCACGGTCCCCCACGGCGCGCTGGAGCGGCAGGGCCTGGTTGTAGTAATCCAGCGCCTTCTGCTTTTCCCCGAGGTCGTCGTAGATCATGCCGACGTTGCTCAGCGTTGCCGCTTCATCAGCGCGGTTCCCCACGGCGCGCTCGAGCGCCAGGGCCTGGTTATAGTAGTCCACCGCATTCTGGTTTTCGCCGAGGGCGTGGTAAACCAAACCGATGTTATTCAGCGTAATCGCCTCGCCTGCGCGGTCCCCCACGGCGCGCCGGAGCGGCAGGGCCTGGTTGTAGTAATCCAGCGCCTTCGGCTTCTCCCCGAAATCGTCGTAAACTCCACCGATGCTGCTCAGCGTAGCCGCCTCGGCCGCGCGGTTCCCCACGGCGCGCTCGAGCGGCAGGGCCTGGTTGAAGTAATCCAGCGCCTTCTGCTTTTCCCCGAGATGAGAGTAAACAAAACCGATATTGTTGAGCGTCTCCGCCTCGCCCCTGCGGTCCCCCACGGCGCGCCGGAGCGGCAGGGCTCGGTTGAAGTAATCCAGCGCCTTCCGCTCTTCCGTCAGGCGGGCGTAAACTGCACCGATGCCGGTCAGCGTACTCGCCTCGCCCGCGCGGTCCCCCACGGCGCGCCGGAGCGGCAGGGCTTGGTTGAAGTAATCCAGCGCCTTCTGCATCTCCCCGAGGGCGGAGTAGACTGAACCGATGTTGTCCAGCGTGGTTGCTTCGCTCGCGCGGTCCTCCACAGCGCGCATGAGCGGCAGGGCCTGGTTGAGATAATCCAGCGCCTTCTGCTTCTCCCCTAAGGAGGAATAGATGACCCCGATGCTTTCCTGCGTCAAGGCTTCTTCATAGCGATCGCCCGCGGTGCGCCACCCCGGCAGACTCGCCAGGTACTTTTGAATCGCAATTCTTTTTGAATCCGCGCTTCCTTGTTCTTGGCGTTGTACAGTCACAGCCTCGAATAACATTCGCTCGGCGGTGAGGCGCGCGCGATCCTGGTCGCCAGGGGCGCGCAGAGGTTCGACCGTCACACGGTAACGCCCGGCGGGTGCATTCTTGTCACCGGAAGCCACTTCCAATCGGTAAATCCCCGGCGCTTCAACAATCGTCGAGATTTGCTCGAGGCCGAACTTACCGTTCGGACTATCCATCGAGCCGAGCGCTTTGCCGTCAGAGGCGTTGAGCGTTAAGGCCACATGGATGCCAAGCTGCTCGACGATAGCGTGAAGGAACTGCCCTGTATCTGCGCGAATCGCATAGATGTGTTTCTCTCCGCCTTGCAATGCTCGCTCGAGCGGTTTAGCGGGTTCCAGAAATGTGGCTTCGCTCTGTGGAGGGCCGGCAGTGCCGGAAGAGTTTTGGGCGCGAAGGGGCGCAGCCAGCGCCAGGCACGCAACCGCGAGAAAGACGAATCTCCGCATCACGGCGCTACCTCCTTGCGAACGCGCTACCTCCCGCGCGAGAGCGCTCCGTTGGGTGGTGGGGTCAATTACGTCTACAAACATTACATCCGAAATAGATTGTCCACAAGCTATTACACAAGCGCGGACTGGGTGCCGATGTGACAGGGCTCTTCAATAATCATGGTCCGCTTGAAAACAACCCGCGCGAGAGTATAATCGCAATTGATCGCAGGCCCTCGGTTTTCATTTGCGCGCCGTTGTTATCTTTTCGAGTCGCCCTGCTCTTCGCCTCGACCACTGTTTTGGAGGTTGAGCTATGGGAACTCCAAGTCGTTCAACCACTGTTGTCCTCTGCTTGTCCGCAACGTTCCTGTACCGGAAGTTTTATAGTTTCCCCGTGCTTGCCGGCTTAGTCAGGACTTTTCCATTGGCTCTCGCATTCGCAGGGTTGCTCCAGAGCAGCCCTGCGGCCGCTCAGCAGGCAATCATGCCGGCGAATCAAGCCACGGCCACGGCGGGACAGGAAGCGAAGCAGGGCGTTCAAGGGAATCTGGCTACCATAATCCAATCGCGCTCCACCAACACCCGTGGCTATAAAGTCGTGATCCACAATGACGGCAGCGCCACGGCAGAAATCAGTGGCGCCAGCATTGGTTCTCGTGTTGAGCCGGCGCGATTGCAACAGTTTCCTGCCGGAACGATCGATACGAAAACCCTGCGGCGCCTGCTTACGCAGATAGGCGATGTCAGCAGAATCGCGACGGGGGGCTGCGTGAAATCGATTTCCTTCGGAACGACGACTCAAATTGAGTATGCGGGCAAGACCAGTGGGGATCTGCAATGCATCCGGCAGCAAGCATCGGGCGGCGATCAGGCGCCACTGCAAGCATCGGAAGACTTGAGCAGATTCGTGCGCACAACCTTGAGTCAACTAAAGATTGACGACAGACGCGTCATTTCGAATCGGTAGGATGGAAGGCAGACGAAGGGTAATGCGAAAGGGGCTTTCATGAAACACATAGCTGTTTTTGCATTTGCTGCCCTGTTTTTGGCATCCTCCGCGGGTGCGCAACAATCTCAACTCGTCATCACAACCCAGGAAGATTGGGTCAACTCCATAGCCTTTAGCCCGGATGGGCGGACGTTGGCCTCGGGGTGCTTGGACAACGCCATCGGGCTCTCGGACGTGGCGAGCGGGCATGAGCTGCGCAGTTGGTTCGCCAGTGAAACCAATGGGGTTGCTTCCGTGGTCTTCAGCCCCGACGGGCGGACCCTGGCTGCGGGAAACGAAGACAACACAGTCACGCTCGGGGATGTGGCGAGCGGGAATCTGCTGTACAACCTGACCGGCCACACTTCTGGGGTTCGTTCCGTGGCCTTCAGCCCCGACGGACGGACGTTGGTTTCGGGGAGCGAAGACAAGACGATCAAGCTCTGGGACGTAACCAGCGGGCATGAGCTGCGCACCCTGGCCGGCCACAAGGACGTGGTTACGTCCGTGGCCTTCAGCCCGGATGGGCGGACCCTGGTTTCGGGGAGCTACGACAAGACAATAAAGCTCTGGGACGTGGCGAGTGGGCATAACCTGCACAGTCTGAAGGCCAAGGGAGCGGTTGAATCCGTAGCCTTCAGTCCCGATGGTCGGACCTTGGCTTCGGGCGGCGACGACAAGACGATCAATCTCTGGGACGCAGCGAGCGGGCGTGAGCTGCGCACACTGGCCGGGCACAGCGATAGGGTTAATACCGTTGCCTTCAGCCCTGATGGGCGGACCCTGGCTTCGGGAGGCAATGACCTCACGATTCGGTTCTGGGACGTAGCCAGTGGACAGCAACTGCGCAGCGTTCCTAGCCACACCGGTTCGATCAATTCGGTAGCCTTCAGCCCCGATGGAAAGACCCTGGCTTCGGGATGCTATGGCAACGTGATCAAGCTCTGGGATGTGGCGAGCGGGAGTGAACTGCGCAGTTGGCTGGCCACAAATGCAGACGCCATGTTCAACCTCGGCGCCCTCTACGACGCCGGTCAGGGAGTGCCGCAGGACTATCAGCAGGCGCGCCAGTGGTATGAGAAAGCCGCTGCCGCCGGCAGTGCAGACGCCATGACCAACCTCGGCGACCTTTACGACTTCGGTCATGGAGTGCCGCAGGACTATCAGCAGGCGCGCCAGTGGTTTGAGAAAGGCGCTGCCGCCGGCAGTGCAGACGCCATGACCGACCTCGGCAATCTCTACTACTCCGGTCAGGGAGTGCCGCAGGACTATCAGCAGGCGTGCCAGTGGTATGAGAAAGCCGCTGCCGCCGGCAGTGCAGAGGCCATGTACGGCCTCGGCATCCTCTACGACTCCGGTCATGGAGTGCCGCAGGACTATCAGCAGGCGCGCCAGTGGTATGAGAAAGCCGCTGCCGCCGGCGTTGCGAACGCCATGTATAACCTCGGCGTCCTCTACGACTCCGGTCATGGAGTGCCGCAGGACCATCAGCAGGCGCGCCAGTGGTATGAGAAAGCCGCTGCCGCCGGCAGTGAGCCTGCTAAAAAGCAACTCGGAGAAGTACCTAAATGACCCGCCTGCTCCGCCAGAACTCTTGATCCTATTAAGTCTTTTCGCCACGCATCCAGGCGTAACACGCCGTGGCAATGGCGATCAGGAAAAGCAGAATAGCTCCCCTAAAGAACATCAGGAACCAAATATTTCTTCCATGCTGGACCACGGTGGCTGTCAGTATTCCAAAAATGTTCAATGCCCGCAGAACCACGGCGATCAAAGTGCAGAGCAGACCCAGCCAATAGCTAGCAGTGACGATTAGTTTTTGCACGAGACGTCTCCTCTCCATGTGAAATGGGGCTCTTACAATTAGGACACATGCAGACCGGGATTTCTATTTTGGATTTCCGGATAGCTAACAGTATACGTATCAACCTCCGGCCCGACCGATACCATACACCCGACCACCGCCGAATGCAATTGTCGGTTGGGTCTGCACTGCCAGGTGCTTATACACGCACCCTTAGGTGAACTACCTCGGGGAAGTCTTACGATGAGGCTTCATCAACTGCGGCTGCGGGGAATCACTGAGGCATTCCTATTTGAGAGACACAACATTAAGGCTGAGGTACGCCAGATCGGGGCTGCAACAGACTCTTCCACTGTTGGAGCAAAAGGGGCGGGGCAGGCCCTGCCCTCCAGCTTCTCAGCACTTGGGTATCAGACCAGTCCCAGCATCGCTGCGTTTTGAACGAAACGTTGACGGGCCATCCGTCCCAATTCCCTGCCGGGTAATAAAAAGCGCCGACCACTTGCACCCACAGGGCGATGGCCACGGTCGCAACGAATGCCGCCCGCAGCACAGGGCGAGCCCAAATACTGGCCAACACCGGGACCAGGAACCAAGCGAAGAAGGGCAACAGGTCCGTCAGGTAGCGGGGGCCGAAGCACCACCCCGCCCACCAGTCCTGCGCGCCCACCTGAACCACGTGGATGGCAGCCAGTGCCACGATGAGGGCGCGGCTCCAGCCTGGACTCTTTTCTTTCCAGAGCCTGGCTGCACCCCAGAACGCGAAGGCCGTCCACGGCATATAGACGAGCAAGCCACGGCTTGGACTTACCATTGTTCCGGCGAGGCCAACACCGACACGGGCCAATAAAGGCAAATGAGAAGCACCTTTCGCTCCAAGCGTCGACAGTGGGTAGCCGCCCAGGAGTCTCGCGAAGAAGTGCAGGTTGTAAGCGAGCACCAGGGAACCCATAACAGCCAGCGGCGCCAGGAAGAGAAGCCCGTTCTTCCACTGCCGGCGGGCGAAATAAAGGAGGAAAGGCACAATGAGTATGGCTTCCAGGGGTTTGTTGGCGGTGGCCACGGCCAGGGCAAGCCCCGCCCAAAAAGGAGCGCGGGGTGAGTCCGGAACACTGAATAGCGCCCAAAGCAAGAAGGCGAGACTCAGCTCCGTCAGCCCATGTCGCCAAAGAGCCTGGCTCGATATCGCCCACGTGTTGCTGGCCAAGCCGTAGATCAGTGCCCCCACAAGACTGATGTTGCGCGAGGCGATCTTGCGAAGAGCGAGAAAGAGAAGTGCTCCCGACAGCGCGGCGATCAGGGAGGCGCTGAGTTTCTCCATCGTGTTGACCATCACGGCGAAGACGTGTGAATACGGATACAGGGGAGGCGACTGGCGGGAGAGCCACCAAGCTGGCAGCACATAGAGCGGCGTCACGACAAGGGTGGTCATGATCGGATAAACCGACATCAAGTGACCGTGGGAATTAGTGGTATAGGAAGGGGGACCTGCTCCCTGAGACTGCGCAAGGCGGGGCAGGACCCATTGATCCAAGTAGAGGCTGTGGTCCAGCAGCAGGCTAAAGGGCAAAAAGCGGGCCGGCAAACTGTCGTCCGAACGAATGGTGCGGAAGTTGCAATTGTAAATGACGAACAGAAGAAGCAGCAGGAAGGCGAAATAGGTCAAATCACGCCGAGGTGGGGCGCTGGGGAGGCCCGGCGTTCCACCGCTGAGGCGATCCGAACTTGCCGCACTTGGCCGCCTCAACGCACTTTCTCTCGGCCGTTTCCTTTGGCTCGCCTTTTTCGCCATTGTTGCAGGCTCATTGTGCCAGCGCGACACTTACCCCTCAGCATTTCAGCCGCGTCATGTCAAATGTGCAGGCCAGCATGCAGACATGCACCGAGCGCTCCCATCGAATACCCAACCAACTCCATCTAAGGCGAAATCCTCGCTGGTCTGTAGCCAGGCAGGAGGCTCCGCCCAAAATGCCACAACCGGCCTAATTGTTCTCGCCGGAGGTACTTGACGACCTCCTCGGATACAGGTCTCTTCTCCCTGCGGCAGTACGCCCAAGTGAAGGCGCAAAACCTAACAAAGGCGCCCAGCACGTAAGGTCGGGACCATACTCTTCGGGCTATTTTGGCAATCTCAAACAGCGGATGACTGCCGAGGGAGAAGTCCATCAAGCCTTCCTGATAGCTGCGCCGCAGGCGCCCAACCCAGCCTTTAGTAGGACGATGGTGATAAACGGCAAGGTCGGGAAAGCTCTGTACTCGCCAATCCTTCATCCGGGCCGTGACTTCGGCGCACCAATCATACCCTCCATGTTCCAATGGGAGGAAAGCTCCTATTGAGTCATAGCACTGACGGCGAAACATTTGGACGGCCCCTGCGACAGACCGCGTGCTATTCTCTCTGCGAGGACTGTACTTGCTTCCGTCCCACTCATAAATGCCACCGCCGGCCACACCTAAGCTGGGATCGCGATCGAACCTCTCCAGCAAGTCGGCGAAGTAGGATGGCCCGAACGATACGTCCCCATCCAGATGGCCAATGAATTCAAATGCCGTTTGCCCGAATCGGTGAGCCCCTTGGTTAAGCGCATACACTTTCGAAGCGAAGCCATGCATTTGATGTGTTCCCACCCGGAGGAACTCAATGAAACGCCAAGTGTCGGTATAACCGCGAACTATTTCATCGGTACGATCAGTGGAACCGTCACTGACGATAACCCAGCGGAGTGGCAGAACAGTCTGCGCGATAACCGAACGGATCGTGTTCTCGACGTACGCCTCTTCGTTGTGGGCGGCCGTGATAACAACATAGACTCGCGGCGTTTGGCCTGCAGTGGTTACTTCGCTCATCGCAACATTGCCCCTCGAGAGCGCGAACGCGATAACCACCAGAGGCACGCCAGGCTGCGTTTTACCTTAAGGCCTGCGTCGTGGCGCGCCGACCTCTTGAAACAGTAGAGTGCGCCGTGGCCCAAAACCCGAACCACTTCGTGAAGCCAGACCGTCAGAAGATAACTGAAGACTGCGAGCCGGCCATGATGCTTCTTCCAGAACTGCAAGTTTGACCGCTGCATCTCAATATAAAAAAACGTCGGTGCGCTTGCCGTGGTCCCTCCTCCAAAATGAAAAGCTTCAGCCTGTGGGTAAAACACCACCCGCAAACCTGCCTCGTGAAAGCGATAACACCAGTCGAGATCGTCTCCATACATGAACAGTTGTTCGTCCAAAAGGCCGACTCGATTCAAGGCCTCGCGGCTGGCAAGCCAGAAGCATCCGTTAAGAATGTCTACATCCATGGTTTTGTCATGCGCGAAATCGCGCATCAAGAAACCGCCGAAAGTCTTTGAGCCTTTGAACAACGAATCCAGAGCCAGCGCCCGGCAGAAGGAGTTCCAGACCGTGGGAAATCGCATCGTTGACCTTTGCATTGCTCCGTCCGGCCCCAGAATTCTTGGGCCCAACAGTCCGATCGACGGGTCCTGTTCCATGTACCTGACCAATCTCCCAAGGCACGTGGGACGCACGGTCACGTCGGGGTTGATGAGGGAGACATGCTTTCCCTTCGCCAGGCGAATCCCCACGTTATTCCCCTTGGCAAAACCGAGATTGCGATCGTTTTCCACAAGCTGCACGTAGGGAAAGTCCTCGCGGATCATGTCAGCCGTGCCGTCCGAGGAAGCGTTGTCCACTACGATGATTTCCGTCGAAAGTGCGCTGTCTTGCTGCTGGAGTGATTTCAAGCATTGCCGGGCATAGTCTCTGGCGTTCCAGGTGACAATAACGATCGACAGGTCAATCCTGCTGGCATCCATTCTGCTCTCGATTTCTTGTGAGTCGGCTGAAATGGTCTGACTATGCACCGGCGTCGATGGGCAGTCTGCGAATGTGAGCGGCAACGGTTTCACGCAATGAACAGCTTTTGATCCTCCCTGTTCGCGGGTATGCAAGCTGGACGCCTACCGCCCCGGCCCCGCCTGAGCCGGTTCCTCCCAAGCCGCATGCGCTAAATCGTGTTGGGCAAGACTCTCAGCTCTCCCTGGCGCCGTTTGCAGACCGACGGTGGCAGCCGCGACTATGGTCAGGAAGGCCCACCACCAGATCGCCATCTGGTCCCAGTAGCTCACGCCGAAAAAAGCGCAGACATGGGCAACCATGATGGCGCCAAGGCTCCAGAAGAACCATTCCTGCTTCTGGTCGCCTTCCACTTGCTTCCTCATCTTTCCAAGTCTGCCGAAACTTAGCGAAATCATAACAATAAAGCAGATGAGCGTAACCAATCCGCCCCTCTCCCCTTCGGCCACAAACTGATTGGAAAGATCCCACATACCAAATCCCCAATTATTGGTCTGATTTGTTCCAATCAGCCACCAGTCCCGAAAGTGCTTGAAGAAGTTGTCCGCCAGCATGACACGGTGGTCGGCAGCCGAAGATCCAATCACGTTGGCGAGCCCAATCAACAACCACACCCGCCCCTTCATGATTATCGCCAGACCCACGAGCGTCAGTACGATTCCCCAGCGGACGGCGCGCATGGACCGGCGAATAGGCCAGAGAAACAAAGCGCCCACTCCGGCGACGTAGGCGAGCACCGCCGTGCTCGAGTTCGACGTCAACGCCATGGGTATCGAGCCCCCTATTCCGGCCGCTGCCAGAGACTTGGCCCTGCCGCTCTTCCACAGCCAGAAGAACAGCGGCGCCAGCGTCGCCCCGAAACAGCCGGCCAGGATCGGGTGTCCGAAGATGGCCTGCGCTCGGGTCCGGCCGTCACGCACCGCGGGAGTAATGGGCGCACCACCCAGATAGCCGAAGACGTTGACGTGGTGAATGTGCTCGTTCAGCATGCACGCGCCCAGGATCACAGCGAGCACCGCCAGCGTCTTGGCTGCCCGGGCGATATCTTCCTCGTCCTGGATCAGGTGGCGCAGCAGAAAGTAGCCGCCGAAAGCTTCCAGCCAGAAAGCCCCTTGATAAATCACCATGCCGCGTTGCGGAAACAACAGGATCTGGCAAACCCCGCGATAGATAGCCCACAATATGAAAGCCTTGTCGATTCCGTTCAATCCACCCGCAATCTGGAACTTGGCCCTCAGCAGGCGCACAGACCCCGCCAGAGTCAGTATGCGGACAACGTACCAATGCATGCCTGCGACATAGAGCTGCTGCCCCCTGGGGACCAGAAACACGCAAAGCAAAAAGGGGATAACAACGTATTTTCTCGGCAGCAGCAACATGAGCAGCATGGTGACCACCGTCGCCACCATCACCGCAGGGTGCATGATCGTGTAAGGGACACCGCCGCCGAATTCGAAGTTCGCTGGTTTCATACCGTCCTGAGGTGAGCCCCAGCTTGTACCGCCGGGACTGTTTCGGTAGCCCTCCAGGCACTCATGGTGCTCATGAAGCCGCGCTTAACATCTCATATCCCCTTGCGTCATCAATGCGGGCTTCATCCCTTCCTGAACAGCGCCTGAATTTTTCCCCGGTCACCTGCGAAGGATGCCAGCCAGTCGAGCACCGGCAATACACCCATGCGAATGCTTTTGCGAACCACTCTCCAGGCGGGGCGGGCAGGTTTGGCCTGAGCTAAAGGAGTGGGGCGAATCCCAAATTTCCTCGCGATGTCGTTGAAAATGTAGCGAACACTGTTCTCAATAAACGCATGCCCTAAGGTGGTTATGGCAGGTTCCTCGAGACCCACTGACCGGGCAAGATTTCCCAGCGTCGCCGGCGAAAAATGAAAGAGATGCCGCGGCAATTCCAGACCAAACCAATAGGACCGGAAAATCCGCGCTCCCGCCGAATCGATATTCGGCATCTCGAGGTAGAAAATGCCACCAGGCCGCAGCCATTCACGACCTTTCGCCAGCAGCTCTTTTGGCCGGCAGACATGTTCAAAGACATGGAAGCAGGTAATAGCGTCAAAACTCTCCGGCGGAAAAGGCGCGTCCAGGATATTCCCCACAAAAACCTGCGCGCCTGTTCTAGCCTCCGCCTCTCTTGCCATCCGCTCCGACATTTCGATCCCGAAGAGCTTCCACTCAGGCCCTCTCAACGACGCCAGAAAGCCTCCGGAGCTGCACCCAAGGTCCAGAATTGCTCCCCTTGAAACATAATGCAGCAAGGTGGCCCGCCGCTTCGTCCAAAACCCTGGGTCTTGGCCCGTCTTGGAAATGGCCCGGTCATAGTCCTCGCCGTAGTGCTGGCCCATTTCTGAGGGCGGCGGGGGGGCCTTCAGCCAGATGAGCGAACAAGAGGCGCAGCGCACGAGCTGGTAGAGTCGGGATCTCCCGTGAAAGCGGTCGGGAGCCGAGATCCACAATGAGCAGTCCTCAGCGCCGCAACATGGACACATTCCTGCTTCCGATTCATGAGCGAGGATACGCGAGTTCGAGGCTCTCTTCACAGTTTACGCCAATCCCTTGGACGTGGCTTGGCGACCGAACCTCCTCTGTAACATTCCTCGGACCGATCCCCGCAGTTGTGTCTCGAGGCTGAACAAGACCGCGAGGCCAAAAACTCCACCGAGGGCGCTCTCTACGATCAGGAGAATGGCGGGTTTCTGGGTTGCCAGCCAGCCTGTAGATTGAAAGAGCATGACAACGCCAACCACGCTTACCGAGGCCAGCGCTGACGGTACAATGGGAGCGGTGAGGTCGCGAAGCGAAACCCCGGAGAGTCGCATAAGTATGTATACATACACGGGCGTCACAATAAGAGCTCCCATAACAAAGCGGGCGCCGGCAATGCCCGCAATCTGTCCGCTAACAGGTGCGTTTCGAACAAGAAACCCGGCCGCAAGCAGCACTACTATGCCTAATGCTGAACGAAGCCATTCCAAAACTGCTAGATGTTGGGGCCGCGAAAGGGCTTGCAACAAGGGGCCGGTGAAGAAGGAAAAGACGCTCATAATGCCAAGCAGGCTCAAGATCTTGAGTACGTTGGCAGCAGGGGTCCAATTGGGGCCGAGCGTGGCCATTAGAGGAAAACTTATCGCTCCCAAGCCGGCCAACGCGGGCAGGGTTGCGGCCGCAGTCAGACGTATGCAGGTGAGGACACTCTTGCGCAGTTCGTCCGGTTCTTTCTGGAGACGTGAGAATTCGGGCAACGAAACTGTCTGAATCGATTGCATCATCATGCTCACCACGCTGTTCACAACGCGGTCTGCCACCCGGTACAAACCCACAGCCAGCGGCCCAAAAAACAGGCCGAGTATGACGGAGTCGGCCTGACCACCGGCAAACAAGCCAAGCTGGGCTGTAAAATTCGGGATGGAAAAACCCAGAAGGGCCTTGAGATGTCCCCATGAAAACTGAAAGCGAGGCCGCCAGGGGCTTAATTTCCACAGCAATACCAGTGCGGTCGAATCCCTGACGATCTGCTGCCCAACCAATGCCCAGACTCGAAATCCAGCAAGGGCCATCCCAATGCCAACCACGCCACTTATCAATACGGAGAGGTTCGTACGGAGCGAAAGACTCTTAAAGTCCATCTCTCTACGTAGTAGCGAAGTCTGGACCATCGCCAACGCTTCGATGAGGATACTCACTGATAGTACGGGGATGATGCGGGCAATTTCCGGAGAGTGATTCACCGCTGCCCATTTTCGACTGCAAGCTATACTCAATGGCACCAGGATGAGGCCCAGCGCCAAGTCCAACCAGAAGACGGCATCCAGATGCTGGTGTTCAATCTCTTTCCTTTGTATCAAAGCCGTCGCCAGTCCCTGGTCAAGGAAGAGCTGTAGAAAGCTGATATAGACCACGCAGATGGCGACTACCCCGAAATCGCGCGGACCCAGAATACCGGCGAGGATGAAGGTAAAGAGAGCAGAAAAGGCCCTTTCCCCCCAATTCCCGGTATAGGCCCACTTGAGCGCGTTCAGAAATGATTTTTTCTCTGCCATTGGTCTGTACAGGAGATGAGCTAGCTCGCCTGAGAATCGGAGAGTTTTCTCGCAACCACCACGAACTCATCCGCCATCCAGGATTGAAGCAGCAGGGACGCTATCCGGCGGACCCTTGTGCTGCTCTTTGGAACCAAGGGAACGATCTTCTCTATCTTCATGCCGGCTGAGCAGAACCAACCCCGGAGAATGCGCCGGGATACGCGATGGACCCCCGTCCTTTCGTAGCTCCCCCGAGCGGCGTAGCTTGCGTCGCCTCGCAGCGATTTCCAAGTCGCTGCCAGCCGGGCCATGTTGGGAGTCACGGCAATGGCCGCGCCGCGCTCTGACAGAAGCGAAGCGTAAGACGAGAGGACCTCAACGGGATTCGGAACCAAGTGCAGAACGTTGGAGAGCAACAGGCAGTCAAACTTCCTGTCCCCCAGCCCTTGGCGGGCGTTGCCAAGATCCCCGTTGATGATTTCGACGGCCCCTGCCTCCGCGCCACCCGGGATGACTGGGTCCAGCGGGACGGCCGAGACGCGCAGTCCCATTTCGGCGAGACGGCTTTCGGTCAAGCCCCGGCCGCAGCCAATGGACAGGACACTCCGGACTCCCTTGGGGATGGCCGCGAGAACCCCCGGCTTGACTGGTTCATAATAATCCTTCGAGTACTCAAACCCTTTCAACTTCGTTTCCGTCTCAAAAAGAGACATCGGGTGCTGGCCATTTTGCCCCAACTTAAGGAGGGCTCGGACCTGGCGCCGTAACTCCGGGTCACCCACTCCCCATCTGCCCACATATTTGTTCGAAAGGTGATGCACCAGGAAGTCGTCCAGGTGCGAAATACAGACGAGCTTTTTAAGGCCGCACTGTGTGTAGGGGTCCGTCGCCGCAGTGCAGAGTAGATCGTACCGCTCCTGATGGGGATCCGCCAGGTACCCGCCGGACTTGATGGCGCGCCGGAGCTGCTCTTGCGTCAAGACGTAGCAAGCCGAGTGTTGGTTGGTTAAGAAAGCCATCACGTAGGGGCCACGCAAACGAACGGACGCGGGATCCCAGTGAAAATGGGCGTGCAAATCAGGATAGCTCATTTTGCCGTCCGCACTCTCTTCATAACGAAGAAAACCCGGCAATTCGTCCTCGGGCAGAACCGCCGATACATCGAGAAAAGCCCGAAGGTTCTTCTCCCTGATCAGAGTATCGTCTTCGGAATAAATGAAGAGATCGTACTCATTCAGCCGGTCGGCGAAAATCCGCTTGTGGGGAAAGGGAAGGGACCAGGGATTTTTGCCACTCAGATCCACAGCAAAGACTTCTACTTTCGAGGCAACATTCTTCGGCACATTGGAGAGCACCACGATATCCACGTGGAAAGACATAGAGTGATACTCTCGTACGAGCTGGAGCAGGTAACGGTCGTTTCGCGTGCCGTGGCTGGCAACGGCAACCAACATTCTGGCGTCAGACCCGTTTTTGTTGCTCATAGTCTATGCCCGAGGTTAATGAGGGCAAAAGGCAACCGGGAAGGGTTTCACCGCTTTGGCTCCTCCAGGGCGGCACTTCTGATATGAAAGCATCACGGCGACTCTGCTAAAGGTCATCGCCGGGCAAGGGTCTTCTCATAACGCCTCTCAGATCGCTAATACAATGGCTTCCAGAATTCTGGCTCCGGCCCGGCCGTCCCATTTCACCGGCACACGGGGGCTCAGTTTCCTTTGCATCTGACGATGGACGGTCTCCCGGATGTCATCATTCCGGGTGCCTGCAATTGCATTGGTCCCGTCGGTTACCGTGACAGGCCTCTCCGTATTGTCCCGGACTGTGACGCAGGGAATTCCGAGGCAGGTGGTTTCTTCCTGGACGCCGCCCGAGTCGGTCACGACGAGAGACGCGTGTTTCATCAGGCACAGGAAGTCAAGATAGCCGAGCGGATCAATCAAGGTGATCAGGCTGGAGGTACGCCCAGGAGTCTGCGCCCGCAAATCATGCCGGTCACCGCTCTGGTTGAAGTTGTGTTCGAGACCGTGTTCCTTTATCCGCTTCCGGGTCCTGGGGTGCACCGGAAAGATTACGGGACAATGCGCAGTCAACTCCTGCAAACCTTCCAGAACGTTCGAAAAAGCAAAGCGACTATCCACGTTCGAGGGGCGGTGAAGGGTGAGCAGAGCATAAGGCTTAATCGCGCGTGAACCGTCGCGAAGGCCCAGATCATCAAGGATGGTGGAAGCTTCCGCCTTATCCTTGTAAGCCAGCAGCGAGTCAATCATCGTGTTTCCGACGAAGTGAATCTTTTCGGCGGAAACACCCTCGTTCGCGAGGTTGCGAAGGGCGCTTTCTTCGGTGACAAATAGCAGGTCTGACACGTGATCCGTGACGATGCGATTGATCTCTTCGGGCATGGTGCGATCAAACGAGCGCAGTCCGGCTTCCACATGGGCAATGAGAGGCCGGGTTCCCGACTCATCAAAAGTTATCTTCGCTGCCACGAGAGCGCAACCCATGGTCGAGTTCACGTCTCCGACCACGATTAATACATCGGGCTTCTCGGGAACCAGGACGACCTCGAAGCGCTTCATGATCTCTGCGGTCTGCGCCGCATGCGATCCGGAACCTACACCGAGGTCAATATCCGGAGCAGGAAGACCCAAGTCTGCGAAGAATGATGCGGACAACGACTCGTCGTAGTGCTGGCCGGTGCGAACCAGGACATGCTGAATAGGCGGGCACCGCAAGTCCAGCGCGGCTCCGGCGCGGCTCTGCGAGATTCGGTTATTGTGGTCGCGAATGGCTGTAATAATCGGAGCCACTTTCATGAAGTTGGGGCGGGCTCCAACCACGCTCATGATTTTCATTCTGTTTTTTCGGTCCCCCGGAAGGCTGCGAGCCTTAAGTAAGAAGCAGACACGCCTCACACACATCCGTACTGGGCAAACGCATAAAGGACCCATCCGAAGTGATACGGCCGGTCTTCAAAGTTGACGCGCAGCCCAGACGGCGTGGCAGTTTCGGGACCGAACCCTAGGAAGCTCCCTGCTTTCATGATGTAACTCTTGGGCTTCGGGAGATAAATACTGCGCCACACAATATTTCTGGAAGTCTCACAGAGGTTCCGATTGAGCTCATTCCTCCCATAGATCCATGCCAGACCCTTAAAGATACACGCGGTGTAATCCTGCTCCGTGCTCTCTCCCAGCGCGAACAACGCCAGGGGAGCCATGGCATCCTGATGGACGGAATAGACAGGGTACTTCCCCACGACACGACCAGTTTGGGAATCGTAATGCCACCACCATTGCCCGAGCGGCCCTTGGACTTCGCGGATTGTTCCCGCACATGCCTGGGCCGTTTTCAGGGCCTCGCCATGACCAAAGGCGCGGCCAAACTTTGACAATGCGTAGATCGGGTACACCTGATCCGCGAAGCTCCCCAAATGGCCTCGCAAGGCACCCACAATGCCCCTGCCGCTGGCGAGGTGGCCGAAGACCCCGTTCCGGCCCTGATTCTGCTTAATCAGGTCGAAGCACGTGCGCGCCAAGTCGCTCAGACCGGAGACATTCCGAAAGCCCGCCAAAGCACCGTGCGCGAGTCCCGAAAGGAACCAAGCCAACTCCATGGTTCGCCTTTGTGGCGCTTCACGGTAATGACCGAGCGCAGCCGCCACATTGAAGCTGCGATACACTTCCTCGAATCGTTCAGGGGCCATCAGAGCGCAAAGCCACAAGAGGAGTCCCAAGTCGCCGATATTGTCGAGCCATGCGGTACCGGCGACAAGGCCATTCATTATGGCTCTGGAATCGAACGGATTCCGTAGACCGTATCCTTCACCTTTGTGAAGGCCCAAGAGGGTCATGAGCGTGTAACGTGGCGACAGCCCTTCTCGCCTTAGCCCCTCCTGCGTAAGCTTCAATCGCCAACAGAACAACTGCTTGCGGGGGTCAAACATGGGCACGAGGCCTTCGACGGCGAGCGAATTGAGGTTTCGTACCCGGCCTTGGTCTTCAGAATGACCCACCGTAGTAACCTGCAAATTACTTGTCATTGCCTCACTGGAAGTTGTACGGGGTGCTTTGATTCAACGATCGACACGATGTTCTCCACGATGGTGTCAAGCGTCGTGCGGTCGGCCGTGCGGGGCGTCGCGGGCCGTTCGCGGCGAGACAGGTTGACCTTGCGGGGGATGTCCGCAGCACTCTCCAGCAAAACCAGCCGGCCTGTCCTGGCAAGATATTGGTCCACTGCGCCAATCTTTCCGCGAAAGATGCTGTAGACGGGTACTCCCAGCGCCGCAGCCTCGCGATTCATCGTCCCCCCTCCCCCAATCGCCAAGTCGGAATACCAGAGAAGATTGAGGCCGTTCACGACATGAGCGGGGATGATGATTGCCCCGGAATCGATCAACTCCGGCCAGGTATTTCTGATGGAAGCCGCCTGTGGCTCGTATCGGGGCAATACCACCATTCGAACTCCTGTCTTCTGGCCAAGAAAATCAATGACCGCACGAAAGAGGTCATCGCTCTTCGGGTTGTGATAATGAGCTTCGCTCGCTGGCGGCCGGACCGTAATCATGAGATCCTGCTCCCCAACGCCCAGCCTTGACCTAATCGCCGGGTCGGGGCTGAATCGCGCGATGTAAGCATCTTCTTTTAATCCAGGATACTTCATCGCTCTTTTCCTGTGAGTGGGGTTGGCCCCCGAGAAAACCACCTCAGGCATCATCCTCCATGTAGGGTTAATGACCTTCAAGCCTTGCGCAAACTCATAGTCGAAGATCGCCAGGGAAGGGATTCTCAAGAGCGCTGCTGCAATCAACTGCGAGCGTGACCCGTGCGACACGGCCAGATTCAAGTCTTCCTTCCGAGCCGCCCGAATCAATTGCAGGGCACGGTAACATGTCCCCATCACTTTCAATAACTTGTTCTTGCCATAATGGCGACCAATCTTTTCGCAAGAGAGGCGATGAAGGTCCACCAATTCCACTACCTGACAGGCATCTCGTGCCGTGAGGAATGTAGGGTAGCCCTGTTTTTCCAGCTCTTCGATGACGGGAACAAAGAACGGAACATGCGGAGAATTATCAAGATCAATCCAAATCCTTTTTGGTCCCTTAGAGCCCTGCACGCGCTCCATCCTCTCGGCACTCTTTTCTCAGCCCTCGGCTCGCAGTGTGGTCAATCATATCCGGACGATCTTCCCTCTTTCCCTTAATGACTCGTCCGCAGCTTCCAACATTCTCACCACCTCGAGCCCCGCCTGGCCGTCATTGAACGGCTGCTTGTTGTTCTTGACACAGTCCACAAAGTACTCACACTCTGCCTTCAAGGCCTCCGTCTGATCCACCTTCGGCGCCCACATGTCACCGGAGCGGTAACTGACCAGCAGGTCATAGACACCCTCACGGCTGGTGATTTGAACGCCCTTGTCGTACACCTTCACTTTCTCGTCCGCTGCCAGGTCGTTCCACACCACCATCTTTTTCTCTCCCCCAATCAAGGTGGTCCGGACCTTGACCGGCGACAGCCAATTGACGTTGATATGAGCGATAATACTGTGCTCGAAATATACGGTGATAAAGGCAATGTCCTCGCAGGGATTCAAGTGCCTTCCGCCCGTCGCCACGATAGCTTCGGCCTTGTCCTTGATCAGATGATTCATGATGGAGAGGTCGTGGGACGCCAGATCCCAAATTACATTGACGTCATGTTGGAAGAGGCCCAAGTTCACTCTGGTCGAATCGTAGTAATAAAGCTTCCCCAGCTCATCGCCATCGATAAGCTGGCGGATTTTCTTGACCGCTCCGGTGAAGAGGAACGTGTGATCCACCATAATCCGGAGATTCTTCTTTTCCGCGAGTTCTATCAATTGCCGCGCTTGTTCGGATGTTGTTGTGAATGCCTTCTCCACAAAAACGTGTTTGCCATTCTCCAGGGCAGCTTTCGCCAGCTCGAAGTGCGTCCGCACCGGGGTCGCCACAGCCACGGCATCAACATGGGGGGATGTCAAGATACGGCTAAGGTCCGTGGTGACTTCGAGGTCAGCGTATGCCTGCCTGGCCCGCTTCAATACCTCTGTGTCCTTATCACAAACCACCAGGACGCGGGCGTTGTCGAGGCTGTGGAAATTTCTTACGATTTGCGGTCCCCAGTAGCCGTATCCGATAATACCGATTCCAATCATATTTCATCTCTTTGAGCACATTGATACCCGGAACTTGTTGCCGAAGCTGTTCCGGGCTGCTTACAGCTCCGCTCTCTGAGTCACATCTCCGTGAGCCCGCAGTTGAACGAAGCCACCATCATGTTTGGCCAAAACGCTCGGCCAACATTGCTATGACTTGTTACATCTCGCTTATAGCATGCTTCACCTACGAAAAGTCAAGGCCCGCACGCTGTGCAGTTGTCTTATACTGTGGTCGCACGGTATAGTGCGAAGACCCGGGCTGAGTTCGCGCTCGTGCCGGCGAGCGGAACAACAAGCCCAATGCTATTCAGGATCAACAAAGGAGATTCGGAATGATTCCCAAAGGCAATATCAACCGTCGCGAATTCCTGGCCCCCGCAGCAGCGGGACTAGCGTTCACTCTCGTTCCCAGACATGTGCGGGGCGGGCCTGGATATGTCGCTCCCAGCGATAAGATTACCCTGGCCTATATTGGATGCGGCACTCAGGGAACGAGAGAGTTGCTGCGATTGATCGCCACGCCCGAGGTACAGATTACGGCCGTATGCGATCCCGTCAAGGACGGCACGAACTACATCGATTGGGACAAGACCGACATCCGTGACAGCGTGCGCAAGGTTCTGGAGGACCCCGATTGGGGAGCCGGCGTCAGCGGCATCCGGGCCGGCCGGGACATGGCCAAAGAGATCATCGAGACCTATTACGCGAAGAAGCGGGCATCGGAGAACTTCAAGGGCGTCGCCTCCTACGCGGATTTCCGGGAACTGCTGGAAAAAGAGAAAGACCTTGACTCCGTCAAGATTATGACGCCCGACCACCTGCACGCCACCATTTTGATCGCCGCCATGAAGAAAGGCAAACACGTGCTCGTGCATAAGCCCCTCGCCAACCGGGTGGCGGAGGTTCGGATGGTGGTCGAGACCGCTCGGAAGACGGGAGTAGCCACGCACCTGCTCGCCTGGCGGAGGCCGATCAACCCCGTGCGTGACATGATCCTGGACGGCGCCATCGGTACGCTCAGGGAAGTACACAATTGGACGGACCGCCCGTACTGGCCGCAGGCTCTGAGTCTTCCGACCGACACGCCGCCGGTTCCCCCAGGCTTCGACTGGGACTTGTGGCTGGGGCCATCGCTCGATCGGCCGTATCATCCCAGTTATACCCATGCGGTCTTTCGAGGCTGGTACGAATTTGGAGGCGGCAGCATCGCCGACATGGGGAACTACAGCCTCTGGCCGATCTTCATGGCGCTGGACCTGCCGGTGCCGTACAGCATTGAAGCTCAAGGCAGTTCCAGTTGCGAAATCAACGATCAGGTAAGCACCGTCAAGATGAATGACTTCGCCTTTCCGTATGCCAACCGCTTGTGCTTCAAGTTCGCAGCCCATGGCCAGTGGCCGGCGATCAAGCTGTATTGGTACGACGGCGGAATGCGCCCCTTCACGCCCGAGGAGTTGTTGGCAGACGGGAAGTCGATCCCCGCAACCGGGAGTCTGTTCGTCGGCGACAAGGGCGTGATCCTGAACAACGAAATAATCCCCGCGAAGAAGATGCAGGAGTATCGCACCAGCAAGGGACTGCCGCAGCCCCAAGGGGAACAACGCGGAGGCCGTGGCGGTTACGGGGCCGCCGAGGCCGAGTGGCTTGCGGCGTTCAAGGGCGGGCCGGCCTCGCAAGGCAACTTCCTCAACGCCGCCAACTGCTCGGAAGCCATCGCTCTGGCTGGGGCGGCGATTCGGTACAGCCGAAAGGTCTTCACTCCGGAAAGCTGCGCGCCAGCGCTGCTCTGGGACCGCGAGAGCATGAAGTTCACTAACATCGCCGACGCCAACCAGTATCTGACGCGTGAATATCGCGACGGGTGGAAGCTGACGAGTGCGTAGTCAGCGGATAAGGAGAACAGGATTGGTGATGCGGTCGAGCAGCCTGCCGACGGCCGCTTCAGGCAACCGCGGGCTGGAGAGACTCAACACCAAGAGCGCGGCTTCATCCGATTGGATGGCCCGAAGCAGGTTGTTCCCCCCGGCCAACGCCAAGGATCGCCAACGAACCTCGATTGACCGTCCTGCGAGTGAGTGCGCCGCCGCCCGTTCCAGGTCCCGCGTCGCGTCCGAATCGTCCGCGAGCAGCAACACGGTGAGGGGCACACCGCTGGCCTCGGCCAGGCGTGCGGCGGCCTGCAAAGCGCGCCCGGCGCCCTCCGAACCGTCCGAGACCACGAGCACGGGGCAGCGGACCTCAGCACCCGCTCCGACTGCCTTGCCGGAGCGCCTGCCATGGGCTCCTACCCGCCGGTGTTCCACCAGCAGCAAGGCGACGGGAGCGCCGGCCAGCGCCCGGAGCGCGGTGGAGCCGAGCCGCGCTTGCGGGCTCCTGGACCGCCCCTGCTTGCCCATGCTCACCAGGTCGGCGGCCGCCGCTGCCGCCAGCACCTCGTGGGCGACGTGCCCCCGGGCGACGCGAAACGACCATTGCACATGAGCCCGCCGCGCCGCCGCCTCGAGCGCCTGCCGGGCCTCGGCCGCCTGCGCTTTGAGCGCCCTCTCCATCTGCTCCAGATCGAGCGAACCCAAGCTTGCCGTATGCCGGACCTCACGCGTGCACGGCAAGGAAGCTAGTCTTATCAGGTTGATGTCTTCGACGAACAGGCCTTCCATCTCCGCCTGCATGGCTGCCGCCAGGCCCGCTGCCGCCTCCAGCGCCGCCAGGCTGTGCGCGGAAGCGTCCAGGGCGACCAGGATGCGGCGGAGGGTAAACCCGCCTACGCGTTCGCTCATGTCTCGCCTCGGGATGGGGAAGGCTGGCCGAAGGCCCGGCGCTTTTCCGCCAAAGCGATCAGCCGGTCCTCGACCCGATGGTTAACGCTGCCTTCGGGAAAGTTGCCCTCGAGGTCTCGCTCCCCTGCTTCCAGGCCGGTCAGAAGTGCGATCCCCTGGTCAATCGTTTCCACCGGATAAACGTGAAATTTGCCCGCCTCGACCGCCTCCACCACGTCCCGCCGCAGCATGAGGTGCTTCACGTTGGAGGCTGGAATGAGCACGCCCTGTTCGCCCGTGAGCCCCCGCGCCTGGCAGAGGTCAAAGAAGCCCTCAATCTTCTCATTGACCCCGCCGATCGCCTGCACTTCGCCGCGCTGGTTCACCGAACCGGTCACCGCCAGAGATTGCTTGATGGGCGTTTCAGCCAGAGCGGAGAGAAGCGCGTAAAGCTCCGCCGACGACGCACTGTCGCCCTCCACCCCGCTGTAGGATTGCTCGAAGACCAGGCTGGCCGAGAGTGAGAGTGGCCGGTCAGAGGAGTAGCGGGCGCCCAAGAAGGCTGAGAGGATCAACACTCCCTTGGAGTGGATCGGTCCGCTCAACTCCACCTCCCGCTCGATATCCACCACCTCGCCCCGGCCCAAGCGGACGCGGGCGGTGATGCGGCTGGGATGGCCGAAAGCAAATCGCCCCGGTTGGACTACGGAAAGCCCGTTCACCTGCCCCACCTTGGCGCCCTCGGTATCGATCAAGAGCGTCCCGCGAAGGATTTCTTCCCGAAATCGCTCGCGCACGCGGGAGGCGCGACGGACCTGCGCGTCGATAGCCCGCTGAACGTCGCCGGCGGCCACCACGTTGCCGCCTGCCTTCCGGGCCCAGTAGTCGGCTTCACGCAGCAAGTCGGAGAGCGTCCGGTTATGGAGGGAAAGTTTCTCCGCGTCGCCGGTGAAGCGGGCGCTATCCTCAATGACGCGCGCCACACCGCCCCGATCGAAAGGAAGCAGTTTCTCCTGCCGGGCCAGCCGGCCGATGAGCTTGGCGTAGAGGAGGTCGTTCGCGGGGCTGCGGTCCACCTGCTCCTCGAAATCCACCGCCACTTTGAACAGCTCGTTAAACTCGCTGTCGTGCTGGCTGAGCAGGTAGTACAGCATTCGCTCGCCCAGCAGGATCACCTTCACATTGAGGGGAATGGGCTCAGGCTCGAGCGACGCCGTGCTGATCAGGCTGAGGGCCTGCCCCAACGACTCGATGCGAATCTCACTTGACCGCAGGGCGCGCTTGAGTCCCTCCCAAGCGTAGGGCTGCGACAGCACCCGGGCCGCGTCGAGCATCAGATAGCCGCCGTTCGCCTGGTGTAGCGCCCCGGGGCGGATGAGGCCAAAGTCAGTGGAGAGTGCCCCCATTTGGGCCATATACTCCACCTGGCCCACGAGATTCTGATAAGTGGGATTATCCTCGTAGACCACCGGCGCGCCCTTGTTCTCGCTGTGGTCCACCACCACGTTCACCAAGTAGCGGCGGAAGAAGGGCAGGTTCTTGGGCGATTGAGACTGAGGGACGCCCGCCAGGGCCGAGAGCGGCGACTCCGGCGGGTTCAAAAACGCCTCCACGTTCTCGATCACATCCTGCTGCACAACATTGAGAAACTCCACCACCGGAGGGATCGCGGTGTACTTCTTTCGCAGTTCCTCGATCAGGTGTCCCACCGCAAAGATCGCCACCTCCCGGTTCAGCGCCTTCAACTTTTCGCGCCCGCTCCGCTCCCACTGCGGCGCCTGGCGCAAGCTCGCCTGAAGTTGCTGCTGTAGCGCCGTGATTTCCTTGTCGATCCGCTCCCGGTCCGCCTCCGCAAGTCGCTGGAAGTCTTCCGGGCTCATTACCTCGCCCTTTTGCATGGGAGCAAACACCAACCCGCCAGGCGTCCGCACCAGCGCAATGCCTTTCTCCTGGGCCTGCCGGCGCAACGCGTCGAAGGCCTTCTCGTGGTGTTCCTTCACCTCTTCCTCGATCACCTGCTTGCGGGTTCGGTAATCCTCGCTCTCGAACGCGGCCGGAATGGTGGAGCGCAGTTCCTCCACCAGCCTCTCCATGTCTTGGCGCAGCCCCATCCCCTGGCCCGGCGGCAGCCGCAGGGCGCGAGGCTTCTGCGGGTCATCAAAGCTGTTGACGTAGCACCAGTCAGACGGGATGGGCTCGGTCGCCGCCTTTTGCGTCAGATAAGCGCGCACGATTTTGAACTTTCCGGTGCCCGAGGGCCCCAGGGAAAAGAGGTTGTAACCCTCACGGCGAATGGCGGTTCCGAACTCGACAGCTTCCACCGCTCTCGCTTGGCCGATGATCCCCTCCAGGTCGTCGAGTGCCGCGGTGGTCTCGAACTTGAACTGCCCGGGATCACAGCGACGGTACAGCGCTTCCGGCTTCAAAGATTCAATGCGTCCCATCCCCACACCACCTAGAATTGCCGATTTTCGATTACTGCTTGCCGGTTCAGCAAAGCAGGCCTGATTGCAATACCGTAAATTCTTGTTTTTTAAGCAAGCATTTAGCGCACCTTGTAGGGGCACCCCTCGTGGGTGCCCTGGCGGAGGGCAGGCACGAGGCCTGCCCCTACAAAACGGTCTGGTTGCGGCTCTGCCGCGCTGCGCTACCCCAGATTCGTCACGCGCCCTCTCATTGCGATGCTTCGGGATTCCCGGTAGGCGGCGGAGCGTGATCCGCGCCGGAGGGAGGACCCAGCAACTCCATAAGGACAGGCTTCAACGCGTCTGCCCAGATCTGATACGCCTTCAGGGTTGGGTGCAGCTTGTCCTGCGCATTCATCATCCCCTCGAGCAGCCTTCCATCGCTGCCGGCGAGCTTGTCGTTGATGTTCAGATAACGAATCGTCCGGCCGTCGGCGAACCGGGACAGATTACCGTTGATTCTGTCGATGCCGGGCATCAAGGCCATGTTATCGTTCCTCGGAAAGATTCCCATGACGACAATCGTTGCCGCAGGAGCTTTCTCCCGGATCGTGCGCACGATCGCCTCCAGACCGCGAGTGACATCCTCTGCCTTGGCGTCTGCATCCCCCTGGAACAGCGGATTGCCGACGTTGTTCGTACCGGCCAGCAAGACAACCACTTTGGGATTCACTCCGTCCATCTCCCCGTTTTCCAGGCGCCAAAGAATGTTCTGTGTCTCGTCGCCGCCCCAGCCGAAATCGGCCGCATTCCAGCCGTGGAAATTCTGCTTCCAGTTGGCAAGCAGTTCGGGGTAGTCGGTCGCGCCCCACCGCCGTGCGATCGAATCGCCTTCGAAGTACACATCGATTCCGCCCTGCTTCGCTTTCGCCAGAAGCTGCGAGTGGGCCACGAGAGAGTTCGGGTCGGTTCGAAAGACCGCCCGGTCAGCCGGAAACTGCCAGGGCGCCGGATGATAGTCGAGGAACTTGTCCGCCCAGGGAATGAAGTATTTCCAGTTGGGAGCATCGGTGTGGCCGGCGTCATGCTGGCGCCAGGCGAGATGCCCATCGAGAAGTCCTTTGTTCACCGGCGGCATCTTCGCGGTGTGATAGTCTTCCATCACGCCCAGATCTTTCGTGCCCAGCAGCCGGAACACAGGGCCCGCCGCCACGGTCGCCATAAAGCTGCCGCGCTGATCGAGCCATTTTGCGTCGCCTTTCTCGGGGATTCCGTAGCTGATGAAGGTTAGCCGCGGTGCGCACAACGCCATCAGCTCGTTCGAGTCAACCGGCAAATCGCCGGCGTTCCTGCTGCCGAACGCAGCCTCGGCCGCGCCGTACTTGAGAAAGTTGCCGGCCATCCAGTGGTACTCGCCGGACCCCGTCAGATTCTCCACCTCCTCTCCGAAATTGCGCCGGTGCGGTTTGACGCCGCCCTCCCCGGAGGAACCGACCAGCACGACGGCGAAGCGAGTGTCGAAGGCCATGGTCACAAGCGCGCCCTTCCCATAGCGAGACACCCCTTCAATGCCGACGCGCTTTGCGTCCACGGCTTTGTCTGTCTCCAGATAGTCGAGAGCGCGGGAAGCGCCCCAGCCCCACGCCCGCAGCGCTCCCCAGTCTTCGGGCTTTCGAGGCTGCCCCTTGTTTGTCAGACCGATGATGCCCCTGGTGAGACCTGCGCCGTTGTCCGGCTGTATGCTGCCCGGGTCGAGCAGTGCATAGCCCCATCCTCCGGCGATCAGTTGTTGGGTCGAAGGTGGATCTGTGCCCAGCATCGCCTTCAACTCGGGCCGGCTCGCGAACATGTCCGCCATGCGCTTGAGAAAGGCCGCGCTGCCGAACATGATCATCACGGGCACGGGCCCTTTGGCATTTGCCGGTGTCACCAGCGTCATCTGGATTTCCACGGTGATCGCCGGGCATGATGAGTTGTCCACGTGTCCGACGAGCTGCTTCTCAATGACGGGGAAAACCCCGGTTGTCGAATTGGCTGTGCTCGTGACGGTCCAGATCACTTTGGGCACATCGGGCGGGATGCGGCCCACCACCTCGCGCTCGAAGTCTTCCACGATCTCCGGGCGCCGCCGCTGCCACCACTGTTTTGCCGTCCTGACCCTCTGCCCGTTTTTCAACGTGAGCGCATCGGGCAGATCCGGAAACGGATTGGCCCTCGATTCGTCGAAGTTGGCGTGATCGGGGGCATTTTCATTCCCGTTCGGCCCCGGACGGAGGGCCTTGATGCCGAGTTGGTCCATCATGTTGCGATGGTCTTGTTCTGCTGTCCAGGTCATCGGCTGGCAGCCGGGCGCCGGCAAAACCGGAGCGCCTGCGGGCGCGCCCGGAGTTTGCTGCGCCCTGCCCAGTTGACATCCCAGGACGGCCAAAGCGCTCAGTGCCGCGACTCGTTTCGTCACTCGTGTCACGCATGCGGAAGTGATCATGTTTTGACTCCCGAACAGATGTTACCGGAAAACGATCGGGGATACCACTCCTGCTTTCTCCTCCTGCTTTCTCCTTCTGCTTTCTCCTGCTTTCTCCTGCTGAGTATGTGCTTTCGTCGTTCTGAGGGAAGATTTCATGATCCTTCGGCTCAACACTGTGCATGAAAATGCGCGAAGCGCCTTGGAGTGCGGCAGCGAAGCGGAGCTGCCGCCTTGATACCAAACGGCAAGGCGGCAGCTGGCGCTACCGCACTCCAAGGTGCCTTCGGCACAGTGATGAAACTGGTCATACAGGAAGGTCCCCTCCTCCAGGGCGACGTAGACGTCGACCTCCTGGGAGTTGCTCGAGTGGTTGACACCCCATGAAACCTCTCCGGGAGAAAAACTGTGTCCTGGGAAACGCCCCCGGATGTAAAATTGACCTACTGGAAAGCCAAAAAGCCCTCGTTCATTGTTCGGCTATTCTTCGGTAAGGTGGCCTGCGGGTAATGTGCGCTCGGCGTCCGGCTCGAACAAAGCAAGGTAAGGAGCATAGCGAAAGCGACGATTACGCTGAAAACCCGTGATCTCGTCGAGCAAGCCCAGCCTCACGAATCGTTTGACCACCTTGTCTGCGGTCACGAAGGCGCACCTCAAATGCTCTTCGACCATGCGGACCGTGACAATGGGTTGCTCAAACAGGTATTCAAGGAAGAGCAGGTCGTAGGGCGTAGCCGTTTCACTGCACAAAAGTAAGCAGGCGGCCCAAGCAGCCTTATTTTAAGACAGGGCCATATTGTAAAACAAGAGCTGCAAGAGGTGTGCATGTTTCATTGCGCAAAATAAGCGCCGAAGCTGGTATGCCATACACCACTCGTCTGGGAGTTGGCAGACCGGTGCAGCTCAAGCGGCGTTGCCTCGCGCCCGCTGGAAAACCCTCCGGGCGTTCGCCCCGTACACCTTTTTCAGCACGGCGTCCGGCAGGCCGAAACCATAGAGCGGCCAGTGGTAGTCAAAGAGGTCGTGCACGTAGAAGTGCTCATCATGTGTCTCCAGAAGCCGGAAGGTGGTACTGAACATCCGCTCGCTGTAAGTGTTGTCCGTCCCATAGAGCACGCGGTCCTGGTATTTCTGGATGAACTGGGCTACGAACCGCGGGATGGGAGCGAGCTCCGCGAACCTGGCCGAGATGTCGCCGTACAGATTGGGATTACGCTCCAGGATTTGGCCCAGGCGTGCCAGGTCGTAATCGAGATTCATGAGGTGGCAGGCGATGAAAATGGTCTTGGGGTGCTTCGCCACGGCGCGCTCCAGGCTCTCGATCAGCTCGTTATGCCCCAGCATCCCGGGCGTCACTTTGATCATCCAGGTGTAGCCGTTCATGAGGCCGTCATTGGTCCGATCCATCGGCTGGTAGGACCAGATCGGGTCCGACACGTGGATATTGATGGGCATCCCCAACTGCGCGCATTTGTCCCAAAGAGAGTCCATGCGCGGATCATCCGGATGCGGCCCGGCGGGACCGGTGCTCGGCGGAAAGAAACCGCTTCCCCTACCTGGGTATCCGCCTTGCGGCGGGTTTGCTGAACCCCCGCCCGGCCGCCCGGCTCCACTGTGGGAAGCGAAGCCCCTGCCTTTGTCGCTGATCTCCCCCACCCCCACGGCGCCCAGGCGATGGCACTCTTCCAGTGCCTGGAGGGCGTTGGGCCCAAAGCCCGGCTCGTTAACGCCCGCCAAGTCGAAGCTGCACCACAAATCAAAACGCGTCGGGTATTTGGCGTAGAGCTGGCGGACTTGGCTGAACCTTTCCGCCGTGGGCGCGTCGGTGAAAATCACCGTCTTTTCCACCCCGGCTGCGTCCATCAGCTTCACCATGTCGTCGACCTGCTGAGAGGGCCCGGGGCCGTGGCAATGCACGTCGAAAACGGGATACTTCGCCTTTTTGACCTCGCTCTTGGGGACCTTGTAAATGGACTCAGGACGATAATCCTTAAGCAAGAATTTGTCCGGAGTGTCCTGCTCCGGATCAGCGGGGCTCGGCGCCTGTGGCGCTTGAGCGGACCTCCCGCGCGCCGCGACTGCCGCCCCGGAAAGCATCATCCATTGCCGGCGGTTCATGGTCCTTCCTCCTTGGTCTACGTCCCTTAACGCCTCAGATGCGCTTGCTCACCGTGTGAAGCGCCAGCGTGGTGACTTTGTACCAGGGTTCCATTACGAACTCCCTCTCAATGCCGCAGGCGGGAACTCCCCTCCTCTTTGAGGAGGGGGTGAGGGGGTGGCGAGACGTCTTCTGATTGCCTCCAGTCCCCTCCTCTCTGAGGAGGGGGTGAGGGGGTGGTGAGATGTCTTCTGATCGCCTCCAGCACCCCCTCGGAATGCTCGAACACGGCCCGATTCTCGAACCGCAGCACCTCAATGTCACATCGCTTCAGAAACTCCGTGCGTCGCAGGTCGTATTCAGAAGCTAATGAGTTGAAATGCTTTTCCCCGTCCAGTTCGATGGCCAGCTTGCACTCCGGACAGTAGAAATCCACGACATAATTGCCAACACTGTGCTGCCGACGGAACTTCTTGCCTGCCAGTTTCGATCCCTGCAAACCTTTCCAGAGCGTGGCTTCGGCGGGAGTCAGCGAGTGACGGAGGTTTCTGCGGATTTCCTTCATGGACTTCCGATTGTGGATTCTCAAGCCTCACCACCCCCTACCCCCTCCTCGGAGAGGAGGGGACTTATAATCCTCCGCACACTGGTGAGGTCGACAATGCGTTCAAGGCGGTTTTTACGCATGTTCTATTCTTAGGCTTCGCCTCTAAATTCGCACTCCCAATGGTGTCGTGTAACAGAAGGTCATTCAGGAATTCGGCCCATCAGAATTGGTCTTCGAGGTCAGGATCCTGGGCCACCCACTTCCATTGTTCTGGAGTAAGGTGGATCGGCGCCTCCTGTTGGAGCCCTGCGAGGGCGCGGGCGATCCGGTCTGCTTTCCCTTCGGCGGGAAAACGCTGTCGGATTAGCTCCTCAAGACGTTGCGAACGGCTTGGAACGCTCACCTTCTGATCCATAATGTACTCATTTTAGCCTACTCAAGCCCGATGCCCAACTGATTTTCTTCCCCGCACACTTCTGGGGGGCTGCCTGCTCTTTGCGCTCGCGCTCGCACGACGCAGAGCACCTGCTCCTCGGCGGGCATAGACCAACCTCCCCTCGCGTGCTGCCGGGTACTCGATGGTGCCGGGGATCTCTTTGCGCCACTCGGAGTCCTCGGTCAAGTACAAAATTACGTTTTCCACAGATTTCTTCTGGATTCCTTATTGCACGTTAGGTTTGTCAAGAACTTTTTTCCTATTATTTTCAATGCTTCAGTGTGCAGCATCCTTTGAGTCATAAGCAAGCATCCTATAATTGCGGCTCTAGGGTGATTCCAGCGCAGGGTGGAAGGGCGCGGATGCGCACGGCAACATTGACATTCGACCAGATGGAATGCAGCGCCGACCGCACTTTGGCGGTTGTGTTGTGGGTCAAGCACGCCAAGAACCTTGCCGTTTGTGTTATCCTGCTTGCACTGCTCAATGAAATCCTCCGCGCATTCATTCGCTCTCTGTCAGTGAGCGGCAAGCTGGATTCTCTGTCCGATGAACAAGCCGCAGAGTTGAATACTAAGCTAAGAGAAATTCACCAGCAACTCGCGAAGGTTCTGGATCACAATACCATTTGCCTCTTGAGACGCAAGGCGATGTTTAAGTGGTTTATCAACCAACTTGAAGAAAGGTCCGAAGACCTTTCCGACATCATTGAGAATCTGGCGTTGTCTTGCAATTCAGAGTTCCGGGCCATGATTGCTAGTTGTGTTAAGAGTGTATCTCCAGCGCATTCAGCGGAGCCCGTTGCCCGCCTGTAGGATTGACTCCGACGCGTGTCCGCACTTCGCGGCACTGTGCGATCACTGGAAAACATGTGGCTATCCTAGTATCGACGATGACTTGGCCGATGCTTTCAAAGAGATTAGCAAGGAAGTGCAGGCTAATTACTGTAGACTAGTTCCACGTTTCTCGGCCATCCTGCAAGGCTTTCTACTTCATAAATACCGCCAGAAAAACAAATCCGCAAGAGAGGGCGCTCGCGGAGGGTGGAGAATTTTAGCGCTCTTCGACAAACAAAATGGTGTGTTCTCTATCCTATTATCGTCTACCCCAAAAAAGAGTGGTCTGACGCGCCCGATAAATTGATAGCGGATCATGTCCGAGACCTGCTTAACATTCTGGAGCAGCGTCGGCTCGAATGAAAAATCATAGATTTGCGTAAAGTACATACTTCCGTTTCCTTTTGGGCATTTCTGACGGCCCCAATATACCACCCACTGCCTCGTTTTGGAGCGATCTGTTTCGGGTCCCATCCAACCGGCACCGAAAATACCGTGCAGACGTTCAGTTATCATGGTCAACGCAAGACGAAGATTTTGATGTCGAGGTCCGCAACAAGAATCTGGACCGTACGTGCCTCCTGGATGAGCTTTCGGGCGGGCAGTTCGTCCTGGTCAACGAAGCCGTCAACCTAGGCATTGTCACCTACAACATGCGGCAAGGTGAGGGCATTCGTTGCGAAACGCTGGTCCGGGGCGAAACGGTGGGCGCTTTGGAAGCTGCCAATGGCAACCATCTCTCTCAATTGCGGGCGGTAGCGGCCCAAGAACTTTGCGAAGCGTTTTTTAAGTTCGGTGAGGGGCCGCTGTTCAGCCTGAATCAGTCCGGTTTGATCGACGGAATAATGATGGGCAGGTGATCCGAAAGTTTGAGGGATGAATACTCCCTACAAATTCGTGGCGGTTCTCCTGAGATGGCTCACACGCGGCCCTTGTGGTAGCCCTAGAAACCAATCCGCTTCAACTTGGGCTTGTCCTTCCGCGGCAATGAGCTGGGAACAGCGTCCAGGGCACGTAATAGATGCTTTTGAGTGATGGCGGACGCATCTTCGAGAGCGGCCACCTTAGCGGCTTCATCAGCGAGTCGGCGGATATCGGCGTTACTGTATCCCTCCGTCCGGCTGACCAAAACGTCGAAGTCGATTGCTTCACTATGTGGCCTGTCATGCAGGAAGTACCGGAGCAAATCGTGCCGCGCCGCTTCGTCGGGCGGGCCGACAAAGACCTTGATGTCAAATCTTCCGGGCCTCAAAATTGCCGAATCGAGCCTCTCGAGCGAGTTGCACGTCGCAACGACAAGAAGGTTTCGTTCGCTACAGTTGTTCATTTGTTTCAGCAGTTCATTCACTTCTTCAACACGGTAAGGACCGGTCCCCAGGGAATCTCTGTTCGAGACCAGTGAATCTAGCTCGTCAATATAGAGGAGAGTCGGCCCGTTAGTTTCAGCTTCCTTAAACACTCTACTGACCTTTAAGCTCGTCTCGTGGATATAGGGGCTGCCGATGTCCGAAGTTTCCACCGGGGAAAACCTATACCCGATCTTGCCAGCGAGCTTCTCTGCCAAATAGGTCTTACCGCACCCAGGGGGACCGTAGAAGAGGATGCCGTTCGGCAAAGCTACCTTGAAACGCTTGAATTTTTCGCGGTGCCGAAGTGGCAATATGACGTCATTGTGGAGTTGGATCTTGATCTCCTGCATGCCGGCCACATCAGGCCAATCAGCATTCATGGCACGAAAGGCGGCAAGCAAATCGGGGGTTGGCCGTCCAGGTTCAAACAGGGAATAAGGGTACAGATTCATCAGTTCGTCTTTAAGCGAGAGGATCTTGGGGTCCCCAGGTCGCAGTTCAGCTTCCAAGCACACCCAGGCGATGGCCTCCTTGACTCTCCCCAACTTCTGGAGAAGCTGGACCTTATAGAGAAGGACATAGTCCCTGTCGAGGCCCAAATCCAGGAAGCGGTTCAAGAGTCGGATGGCTCGGGCTGTCTTTCCTCCTTGAACCAACTCGTTTACGTGAGCTGCCCACCAAAAGGGTTCTTGACGCTCGCGGTCAGTATTATCGGGCATGCTTACCCCCGGTTGCCCCTGAATTCCGGTCCGATGTTTCTCGCAGGGCCACTCCCGCTGGTGAGGGCAGTTCGCTTGAAAATGAGTCCAGTCATTGGAATCTACATACTCACCGTCTTTGGTGTCACACCGGGCGCAGGAGTGGATGTGCTCAACGCTTTCCCGAGGAAAGCCTCCGCCGTGGTCTAAGCACAGCTCTTCCGTGGGGAGATGGCAGTACGCGTCCGAACATCCCCAAGCCACATCGTCGAGTAGAGAGGAAGCGCACCACATGCTGATCACGCCAGTCCAACCGATCACGGGGACGTGCACGCGGGGCACTCGTGTCTCTTCCTCCCCCTCTAAAATTCCGTACGGTGGGTTTTCCCCAGT
>Ga0326727_10002441_pt1 | contig 63392 bp, 49 predicted proteins | sample MB2enrmetagenome_FD_207643 | JGI IMG/M metagenome (GOLD analysis project Ga0326727, IMG submission 207643) | Lab enriched peat soil microbial communities from McLean, Ithaca, NY, United States - MB29MY | ecosystem: Environmental > Terrestrial > Soil > Wetlands > Peat | place: USA: New York...
ACGCGAATCTTCCGGCGCACAAATCCAGCCAGCACGAGCAAACCGCTGCCCAGCAGTGGAAGCGTTCCCGGCTCAGGCGTGGAAGAAGAGGTGGTCACGCCTTCGGTTGTGACGTCAAAATACAGCCCCGATTGCGAGTTATTGATATCGACGAAAAACAACTCGAGTGAATGATTGCCCGCGCTTATGACTCCTGATGTGCATGGAGCCGATTCCGATGCGTGGACTCCGCCATCATCGCAGACGACTTGTCCGTCGAGATAGGCGAAGGCCATATCGTCGGAGCCGATCGAAAAACTGATGGTCTCCGTCGTGGGTGCATAGAGAGTCCCCGTCAGAGTCGCGGCTTGGAAGCCGTCATAGTCGCTCGATCCGGTTCCGTTGGGCGGAAAGAAGTTTGAGGATTGGTCGAACGGGAGGGAAACGGAGGCGCTTCCGGTAAACGTAACGTCGGAAGCATTGCCCGGACCGCCGTTGTTGAGAATCGGACTCCAGTACGTGATCTCGCCGTCAGCCAACACATCGGTTGGAGCTTTCACCGAGCTGAAGCAATCTGAAAGGCAACCATAAGCCGACGTATTCAGCACCGGCAAGCCATTTATTCCAAGCGAGTTCTGCACTTCGTTGTCGAAGAGGCCGCCAGCCAGATTGTTGGCATCCTTGTCGGTTTCAGCAATGGTGTAGTAGTTGATCGTCAAGGTGGAGGCATGAGCCGCGGAAATCGGCAACAGCACAAGCGCCGCGATCAGTGTCATGTTGAGGTGTTGAGCCGAAGGGAGCCACTTCATCACATTTTCTCCTATGAGAAGGTTGGGTCTATCCTAGTTGGAGTGCTTTGGAGAACTATGCGGATGAGCAAACTCGATCCTTTGCGCTCGCGCAAACATTGAAGCCGCAATGATATTTGGTCGAATTGACCCCCTATATGTACGCAATTTCGATGCCACTTTCGAGTAAATAGATTCATAGACTTACGGAATTATTGCAGGAGAGATGTGCAACAAATTGCAGCAGCAAAGGAAACTAATTTCCATATACAAGAGAGGGATCACACAAAATATCGCATCCGCCTGGGAAAATGAGTTTTAAATCCAGTCCAAGGTGTGGCATCAAATTCGCAGTCCCGCGAACTCTCAACGCGAATAACTTCCACATCACTCGGTCCAGTTTTTGGCCCGCTCGACGGCTCTCTGCCACAGCCCGCGGCGCTCGGCTCGCTCGGGGGCGTCCATACGCGGTTCAAAGCGCACGTCACCCTGGCGTTTGGCGAGCAAGTCCTCAGGATTGGCCCAGAAGCCGGTCGCGAGGCCACCCAGATAGGCAGCGCCCAGCGCGGTCGTCTCCGTCACTTGCGGACGCACCACCGGCACTCCGAGAACGTCGGCCTGGAACTGCATCAACAGGTTGTTGACCGCCGCGCCGCCGTCCACGCGCAGTGCCGCCAGCGGCGTCGTCTCGCTCTGGACGGCCTCCAGCACGTCGGCCACCTGGAAGGCAATGCTTTCCAGCGCCGCGCGGGCGATGTGTCCCGGCGAAGTGCCGCGGCGCAGGCCGATCAGCATACCGCTGGCGTGCGGATCCCAGTGTGGCGCGCCCAGGCCCACAAAGGCCGGCACAAAGACCACTCCGCCCGAGTCGGGCACACTCGCCGCGAGCGTTTCCACCTCGGCCGATGAGCCGATGAGTTTGAGGTTGTCGCGCAGCCACTGCACCACCGCGCCGCCGATGAAGATGCTCCCCTCCAGCGCGTACTCCAGCCGATGCTCGGCGCTGGCCGCAAGGGTGGTAATCAGCCGGTGCTTCGAGCGGATGAAGCCCGTTCCATTGCCGTCCACTCCGGTTCCGATGTTCTGCAGTAAGAAACAGCCGGTACCATAGGTATTCTTAGCCTCGCCCGCCCGCCAGCACAACTGCCCAAAGAGCGCCGCCTGTTGGTCGCCTGCGATACCCGCAATTGTCACGCCGCCCAGGCCGAGGGTCGTGGTCACCTCACTCACCCGCTCGCTCGACCAAACCACCTCCGGCAGCAGGCTGACGGGAATGTTGAAGATGCGCAGCAACTCCGCGTCCCACTCGCCCTTGACGATATTGAAGAGCAAAGTGCGCGAGGCGTTGGTCACGTCGGTCACGTGGCGCTGGCCGCTGGTCAAATGCCAGATCAGCCAACTGTCCACGGTGCCAAAGGCCAGCTCGCCGCGCTCGGCACGCGCCCGCGCGCCGGGGACGTTGTCCAAAATCCAGCCCACCTTGGTGGCGGAAAAATATGGGTCCAGCACCAGGCCTGTTCGGGTGGAGACAGCATCCTCCACACCGCTCGCGACCAGCGCCTCGCACTGCGCGGCGGTGCGGCGGTCCTGCCAGACGATGGCCGGGTGAATCGCCTTGCCGGTGGTGCGCTCCCAGACAATCACCGTCTCGCGCTGGTTGGTAATGCCGATGGCGGCTAAGTCGCGGGGCAGCGCGCCGGCCCGACCCAGCGCCTCGACCGCGCAGGCGAGCTGGCTGGTCAGGATTTCGGTGGGGTCGTGCTCGACCCAGCCGGCCTGCTGGTAGAACTGCTCGAACTCATGCTGCGACGTGGCGGCAATCGCGCCCGCCTCGTCAAAGAGAATCGCGCGGGAGCTCGTGGTGCCCTGGTCAAGTGCAAGGATGTAAGCCATTCTGTCGAGTCCGCCTTCGAAACTCAGTCAATCACGCGGGCCTCAGGTTATGCAATAAGCTCAGCAGATGTCCAGAGACGTTGTGGCCGCCCCAGATTTCTCCACTGACAATAGGCAAGTGGCTATACGATAATTATTGGCGGAAAAGCAAGGATCGAGAGCGCCGCCCCAAGCGGACATTTCTGGCGAACAAGAAAGACCTATGACCGAAGGACGAAAGTCGCGACAGAGAGCGGCATCTCTCATGACTTGTGTGCTTATGCTGCTGTGCGGCTGCGGAGGCGGCAACTCATCAAGCGATGTTTCCGTTACTGTAACCCCAGCGTCCGCAGTGATGAAGCTAAACACCCAGCAGCAGTTTTCTGCAAGTATCTCCGGAACCTCTAATGCGTCTGTCGCGTGGAATGTGAACGGGGCGCCGGGAGGAAGCGCGGCCGCGGGGACGATTACCTCCGCAGGGCTCTACACCAGCCCCGCATCCGTGCCGGCTGGAGGCATTGTCACAGTCTCCGCGATTAGCCTGGCTGACGTAACCGCATCTGCCTCGGCTTCGGTTGCAATTCTGCCCTCGTTCGTGACGATCCCCTCCGCGCAACAATGGACCGTCTCTTCCGGCTCTTATACCTTCAGTGCCGCTTCGCGCATCGTCATCGATTCCGCCAGCGCGCCTGAGCTGACCACAACGGCTAAGGTATTTGCGGCAGATCTGCAATCCCTTACTGGAGTGTCCATTCAGCCCGTCGTGGGCTCCCCAAACGCCGGCGATATCGGCCTCAGCTTGCTGGCAACCCCGGATACCGGCCTTGGATCTGAAGGATATTCCGTGAACGTAGCGGGGACGGTTTCCATCAGCGCCAACACGGATGTGGGCGCCTTCTACGGGACTCGCACCTTGCTGCAACTGTTGTCACAGGGATCAACGATTGGTTTTGGGACGATTCGCGACTGGCCTAACTACCCGCAGCGGGCACTTATGGTCGATGTTGGAAGGAAGTACTTCACCATACAGTGGCTGGAGGACCATATACGCGATCTGGCTTATGCAAAGATCAATATTCTCCACTTGCACTTATCGGACAATCAGGGCTTTCGGATTCAGAGTGAAAGCCATCCCGAGGTGAACAGCGCCACATCCCCCCTCTACACCAAAGATCAAATGAACAGCCTGATTCAACTCGCTGCCCAGTACCACATCACCATCATTCCGGAGATAGAGTTTCCCGCGCACGCTCAAGCCATTCTTGCCGCTCACCCCGAACTCCAGCTCACGAACGCATCCGGGAATACTCTCGATGACACCTTCGACATAACCCTGCCGGGCACTTATATGCTGGCCGGTGATCTGCTGGATGAGTATCTGGCTTTCTTTCCAGGACCGTATTGGCATGGCGCCGCCGACGAGTATCTTGCGACGAGCAGTTTTTCGGCCTATCCCCAGTTCGCGGCCTTCGCACAGACCAAAATCGGCCCCACGGCAACTCAGTACGATACCTATCTCTACTTTGAGAACTGGGTGGACAAGAAAGTGACGGTAGCGGGAAAGTCCACGCGGATGTGGAACGATCCCTACAACACTTTGAGTTTGACGGGCACGGCGGAAGGGCTCAACAAAGATATTCTTCTGGAGATGTGGGATCAGACCAGCGCTCCCCAGACAGCCATCGACCAGGGATATTCCATCCTCAACGCAAGTTTTGTTCCGCTCTATTACGATGGCGGAACCTATGATTACACGGAAGACTTATATGAGAATTGGGCACCCAACCTTCAATTTGGCGGAACTGCTGGATGGTCAGTAAAGGCTCAGGATCCGGGCCTGCCCGGAGCGTCGTTTGAGATATGGTGCGATCCTCCCGCCCCGGATGAGACTACCATCGATCAAAACACGTGGATACCGTTGCGGGAGTTTGCGCAGAACATCTGGGGCGCTCCCACGCTGGTTCCCTCCTACACGCAATTCGATTCGCTGGCCTCTGCTCTTGGCCGCGCGCCTGGCTTCGGCACTGCCGGAGGTCCGGTTGCCATGACTTCCGCTGAGTCTAGTGAAGGACACTCAGGCCAGTTACCTTTGCTGTCAAATGATCTTCAATCCCGCCGTCCGGAGAAGCCGGCGGCCCCATCAAGTCAAGTGGTGCATTTTGATTCGGAGCACTCCCAATGATTCGCAATGGCAGGGTCATGAAAAGACAGATTGCGGTTTTTCTGGCAGGATCGGTTCTTTTGCTCGCCGGATGTGGAGGCGGCGGCAGCTCCTCCGCCACAACCGGTGGCAGCTCCACCACACAGACTCCACTTCCCGAGTATGTGGAGTGCACCTCGACTACGCCCGTCTTTACCGGCAATGTGAATGGGCCGGTGATTACGCTGAACGGCCCGCGCGTCATCAGCCAGCCGCTGGGGACCGCGTATACCGACCAGGGGGCGACCGCCTCCGACCCGAAAGACGGCAATATCACAAGCGAGATTGTGGTTACGGGGCTGAGCGCAGTGGATATAACCACTGTGGGCGATTACCTGATCCGCTACAACGTGGCCGATAGCCTCGGTTACCCAGCCGTCGAAGTGGTGCGGATTGTGCGCGTCAACAACGGTTCGTTCGCGGAACAAACCGCCAGAGACATCGGAACCACCAGCGCGCACATGGGTTATTACGAGCATTTACCTGTGAATTACAGCAAGGATTCCACACAGACCTATCCCTTGATTGTCTTTCAGCACGGATGGTTCAGCGCGCGCTTTCTTGATCCCTATACCGTCCAGGCTCCGCTTTCGATACTGGAGGGAGGAGACCTGGTGCTGGTAATCAACACCGGCCTTTGGGACGACTCGCGGCCGTTTATCGTACTCTCGCCGCAGCGCTGCGTGGATCCGCTTACCTTCGTGGTAACGGCTGGCTACACCAAGCTCTTCATGGATTACGCCATCAATACCTATCAGGTCGACAAAACGCGCATTTATCTGGCCGGGTTCAGCCAGGGATCGGGCGATACCTGGGACTATGTCAATAACTACCCGGACGAACTGGCCGCCGTGGTTCCCATCTCCGGCGACTATGGAACTTCGGTGGGATGCCAGCTCGCGCAGACCCCGGCCTGGGCTTTCAACGGCGAGGCCGACACGGTTGTGCCCTACATGAAACAAGTGGCGACGGTGGATTCCATCAACGCCTGCAATCCTGTTGTGCCGGCCAAAATCACAGTCTTTGCCGGCATCGGCCACGTGGATGACGAAGCCATGGTGCTCGATCCACTCGGTCTTGGGCAGGGCATTGCTCCTTACGACGTTTATAACGAAAGTATCTATGACTGGATGCTTCAGTACACCCGTCCGCAGCCCACTCCACCGGAGGTTACAGGCCACGCGACGGTACAGCCGTAGCCTCCGAAGGAATCAGGGACGAATTGTCACGCGCTGTTGCTGCAGAAAAAATTCATGCCGCGCCGGCAGCGTCCCCCCAACTCCGTTTTCAGGGCTAGCGGCTCACAGTCGGCGAACAGCCGTGCGCGATTGCTTCCCGGAGCACCTTGCGCATTGAATCAATCGCCTCTTGAATCTCGTTGTCGCTTGAGACCGGGCCATGGCCGCTGACGATGAAGGCGGGCTTGAGACGTTCGATCCGATCCAGCGATTCGAGCCACAGCCGCCAGTCTGCAATGCTGCCCGCGTCCAGATTCGGAAGATACTCGCGCACTACGCAGTCGCCGCAATACAAGACGCCCTCCTGCGGAAGCCAGACTGACATATTCGTCGCTGTATGTCCGGGAGTCAGCAGAATCTCGACCTTCAGGCCGCCCAGATCGAAGGTGGTCTCGTTGTGAATCGGGCAGTTCGGATTGGTTAGATGGGTCCGATAAAAAAATGCCTGCGCCTCGTGGCGAGCGCGGCGCGCGGGATCGGGAATCGCATCGTTGAACTCGGCGATCTCCGCCTGGAATTCATCGGGCGTGCGCGCGATCCCCGCATGGCCCCACACGTCAATCCCCAGTTCGCGAAAGTATCCGTTGCCGCCGATGTGATCGAAGTGCATTTCTGTATTGATGACGCGCAGCTTGTTGCCGGGCTGCGCGGCGCTAGCGTAGCCGTGAATGGTTTGCGCGGCGAGAGTGTTCCCGCCTGTGTCCACTATCAAAGTCGTTTCATCGCCGGCGATAAACCCGGCATTGACGCACCAGGGCAGCGAGTATTCCAGTCCGGTAATCGCATAGCAATGATCGGTGAGCCGCATACGGATAGATTATCGCGTTCCTCCAGAATTCTTCGGCGAAAAATTCTCCGCGGAGATATTGCAGGATGATGAAAATCGCCGCGTCCGATCACTGAAGGGATACGCCCATCGCGTCATAAGATAGCTTTTATCGCAGATTAGCTGTATCATAAAGATGATGCCCCGCAGATTGGCGGCGAATCCAACGAACCCCCCACGAAGGAGACCGAAGATGGCAGATACAACCAAGAAGACTAAGGCAACAGCGAAACCGCGCAAAACAACAACCAGGAAAGAGAAAGTTGCTCAGCCTCCCAGGCTGGCCATGCCCTCGCGCGCTGAAATCGAGGCGCTTGCGCAGAAGTACTGGGCGCAGCGCGGCTACACCGATGGATACGCGGAGCAGGATTGGCTGCGAGCCGAGCAGGAACTGCTGCAGATGGCTTCTTAACTTCAAACCCATCAGCCCGGAGTTTTCACACACTTACTTTGCAGTGAGTGCGGGATAAGTGTGAGTTACACAGAGCCGGGCTGCCAGCCATCCTGCCGAATGCGGGATGCGAGGCCTGCCGCCCAATGACAGATTTCAACTTGCCGGGGCCAGCTTGCCGCCGGCGGCTTCCATCAGGATGCAGAAGGCCTGCGCCTCGGTCGAAGTTCCGGAGCGGTCAAAGTTGGGTGCGCCACAAGCGCCCTGAACATAGCCGTCGGCGTCCATCTTAAGGCGCGCGGCGGCGCGCATCCGGTCGGCGTGCGGCTGATAGCTCGCGGGCAGCCAGGCCGCGGCGATTCCTTCATAGATGGCGAAGGCGAGCATCTGCGCCAGATTGGTTTCGACGAAGGTCGCGGGCTGGTTAACTACGTTATGAAAGAGCCCGTCGGGGCGCTGATGCTGGATACAGCCGTCCACAATCTCTTGCGCAAAGGCGGCCACGTGCGCACGAGCTTGAGTGCGCTCGCGGGGCAGGCTGCGCAGGGTGCGCGCCAGGCCCGCGGCGGCCCAACCGTTGCCGCCGCCCCAGAAGCTGCCGTCGCTAAACAGCCGCTTGCCGTCGTCCCAGATGTGCGCGAGGAGCTTCTTCTCTGGATTCCAGAGGCGCTGGCGATAGCCCTCGATCTGGGCCAGCGCCTCATCGTGAAAACCCATCGCAGCCAGAAATGGTGGCGCGCCGTTGAAGCCGTCGGACCACATCTCGGGCGCGCCAAAGACGTGATACAAAATGCCTTCGGCGTTGCGCGGAGCGCCTTTGCGAATCCATGCGAGCAGACCGTCGACCGCTTGCTGAATCGCTTTGTCGCCGGTCCACTCAGCCGCTTTGGCGTAGGCCGAGCCGCCCATCGCGGGATCGGTTGGGCTGCCGGAGACCACCACGCCCAGCCGCCCGTCCGACGTGCGCTGAACGATCGCGGCTCGGGTCAGCAGAATCGCCCGCTCGCGGTCGCCGGCCTCGACCATTGCCTCGGCCAGGATGCCCTGCTCCCAGTCGCGGCGTTGCATTGCCATGGCCGCCGCCGTGGCCTTTTCGATCCGGCGCGCGCTCTCGGAGGTTGCCGCGTTTACCGGTCCGCTGACAGCTTGCGCCATTGCTCCCGGAAAGGTCGCCAGTGGAGCGGCAACCATGGCAGCGGATTGCATAAACGAGCGACGATTCACGGGATTACCTCTTACTAGTACTTGTATCTTTTTTGCTCGATGAAATAGCCGATCCGTAACTCACTTGTTGGAACAAAATTCGTTCGATGAGCGACGAAGTGGTCTTCATCGATCTTCTTGACGGGTCCATCCCAGCAAAAGCTGACAAACGACGGAGTTGAATCTTTTATGCGGTCTCGCTCGACCGTTAAAGTGAAATCCTCAATGGGCGTCTTCCATGTATTCGCTGAGGTCAGAATGAAATCAACATACATATACCATGCGTCCTTTTCAGAACTCATTGCCAGACGTTTCAACTTCGGCAGGAGCTTCTCGTCGGGGCACATACTCATAATAAATTGTTTAGATTGCTCATCGGGGTCACCTCCCAGCCCGTACGAGATACTGTTCACATTACCGACAACGGGTGAATATTCATGCCGGATATTTATTATTCCGTGCGCAGGGAAAACCTGTGTCCAGTGGTATTTCTTGCGCACGGACCAAATCGGCCGATCATCCTCATCGATTGCGCCGGCTTCAATCAGTTTTTTCTTTTGCGATGGGGAAAGCCGTGCAATATCTTTCGAGGGATCCATACAGGTTCCATGCCCAAAAGTGGAGATATCAATATGCTCAAGTCTTAAAAGCGCAGTAATTTCCTTGTTTTTAACAAAAGCGCGCGATTCGATTTGAAATTTTGTTTGTACGCCATTGACCCAAAGTTTGAAATCCTGAAAACCTTCCTCATTCGGAGGCGGCATTTGAGGATCAAGTTCGTAGTCGGGGATGGGAAAGGCGACCTCAGTCGTAATATCTTGATCGCTATCGTTGCGGAATTCGTACTCAACTTTCACCTGATCGATAGAGATCCATAAGGATTCTTTGGCCATCACGATGCGGGACTCCTTGCCCATCACGACAATACCGCCTGCCGCAATCGAAGCAGCCCCGTCATCTGCGTATATCTGAGGGATCAGACAAAGAATTGCTAGCCCCACAGCAGAAATGAATCGCTTCATCGTTTTCCAAGACCTCATTCAAGACAAGCAAAGGTTGGATATTTAACTGTTTGCGCGCCCCGCCACCACCATGGAATCAAGAATCTGCTGCGAGACTTCCTTGACAGAGCCCGGCGAGTGCGACAGAAACAGCGTGTTGGTCTTGTCGTTTTCGCCGATGGACTTCAGCGTGTCGAAGTACTGCGTGACCATCACCAACTGCATCACGTCCTTCGACGACGCGCCGTCCACCACCTTCTGGAACTGCTCGATGGAGACCTGCAAGCCTTCGATGATGGCCTTGCGCTGATTGGCGATGCCCTGGCCTTGCAGCGCCTTGCTCTCCGCCTCGGCCTCGGCCTTCTTGACGACGAGAATCTTCTCCGCCTCGCCGCGGGCGTTGGCGGCCACCTGCTCGCGCTGGGCGGCGTTGATGTCGTTCATCGCCGACTTCACCTTCTGGTCGGGAACGATGTCGGTGACCAGCACATTGACAATTTCGAAGCCGAAGGTGGCCATGTCGGCGTCCAGCTCCTGCTTGACGGCTGCGGCGATGCTCGATTGCGAGGCGAAGACCTCGTCCAGCGTCATGCCGGGCACATGGCCGAGAATCACCTGCTCGACGTAGGATTTGATCTGGGCCGTCGGGTCGGATAGCTTGTAGAAAGCGTCGTAGACCTTCTCCGGGCGCACACGATTCTGCACCGAGATGGGAATGGTGACGAAGACGTTGTCCTTGGTTTTTGTCTCCATGGTCAACGAAATCTGGCTGACGCGCAGGCTCACAACGCCGGCTACCGCGTCGAAGAACGGCAACTTCCAGTTCAAGCCTGGAGTGGCAATCCGCTTGAACTCGCCGAAGTGCGTGATTACAGCCACCTCCGCCGTGTTGACGGTGAAGAAGCTGCTGAGAAAAATGATGAGAACGATGAGAGCCGCGGCTCCCACGGGAATCAGAATCATTGGGTCCATTCAAAGCCTCCGCTGCCTCATTTTGAGGCAACGGAGAATTATACAGGTGCAGGAGGGAGTCTCGTCATGCAAGCGGATTTGAAAGAGCAGCTTCAGCCATGCCGTTGGATTTACCGCTGCAAAATCCTCCCGACGAAAACGCCGAACGGGCCCAGTTGAATCTGATCGAGCGAGTCGGGATCGGCCGCGCCGGGAGTCTTCAGCAGCGTCTTCAGCTTGCCGTTAAAGCCGGGAACACTCAAGCTGACCGTCTGCCGCTGGGCGGTGAAGTTGACCGAGACCACCACCGGAGGGTCGCCCGGAGCCTTGCGCATCCAGCTCAGAACTTTGTCGTTCTTCGTATCCAGCATGGTGTTGCGGCCGCGCTCAAAGGCAGGGATCGTCTTCTTGAGGCGGATCACGCTCTCGTACCATGCCAGCAGCGAGTCGGGATCGCGGCTCTCGGCGGCGACGTTGATCGTGGCGGAACTGGGCGGCACGGGCAGCCAGGGCTTGGCCTTGGAGAAGCCGGCGTTCACGCTCGCGTCCCACTGCATCGGCGTGCGCTCGCCGTCGCGGCCCTTCTCGTTGGGCCAGCCGGTGATGCCGATAGGGTCCTTCACATCTTCCTTGCGTGTGGGCGGCGTAGTCATCATGCCGATCTCGTCGCCATAATAGAACTGCGCCGCTCCCCGGCTCAGGAACAGCACTGCCGCCAGCGCGCGCTGAATATCGATGTCATGGACGCCGTCGCCATAGCGGGCCTGCACGCGCGGATTGTCGTGGTTATCAAAAAGCAGCAGCGGCGTGTTATCGCCGATCCCGGTCTCCACGTCATTCAGACGGGCGCGGAAGTCAGCTACATCTAACTTGTTAATGAAGGCCACCTGCGTGTCCATCGGCAGGTGAAACTCCGGCTTGCCGGGCGGGCCGTACATCTTAACCAGCTCGGCTATGTTGGGCAGGTAGGTCTCGCCGATCAGCACGCGCGTGCCGGGAAAGGCCGCCGAGCTGAAGGTGTCCGCATGAGCGCGCATCTCCTGCATCACTGTATGCACGCCGGGCAGGTTGTCGGTCATCGAGTCGTTCAGCACCGGGTCGCCGTAGTCGTTGACCAGCGGCTTGCCGTCCTTATCCTTGAGTATCTCCTCGTCGCTCAGGCTGGGGTCTTCATAGAGCGCGGTGATCGCGTCGAAGCGGAAGCCGGCCACCCCGCGCTTGAGCCAGAAGCCGATGATCTCCTTGAATGCGTCGTGAACCTTGGGATTGTTCCAGTTCAGGTCCGGCTGCTGGATATAAAACCTGTGGTAGTAATACTGCCGTGTGGCCGCGTCCCACTGCCAGGCCGAGTGGCCGAAGAGCGACTCCCAGTTGTTCGGCGGCGCGCCTTTGTCGGTCGCCGTCTCGCCCATGCCATCCTGCCACATGTACCAGTCGCGGTAGGGATTCGCGCGCGAGGAGCGTGATTGAAGGAACCACGGATGCTGGTCCGAGGTGTGGTTCATCACCATATCCATCAGGATACGAATATGGCGCTTGCCGGCCTCGGCCACCAGGCGGTCGAAGTCGGCCAGGGTGCCGTACCTGGGGTCGATATTCTTGTAGTCCGAGATATCATAGCCGAAGTCCACCTGCGGCGAGGGATAGCAGGGAGTGAGCCAGATGGCGTCGATGCCCAGCCTCTTCAGGTAGTCCAGGCGCGCGGTAATGCCGTTCAGGTCGCCGATGCCGTCCCCATTCGAGTCCTGAAAGCTGCGCGGGTAGATCTCGTAGATGACGGCGTTCTTCCACCAGTCGCGCTCGGCTGTGGCTGCTGGGCCGGCGGCGTGCTGCGCGGTGAGATGCGCGGCTTTGACGGGAGCTTGTTGCGCTTGGGCGGCGAGCGTGGCGCCACCAAGAAACAAGGTCAGCGTGACATGGAGCGTGGCAGTTGTCCAATGCATGGCGGTCTCCAGGATGCGAATCCGCGGCTGGGGGTCCGGCGGCTTTTTGTAGCAACGCCGATTATAGCGGAGAGGGAATATCCCTTTGCAAAAAACGGAATATTGATGGGTTGCATAAAAAATAGACAAAAAACTCTAAAAAGACTTGCGTATTGACCGCCTGTTAGGTTAATACTTATTTTGTTGACTGTGATGATGTGACGTATGTCACATTTTCTGCCCTATCCTTTTGGCGAATATTCAGCGAAACATACGGCGGTTGGCCAGTTTCCTACTAATAAAGCAGGCGCTCAAGTCTGCTAATTGCGGAATGCGGGTTGGAGAGCAGATCGCCCTGGCCTCTGCTCGATCTCAATCTTCACCAGTCACTTCTTTACACCAGCAACCTTTCCGGGAGGAATCAATGACCTCACTCAAGAGTCCAGGCCTTCTCGCCGTAACGCTGTTTGCAGCCACGGCGGCATGGGCCGTGCCCGCATCGACCAACATCGCTGCCTGCGTGAATAGTTCCACCGGCGCGGTGCGCATCGTCTCTTCAACTTCCCTCTGCGTCGCGGGTGAAACCGGCATAACCTGGGCACTCGCAGGCGCGACCGGGCCTCAAGGGCCGGCGGGCCCGGCCGGTGCTCAGGGTCCAGCCGGACCGGCTGGCGCACAAGGCCCAGCGGGTGTGGCTGGCGCACAAGGCCCTGCTGGGCCAACAGGAGCGACTGGCTTGACTGGACCGGCTGGTGCGACTGGCGCACAAGGTCCAATCGGCAACACTGGCCCGGCAGGCGCAACTGGCGCACAAGGGCCCATCGGGCTTACCGGTGCAACCGGCGCACAAGGCCCTGCTGGCGTGGCTGGACCACCGGGAGCGACAGGTCCTGCAGGCGCCACCGGCGCGCAAGGTCCGCAAGGCGTTGCGGGAGCCACTGGCCCCGCAGGCGCTAATGGCACGAATGGCACTAATGGCGCCACCGGCCCGCAAGGTCCCGCCGGCCCGACGGGCTTTCTTTATATGATGAGTCTTGACAATGGCACCACCATCGGCCCGTACTTTGCCGCGCCCAACGAGACTGTCTCGATGACCTCCGGCAACCTCAACTACGATGCCGGCGGATACTTGAACGCCGTAATCGTTCCGGATGCCTGCACGGTGAATTACATCAAGGTTGGCACCTACAACTACTACGACAACGGAGCGGATACCACCACCTTCACGGTCTTGCATAACGGAACCGCCACATCCATGAGCTGTGTGACCGCCACTCCCTCCGGCGGCAAGGCCACCTGCAATGACACCACGCACACTTTTACCGTGGCGGCCGGCGATACTCTCAGCATCGAAATTCAGCAGACAAACGACACACCATATGTGATGTATTCAAGCGCACTGGCCTGCCAATAAGGCCGGCATTCATCGCTAAACAGCCTGCCGCGAAAAGTTATTCGCGGCCAGATCACCACCGCAAGATCACACAAAGGAGAAGAAGAATGGCAGATCCGTTTCTGGGTGAGATTCGCATCACAGGCTTCAATTTCGCGCCCACAGGCTGGGCGTTGTGCAACGGGCAGACCCTGTCCATCTCGCAATACGCCGCGTTGTTTTCGCTGCTGGGAACCACCTATGGCGGCAACGGCACCACGACTTTCAACCTGCCCAACCTGCAAGGCCGCGTGCCGGTCCATCAGGGCAACGGTGCGGGCCTGAGCCCGTACGTGATCGGCCAGAACGGCGGCGCGGAGAATGTTACGCTGCTGACCAATCAGATGCCGAGCCACAATCATCTGGTCAATGTGAACAATCAGCCCGGCGTCAACGCCGATCCCACCAACAGTTATCTGGCTGAAACTGCCGCGCCCAACACTCGCCCCCCAGTTCTGACGCAGACCTATACCAACGCCGCGCCGACCGGCACTTTGGCGCCGACTGCCGTCTCGACCGCGGGCGGCAACCTGCCGCACGCCAATATTCAGCCGTACCTGACCGTGAATTTCATCATCGCACTGGTGGGAATCTTCCCCTCGCGGAGTTGAATAAGCGGTTCAAGAAAACAGTTGAACCCAATTTAAGAGAACGCGCATGAATCAACCCGTAGGAGACAAAACGGTCCGTTGCTTCCTGAGACCCGCGCAGCCGGAAGACGAGCAATTCCTCTTCCGCCTCTTTGCGGAGTCTCAGGAGCATCTGGCCGCCTTCCGTTCGAATGCGGAGCTTTACAGATCGCTGATCGAGATGCAGTACACGGGGCGCAAGCAAAGCTACGCTACCGAGTTCCCTCACGCTACCGATGCAATTCTTTGCGTGGAAGATGAGGCGCGGCGCGCGGTGCCGGTGGGCAGGATTCTGGTTGATTGCAAGCCGGAGCGCTGGCGGATTGTGGATATAGCGCTATTGGCCGCGCAGCGTGGAAATGGCTTTGGGAGCTGGGAGCTTCAGCTCCTTCAGCAGCGATGCAAAGCAGCAGGCGCCAAGCTGGCACTGGCGGTGAAGCCGGAGAATCGCGCGCGCCGGCTCTATGAACGGCTGGGCTTTCGCGCGACGGAGGAAGGCGTTATGTCTACGGAGATGGAATGGGTCGCGCCCTCACTTTATGCTGTTGAACCCCGTTGTGGACAGGGCATAGCACCGCCAAAGCGCACGTTGATCTACAAGACGGGTCATAACGCCGCAATGAAAATCGAAGTCTTTCAACTGCATCTTCCGGGCACAACGGTATGGTACGGTTCAGCAAATCAACAGTATTCAACAGATATGTGTATTGGACTGTCTAATGCGGCTTCCCCCGTGGTTCCGGTCTTGGATTTTTAACTGATCAACTTTCCTTGGAGTTCTTCATGTTGGATCGCAAAACCGTTGGTGTCTTCGCTGTTTCTCGATTGATGGGATCGGCAGCTATGGCCGCGCCCGCATCTACCAACATCGATGCCTGTGTGAATAGTTCCACCGGCACGGTGCGCATCGTCGCTTCAACCTCCCTTTGTGTCGCAGGTGAAACCGGCCTAACCTGGGCACTCTCAGGTGCGACCGGGCCTCAAGGGCCGACAGGGCCTGCCGGCGCAGCGGGCGCAACCGGTGGCATTGTGAAGGATGCCAATGGCCACGAGCTTGGAACTCTGCTGAGTATCAACGGAACGAGTGTCACCGTCTACAACACGGGCGGCTATGTCATCACGATCAACATGGATGGCACCTTCAATCCCTTTCACCGATGAGAGGACCCACCGCTGCTCCATCACCATGACTCGCGTGCACTGAGTCCAGGGCAACGCAGTAACACGGCAACGAAAGTCAACTCAAGTAGACGAAATGGGCTCGCCGCAAGAGTGTAGCTCAGGAGGTAGCGATGAAGAAAGTATCGATTGTTGTACTCGCATTGGCAACTACCCTCGCGGTCACATCGGTCGCAAGAGCCGATGATTCGTTCGCCTTCACCTTCAATGACGGCGGCGTTTCCGGATCCGGCACACTCTACGGAACCTATGAGGGCGCCGGCAACCCATGGCTGATCACCAGCGGCTCCGGCACGTTCACGGACCCTGACGACAACGGCACCATCAGCCTGATACCGAACCCGTACGGACCTGGCGGTTCATCCACGACGCCGGACAGCATCATCACATACGACGATTTGCTTGATCTGTTTCAAGTGAGCGGCTCGTATCTTGACCAGAACGGCCTGCTGTTCCAATTCGGCAATGGCGATTATCTCAACATTTTCTTTGGCTATTCCGTTGGCGGAGGCGGTCCCGATTACTATGGATGGTACGATGACCCCCAAGGAAACGGTGATGATGTTTTGTTTTCGGAAACGGGAAGCTTCACGATCACGTCTTATGACATCCCGGCGTCGGAAGAAGTAACCCCGGAGCCGGGAACTTTGCTGTTGCTGGGCACCGGACTCTTCGCTCTGGCGGGCCTGCTGTTGCGCCGGCGCGCGACGGCTGGCCTGGTCCCGAACTCATAGTTCTGTTGTCTCTGTTACCCTTCCCCAGACTGAGGGCGCGGAAACGCGCCCTTTTCTTTGCAATTCTACCTTCGGTGCCTGGATTTCCTATGGCTTCTCCTCCGGCGTTGTCTGGTCAATACCGATGCCGAACTTCGGCTCGTCGCGCGTGCCTTCGATGTGGATAGGAACCTCGGTCCCCGCTCCTTCTTTCTTGAAGTGGCGGTCAACCGGCTTGAGCAGCAAGCCCTTCCAGCCGCCCACCATCTTCGAGACCGAGGCCTCCATCTTCGCGGTTCCATCAAAGTTCAGCGCGCCGTCCTCCAACCCATAGGTGCCGTTGAGTTCGATCTTCGCTCCCGGCACGGTGTAAACGAGCGCCGGCAGCGTGATGACCCCGCCCACCAACTGGAAGCCGCTTTCCATCTGCGAAAGGATGCTGGCCGGATCGGTGGTCTTCAACTCATCGGGCCGCCCTTGCCCGCGCAGGCTCAGCTCCGCGATGCGCTTCTGGATCTTGTCACTGGTGAAGCGCGCCTTGTCCAACGTAAACCTGCCATCCAGATTCAGCCTCTCATGCAGCGGCGCCGGCCCCGGAGGAATGTGCAGTTTGGTCTTCACCATCACATCGCCAGTCAAGAGAACTTTGTCGGAGCTGCCGGCCAGGTGCAGAAAATCCTCGATCCGTGCGCGGTCCACGTTGACCTTAAGCGCAATGTCGTGGCCGCCGTTCTGCCGCGCTCCCCCCACCACCGCACCCGGCACGCGCACAATCGCTCCCTGCGCGGTAAAGTGCGAGTGTCCCAGCGTTGCATCCACCGGATCCAGCCAGGTGTCTCCATTGGTCCCATCCACCCGTGCGTGAAAATGCGTGGTAAGCGCGAGGATGTTGCCATAGTGCGTCAGCCGGAAATCCGGCGTCCGGGTCTCGCCATCCACCGTCAGATCGCGCAGCGTTCCCTCGAAGTGCCCGGTGGAGTCGAGAATCCCCGAAATTCCCTTGAATGTGGCCAGGTCCGCATGCTCAAAGCTGTAGTCGCCTTGCAAGGGCATCTCTCCCAGATCCGCTGCATGAAATGCTCCAAAGCTTCCTGTGGTTTTGATCGTTCCCCGCGGCTTGGGGTTGGTCAGCTCGGCATCAAAACCTATCGCCCCGCCCGAGGCAATATTGGTCAGGCTGAGGCGCGCAATGGCAAATTCCAGGGGCAGCTTGCCCGGCTTGTCGGTTTCCATCACCAGCTCGGCGCCGGTGCATTCGATTCTGTCCACGTCAAAACTCATCAGCGACGCCGCGCCCGGGGGCTTGACGGCTGCTGCGGAAGCGCCCGCGCCGGCCTCAGCAGGATGCTCAAAGTGCGACCGCGGCGGCAGATGAACGCTCAACCCCTTCAGTTCCACCACTGAAACATGATTCGGCGTGCCCGGCCGGTAGCGCAGCGACGCGTGAAAGCGAAAATCATCGAGGCGAATCAGCGGCTCGCCCTGGCCTTGGGGAACCGTCACGCCATTGACTTGCGCAGGCGGCCAGATACGCAGCCCCTTGCCCTCGGCCCAGAGGCCGTTGACCAGCGACAGATGAAAGCTGTCCAGCTCCACCCGGGCGTGGAAGCGTTCTGCGAGCGCCGCGACAATGCGCGCGCGTAAAAACGGCTCCGCGCGGCGCAGCCCCAGATCCACGATCACAGCCGCCACGGCCAGCGCGAGCAGCAGCCCTCCCGCAACCCACTTCGCCCATCCGTGCCTGCGCCAAAACGATTTCCGAAGCGAAGTCAAACCCGCCTCCCGATTGGCTATTATTGTCGCAGAGTTCTGCCGCCCATTTTCCTCAGAGCCGCCTCATGCCGTAGACTTGCAAGCACTGATGATCGCGCAGATTGAAAACCTCGTAAAGCTGCAAGCGGTGGAGTTGGAGCGCACGCGCCTGGCCACAGCTTTGCGCACGCTGCCGGCGGAAGTCGCCCAGGCCGAAGCCGCGCTGGCCGCCGCCCAGAGCCAATCCGCCAAGGCTTCCGATGCCCTCAGCCGCGAGGAGTCGCTGCGCACCCGCCTGGATCGCGAGGTTGCCACCCACCGCCAGAAGGCCGCCCGCTATCGTAGCCAGTCGGACTCCATCAAGACCCCGGAACAGGCTGCTGCCGTCGAGCACGAACTCAGCTTTGCCGATGCCGAGGCCGCGCGCCTGGAAGATGAGGAGTTCGCCAGCCTGGAGCGCACCGAAGTCCAGGAGACTGCCTTGGCCGCCGCCCGCGCCCAGGTGGAGTCGCTGGCCGCCACGCTGGAAAACACTCGCGAACGCGTCAGTCTCCGGCTGAAGGAAGCCGCCTGCGAACTGGCCGCGCTCAACGCCGAGCGCGAGGCCCTGCGGCCGCTGATTGAGCCGGATGTGCTCAACCGCTTCGACCGCCTCTGCAGCTCGCGTGTTACCGGCCTAGCGCGCGCCGAGAATCAGCAATGCACCGGCTGCCGCATGGGCGTCCGCCCGCAGACCTGGAACCAACTGCGCGAGGGCGAGTTGCTCACCTGCGATAGTTGTTTCCGCCTGCTCTACTGGGACCCGGCGATGGCGCCCGCGCCCGCGCCAATCGAGGCAAAGCCCAAGCGCAAAGCCGCCAAGGCCGAGCCAGAAGTGTAGAGCCCCCAGGCCGCGCCTCCGATAAGCAGCTTGCAAACCCCGCTACCTTGGAATATTGATTGACTGTTACATTCGCCAGGCGCAACTTTCGTGAGAAAATAGCGTCCATACGGCTAGCGCGGGTGTTCGAGTTGTGCTGTGCCTGCTCTGTACTTCCTACACCCTTCGAGCGCCATCAAGCGCCCAGAAGCCGTGAGGCCCGCGGAGCCGGGCAAGCCCTATTCTCCACCTGACCAGAAGTGCGTGAGCGAGCGGCCCAATCCAAGATCAGCCCCTCGTCTCCAGGAGAGCTGCAATGAAAAAGGCTTTCTATCTCCTCTTTGCCTCAGCCATCCTAACCTCACTGCTGACCGGCTGCGGCTCGACTTCACCAACATCTTCATCTGGTTCCAGTTCTTCCGGTTCCGGTTCCAGTTCTACAGGTTCCGGTGGGAGTCAGTCCACGGCGACCGTTCCCGTCTCTCTGACTATGACCGATGATCCGCCCTCCGGCGTATCGGTTCTCTTCTTTCAGGTCAGCCTCACGGCCGCCACTCTCACACCCGCATCGAGCACATCCGCATCGGGGACGCCCGTCTCGATGATCACCACCCCGATTCAGGTGGACGTGACCCAGCTTCAGGCGCTCTCCGCCTTTCTCGGCACCGCCAATGTGCCCGCCGGAAGCTATAGCAGCCTGAGCCTCACCTTCGCCTCGCCGCAACTGGTGATTCTCAACACCTCGGATCAAGCGATTGCCAGTACGTGCGCCGTAGGAAGCGTCTGCCTGCTCACGCCCACCCTCGACAACTCCGCCACGGTGAATCTTTCCTCGGCTCCCTTCCCGGTCACCGTCGCCGCCAATAATCCGCTCGGCTTCCTCATCGACTTCCGTCTGAACACCATCATCCAGCCTGATCTCTCCGTCAATCTCGGCGTTGCCAACGGCGTCACGCTCGCGCAGTTGCCTCCATCGGCTCCCTCGCAGCCTCCGCAATTCGGCTCCGTGACGGGAACGATCGTAAGCCTCAACGCCAGTCAAACCCAATTAACGATACAGACGGCATGGGGAAAAACCTTCACTATCGATACCGACAGTAATACACAGCTTACTGATTGGCCGCCCTGCATCGCCCCTGGGGGTCTCGCTTGCCTCACCGCCGGGGATATCGTGCGGGTTCAGGTCGCCAGCGTGGAAAGCGACGGAGACCTGCTCGCCTCTTCGCTCCAATGGGTGCTAAGCGCGGCCAGCCCGCAAACCGTGACCGGAACCATCGTCGGGATCATACCGGCAGTAGCAAGTTTTACCGGCGCGCCGTGGACAATCAAACTGATTCTGCACAACAATCCAACCAACAGCAGCAGTCTGCCATTGGGTGGGGAAGCATCGGTCAGCCTCCCCTACGACCAAACCACCTTCTCTATCGACGCCGATGGCTTCACCATCCCCTCCGGTTATATCTTTGCTTCCCCCAACGACCTCGCCGTTGGCCAAACCGTCCAGGTCAACATCGTGCCGGGTTCTCTGACCAACCCAACCGGCCCCAGCAACCCGGGCAACTGGGGACCGCCTCCACAGCTTTCATTCACCGCCAGCAACCTGCAATTGGAGCCCAGTCAGTTGACGGGAACCGTCTTGGAGGTCGGTTCATCGGGCTTTACGCTGGAATATAGCATTTTGCCGTGCGCATTCTGCAGCGCGATCGCCTTGGAGTCGTTCTCCGTGCAAACCACCTCACAGACCACCTATCAGGGATTTACGCCAGGCGATCTCTCCGGCGTTGCAGTCAACGATGTGGTCTCCGTCAGCGGCTGGCTCTTTCCGCCATCCGCGGTGAGCGCCAACACCAATTCGACTAACTCGCCCACCATCGTAGCCCAGACTGTCGCTCTGCACTCGGGGGGATGGTTTTAGTCCTCAACTGCTAACCGCTGCCTGAAGAATCTTCACCCTCGGCCTCATCCGGTTCTGCAAACGCATACCACGGATGAGGCTGTAGTTTTGCCATCACAGAGTCCTCCTCCGCTGCGTGTTCTGGAGTTGTTCCCTCTCAGTTGTTATCCTTTTCCTGGGCCTTCCCTGCCCAGGAGACGAGCCGTGCAGCGCATTTGTGTGGACATGGATGATGTCATGGCGGACACGCTCGGCGAGCATATCCGCCGCTACAACCAGGCCTTCGACGAGGAGGTGACCCCGGACGACCTAGTCGGCAGGGCCCTCTCGGAGATCGCGCCCGTTGACCGGCGGCAGCAGTTGCGCGCCTTCCTTGACGCCGAGGACTTCTTCGAGGACCTGGCCCTGATACCCGGCTCTCAGGAGGTGCTTCAGCAGCTCTCCGAGCGCTTTGAAATCTTCATCGCCACCCAGGCCATGGCCGTTCCCAACTCCCTCGGCCCCAAGTACCGCTGGCTGCAGCGCCACTTTAACTTCATCCCGCCCAGCAACTATGTCTTCTGTGGCAACAAGTCCATCCTGCGCGCCGACTATCTGATCGACGACCTGCCCAAGAATCTGCTTCGCTTTGAGGGCCAAGGGCTACTCTATACAGCCCCCCGCAACCTGGCCGAAACCGGCTTTGTGCGCGTCAACAACTGGGCGGAGGTGGCCGCTTATTTTGCCGGGATTGCTTCCTGAAGGCGGCGGTCCGTCCGCGCGGAAACTGTATACCCGCGCCTCTTCCCGATGAATATAACTAATTGAGACGTAGGCCTCCTCTATCTTTTACCAAGAGCCAGGAAGACTGGTTAACCATTTAGCGAGTTATAGTAAAACCACAATAGATATACCCAAGGCTACGACTCTAAAGTGTTGATTTCCTTAAGAAATAAACACCATTGATGAGGCTGTTATGGGCATGAGAATTGTGGTTTTACTCTAGCCACCGCTTCGCGGTGATAGCGAGTTAGCAAGTTGGCGGGTTCATTGCGGGCTAACTTGCAACGGCAAGCCGGGCTGCTCCTAAGCCGTGTAGTCAATTGTGCGCAAGAGATAGGCAGGAGTGCAGCTCCAGGCGTGGCAGAAGCTGTTGAGATGCACGTCTCCATAAGGAGACGCCAGTGAGTCGTCTGGGTTGTAGACCTCCCAAAACGTATCGGCCCCGGCTTGCGCCATACCTCCCCAATACTTCTCGATCAGCGCTAGAGCTTCCGTTTTCATACCGCAAGCCAGCATGGCGCTGACGACGTGATGGTAGAGGTATGGTGTCGCCGGCAGGACTGACTCGGAGTGAGAAAGAGCCTTCCGCATGGCCGTGGCTCCAGCCGTCCTGGTGGGGACGCCGGCAAGAATCAGCCAGGCTTGCGTGGCGAGTGAAATCTGGCGGCTGGGGCCGCTGACGTAAAGCTGCTTCTCCTCATCGTAGAAGTGCTGCTGCGCGGCTGCGGCCATGCGTTCCGAGGTTTGACGGTAGCGGGCGGAATCCGCCGCGTGGCCGAGGAGCTCGGCGAGTTGCGCTGCTTGCCTGTAGCAGTAGAGCAGCACGCCGTGCATCGCAGCGGCGCGCTCCAGCTTCTGTTCCCAGTCGATGAAGATCCAGATATTTCTGGGATCGACGAAGAGGCCGCTTGAGTCCACGCAAGCGCCAACAATCTCGAGCTGGCGCTGGGCGGTGGGCCAAAGTTCCCGTCCGCAATTCATGTCGCCGGAGTTCTTGACGTAGTCGTAGAGAGCCGCAACATACAGAGCCGCGTAGTCGAGGATGAAGTTTCCTCCGGCTGCGGGCTTCGGCTTTTCATAGACGCAGGCGCGCAGCAGGCCGTCTTCCCTGGGGAAGGCGGCGAAGAGATACAAGCAGCGCTTGACCAGCGCGAAGTTGCGGAAGGTTTTGTAGTTCGCCAGGGCCTGCAATCTCATGTCTCCGATCCACAGCCGCTGGTCGCGGCGCGGACCGTCTTCAAAGGTCGTCTGCATGCAATCGCGCAGGGTGGCGAGGCTGATCGCGTCGATCTTCCACAGAGCCTGCGAAGCGCCCGCCGGCAGCGGCAGTGGGGTGTGGGCAACGGAGCTGACAGCATGAGCGCGTATCTGCCGGAAGCGCGCCGCATAACTCGGCGACGTTCCCAGGATTTCAACCTTGACGTAGCGGAAGGCATAGCGGCGCGGCAGCCGGACGGCCTGCGGAAGAAAATCGATGGTGACGGTGTCTTCGGGCAGCCAGCCTTCGCCCAGGCTGCCCTTATATGGATGGAGCGGCTCCGCCACATCCCCCGGAACCTCTCCGAAGGTGAAGCGGAGGCGAGCCGGAGCGTCGACGTTCGGGCCCACTCCGCTGATTGCGAAAGAAAAATAGCCGGTTCGATGATGGCCGAAGTCGAGGATAAACTGCTCGCCGGGGCGGAAGGCGCGCTCCTCGATCGCGGCAGCCGGTCTCGCCACATCCATGCGCCAGCGCAGGTACTGGGACGAGTCCGCCACAGGATTGACGATGGAGACCGGATGCTGGATCTCTTCATGCAGGGCCGGCTTGAGCGACTCCGCCAGCCGTATCCAACGGGAGTGTAGTGTTCCTTCTTCCGATGCGGGAGCCGGCGGCTGCACCGGCGATTCCGCCAGCGCCGGCAAGGCCGCCACCATCATCAGGTTGCCGGTCCCGCGCAGCAATTCTCTTCTGGAAATCATGGACACCTCCAGTGATCCAGATACATGTCTCCAGCTATTAGAAGCGATGCAACCGGCTCTTGCAATTGTCCGAAGATCTCTATATGGGATGCGGAGAGGTGTTGCGCGCGCCAGTGACGTTATCGGCCGCATCGGTGAAGGATTTGCCTTCTCCGTAGGCGAACTTCTGGTAGCTGGTGCCGACCTTGCGGATCGCATCCTGCGCGCCATCATCCCAGACGACCTGCGCCTCGCCATTCACGTAGCTCCACTTGCCGTGTATGTGACGAAGCGAGCGCCAGGCATCGCCATTCTCCTCCAGCGTGATGAAGAAGTTGTTCCCCGATCCATCGCCCACCTCCCACTTTCCCAGGAAATGAGCGCGTGACGGCCACGAGGGGTTGGCGGGTACGCTCTCACCGGCCGCGACAGGGGCTGCGGGAAACTCCACCCGCTCGATTTCGGAGAGATTGAAGCTCTGCCGGTGGCCATCCTTGAAAACGATCACCATTGTGCCGTGACTGCTTTTAGGGGCTGGGGGAGCGGCGGCATAAGCACTGGAAACAGCGAGACAAAGCAGGGTTGCCAAACCGGCAACGCGGACGATTGTGCGCATGGTATTCTCCTTTGCGGTCAGCGGCGCGAAGGTGCTACAGGCTCGACCGCGCCAGTCTTCTTCTACGCGGAACCAGTATAGTTTGTTCCCCGGAATACAGATGACTCTCAAGAAAACGCGGGATTATTGCGGAAGCACTTCGATTCCGGTCACAGTCGCATAGCCCTCTACGGGAACGAAACTCAGCAGCAGTTTTCCCTGGGCATTCGGCTGAAGGCCGGTGAATTTGCGCATGACCACATCCGCCTGGCGCGCCTCCTGAGGAAGGTTGAAGTTCTTCAGGAGCACGTTTCCGTTGCAGAAGATATTGAAGAGGTGGGCGACGGTTGCCCGGGTATCGTCCGACGCGGATGAGGGCTGGTCCCAGTCGCCGTGTCGCACCGCGAAGTAGAGTGTCACCGAGTACTTGCCCGGCGAGACCGGAATAGCATAGGAGAAGTTGCCCCAGCGCTCGGTTTCATATAGTTCCGGATCGTCGGTCCCTGTCACCGGAGCTGTATACGTCGCCAGTTGCCCGCCCTCGAAGTAGTTATCCGGGCTCCACCAGTGGCTATCGTTGGAGTAGTACGGCGTCTGCCTGGCGAGCACGCGCTCGGGCCGGATGTGTCCCCGGTATCCGGGCAGAATCTCGATGGCCGAGAGAATGGCCTGCTTGCCTTCTTCGCCGGCGAACTCCAGATGCAACTGCCCATCCGCCGCCGGTTGAATGTCTGTGAAGACCTTCACATCGGCGGTGCGGCTGGCTCCGGCATCGGCCACCACGTCGAAGCGGGTCAGCAGCGTTTTACCGTTGGCGCGCACCGTCATCAGGCGGCTGCCTTCCCCGCCTGTTCCGGTGGACTCGGGGTCGTAGACCGTCTCGGCAAAGTGCAGGCGCAGTTCGTAGATGCCCTTTTTCAAAGGAATACTGTAGCGGAAGTTTCCCTGCCGGCTGGTGCGGTAGAAATCGGGATTCTGGGTGCGCCAGATGTTCTGCACCGAGCTTTTGACTGCCGTGCCGCCCTCATACCAGGTATCGGCGTTCCACAACTTGCCGGCATGATCGACAAAGCTGCGGCTCGCGCCGGCCAGGATGCGCACCTCCTCACCGACTGGCGGGCCAAGCTCGGATTCCGCGGGTTGGGCAGTGGGCTGATTCGATCCTGACGGCGGCGGATTCTGTGTTCTTTGCCGTAGCATCAGCAAGGCGAAACCAAGCACGACACAAAGTAGCGAAAGCGCCGCAACGGTCCACCAGCTGCGGACGCTGGAGAGGCGGAAACGCTCTCTCGCCTTGCCCGTGGGCGTGCCTTCGATCCCCAACGGAGCTGCCGCGAGAGTATCGGCGCTAACAGCCTCCGCCTGGCGCGGAGCCGCTGAGATGAATTCCGGGACATATTGTCCCAAAGGGATGGAAATCTGAAGCCGATGCAATGCGCCTTCGCCGGCGTAGTACGCTGCCAGGCGCTTGCGCAAGCGGTTGGCCTCCACCCGCACAATCGAGTCTGCGTTCTGGTCGAAGGAAGAACTGCGATGAAAGACTTCCACGCCGACGGAGTATTCCTTAATCTGATAGGCTTCGCCGGCAAACAGCTTCTCGCATAAGTAGAACAGCAGATGGGCGAGTGTGGGCGCGCGCGTAAAGTGTTCCGAATGAAGCACTGCGTCCAATTCCGCGCGCTGCGCTGCGAGATCGGTCGGCTCTGGGCCTGCAATCGTCATCGTTTCCATCCACGGACTGATTGTAATGTAGCCCTCTCTGACGACTTGGGAAGTGCTTAACGGTTGCCGCGGCGGGAATTAATGGCGTGTAACGGCGCGTAACCTCTGCCGTTGTCTGCCAGAAAGCCGCTCTGTGCCGGCTTTTCGACAGACGTAAGTTGAAGCAGAACAATGAGTTCGCTCGCGATAGCCGGAGATTTAACCCCCGCAGAACGGGCAGGTAGCAGGTATAGCGTTGCGGGCTGCCGAGAAGCGGTCTCTACTGCAATCGTGCACAGAGCAAATCGCAGGAGCGGCCAGTGCAGGAATTGCCTCTCGCGAAATGCCGATGCGCAGGAGAGGTGACCCATGAAAAGACTGGTGCTGATGCTGATTACGGGCCTGCTGATTTACGCGAGCCCTTATGGAAGAACAGACCCTACCCCGAATCCGGCTGCGAATGACCATCAGACGGGCGCAATGAAGGCGGAAGAAAGAGGGGACCTGGCGCGCCTTCACGGAAATTATTCACTGGCTGCCGCATACTATCAGGCGGCCCTTCGCGTCTCCCGTCAGGATGCCACTCTTTATAACAAACTGGGCATCGTCGAGCTCCAGCAGGGCCAGAGAGGGCAGGCGCGCAAAAATTTCACGCTGGCGCTGAAGTACAACCCTCAGCTTATAGCCGTGGTGAACAACCTGGGAGCGGTGGCCCTTTTGGACAAGAAGTACAAGCCTGCCGTTGCCTATTTCAAGCAGGCGCTGGCGATGGATGAGACGGTTGCCTCCACGCATCTCAACCTCGCCGAGGCCTGGATGGGCCTGGGCGAGACCGATCGCGCCATGACCGAATACAGCCGCGCTCTGGAGCTCGATGCCGACATCCTGAGCAGCAGTCAGGAAGGAATCATCGCCCAGGTGGCGACGCCGGAACAGCGCGCCCGCATAGCGTTCCTGATTGCGAAATCGTATATGAAACGCGGCAACATCGAAGGCACCCTGGTTTCTCTGCGCAAGGCGAAGGAGTTGCGCTACCCCGAGCTGTCCAAGGTGTATTCCGACCCGGTCTTCACCGCTCTGTGGGAAGATCCGCGCCTGGCCAAAATCGTCAAGCGGTAGATTTTGCTGCCCAACCGGGGCAGCGCCGCCCGTCGCCGTGGGCCGTCACGGCGGCGGGCGGTTATTTGTTGATTCCGCCCGTCGGCGCGGGATTCGACGTACTCACCGTCCGTGCCGCGCTCGGCGCGCGCAGCGGCATCGCCGCCGGCGCCTGGTGCATGGTCACGATGATCGCCTGGGCCGGCTTTATCCCGGCGCACTGATAGGAGTGCGGCGTGCCGGCGTCGAAGTACACCGCATCGCCCTCCCCCAGCGCACAATCCTGCTCTCCGTGGCGCAATTTCAGTTCGCCTTCCAGCACATAGAGGAACTCGAAGCCGGGGTGCAGATGCGCCGCGGGCGCCATCTCCTGGGTCAGCGGCACAAACTCGGCAAAGTAGGGGTCCATCGGCCGGTCCGGCACCATGTAGCCCAGGCTTTCAAAATAGTAAGTAGGAAACTCGACTCCGGTCTGCGGCAGCCGCACGCGCTCCTTGCGCCGGTGAATGCGGAAGACCGCCGTCGCGTCGCTCTCGAAGAAATACGATAAGTCCTTGGAAAACACCATCGCTATCCGCGCCAGGTTGCGCAGCGTGGGCACCACCCGACCGGTTTCCAACTGCGATAAAAAGCTGGCCGATAGCCCGGTGAGCTTGCCCAGCTCTACCAGCCCCATCGACTTTTTGAGCCGCAGCCGCCGGATGCGCTCGCCGATGCATTTTTCGGCAATCACCCGCGCCGTGGTTTCAGCGTCCACCTGCGACATCTGCGTCTCTTCGCTCTTCACCACCGGAAACTCGCTCATCGACCCTCCAGCCGACAGGGAAATCAGGTGCAAGTCATGGGAATGTTGCGCGCATCAAAAACAATTCCCATGCTACCAAAGCCGGAATACCTCTGCAATTCTGATTTCGCGGAGAGGAAAATCGTGAAATGAGAGGCACACGTTCCCGGGCCATATGAGTGTAGGCTGACATATTCAGACTCGATACTCTGATTTTTTCTCTCTGTTCACTCTCCATTTACCCTTCCTTCACACCTCTGAAATGATGCCGTTTTTCAATTTAATAAGCACAACGAAAATAAAACAATCCAATTGGAAAGATCAGCAATTTCAATTGGCGGGCTTGTCCAAATATGGCAAGAGTACTATTCGGCGCCTGATTGCGCGCATCAATATTTGTGCAAATGACCCAGAGTGAACCGCATCAACACCTGAGGAGGCCATCATGTTGAAAAGAAATCTCTTTCAAACCGGATTTGCCTTTATCGTCGCGCTTGGTATGCTCTTTGCGGGCCATGCAGGAGCGCAAACCTACACTGAGGGATCCATTGCGGGCACTGTTTTCGATCCCAGCGGCGCTGTAGTTCCCAGCGCGGCCATTGTCCTCCATAACGACGGCACCAATGCCGAGACGAATTTGACCTCGGATGGCAGCGGTTACTTCAAGGCGCCGCAGTTGCCTGCCGCGGTCTATACCGTGACTGTGACCGCCACGGGCTTTGCTCCGTTCAAGGAAGTCAATGTCATCGTGCAGGTCGGCTTGACGACCGAGGTCATGGCCCACCTGAAGGCCGCCGGATCGACAGCGACCGTGGAAGTTACTGGCGAGACGCCCATTCTCAACTTCGAGTCGCCGGATCTCAGCGCGGTTCTGACCGCGTCCACGATCGAGAATCTGCCTCTGAACGGCGGGCGGTGGTCGGATATGACGCTCTTTACACCCAGCGCGGTGGGAGACTCGAACGGCTTCGGGCTGATCGCCTTCCGCGGCATCAGTCCGCTGTTGAACAACGTTGAGATCGACGGTGCGGACGACAACCAGGCCTACTACTCGGAAGAACGCGGGCGCACCCGTGAAGGCTACTCGACGTCGAAGTACATGATCGAGGAGTTCCAGGTCAACACCGGCGTCTATTCGGCGGAGTTAGGGCGCGCCGCGGGCGGCGTCATCAACGCCATCTCCAAGAGCGGTTCGAATGTCAACCACGGTGTGGTGTACTTCTCCGACCGCGACAACACGTGGGGCGCGTACAATCCCTTCACCACCAACACGATCAACATGGGCACGCCCACCTCGCCCACGTTTCTGACTTCCCCCTACAAGCCCGCCGATGTACGCAAGGAATGGGGCTTCGACGCGGGCGGCCCGCTGAAGAGGGATAAGCTCTTCTGGTTCTACGGCTATGCGCAATATCAGCGCAACTTCCCCGGCGACGGCAAGGCAAGCCAGCCCGCCTCGTTCTTTACCCTCCCGGATGCGGCGGCGCCTGCTGGCGACACCTGCAATCTTACCGGCGCGAACGCAGGATATATGACAGGTTCTCCCGCCAATGCGGTGGATCAACAGGCCTGCTCATTGGCCGCGCGTCTCGGATATGCCAGCTACGCAGCCGGCGCGACGGCCTATTCCACGCAACTGGTGAATCTGCTTTCAGATCTAGGCAGCGTTCCCCGCACCGGTACCGAAGTATTGAATACGCCCAAGCTGGACTGGCAGATCAACGGCAAGAATCACCTCAGCGTTCTCTACCACCGCCTGCGCTGGGATTCTCCTGGCGGTGTGCAGACCCAGGCCACCAACACCTATGCCATCGACACCTTCGGCACCGATTTCGTCAAACTGGATTACGGTCTGCTCAAACTCAATAGCCAGATCTCCAGCCATCTGGACAACGAAATTCGCTATCAGTTCGGACGGGAGTTGAACGACGAAGGCCAGCAGCCCTACAGCTCATACACCAAGCAGTACCTGCAAGGAACCAACGGGATCACGAACACCGCCGCCGGCGATTTCTCGCCGAATGTGCCCGAAGTCGCCCTCGATACCTCAATCGGCTTCTATCTCGGATCGCCCTATTACTCCTATCGCAAGGCGCTGCCCGACGAGTATAAGTGGCAGGTGGGCGATACCGCGGCGTGGCAAAAGGGCAACCACAACATCAAGTTCGGTGTGGACATGATTCACAATTACGACCTCATGAACAATACCTACGAGGGCAACGGCGTATACACCTACAGCTACATCGGGAACTACTTCGCCGATCTGCTCAACGAGGGAAATGCTACTGGCGTGTGCAACAGCACGAGCTCGGTAACGGCGCCCGGAAGCGCGACCGCGAAATACACGGGAACCGCTCCCTGCGGAACTTTTGTACAGGGCTTCGGACCTACAACCTGGAGTATTTCGACGATGGACTACGGCTTCTTCGGCGAGGATCACTGGAAGCTGACCCCGCGTCTGACCTTCGATCTGGGCCTGCGCTACGACTATGAAGCCTTGCCGGCGCCGTATTCAACGCTGATCGCGGCCTCCGGCAGCTTTACGCCCTACGGTCCTTCAACGGATGGCCTATGTTCGGCTTACACCGGCCCCGGCACCTGCCCCACTCTGGCCGCCAACGCCAACCTGGCCAACCATCCCAGCAACAAGTTCAACTTCGGCCCGCGCGTCGGCATGGTGTATGATCCCTTTGGCAACGGCAAGACCACCGTGCGCCTGGGCTACGGCCTTTACTTTGGCCGCGTGACCAACGGCGTGCTGTTGAACAATCTGCTCAATACCGGCAGTCCGCTGGGCCAGTACACGTCGGCCTCCCTGAAGCCCAACAATGCGACATCGCCGCTCTTTCCCAACATCATCTCCGCGGCGGCGGGATCGACTCCCAGCTCGCAATTCTTCAACTCGAACTTCAAAAACCCGCAGGTGGATGAGTTCGACCTGGCCGTGCAGCGCGAACTGCTTCCCGGCATGATCTTCCAGGTCAGCTATATGGGCGCCTTGAGCCGGGAACTGCCCAATGCCATCAACATCAACCTCAACCCCAATGCCAATACCGTGACCACCGCCACGACGCCCAATGGCGTGGTCCAAAGCGTCATCACCGTCTCCGATGCCAGCGGCCTGGGCCCGATCCCCACCGGCACCACCATCACGGTTCCCACCTATACCAACCTCATTGATCCCAACTTCGGGGCGGTCAACGAATTGTTCAGCAATATCAACGCCAGCTACAACGCCATGGTGGCGGAGATCGAGAACAAGACGTCGAAACGGATTCAGTACGACGTGAACTACACCTGGTCGCACGCCCTCGATTACAACCAGAACGAGTCAACCACCACCCTGAGCAGCGGCTGGTTCGATCCCTACAACATCGACGGATACACGAAGGGCGGCAACTACGGGAATTCGCAGTTCAACGTTCCCAATCGCCTGGTGGCCTGGGCGGTCCTCAACTCGCCCGAATTCCATGGCAGCAGCCTGGTCAAGTATCTGGCCAACGACTGGAGCCTTAACCCGGTCTTCCAGGGACAGAATGGCCTGCCCTATTCGGCGACCATCGGCAGCGGCTATCCGTCCTATTCCGCCTACGGCTCCAGTTGGAACGGCGCCGGAACCAACTACTGGATTCCAGCCATCGGACACAACACCTTCCAGCAGCCCAGGACGCTGGTTCTCGATCTGCGCGTGGAAAAGCAGATTAAGCTTCATACCCACGGCAAGCCCTATGGCGTGCAGTTGCTGGGCGAGTTCTTCAACCTGGCCAATCACCCGAACGTCACCGGCGTGAGCACCACCGCCTACAATCTGGCGGATAACTCCGGGTTGACGAAGCCTTGCACGGGTACATCGACCGTAGCGGGCCAGGCGCAGGACGAATGCTCGACCTTGACCTACGTTCCACTGACCGGCACGGGCGTCAATGCCAGCGGTTTTGGCGCGGTGACCAACGCCAACTCGAACTTTGCCTACAGTCCGCGCCAGGTGCAGATCTCGATTCGCCTGGAATTTTAACCCTTCACTGGCGGTATGATTACAGCGCGGCGGCTTCGGCCGCCGCGTTTTCTTTGCAGCGGGGACTGACCCCTTCGACTTTGCTCAGGGCAGGCTGTCCAGACGGGCGCGCTTCGCGGCACCTGCGGTGCGGCAGACGCGCTTCGCGCGTGGGGTTCATGGTTTCCCAGATCCTAAAAACGGGAGCTGGGGCAGCCGGCTCCGGGCGAATGCGTACGCAAATGCGTTAAGCCTGTTGTGTGCTTTGTCGACAAGCGTAAAGTATAAACAATTACGCTTTACGCTTTATCTTGCGGCATGGTAGGATTGCTGCAAGATGGAACCCTTTATCCCACAGGTACTTCCGCTGGAAGAAGTGGCGTGGGAGCCACTGATTCCGCTGATCGGCAAGGCCAATTGGCAACTCGCCGAATACAACGGAGTTCTCTCCACTCTGCCGAATCCAGAGTTACTACTCGCGCCGCTTACCACACAAGAGGCCGTGCTGTCCTCCAAAATCGAGGGAACACAGGCAACTCTGGGCGAAGTGCTGAGATTTGAGGCTGGCCAGGAACCGGAGCAAGAATCGCGCCGCCAGGATATTGGCGAGATTATGAACTACCGGCGCGCTCTCCGTGAGGCGGAAGAAGAGTTGAGGACCCGCCCCTTCAACCTTAACCTGCTGCTTCGGCTTCACGCCACACTTCTCGACAGCGTGCGCGGCAGAAATAAAGCTCGTGGGAGCTTTCGCGTCGAGCAAAACTGGATCGGTGCTCCGGGCAGCAAGATCGAGGAGGCCCAGTTCATTCCCCCGGCTCCGGGAAGATCTTTACTGAATGCCCTATACAATTGGGAAAGTTACTATCACCTTCAGCGCCCAGACACGCTGGTTCAACTGGCGATCATTCACGCGCAATTCGAGATTCTTCACCCTTTTCTCGATGGTAACGGGAGACTCGGACGTATTCTTATTCCCATCTTTCTACGTGAAAAGGGTTTACTTTCTCAGCCTGTCTTCTATATGTCCGCGTATCTGGAAAGCAACCGCGAGAGATATGTGGAACAGCTTCGCATTTTGGGTAAGGTTGAAGGTGCATGGAACCATTGGGTTGAGTTCTTTCTTGAAGGATTGATTCAACAGGCGCAGGTAAATGTCGTCAAGGCCCGCCAGATTCACAACCTCTATGAGGAATTGAAGCGGCAAATTCTCGATCTGACGCATTCTCAATACGCCGTTCCGCTGCTTGATAACATGTTCGAGCAACCGATCTTTCGCAGTTCACACCTTGATGGTAAAGCCAATATGCCCAGTCGACCGATGATCATGAATATGTTGGGCAGGCTCAAGAAGGCTAATATTCTCAAGACAATTGCGGAAGGGCGTGGGCCACATGCTCAGGTACTGGCGCTAGCAAAGCTGGTCAATCTCTGCGAAGGTAGTGACGTCCTGTAGTGGTCGTTCCTCAAAGTCCACCTTGTACACTAAATAGTTCCCTATTTTTTCGCGCTACCCGCAGGAGGCTCCATGGCATCGATTATTCTTCCGGCAGTTCCTTCCGAGTCGCGCGCTGGGCGGTTTGGCGTTTACGGCGGGCGGTATGTGCCGGAGACGCTGATGGCGGCGCTGGTGGAGCTGGAGCGCGAGTACGATCTGGCGCGGGCCGACGCGGCCTTTCAGGCGGAGTTGGCCGATCTGCTGCACAACTACGCGGGGCGGCCGACAGCGCTCTACTTCTGCAAGCGTTTGAGTGAGCAGTTGGGCGGGGCGAAGATTTATTTGAAGCGCGAAGACCTGCTGCATACCGGGGCGCACAAGATCAACAACGCGCTGGGCCAGGGATTGCTGGCGCGGAGGATGGGCAAGAAGCGCATCATCGCCGAGACAGGCGCGGGGCAACACGGCGTGGCGACCGCTACGGTCTGCGCGCTACTGGGCCTGGAGTGCGTGGTCTACATGGGCGATGTGGACATGGAGCGCCAGGAACTCAACGTGCTACGGATGCGCCTCCTTGGTGCCGAAGTCCGCGGGGTTTCGTCAGGATCGAAGACACTGAAGGACGCCATCAGCGAGGCGATGCGCGATTGGGTGACCAACGTCCGGACGTCCTATTATCTGTTGGGCTCGGCGCTGGGGGCGCATCCTTATCCGACGATGGTGCGCGACTTTCATCGCTGCATCAGTATCGAGATGAAGGAGCAGATTCTGGAGTGCGAGGGTCGGCTGCCGACCGCAGTGATCGCCTGCGTAGGCGGCGGATCGAATGCGATAGGCGCGTTCTACTCCTTCATTCCCGACCGCGAGGTCCGTCTGATCGGCGTGGAGGCCGGCGGGCGCGGAACAGCGCTGGGCGAGCACGCGGCACGCTTCAGCGGTGGGTCGCCGGGGGTTTTGCAGGGGACATATTCGTATGTTTTACAGGATGAGAACGGGCAGATCGCGCTGACCCATTCGGTCTCAGCGGGGCTGGATTATGCGTCCATTGGGCCGGAGCACGCGATGCTGCACGACCTGGGGCGCGCCGAATACGTGGTGCAGGATGATGCGGCGGCTCTGGACGCGGTGGTGCGGCTGGCGCACACCGAGGGGATACTGCCGGCACTGGAAAGCGCGCACGCCGTGGCCGAGGCGCTACGGATTGCTCCCGCGATGGAGGCCCGTGACATACTGGTGGTGAACCTCTCCGGACGCGGCGACAAGGATATGGGGATTTTGGCGCGGGAGTTGAAGATTCAGGGGGCTTGATGGAAAAGCCCGAAACGCGGGTCCTTCGACTCGCCGCGCTCGCTCAGGATGACAGAGTTTGTTAAATGAGGCAGCGAGTTAGCCACCGCTGCGCGGTGATCGCGAGTTAGCAAGTTAGCGGGATTATTGCGACAAGGGCAGGATCAGGAATTGCGGATTTTTCGATGGCGATACGATTCAATCACAAACCGGGGCTGGTGGTTTATCTGACGGCGGGAGATCCCAGCATCGCGGCCTCGCGGGAGATTGCCGTTGCGGCCATCGACGCAGGCGCGGATGTGATCGAGCTGGGTGTACCCTTCAGCGATCCGCTGGCCGATGGGCCGGTGATTCAGCGCGCGATGGAGCGGGCGGTGGCGCGCGGAGTCAACCTCCGGGACGTGGTGAAGCTCGCGCAGGAGATTCGTGCGGCTCGGCCCGCGGCTGGCATTGTGATTTTCAGCTATTTCAATCCGATTTTGCATTATGGCCTGCACGAGTTTGTCGATGCAGCGGCGGCGGCCGGCGCGGATGGCGTGCTGGTGACCGACCTGATTGTCGAAGAGGCGGGCGAGTACCTGATTGAAATGGCCCGCGTGGAGCTTGCGCCGATCTTTCTGGCCGCGCCCACCAGTCCCGACGAGCGGCTGGAAGCGATTGCCACGCACTGCAAAGGCTTTATTTACGCCATCTCCCGCGTGGGCATCACCGGACAGCAGCAGACAATGACCTCCGACGCGGCGTCGCTGGTGGCGCGCATCCGGCGATGGAGTACGCTGCCGGTGGCCGTGGGGTTCGGCATCAGCAACAGCGAACACGTCGCCCAGGTGGCGGAGTTCGCGGATGCCGCAGTGGTCGGCAGCGCGATTGTCGGGTTGATTCAAGGTTCGACCCCGGATGCAGCGCCCGGCACGGTGGCTCGATTTATCGAGGGCCTGCGCTTGCCCCAGGCGGCGCTGGCCCGGTAGCAACAGCTATCAGCTATCAGCTATCAGCTTTTAGCTTTCAGTTTGTCCTTTGCCGGGTTGAGCCGTCCAGGCTTGCGCCAGCATGAAGAAGCTGAGAACTGAAAGCTGAGAGCTGAAAGCCAACTCTGGTTCCGATGCGGCAGGCGCGGCTGGTTTGAAAGGCTTGAGCGCCGGACGCAACACGAGGATGAAATGACGCTGGAAGAATTGCGAGATCAGATTGATGTATTGGACCGCCAGCTTGTGGAATTGCTGAGCGAGCGAGCTCGCGCAGCGAAGATGGTAGGTTACCTGAAGGCTGCCACCTCGCTGCCGGTCTATGAGCCGATGCGCGAAAAGTTGGTCTACGCCAACGTGCGCGCGGCCAACAAGGGCCCCCTGCCGGACATCGAACTGACGCACATCTACGAGCGCATCATCGACGTGATGCGGGCCTTGCAGCGGGACGAGTTGGCCTCAGAGAGAAACGCCCAGGCGATTGCGCCGGGCCATGCCGCTGGCGCGGAGACGCCGGAGACAGGGACGAAACAATGATTGTTTCCATGCAGGAAAGAGCGACCGAAGAACAGATTTATGCCGTCATCGAACGGATGGAGGAGGCGGGAGTCGACGTCCACCGGACGACGGGGACGGTGCAGACGATTCTGGCCGGCGTCGGGCCCACCGCCAATATCGACCTGAGCGTATTCGAGGTGCTGCCGGGCGTGCTCAACGTGCTGCGCATCAGCTCGCCCTACAAGCTGGCCGGGCGAGCCTTTCGGCCGGAGGGCACGGTGGTGGAGTTCACCAACGGCGTCAAGATTGGCGGCGAGCATGTCGCGGTAATGGCCGGTCCGTGCGCGATAGAGACCCGCGAGCAGATCTTCACCATTGCCGCCTGCGTGAAGGCCGCTGGCGGGGGATTCTTGCGCGGAGGCGCCTTCAAGCCGCGCTCTTCGCCCTACGCCTTTCAGGGTCTGGGCATTCCGGGGTTGCAACTGATGCACGAGGCCGCCCGCGAACACGGCCTGCTTACGGTCACCGAGGTGATGGAGATCGCGCAGATCGAGCCCATGCTGCCGTACACCGATCTCTTCCAGGTGGGCGCGCGCAATATGCAGAATTTCAACCTGCTGCGTGAGCTGGGCCAGGCGCGCAAGCCGGTGCTGCTCAAGCGCGGCATCTCCGCGACGCTCGAAGAGCTGCTGCTGTCGGCTGAGTACATCATGGCCGGCGGCAACTACGACATTATTCTCTGCGAGCGCGGCATCCGGACCTACGAGACCTCGACGCGCAACACCATGGACATCTCGGCGATTCCGGTGCTGCACAAGCTCTCGCACCTGCCGGTGGTGGCCGACCCTTCGCACGGCACGGGACGGCGCGATATGGTTCCTCCGATGGCCAAGGCTGCCGTGGCCGCGGGCGCGGATGGGATTCTGGTGGAGATTCATCCCAACGCCGACAAGGCCGCCTCGGACGCCGCGCAGACGCTGTATCTGGATCAGTTTGAAAAGCTGGTGGGCGAGCTGCGGGTAATTGCTGGGGCGGTGGGACGCACGCTGTAAGGCAGCGAATTCATGGAGGGGATGTGAGTTCGAGTCGCAGAGAGTTTTTGGGCGGTGGCATCTCCCTGCTGGCGCTGGCGAAGCTTTGCTCCGCTCAATCCGGGCCTAGCTATTTCAGAGGCTCCATTCCAGATGGACCGTTTTGGCCGGATTGGGAGTCGTTGAAGGCTTACCGGTGTCCCGACTGGTTTCGGGATGCGAAGTTCGGTATCTGGGCGCATTGGGATCCGCAGTGCGTGCCGGCGCAGGGCGATTGGTATGCGCGCTTCATGTACCGGCAAGGGACTCCTCAATACGAGTACCACGTCAAGCATTATGGCCATCCATCGGTCTTCGGCTACAAGGACATCTGTCATCTGTGGAAGGCGGAGAGATGGGATCCAGATGCGCTCATTCAGCTTTACAAGAAGGCCGGGGCCGGGTATATGGTCGCGCTGGCCAACCATCATGACAACTTCGATTGCTGGGATTCCAAATACCAGCCATGGAACGCCGTCTATGTCGGTCCCAAGCGGGACATCGTGGGCGGATGGGCGAAGGCGGCGCGTGCGTACGGACTGCGCTTTGGCGTAAGTTATCATGGGACGCCGCACCGGACGTGGGATGAGTTCCTGCCGGTCCGGTATGAGAGCGACAAGACGGGTCCTTTAGCGGGCGTTCCCTACGACGGCGTGATGACCAAGGCCGACGGCAAAGGCAAATGGTGGGAAGGCATGGACCCGCAATTGCTGAACGGCACGCCCCACCTCAAGAACACGCCCTGCCCGGAGTTCGTAAAACAATTCATGCTGCGCGTGCAGGATGTCATCGATAAGTACGAGCCCGACACTTTCACATTCGACGACAATCCAGTCTTCGATTTCGATGACGGCGGGCCTTGGGACTTGAAGGTATGGCTGGGCATACCCGACCTTGCGCCGGTGATTATGGCCTATTATTACAACACCAATATACGCTCCCACGGAGGCAAACTGGAGGGCGTGCTCGACCTGAAGACGGTTCCGGAGCCGATTTGGGGAACAATGACGCGGGATTTCGAGGGGGATTCAGCAAGGGGCTCGCAAGAGAAGCCATGGCAGACTGAATCCTGCATCGGCGGCTGGCATTACGATCGGTCGATCTTCGAGAATCACACCTACAAGACCGCGGCGCAGATGGTGCCCGTGCTAGTGGACATTGTCAGCAAGAACGGCAATCTGCTGTTAAGCATTCCGCTGCCCGGAGACGGCCAGCCCGACGACGATGAATTGAAGTTTCTTGACGAGCTTGCCAAGTGGAATGCGATCAACGGCGAGGCTATCCATGGCACGCGCCCCTGGCAGCTCTTCGGCGAAGGCCCCACCCAGACTGGCGCGACCGGGGCATATACGATTGGAACACATACCTTCGTGGCGGGAGACATTCGCTTTACCCAAAAGGGCGATCTGCTTTACGCCATCGCTCTGGCATGGCCCGGCGATGGGAAGCTGGCGGTGAAGTCGCTGGGATTGAACTCGCCGCATTACCCAAAACAGATTGGGAAAGTGGAGCTTCTGGGGAACAAGGGTGAGCTGAAATGGCATCGCGATGCGGACGGAGTGAGCATCGTTCTGCCCGCGCAAAAGCCGTGCGACTATGCGTATGCGTTCAAGGTCAGCCCGGCATAGGCCTCGGTTGGGCATGGGGTCTGTATTAGTGGCGCTATTTGCGGAGTTGGCAAAGGGTAGCTCCGCTAATATGTGCGTAGCGCGGTTAGCTTTGCTCTATTGCTGAAATCGGAGAAAAGAACCACCCATGATCAAGCGCATCACCATACTGGGCACGGGGTTGCTGGGCACGTCGGTTGGCCTGGCGCTACGCACGGCGGGCTTTCACGGCTCAATCGTGGGCTGGAACCGGGGCGCGGAGGGCGCGCAGGCCGCGCTCTCCATGGGCGCTATCGATTCGATTGCCGCAGACCCTTTGCAAGCGGCGCGCGAAAGCCAGGTCGTCGTGCTGGCCGTGCCGATCTACGCGACCCTCGACTACATGGAGAAGCTCGCGGGCGTTCTTAGCTCCGAGCATCTAGTCACCGACGTGGGCAGCACCAAAGGAGCGATCACCGAAGCGGCGGGGCGGCTCTTCAACACGCCGGAGCGCGCGGCGTTTCTTCCCGGTCATCCGATGGCCGGCAAGGAGCGCGGCGGCGCGTCTCTGGCCGATGCGAATCTTTTTCGTGGCGCGGTCTGGCTGTTTACCGACGACCCAACCTGGCTGCGCTCGCCCCGCTCTTTGGAATTGGTTAAGGGCTGGCGGGAGTGGGTCGCCGCGATGGGTTCGAAGTGCATCGATCTCGACCCAGTGCGCCACGATGAACTGGTGGCCTGGGTCAGCCATCTGCCGCAGTTTGTGGCCACGGCGCTGAGCGCGCTGCTGCAGGAAGAGGTTGGCGACGCGCCGGAGCTGAAAGACGTGGGCGGACGCGCGCTGCGGGAGATGACACGCCTGGGCGCAAGTCCTTATTCGATGTGGCGCGACATCGCCTCCACCAACACCGAGGCTATTCAGGCGACGATCTTCGCGCTGGAGCAGCGGCTGGCGCATCTGCGCGAGAATCTGAGGACGGCGCAGTTGCGCGATGAATTTGAGCAGGCCAATCGGTTTCGGCGGGAGTAGGGGATCTTCGTGGTAGCTGTACCACTATGTGGGATGAAATTGAAATCGGACTAGCGTTGTCCAAAATGGTGTGCTACTTTGTACCTAACGGTTCATTCTCCGGCGCGCAAAGCCGGAGAGCGGATGCGGCTTCCCCTCCCCCAGAATTTCCAGTAGGTGTATTTTTAAGTTACAAAATTGTGTGACCGTCAGCTCCGTGCGCACATCAAATAATCGCCAACCAGGCAAGGGAACGACGAATGGCGCAAATATTTGACCGCGGCTCCAACGCCTTGGCTCGTGCGAGCCTGGTTTTGACGGGGCTGATCGTGATCGCTTTGGGGGTGACGCTGAATGAGTTGCAGCGGTCGCCCTGGGTGACGCGCCAGGGTCAGCGCCCCGACCAGCCGGTTCCCTTCAGCCACAAGCATCATGTGCAGGGGCTGGGCGTGCAGTGCCAATACTGCCACGTCACCGCGGAGACATCGAGCTACGCCGGAATCCCGCCGACCAAGACCTGCATCAATTGCCACGCGCAGATCTGGACCAACGCGCAACTGTTGGAGCCGGTGCGCCAAAGTTGGGCGACGGGGCAAGCGCTGCCCTGGATCAAGGTGCACGACCTGCCTGATTATGTTTATTTCAGCCACGAGATTCATGTGAATAAGGGCATCGGCTGCGCCAGTTGCCATGGGCGCGTGGATCAGATGCCGCTGATGTACGCGCAAAACACCTTGCAGATGGAGTGGTGCCTGGACTGCCATCGCAACCCGGCCAAGAACCTGCGGCCCACCAGCGAGATTTACAACATGGCCTGGGAAGCGCCGGCGAGCGACCGGCCGGTGTGGTGCATGGTCGGCGATGAAAAAACGGGCCTGCCCACGGCGCAGAGCGTGAACTGCGTGACGAGGGAGCCGGGCGTCGAGGTTGCATCGCTGGGAATGCCGGCAGGCGGAGTGTTGTCTGAGCCGAAGTACGAAAAATTCACCAGCCAGGACGAGTTGGGCCACTTCCTCGTTGACCATTACAAAATTCGCCCTCCCAACGAATTAGCCAGTTGCGAGGTCTGCCACCGATGAGCGAGATGAAAAACAATCTGGTTGGCTCGATAGCGCCGGCGCCGATGACGCTGAAGCAGGTGCGCGAGAAGTTGAAGAGCGTGCGCGGCAAGCGCTACTGGCGGTCAGTGGACGAGCTGGCCGACACGCCAGAGTTTCAGGCTGCCGTGGAGAAGGAGTTTCCCGGTTCGCCGCATGGATGGGGCGATGAGGTCTCGCGGCGCGGCTTCCTAAAATTCATGGGCGCATCGGCGGCGCTGGCCGGCCTGGCAGGTTGCACCAAGCAGCCCGACGAGCCGATCTATCCATATATAAAGGCGCCGGAAGATTTGATTCTTGGCAAGCCGATGTACTTCGCCACAGCGCATCCGTTTGTCACCGGCGCGGTGCCGCTGCTGGTAAAGACCGACCAGTTCCGCCCCATCAAGATCGATGGCAACCCCGAGCATCCTTATAACCAGGGCGGGTCGGACCCGTTCACGCAGGCAACTCTGCTCGACTTATACGATCCCGACCGCTCGCAGCATGTAACTTATCGCGGCGAGAATCGCGAGTGGGCGGAGTTCGCCGTCGAGTTTCGCAACAAAGTGATCTCGACCATTGATGGGACAGGGATTTACTTCCTCAGCGAGACGATCACCTCGCCAACGCTGGCGCGGCAGTGGAAGGCTGTGCAGGCGAAGTATCCAAACGCGAAATTGGTGCAGTACGATCCGGCGATTGCCGGAACTTCTCTGGAAGGCGGAATTTCTGCTAAGTATTCGCTGACGGACGCTGACGTGATTGTCTCACTCGATGCGGATTTTCTTTCGGGTGCTGGCTTCCCCGGCTTCCATCAATTAGTTCGCCAATATGCAGAGCGGCGCAAAGACCCAACGAAGCTGAATCGGCTTTATGCGATTGAGAGTACGCCGACGACGACAGGATTGAAGGCGGAACATCGATTGGGTCTACGTGCAAGCGAGATACCGGCGTTTGCGGCAGAGTTGGCGAAGGCTGTCGGAGTCGTTGGCATTGAAGCTCCGGCATACAACTTGACCGATGAGCAGAAGAAGTTTCTTATTGCATTGGTAAAAGATTTGAAGGCGCACACGGGCAAGAGTGTGGTGATTGGCGGACTGAACCAGGATCTTTCGGTGAATGCCTTGACCCTGGCAATCAACATCGCACTGGGAAACTTGGGCGCAACGGTTCCGATTGCTGGCGAAGTACTGCCGATGCCAAGCGACCAGATCGCAGGCTTCAAGTCGCTGGTTGCGGATTTGAATGCGGGAAAAGTCGATTGGCTGGTCGTATTGAATGCTAATCCCCATTACACGGCTCCGGCTGACCTGGAATTTGCTTCTGCCTTCGAGAAAGCGAAAGTGACCGTGCATCTCGGCTCGCATGTGGACGAGACCGGTCAAAATGCACAGTGGCATATTCCTGCGGCGCACTTTCTGGAATCATGGTCAGACGCTGTCGCCTATGACGGAACTGGATCAATTATTCAGCCGTTGATTGATCCGCTGTATGGCGGAAAGACGGTGCATCATTTCTTTCAGGCGTTGCTGGATGTACCGGGATTAAGCCCGTATGACGCTGTACGAGAAACTTACAAATCTACGATCAATGGCGACTTTGAGACGGGCTGGCGCAAGACGCTGCATCAGGGTTGGATTGAGGAGATTAACCATACGCTTAGCGCAGCGAAGACAGAGCGGAGGCTTGGCTCGATCAAGCCCCCCGCGCCATCACCGAAAGATGCCATCGAAATCATCTTCCGTCCCGACCCGAATGTATACGACGGCCGCTGGGCAAATGTGGGCTGGTTGCAGGAGCTGCCCAAGCCGGTGACCAATCTGAGTTGGGACAATGCGGCGCTGGTCTCCGGCGCTACGCTGACCAAGTACGGCCTCGAAGAAGACGACATTGTCGAGCTGACGGTGAATGGCCGTAAAGTAAATGCGCCGGTGATTGTGGTTCCCGGCCATCCGGATAATTCTGTCACGGTTCACCTGGGCTATGGGCGCTCGTTTGCGGGGCGCGTGGGTTCGGGCGCGGGCTTCAACGCTTATCTGATTCGCACCTCGGATGCGCCGTTTTATGCCGTGGGTTCGATGAAGAAGGTTGAGGGCAAGTGGGGCCTGGCGGTCACCAAGAGCCACTTCCAGGACCATCGGCCGAAGCTCTTCGGCGGACAGGGCAACGGCAACAACTCGCTGGAGGCCGACGAGGCGATCAGCGAGCGCGGCATCATTCGCTACGCCACGCTCGATGAGTACAAGGCTGATCCAGGCTTTGCCAACGAGGGCGAGACGCATACCACGACCGACAAGGGCAACACGCTCTTCCCCAACTGGGAGTACAAGGACAACGCCTGGGGAATGTCGATTGACATGAACAGTTGCACGGGCTGCAACGCGTGCATTATCGGTTGTTACGCGGAGAACAACATCGCCGTGGTGGGCAAGCAGCAGGTGCGCATCGGACGCAATATGCAGTGGCTGCGCATCGACACTTATTTTGAGGGCGACCTGGCCGCGCCGCGCGCGCATTTTCAGCCGATGGCCTGCCAGCATTGCGAGAACGCGCCCTGCGAGCAGGTTTGCCCGGTGGGCGCCACGGTGCATACGCCCGAAGGCTTGAACGCAATGGTCTACAACCGCTGCGTGGGCACGCGCTACTGCTCGAACAACTGTCCCTACAAAGTTCGCAGATTTAATTTCTTGCTCTACTCGGACTTCGAGACGGAGAGTTTGAAGCTGATGCGCAACCCGGACGTGACGGTGCGTTCGCGCGGCGTGATGGAAAAATGCACGTACTGCCTGCAGCGCATATCCGCGGCGAAGATCGAGGCCGACAAGGAGAACCGCGCGATTCGCGACGGAGAGATTGTGACCGCCTGCCAGCAGGCCTGCCCGGCGCAGGCGATCACCTTCGGCAACATCAACGACAAGCAGAGCAAGGTGGCGAAGCTGCAAGCCGATGAGCGCAGCTACCAGGTGCTCGCCGATCTGAATACGCGTCCGCGGACCAAGTATGTGGCCGCGGTGTTGAATCTGAATCCGGAGTTGCAGGCTGGGCCGGTGGAGCATCCGGCGAAGAGTTGAGGGAATTGCGGTAGGGCTTAGATCAAATGCAGCGAGTTAGCCCCGCTGCGCGGGGTTAGCGAGTTAGCAAGTTAGCCTCCGCTGCGAGGAGATGACGAGTTGGCAAGTTGGCGGGCTGTTGATTGGACAAGTTGGTGGATAGGTAAGTTGGCGGAGCCGGGATGGCCGTTGAGTTGAAAGACAACCCGAAGATCGATCCAGCGACTGGCGAATACCGCGTCATTGCGCCGGGGCAGAGCTTCCGCTCGGTCACCGAGAAGATCACGCGCATCGTGCTCACGCCTACCACACCGCTGGGCTGGTTCGCCGTCTTCGGCATCGGCGGCGCGCTGGCGACGATGCTGATGGTGGCCCTAACTTGGCTCTTTCTTGTCGGCGTGGGCATCTGGGGCATCACGCAGCCAGTGGCCTGGGGCTTTGCGATTATCAACTTCGTCTGGTGGATCGGCATCGGCCACGCCGGCACGCTGATCTCGGCGATTCTGCTGCTCTTCAAGCAGGGCTGGCGCAACTCCATCAACCGTTTCGCCGAGGCCATGACCATCTTCGCCGTGGTCTGCGCCGGAATGTTTCCGCTGATTCACGTGGGCCGTCCCTGGCTGGCGTACTGGATGTTTCCGATTCCACTCACGATGAACGTGTGGCCGCAGTTTCGCTCGCCGCTGATGTGGGATGTCTTCGCGGTTTCGACCTACGCAACGATCTCGGTGGTCTTCTGGTACATCGGCATGGTTCCCGATTTCGGCACCATGCGCGACCGCGCCGATTCGAAGTTCGCCAAGTTCGCCTATGGACTCGTCTCGCTGGGCTGGCGCGGCTCGGTGCGCCACTGGATGCGCTACGAGACGGCCTCGCTGCTGCTGGCAGGCCTGGCCACGCCGCTGGTGCTCTCAGTCCATACGGTTATCAGCTTTGATTTCGCCGTGGCCGTGCTGCCCGGCTGGCACACGACGATCTTTCCGCCTTATTTTGTGGCCGGCGCGATTTACTCCGGCTTTGCCATGGTACTCACACTGGCTATTCCGCTGCGCAAGTTCTATCACCTGGAGAATCTGGTCACTGAGCGGCACATCGACAACATGGGCAAGGTGATGCTGGCGACAGGCTTCATTGTGGCCTACGGTTATGGCATGGAAGTCTTCATGGCCTGGTACTCGGCCTCGCATTGGGAGGCCTTCATGATGTGGAACCGGATGTTCGGGCCGATGGGCTGGGCCTACTGGGTGCTGGTCACCTGCAACCTGGCGATTCCGCTGACCACGCTGTGGTCACGCAAGCTGCGCACCAACATAGCCTTCATGTTCATTCTCTCCATCGTGGTCAATACGGGTATGTGGTTTGAGCGCTTCGTCATTATCGTGACCAGCCTCTACCGCGACTTCCTGCCCTCGGCGTGGGGAACATATCGCGCCACCAAGTGGGACTACATGACGTATGTGGGCACGCTGGGATTGTTCACGGCGCTGTTCCTCTTGTTTGTGCGCTTCCTACCCATGATTCCGATGTCAGAAATTCGCACGATGCTGCCGGGCGCAAAGATTATGCCCAAGAAGGCGGCGGAGGCTGGTGATTGATGGCCCCACGCGAAGGAATCTACGGCCTGTTGGCCGAATTCGATACCCCCGGCGACCTGATCCGCGCCGCGCAACAGGCGCGCCAGGACGGCTGGCGACGCATGGATTGCTACACGCCTTATCCCGTCGAAGAGGCGGCCGAAGCGATTGGTCTTCACCGAAATACCGTGCCGCTGATCACGTTGATCGGCGGATTGATGGGATTGGCGGCAATGTTTCTGCTCCAGGTCTGGATTTCGGTGTGGGCTTATCCGCTGAATATTGCCGGACGTCCGACGTATTCGTGGCCGGCTTTTATTGTGCCCGCCTATGAATGGACGATTTTGTTTGCGGGCTTGTCGGCGGCCTTTGGAATGCTGGCGCTGAATGGATTGCCGGCGCTCTATCATCCCCTCTTCAACGCGCCCAACTTTTGCGACGGAGCGACTACGGACAAGTTCTTCCTCTGCCTGGAAGCGCTCGATCCCAAGTTCGATCTGGTCGAAGCGAAGAAGTATTTACTGAGCTTTCAGCCGATCTCGGTGGTGGAGGTGGAGTACTGATGCGCAAGCAGCTTTCAGCTCTCAGTTCTCAGCTTTCAGCCTTCCGTGCGGCGCGGCGCGTAGTCCTCTTTGTGGGTGCGGTTGCGTTGATGTTGATCGCCGGCTGCCGCCAGGATATGCAGAACCAGCCCAAGATCCGCTCGCAGCGCGGCTCTGAGATGTTTGCCGATCATCGCGGCGCGCGTACGCAGGTGGCGAACACCGTGGCCCGCGGCCAGTTGCGCGAAGACAGCTACTTCTATACCGGCGTGGTTCAGGCCGCCGATGGCTACCGCGAAGAGAAGAATGAGATGCCCTTTCCGGTAACGCTCGACGTACTCAAGCGCGGGCAGGAGCGCTTCAATATTTATTGCTCACCGTGCCACTCGCGGGTGGGTAATGGGCTGGGCGAGATAGTACAGCGCGGCTACAAGCCCGCCGCCAATTATCACGATCAGGTGCGGTTGTCGCAGCCCATCTCGCATTATTTCTACGTGATGACGCACGGCTATGGCGCGATGCCGGACTACTCGGCGCAACTGACGCCAGTGGATCGCTGGGCGGTAGCGGCCTACATTCGCGCCTTGCAGTTGAGCCAGGCGGCGACAGTGGCAGATGTGCCTGAAGGCGTGCCGGTGCGCAGCCTGAAGGAGATTGCGCGGGAAAAACATTTGCCGGAGGGTTTTGCAGAGCCGTGGACGCTGCCGGCGACGGCTGTTCAGGCGCTTCCGAACGATATGAAACAGGGCAACCCGGCGCTGGCTCCGACCGGTCCGGTTGACTTGAAGATTACGATTCCACAAAGTAAACCGGCCGCCGCGGCCGCGAAGTAAGGACGAACGGAATGGCTCACGAGACACACGCCAACACGCTTCCCGCCGATCTCGGCGCACCGGCCTTTGTCGATGGCTGGAGATCGCGCGCGCTGACGGTCGCGTTGGTCTTCTCGGTGATCGCCGCCGGCCTGGGCTTTGCGGATGGGCATGGCTTCGACATCGATCACGTACTGCGCGCCTGGCTGCTCGGCCTTATGCTCACATTTGGATTTTGTGTTGGCGGGCTGGCTCTGCTGATGCTTCAGTACTGCACGGGCGGCAAGTGGGGCCTGTTGTTGCGCCGCCCCCTGGAAGCGATGAGCCGCACGCTGCCGCTGGTCTTCGCCTACTGGATCGTGATTGCCTTCTCGCTCAGGAAGCTCTACCTGTGGGCCGCGGTCACCGACGTGAGCGCGGCGCTCAAGTCGGGTTGGATCAACGAGGTCCAGGCGCACGCCATCGAATTCAAAAGGCCTATGCTGAACCCAGAGACCTTCATAATTGTAAGTGTTGTATGCTTTGTAATCTGGAGTTACTACGCCTGGCGGCTCAATTCGCTGGGACTTGAACGGGATGCGGCTTCCCCCGCCACCACGCCGGAGTGGATCAAGCGGCTGGAAAACATCAGCGGCCCCGGCCTTGTGGTCTACGCGATTACCATGAGCGCCGCGGCCATTTATTGGGTCATGTCGCTCGATCCCACGTGGTACTCGTCGGTCTACGGACTTCTGTTTCTGGTCGGGCAGGTGTATGGAGTGCTGGCACTTTCGATCATTGTTGTCATCTCACTCTCGAAGGCCGAGCCATTCAAGACGATTCTTCGCCAAACCGAGCAGCACGACCTCGGTAAGTTCACCTTCGCATTTGTCATGCTGAACATCTATCTGGCATTCGGACAGTTCCTCATCATCTGGTCGGGAAATTTGCCGGAAGAGATTCCCTGGTACCTGGATCGCATTCGCGGCGGATGGGGCGTCATCGTCACGCTCGACTTCATCTTTCACTGGCTGATTCCGTTCACGCTCTTGCTCTCGCGCGACCTGAAGCGAAACAAAAAACGGCTAGTCCGGGTCTGCCAGTGGATGGTCTTCGCACGCGCCTTCGATTTGTTCTGGTTGATCGAGCCAAACTTCAAAGATGCGGCGCGCAACCTGCATTTCACTTGGGGGATTCTCGAATACGCGGCTGTGCCGGTGGCGATGATTGCTCTATGGGTTGCCTACTTCTGCACGCAGTTGAAGACGCGCCCGCTGGTGCAGACCAACGATCCGCACCTGGCGGAGATTCTGGAGGTCGAGCATGCACACGCATGATTCTCATGAGCCGGAACACATAGATGCCTCCAAGGGCTGCGAGGTGAGCGATGTGCGCATCTCGGGAGTGGTCGTTTTTATCGTCTCGCTGAGCATCTTCGCGGTGGTAACGGCGGTGCTCTCCTACGGGATCGGCAAGGTGCTCAATGCGCGTATAAGCAAGGAAGACGGGCCGCCCAGTAGATGGGCGCACCCGGTGGATGTGCGCCCGCTGGGCAACATGGCCTCCAACCCTGAGATGCAAAACAAAATGGCTGAGGCGACACAGAATTTCCCCGCGCCGCGCGTGCAGACCGATGACGGCAACCAGGATGTGGCCGACCTGCATCAGCGCGAGGATCTGCTGTTGAACAACTACAGTTGGGTGGATTCATCACAGGACAAGGTTCGGATTCCGATTGAGCGTGCGATGGAGTTGCTGGCCGCACGCGGACTTCCGGTGGCGCCGGCGATGGAGCAGGCGCCGCTGATGACCGGGGACATGAAGCCTGTAGTGGCCGTGCCGTTGACCAATGGATTTGCGCGCACCGGCTATGAGTTGGATCAGGCCGCGGCGGTTGCGAGTGGACGTGCGGAGCAGCACAAGTAGAGTGGGATGAACGGCGCGGGTTAGGTTCGTGGTTTCCCACCCTAGCCGCAAAAACAAGAACGCGGCGAGGGTGGGGCTCCCGGGGTTTTATTGCTGGAGCGTAAGGAAAGAAGGCATCATGCAAGGTACAAAGAGAATGCGGAGAAGCTGGCGAGGCGCGGTGATGATCGCGGCCACGATGGCGGTTTCTTGTTCTGTGATGCCGTTGGCGCGCTCGCAGGTCTCGCGCTACGACGAGAAGCAAATGGCGCCGGTCAGCGACAAGCCGCCGGCGATTCTGAACAAAGTGGGAATTGCGCAGCGGCTGAATGAGCAGCTCCCGCTGGGGCTGACCTTCACCGACGATGCGGGTAAGCAGGTGCAACTGGCAAGCTACTTCGGCAAGAAGCCGGCGATTCTGGCGCTGGTTTATTATCAGTGCCCCATGCTCTGCTCCGAGGAATTAAATGGCTTGTCGAGCGCCTTGCAGATGGTGGACGAGGTTCCGGGCAGAGACTTCAACATCATCGTGGTGAGCATCGATCCCACCGAGGGCACGGAACTGGCCGCGGCCAAGAAGCGCATTTACCTGAGGCGCTACGGCCATCCGGAGACGGCGGCGGGATGGCACTTCATGACCGGCACGCAGGAGAACATCGACGCGCTCACCAAGGCGGTGGGCTTCGGCTACGTGAAGATTCCCGGGCCGGACGGAAGGCTTACGCAGTTTGCACACGCCAGCGCGATTCAGATCGTGACGCCGGAGGGCAAGCTGGCGCAGTACTACATGGGCGTCGAATACTCGCCCAAGGATCTGCGGCTGGGGTTGGTCGAGGCTTCGGCCAATCGCATCGGCTCGCCGGTGGACAACATTCTGACCTACTGCTACCACTACGATCCGCAGACCAACAAGCATTCGCTGATTGTGGCGCGAGTGGTGCAGATGGGCGGGTTTGTCACCTTCGTGACGCTGGGCGGATTCATACTGGTGATGTTCCGCAGAGACGCAAGGAAAGTCATTCAGCCGGGGACTGACAAAAAGGTGAACGGATAAAGGAATGAACCATATTAGTCCAACAATCTGGCAGTTTCTCGTCAAGTGGCTGACGAACTTCGCGCTCTTTCCGCCGGAGGCGTCGAAGATTGCGCCGCAGATGGACGCGCTGCTTTTCTTTATGGTACTTGTGAGTTTGATCGGACTCACGATTGTGGTTCTGCTGATCGCGAGCTTCTCGATTCTCTACAGCAAGAAGCGCCATCCCGTTGCCGTGCAGGTCGAAGGCTCGACGCTGCTGGAAGCTACATGGACGATCATTCCGCTGGGCCTGTTTCTGGTGATGTTTGTGTGGGGCGCGCTGATTTATTTTCGCGTCTTCACGCCGCCGGCCAACGCGATGAACATCTACGTGGTGGGCAAGCAGTGGATGTGGAAGGCAGAACATCCGGGCGGGCAGCACGAGATCAACGCGCTTCATGTTCCCACCGGCCGCGCGGTGCAGGTGACGCTGATTTCGCAGGATGTCTTTCACAGCTTTTCCATTCCCGCCTTCCGCGTGAAGCGCGAGGCGATTCCCGGCCGCTTTACGACCGTATGGTTTGAAGCCACCGTGCCCGGCACCTATCACCTCTTCTGCACGCAGTACTGCGGCACCAACCACTCACAGATGACCGGCGACATTGTGGTGATGACGCCGGAGGATTTTCGCAAATGGCTGGCCAGCTCGACCAGCGGCGCGTCGCTGGCGCAGAACGGCGAACGGCTCTTTGCGAGCTTGAGTTGCGCCGCCTGCCACAACACGCGGCCCGATGCGCGCGGACCGAATCTGGCTGGCGTCTACGGCGCGAAGCTGCCACTGGCCAGCGGTGGCACCGTGATCGCCGACGACGCTTACCTGCGCGAGGCGATCCTGAATCCATCGCAGCATGTGACCCAAGGCTACGCGCCCATCATGCCCACTTACCAAGGGCAGATCAGCGAAGAGGGCGTGATCTCATTGCTTGAATACATCAAGAACCTCGACTCCGATTATCGCGTCCAGCAGACTCTGAACTCGACCGATATGCCGCCGGGGAGCGAAGGCAATGCGCCCGTTGCTGCAAAAGCACCCGCCACGAAAGGACCGGTGAAGCCATGAGCACCAACACCATTGTCAGTCTTCCCGATCAATCGACGGCGCGGATTCCCAAGGATAATTTCTTCACGCGGGAGAACGGCCTGCTCAGCTGGCTGCTGACCGGCGACCACAAGCGGATTGCGATTCTCTATCTGATCTCGATCACCTTCTTCTTCTTTATCGGCGGAGCGCTGGCGGGGCTGATCCGCCTGGAGTTGCTGACGCCGCAGACAGATCTGATGGCCACCGACACCTACAACAAGGTGTTCACGATGCATGGCATCATCATGATCTTCTTCTTTCTGGTGCCATCCGTGCCGGCCACGCTGGGCAATTTTTTCATCCCCATGATGATCGGCGCCAAGGACCTGGCGCTGCCCAAGATCAACCTGCTCAGTTGGTATCTCTACATGGCGGGCGGCATCCTGGCTGTCTACACAATGGCCTCGGGCGGCGTGGATACGGGCTGGACCTTCACCACCCCGCTGTCAACTCATTACGTGAACACCAACGTGCTGACCACCGGCCTGGCGGTCTTCATTGCCGGCTTCAGTTCCATCCTCACCGGGTTAAACTTCATCGTCACCATTCACAAGATGCGCGCGCCCGGCATGACCTGGTTCCGGATGCCGCTGTTTATCTGGGCGCATTATGCGGCCAGCATTCTGATGGTGCTGGCGACGCCGGTGGTGGCCATCGCCATCGTGCTGGTGGCTCTGGAGCGCACCCTCGGCATCGGCGTCTTCGACCCCACCAAGGGCGGCGACCCGCTGCTCTTCCAGCATTTGTTCTGGTTTTATTCGCATCCCGCCGTTTACATCATGATTCTGCCGGGAATGGGCGTGATCTCTGAAGTGATTTCGACCTTCAGCCGCAAGCGCATCTTCGGCTATACGGCCGTGGCTTTCTCCTCGGTGGCCATCGCGGTCTTCGGATTCTTCGTCTGGGCGCATCACATGTTCATCATGGGCATCTCGAATTACGCGGTGCTGGTCTTCTCGCTGCTCACCATGCTGGTGGCCGTGCCCTCGGCGATCAAAATCTTCAACTGGACATTCACACTTTACAAAGGCTCCATCACCTTTGAAACGCCTATGCTTTACGCCTTCGGCTTCCTCGGTCTGTTCACCATCGGCGGCATGACCGGCGTCTTCCTAGGCGCTTCGGGCACCGACATTCACCTGACCGAGACCTACTTCATCGTGGCCCACTTCCACTTCGTCATGGTGGGCGGAATGCTGATGGCCTTTCTTTCCGGCATTCACTTCTGGTGGCCCAAGATCACCGGGCGAATGTACCCGGAAAAGATCTCACAATTTGCCGCCGTGGTTACCTTCATCGGATTCAACCTTACATTCTTCCCGCAGTTCATTCTGGGCGTGCTGGGCATGCCGCGGCGCTACGCATCCTATCCGCCGGAGTTCCAGGTGCTGAATGTCTTCTCGACCGCGGGCGCAACCATTCTGGGCGTTGGCTACCTGCTGCCGGTGCTCTACCTGATCTGGTCGCTGAAGTACGGCGCCATCGCGGGCAGCAATCCCTGGCAGGCGACGGGCCTGGAGTGGCAGACGCAGTCGCCGCCGCTGACGGAGAACTTTGCGGTGATGCCGATCATGGACCACGAAGCCTACGACTATGAGTGGCTGGAGAGCCAGCAGGCGGAGAAGGGAACGGAGGCGACCCATGCCGGATAATTCTGTGACCTCTCAGGGCGCCTTGGGAGCGAAAAAACACGCTGATAGTGCTGACAATGCTGACATTTTACACGCCGAACACCCGCCCTATCTGCGTCACCACTTCAATTCGACCGAGCAGCAGGCCGACGCCGCCAGCTTCGCCATGTGGCTCTTTCTGCTGACTGAAGTGATGTTCTTCGGCGGCCTCTTCACCGCCTACCTGATCTACCGCAACTGGTATTACCCGGCCTTCGTCGCCGGCTCGCACCAGTTGAATGTGGTTTGGGGCGCGACCAATACCGTGGTACTGATCTTCTCCAGCTTTACGATGGCGATGGGCGTCTGGTGCGCGGAGACGCGGCGCAGGAAAGGGCTGGTGCTCTGCCTGACACTTACCTTCATTCTCGGCCTTTGTTTCCTCGGCATCAAGACCATCGAGTACCGCGAGAAGATCGAGATGCATCACGTTCCCGGCTTCCACTACAGCCTGCAATCGTTTCTCGATCCCGCCTCCAATCCCGAAGTCTTCAAGGAATATCACGACAAGCCGCTGGCGCTGGACATGGCGCGCCACACGGAGATTTATTTCTCGCTCTACTTCCTGATGACCGGCATGCACGCGCTGCACATGATCATCGGCATCGGCATTCTGGGATTCATGATCTTCCGCGCCCGCGCCGGGGCTTACACCGCGGGCCACGTGACGTTTGTGGAGAACTTCGGCCTTTACTGGCACTTCGTCGACATTGTCTGGATTTATCTCTTCGCGCTGCTCTATCTGATCAGCCGGCATCAATAGAGACAGTGAAGAAGTGAATGAGTGAAGAAGTGAACAGTGACCGATTGAGGAGTACGGCATGAGCGAACCTCACGAACACGCGCATCACATTGTCGGCCCCGGGGTCTATGTGGCCATTCTCTTCGCGCTGCTGATCGGCACCGCGCTGACGGTCTGGGCGTCGTTTCTCGAACTCGGCCTATGGAACCCCGTCATCGCGCTGGCCATCGCGACTTGCAAGGCCACGCTGGTGGTGCTGTTCTTCATGGGGGTGAAGTACAGCAAGAAGCTGACCAAGCTCACCATTTTCTCCGGCATCTTCATGTTCCTGGTGCTGATCTCGATGACCCTTTCGGATTACATCAGCCGTGCCTGGGGAAGCTGGTGAAGCAGTGGACAGTTGTCAGTGGTCAGTGGTCAGTGAGCTATACACTTTTGAACGAAGGGCTGCCTGATAGGCGGCCCTTTCTGCAGGTTGAAGATGAACTACGGCCACACGGAAGTGATGTGGCGTTACGGCTGATTCTGTGTCATAAAGAGAATATGTATATCGATGCGCATACTCACCTGGACAAATACGAGTCACTGTTGCCGCAGGCAATCGAAGAGATCGAGCAAGATGAAATCTTCACCATAAGCGTCTCGATGGACCCGCAGGGGTATGCAAAGAGCAGGGCGATTGACGAGCAGAGCGAGTGGGTTGTAAGCGCCTTCGGAGTGCATCCCTGGAACGCTCCCGCCTTTCACGCGCAACTGGAAGCTCTCCAGCCTCTGATCGACACCGCGCCTATGCTGGGGGAGATCGGGCTCGATTATCACTTCGTCGCCGAGCCGGAGAATCATGCTCTCCAGCGGGATGTCTTTCGGCACTTCGTCCAGCAGGGCGTCTCCCAGAAGAAGATATTGAATATCCACTCGAAGGGAGCGGAGGCGGACGTCGACCGCATCCTGGGAGAGCAGGGCGCTTGCCGGGCAATTATTCACTGGTATGCAGGACCGATCCGGCAACTTCATGCCCTGGCCGAAAAGGGCATGTACTTCACGGTGGTCGTCGAGGTTCTCTACAGCGCTGCCATCCAGGAGATCGCCAAATCAATCCCATCGTCCTTGCTGCTGACGGAAACCGACAATCCTGGCGCGCATCAGGGGCTGATTGGGGAGCTTGGGAGGCCGTCGATCATCATTCCGGTGGTGCAAAAGCTCTCGGAATTGCGTGGATGGTCCGAGAAAGAAACTCGGCAGATCGTGCTGCACAACTTCCTTCGTCTTGCGGGCGTTGACGAATGGGCCAGGCGCATCAAGCCAAAAAGCCATTCCTAGCGGCAATTCCTCCAGAACCCCTGATGACTGGCAGCCCGGAAGCAGGCGCGCCAGGCAGAATAGCCGCTGTTTTGAAGCAGCGTGGCCGAGAAAAAGTCGCCCTCGCCAGGAATCGCCCAGCCAAACGTTCCGTTTCTGGTCTATAATCCAACCAATTCGTTCCCGGAAGCTGCGTGTTTCGCACGTTCTATTCCAACGGATTTTGGTCAAGTTCTCCTCGGAGTTTGCCGATAACAGAGAGGGGATGCCGGAATCGCAATCAGGACGCGTGTGAGCATTTGGACTATCGAGCGGCCTTACGGTATGACTGCCCCTGGCGGCAGGGCAGGGAAGTGTGCTTTTGCGCGGTGCAAGAGCGTGGTATCCAACCCCTTCGACTGCGCGCAGGGCAGGCTCCGCCATAGAAACAAAAACGCGGCGATGGTGGGGCACCCGGGGTTCGTGTTATCCCAGGTCTCAGAATCGATAGCTGGGGCACCCGCTTTCTCGCGCCACAGATGGCTGATCCTGCCAGCTTTGGCGGCGCTGCTGTTGCAGGCTTTGAGTCACGCGCAGAGCAGCGCAACCTGGCAGCCGCTCGGTCCCACTGCTGTCGTCTCACAGAATTATGGCCTGGTCACCGGGCGCATCACCGCGCTGGCGCTGGACCCGTCGGATGCGACCGGCAACACGCTCTACGTGGGCGCCACCGGCGGCGGAGTCTGGCGGTCGCAGAATGCGAACACATCCAGCCCCGCCAACATCAGCTTTACCCCCCTCACCGACAACCTGCCGGCGATGAGCGGCGCCTTGAACGCTTCCATCAGCATTGGCGCGCTGAGCGTGCAGCCGGGCGGAACGGAAGTGATCCTGGCCGGCACCGGCGACCCGAACGATGCTCCCGATTCCTACTATGGCGCGGGCATCCTGCGCTCGACCGACGGCGGAACGACCTGGAGCCTGATCCCGGCCACTATGGATGGTCACTTCAGCTTTGCCGGGGAGGCATTCGCCGGCTTTGCCTGGAGCACGGTGAACCAGCAACTGGTGGTGGCCGCGGTCTCGCAGGCCTACGAAGGCACGCTGGTGAATGCTGGCTGGCCAGGGCAGAGCTATGAGGGGCTGTATTACTCCTCCGACGGCGGAGCCACCTGGTCGCTGGCGACGATCACCGATGGCGCCGGTGAGAAAGTGCAGGGGCCGAGCGGCGGTATTGGTCCTCTCGAAGGAAACGCGGCTACCTCGGTGGTATGGAATCCGGTGCGGCAACTGTTTACCGCGGCGGTGCGCTACCACGGCTACTATCAGTCCTCGGACGGCATCACCTTTACGCGCATGACCAACCAGCCGGGCGCGAACCTCGCGGCGAGCGCGGGCCTCTGTCCGCCCACTGCCAGCAAAACGGGGTCGTCCGGCTGCCCCATCTTCCGTGGCGCGCTGGCTGTGAATCCGCTCACCGGTGACATTTTTGCCTGGACAGTGGACGGCGAAAACCAGGACCAGGGAATCTGGCAGGATCTGTGCGCGGCGAGCGCAGGAGTCTGCACCAACCAGACGATCACCTTTGCCCAGCCATGGGCGGCGGCGGCGCTGGAGACGAACACCTTGCTGGGTCCGGCCACCATCGCGAACGGCGACTATAACCTGGCGCTGGCCGCGGTTCCCTCCGGTCAGGAAACCATCCTGCTGGCCGGGGCCAACGACCTGTGGAAGGCCACCTGCCCCAACTCGCAGGGCTGCCCATGGCACAACACCACCAATTCCACGGTTGGTTTCTGCGCTAAGGTGGGCGAGTATCAGCATTCTCTTGCCTGGAATGCGAGTAATCCGCTGGAGATTTTTGTGGGCAACGATAGCGGGCTGTGGCGTTCGACCGACGCCATCGGCGAGAGCGGATCGGTGTGCGCTGCGAGCGATGCGACTCATTTTCAGAATTTGAATGGGAGCCTGGGCTCTCTGGCCGAGATCGTCAGCATCTCTCAGGTGGGCGCGACGCCTTACGCGATGATGGCCGGCCTGGGGGCAAACGGAACCGCCGGTGTGAACAGCGACAACGGGCCGACCGCCAACTGGCCAGAGATTCTGGGCGGCGAGGGCGGGCCGGTGGCCATCGATCCGATTACCCTTACGAACTGGTACGTGAACAATGGGGCTGGAGTCTCCATCTACCTGGGTTCGCCGCCGGTGGGAAGCACGCCGGGCACATTCAATCCGGTGCTCAACTACACCACCGATGCGAAAGCGGATGTGGTCAAGGATGGGTACACGATGACCGCACCGGCGCCCTTTCTGGTGGACCCATTGACCAGCTCGCAGTTGCTGATCGGCACCTGCCGGGTGTGGCGCGGGCCGGCCAGCGGCGTGGGCTGGAGCGACGCTAACGCCATCAGCCCCATCCTCGACGGCGAGACCGGCAACGCAACCTGCAACGGCGACTCTCTCATCCGTTTGATCGCCGCGCTGCCGATTGCTGTTTCCGCGGCGCTGCCCTCGGGCGGTGAAGTGGTTTATGTGGGTATGTACGGCTCGGCGAACGGCGGCGCGACGCTGCCTGGCCATCTGCTCAGCGCGACCTACAACACAGCGGCCGGCAGTTGGTCCAGTTGGACGGACGCGACCTTGGGACCGGTCGCCAACGACACTCTTGCGATGAACTACTACGGTCTGGACATTTCCAGCATCTTCATCGACCCGCACGACGATACCGGGAAGACGGTGTACGTGACCGTTGCGGGGTTTCATAACATACTGGAAAATGTGCAGGTGGTCTACGGCACCACCGACGGCGGTGCGCACTGGACAGGGTTGACGGCCAACCTGCCTCTGGCACCGGCCAACAGCCTAGTGGTGGACCCGCAGGACGCCAACACGGTGTATATCGCCACCGATGCCGGAGTCTTTTCGACGCGGCAGATCGCCAACTGCGCCGTCGCGACTTCCGGTTGCTGGTCGGCCTTTGCAAGCGGGCTGCCGGCCTCACCGGTGGTCCAGCTCAACGCCGCCCCGGCATCCGCTTCCGTGCATGATCTGGTTGCGGCCACCTACGGCCGTGGCATCTGGATCACGCCCCTGTGGACAGCAACCGAGGACTTAACGACGGCCACCGCGACTCCCGGCTCCTTGACCTTCGCGAGCCAGGTCTACGGTAGCTCCAGCAGCGCGCAGACTGTGACCGTCAAGAACACCGGAACGATCGCGCTGACCCCAAGCTACGTCAATGCCAGCGGCGACTTCAGCGAAACAGGTAACTGTGCGGGCAGCATTGTGCAGCCGGGCCAGATATGCACAATTCAGGTCACATTCACGCCTACCCAAATCGGCAGCCGGACGGGCGCTTTGACCATCTTTGCCAACGTGACCGGAGGAGAGCTGACAGTCTCGCTCAGCGGGACCGGCGCGTCCTCGGGCGTATTCAGCCTGACTCCGGCCTCCGTCAACTTCGGCAGTTGGGAGGTGGAAAGCACTTCGACGGTTTTACAGGTGACGGCCAATAACAGCGGTTCGCCGGCGCTTCCCTATACCAGCGCCATCAACGGAGCCTTTTCCATCGCCAGCAACGCATGCGGCAGCTCGGTTCCGGCGGTCACATCGTGCAATTTGACCTTGGCGTTTACGCCAACTCAAGAGGGAGCGGCCACGGGAACGCTGACCTTTACCGACGCGTTCGGAACGCAGACGGTGGCGCTGAGCGGGACTGGGCTGGCCCCGCCCACAGATGCTCTATCGGTCAGCGCGCTGACCTTCCCCGGCACGATCGTCGGGCAGCTTTCGACCGCGCAAACCGTGACGCTGACCAACAGTGGCGGCGTCTCGCTGACCTCCATCGCCATCTCGGTGAGCGGAGCATTCCAGCAGACAAATGCCTGCACCGCCATCCTGCCGGCAAACTCAAGCTGCACAATCAGCGTGCAATTCGATCCCACAGTGGTGGGTAGCCAGGCCGGCACGCTCACCATCTCCGACGTGACACGCGCGCAGCCCCAGACGGTAGCTTTGAGTGGAGTGGGTATCGCTCCGCCGGCCTTCGGCGTCAGCCCGCCGAGCCTGAGCTTTGCGGCGCAGCCGCTGAACCAGGCCAGCGCGCCGCAGACTCTGACGGTGAGCAACACTGGCGGCGCTCCGCTGGCCAATGTAGGTTTCCAGATTACCGGGCCCTCCGACGGCAGCTTCTCCACCGGATCGTCCACCTGCGGCGCCACGCTGGCCAACGGCGGCAGTTGCACCATTCAGGTAATCTTTACGCCGATTGCCTCGGGCGGCAGTACGGCCTCGCTGGCGATCTCCTCGTCCACTTCCGGCGTTAAAGCTGTCACGGTGCCGCTCACCGGCGTGGGGCAGGCTATGGCCGGTCTCAACGTGAGTCCCGCGCTGCTTCTCTTTCCCACCGTCGTTCCAGGCCAGTCCAGTCTGTCGCAGACGGTAAGCCTCACCAATTCCGGCGGCTCCACGGCCAGCGCGCTCACCCTCACGGTCACGCCCCCCTTCAGTCTGGTCCAGAACAACTGCGGAGCCTCTCTGGCCGGCGGGGCAAGCTGCTCCACCGGGGTCATCTTCTCGCCCTCTGTCAACGGAGCGTTCACGGGCACGCTGACCATCGCGTCTCCCACGCTGACGGCCACGGCCAGCGTGCCGCTCAGCGGGACTAGCGGAGTGCCAGGCTCGGTTCAGTACCAACCCAGCCTGCTCATCTTCCAGCAGACGGGGGTGGGCCTTGTCAGCGGCTCCAGCACTGTCACCATCGCCAATCCCGATAGCGTGATCAGCCTCGGCAGCCTGGCACTCAAGGTCACGCCGGGCTTTCAGTTGGTCAGCAGCACTTGCCCGGCGACGCTTGCCCCCGGAGCCAGTTGTACGGCCGTCGTCGCCTTTGCGCCGACGAGCGCCGGAGCACAGAACGGCAGCCTGAATGTGACCAGCAGCGCGCTGCCGACAGGCTCGTTTCTGGCGCTCTCCGGCATGGGATTCGACTTCACCCTTGCGCCCTCCGGCTCGTCCACCCAGACCATCGCCAACGGCCAGATCGCCTACTTCACGCTGGCGATCAACCCGCTCAACGGATCGCAGGGCGTCTTCACCTTCCAGTGCGGCACGCTGCCCACTTCCGCATCCTGCGCCTTCAACCCCCCAAGCGAAGGCATTCCCGCCAACACCACCGGCAACGAAGTGGTGGAGATTGCCACCGGGCTGACCCAAACCTCGGCCCGCTCCTCGCGTCCGCCGGTGTGGCTCGTTCTTCCGCTGGCCTGCGGACTGGTGCTGCTGCCCATTGCTCTGGCGCGGCGGCGCAGGGCGCTTCTGCTCGTGGCGTTGCTGGCCATTCTCACCGGCGGAGTCTCCAGTTGCGCGTCCTCCAGCGGGGGCGTCACCACGGTCCTGACCAAAACCGGCACCGGCATCACCCCGCCGGCAACCTACTCGATCCCCGTCACCACAACCTCGAACGGCGTCTCGCACCAGGTCACACTCACGCTCATCGTGGACTGAACGGCGTGGTGAAAGAGCGCAAGCGAAAAAACGCTATACTCTACTTTCGGACCTTCGCAGGGAGCGCTCGCCATCGACCGTTACGAAGGACGCGCATGGGAAAAGAGCAGAAGATGACCGCCAGAGTGACCGTGGAAGAAGTCGAGCGCGTGGCCGAGCTGGCCCACCTCGAACTCACGCCGGAGGAGACTCCGCGCATGTTGGACGATTTGAACGCGATCCTGGACTACGTGGCTGAGCTGAATGAGCTGGACACCTCCGGCGTTGCGCCGCTGGCCCAGGTCAGCGAGCTGCTCGATGGGGGGGGCAGCGGCGTGCTGCGCGATGATCGGGTGCAGCCGTCGCTGGACCGCGCCGTAGTCTTGTCGCAGGCGCCGGAGACCGATCAGGTCTTCTTCAAGGTTCCCAAGGTGATTGAGCGGTAGGTGCATTTTCAGTGAGGAACTGGGCCGGGAACAGGCCAGGAAATGAGGAAGAAACTCTTGGACAGCGCATCCAAATCCGTCGAGAACTTTGTCGAACAACCAAAAACTCTGGCCGAGTTGCGCGCAGGCATCCTGGCGGGCACAACCAGGGCCGCTGACCTCGCCGCCAGCTACTACGAGCGCATCGCCCAGAAGAATCCTCGCCTGAACGTCTACCTGAGCCTGACCAAAGAGCGCGCGCTGGCCCAGGCCGCCCGCGTGGACGATGCGGCCGCCAAGGGCGATCCGCTTGGTCCGCTGGCCGGCATTCCGATGGGCATCAAGGACGTGCTGGTGATGCGTGGCGCTCCGGCGACGGCGGGTTCCAAATTTTTGCAAGGCTATCGTCCGCCCTACGACGCGACGGCGGTGGCCAAATTGGAGGCGGCGGGCGCGGTGCTGCTGGGCAAGACCAACTGCGATGAGTTCGCGATGGGCAGCTCGACCGAGAACTCGGCCTACGGGCCGGTGCGGAATCCGGTGGACACGGAGCGGGTTCCGGGTGGCTCCAGCGGCGGCTCGGCGGCGGCGGTCGCGGCTAACATGGCCGTGGCCACGCTCGGCTCGGACACCGGCGGCTCCATTCGCCAGCCGGCCAGCTTTTGCGGTGTGGTGGGCGTGCTGCCCACCTATGGCCGCGTTTCGCGCTACGGCCTGATCGCCTACGCCTCTTCGCTGGACCGCGTGGGGCCCTTTGCCGCCAACGTCCGCGACGCGGCGACACTGCTGTCTGTCATCGCCGGCCACGATCCCCACGACGCCACCAGCTCCCCGGCTACCGTGCCGGACTATGCTACCGAGAGCGATAAAGGCGCGGAGGGCCTGCGCATCGGCGTCCCGGCCGAGTACTTCGCCGAGGGCCTCGACCCGGAAGTCCGCGCCTGTATCGAGGCGGGCATCAGCGCGCTTGAGAGTGCGGGCTGCACCGTGAAGCCGGTCGCGATGCCGCACACCAAGTACGCAGTACCGGTGTATTACTTGATTGCGACAGCCGAGGCCAGCGCCAACCTGGCCCGCTTTGACGGCGTGCGCTACGGACCGCGGTCGAAGGATTCGGCGACTTTGGCGGATATGTATCGCCACTCGCGCGACGAGGGCTTCGGCGCCGAGGTCAAGCGGCGCATCCTGCTCGGCACCTATGCGCTCAGCGCGGGCTACTACGACGCTTATTACTTGAAGGCGCAGCAGGTGCGGCGCATCCTGGCCGAGGAGTATCTGCGCGCTTTCGCCGAAGTGGACGCGATTGTAACTCCCACCGCGCCGACGGCGGCATTCAAGTTAGGCGAGAAGACCGGCGATCCACTGGCCATGTATCTCGCCGACATTTATACGGTGACGGCGAGCCTGGCGGGCATCTGCGGCGTAACGGTTCCCTGCGGCGCAACCAAGGCGGGATTGCCGGTAGGGATGCAGGTGTTAGCCGCGCATCTGAATGAGGGCACGGCATTTCGGGTGGCAAGGGCGGTGGAAGCTAGGGACTAAGGGACTGAGGGACTAGGTCGCCGGTTGAGGTTCATGGTTTCCCACCCTTCACAAAGAACACGAAGGATGGGGCATCCGGCACCACAAGCGAATTAACCGAATTGAATGGAGGAATTATGACAGTGCAGCGATTGACGGTGGTTATTTTCTGCCTCGTATTGAATTCTTTTGGATCTGCTCAGTCAGCTAATTTTCACAAGAATGGAGACCTAATTCAGGCAGTAATGAACAATGATCTTACATCTGTTCGAACTCTTTTGAATGAAGGTGCAAGTCCTGATGCAGTAGTACTAGATGGGCCACACTTCTCTGCTCTATATTGGGCTTCACGTGATGGTCGAATAGATATTGTCAAGCTGCTCTTGGCCAAAGGCGCGCATATTAATGGAACTCTCATTAATAAAGATGGTCCAACCGCCTTGAATGTGGCATCAAGTCAGGACAATATAGAAGTGGTCAGGCTTTTGTTGGATAAGGGCGCCGAGGTTGATGCAAGAGATAATAGTGATAATATTGGCAAGACCGCTTTAATGGAAGCGTCGTTTTGGGGACAGGCAGAGACTGTCAAACTACTACTAGAGAAGGGCGCTGATGCAAATGCCAAGAGCAACGATGGCACAACCGCGCTTATATGGGCATCTATTGGTGGCAATAATCGAAGGTTCGGCAATGCTAATAACACTATGAAGCTACTGCTCGATAGAACAATAGATGTAAATTCAAAGAACAACGAAGGCCAAACTGCCCTTTGGTGGGCATCACTTCAAGGTAATACAGAAGCTGTCAAGCTACTGCTTGATAAGGGTGCCGATGTAAGTGTTAAGGCCAAGGACGGCACTACAGCCCTGAAGAAAGCGAAGGATGATCGAGATACTGCTATAGTTCAACTTCTGGTGCAAGCAGGTGCTAAGGAATAGCCGGGTGAGCTGGTTCAGCAAATTCGGACAGGGGTTTAAGTGGAGGTTCTGCTCGCCCGCAGCCTTAAGATGGCTGTGAAGAGGAGAATCGATGAGCAGACGTCCCCGCAGGAACCATACAGCGGCATTCAAGGCCAAGGTGGCCCTGGCCGCAGTCAAGGGTGAGAAGACGCTGGCCGAGTTGGCCGAGCAGTTCGACATCCATGCCAACCAGATTACGCAGTGGAAGAGCCAGTTGCAGGAGGGCGCCGCGGGCGTCTTCGGCGAGGCCAGAGCGGACCAGGCCGCGCCGGTCGACCTCAAAGCGCTGCACGCCAAGATCGGCGAGCTGACGCTGGAGAACGATTTTTTAGAAGGGGCGCTCACCAAGGCGGGATTGCTGAGCGTAAAGCGATGATCGACCCGGAGCACGACCTTCCCATCCAGAAACAGGCTGAAGTGCTTGAGATCAGCCGCAGCACGGTCTACTACCAGCCGCGGCCGGTCTCGGAGACGGACTTGTGGCTGATGCGGCGCATCGATGAGCTGCACTTGAATTACCCGTTTGCCGGCAGCCGCATGCTGCGCGGCTTGCTCCGGCAGCAAGGGCTGGAGGTTGGCCGAAGGCATGTCAAAACGCTGATGAGGCGGATGGGTGTCGAGGCCATCTATCGCCGGCCTAATACCTCCAAACCCGCGCCAGG
>Ga0326727_10002442_pt1 | contig 63390 bp, 58 predicted proteins | sample MB2enrmetagenome_FD_207643 | JGI IMG/M metagenome (GOLD analysis project Ga0326727, IMG submission 207643) | Lab enriched peat soil microbial communities from McLean, Ithaca, NY, United States - MB29MY | ecosystem: Environmental > Terrestrial > Soil > Wetlands > Peat | place: USA: New York...
AAGTAGAGGTGTTGGGCGGCGACGTCGTGCTGTGCGAACTCGGAGGGTTCGGGCAGGCCGGCGAAGGGGTCTTCGGAGGTGATGCGCGCGAGGGTGACGGCGCCTTCGACCAGGCGGGCTATCGATTCGGGCGAGAAGTCGGAGGAGGAGGTGCTGGCGGTCCTTTGGGCGTTTCCGGAGGCGATGAAGACGCGCAGGCCGATGGCGCGGGAACCGGACTCCTTGAGGGTTTCGACCTGGCCGAGGCGGACGCGGGTGGAGAACTCATCGCCCTCGTAGACGACGGCTTCGGCGTCGGTGGCGCCGGCTTTCAGGGCGCGGGCGAGAACGTCAGATGCGAGTTGCTGGAGGTCGGAGGCGGCGATAGTTTCGGTGGGCAAGATGTATGTCCTCGGGGGCTTCCCTGAGGGCTGCTCCCAGACTAGGATAGCGCGGTCATTGAGCCAGCTGCAGTGAAGGTCCCGATCAGCCGGCGAGCCAGGCCTCGGCTTCTTCCATGGAGCGGAAGAGCTTGATCTGGTCCTTGTAGGCATTGATTCCGCGGTAGAGCTGGAACATTCGCCCGAAGTTGTAGGTCTCACTGTGCGGCGCAACCATGGCCCGGCGCGACTTCGCACTAAACACAGGATCCATTGCCAACATGCCGGTTTCGCTTGCAGAGATGGCGATGCGGGTCACGTCGCGGCCGTCGTAGATCTGATAGAAGTCCGGGGAGAAGTTTGGGTCGCTCAAGAATTTGCGGCGCGTTGCCATTGCCTCTTCATAGGTCACCACGCCCCAGGCGCGGCACCGGACCCAACGACGGTCCAGGTCGAGCTCACAATCGCAGGGCATATCCGGATCATATGGGAACTCTGGCGGATTGGCACAGAGGGCTGAAGATTTTCTAGCTGGCGGGGACGACGTCGTCGGCGGTGATGAGTTGCAGGCCAGGGGAGGAAGCTTGCTGTTCGGTTGGCAACTGGTCGATGAGGATGACGGTGCGGACGGAGCCGGAGGGGTAGTCGGTTTGGCTGCCGGTGAACATGGGCCGAGTGGCGCCGGGTGGCGATCCCGCGGGGAAGGCGATGATGGAGTAGCTGCCGGCGGGGGCGAGGATGTATCCGGTGTTGCCGCCGAAGGCGACGCCGGCGGCAATGGGATAGGCTGCCGCGAAGGTTGAGCCCGAGGGCAGAAGGTAGAGATCGACGGCGCCGCGGGTGTGCTGGCCGAGGATGCGCAGGGCGACCTGGCCGGCAGGCGCGGGAAAGGACTGGTCCTTGAGCACGGTCATCTGCAGGCTGGCGGCGATGTTGCCGGCGAGCACGGTGTACTGGCTGCCCGAGGAGAAGGTGCCGCGCACAGACGCAAGTTGCTGCTGGGTGTTCGCGACGTAGGCCGCGTGGGTGTAGGCGCCGGGAACGAGCGGGATGTAGGAGCTGACGGTGCCGAAGCCAATGTTGTACAGGGCGGCCTGCGCAGGTTGAGACGGGGAGCTCTGATAGACGTCGAGGGCGGGCGCGTCGGGGGATGCGTCGACGACGCGGACCTGGCTGGCGGGCTGGATGCCGGTGACTCCCTCGCAACCGGAGAGCGCAGTGGCGAGGGCCACGAGCGCGGCGAACCGGGCGGTGCGGGAGGCGAGATGGAGGCGGGTCAGGAGCATTTGAAAGACATAGACGAGGTTTCCCGCCCGATGGCCGACGAGATAACGATAAGGATCACTTTACCCGATTTCGTGTGTTTGGGTGATGAATACGAATCGTGGAGATGACAACCCTCGGCATTGGCGTCGCCGAGGCGTGGTAGAAAGGAGGGCGAGTGAGCTTGCATGGCCAGGGTTGTCGATCCAGTAATTCGACTCAGTCTCGCGCCTTTGTCGGCTGCGAATTCGCTGGCGCGAGTGGCAGGCCACAGCAGCATTCTGCGTGTGCCGTGTCTGTTTACGGCGGTGTTTCACCATGCGTGCCCGGGTTGCGGGCTGACCCGTGCGCTAGATCTGCTGTGGCGGGGGCGTTGGCATGAAGCGGTGGCGATGAATCCGCTTTCTCCCTTGGTATTTCTGCTTTTATGGGGTGTTTTTTGGTTGCAAGCGGCGGAGATCTATGGTCAGATCGTCTCGCCCGGAGAATCCCTCCTTCATAGGTTGCCAAGAGCGGGGGAAGACGTGCATGGCGGAGGGTTATGGCAGAGTTCGGGATGCTCGAGCAACAGCAGATGATGGCTGGTCTAAGCGATCGGCAACGCGCAATCTTCCAATCGCAGTATTTGTCCGAGCGGAAGGACCCGACGCTGGTGCTGGTGCTTTCGGTGCTGTTCGGCGGTCTCGGGGTGGACCGCTTCATGCTCGGAGACGTGGGCATGGGGGTCCTGAAGCTGCTGACCGGTGGCCTGTGCGGGATTCTGTGGCTGATCGACATCTTTACGATCATGGGCAAGACGAACGACTATAACCGCAGGAAGGCAGAGGAGATTATTGCCGCACTGCGACTTGCCCCTGCTTAGGCCTGCGGGTAGCGCGCGGCCGTTCAGGACAGAACAACGGGTAGAGGGTTGAGTCAGGCGAGGCCGAGGCCCTGGGTGCCTTCGATGCGCAGGATGTAGGGCATGTTGGCTATGGGGGCGGCTGCCGGGAGGGTGACGACGAGCGCGTTAGAGGTTTGAGTAAAGGTTATCCGCTGCGGGGATGGGCCAAGCAGGGTGACGCGCTCGACTTTGGCGAACGAGGTGGAGAGAGCCTTGATGCTGGCGCTGGCTGTATTTCCGCTCCCGGCGGCGGGATAGCGGTAGCCGAAGGCGTAGAGGTTGCCGTTGGCGGTGGTGAAGCGGAAGCTGGCTTCGGTGATCTGCGCACGCGGGGCCGGGCCATCCTTGATGGCGTTGGCCTGGTCTGCGGTTGAGCCGCCCTTCCAGTCGGGCGGTGGTTCGGTGGGCGTGCCCGGGCCTTCCCCAGGGATGCGCCAGGCATGGGAGTCGTAGATGGCTTCGCCGTTGGCGCGCATCCATTCGCCGAGAGCGACGAGGACCTTCTGCTGGTCGTCGGGGATGGAGCCGTCGCCCTTGGGGGATACGTTGAGCATCAGGTTGCCGCCGGTGCTGGCGTGTTCGATGATCTCGGTGGCGACGCTGGCCGGAGTGCGGATCGACATCTGGCGGGGCGACTCGGTGTAGCCCCAGGTGCTGCCGATGGCGTCGTCGGACTGCCAGGGGTAGGGGTATATCCACTTGGGCGCGCGCTGCTGCTTCTCGAAGTCCTGCACCGAGCCGGCGAGGTAGGCCCAGTCCTTGGTGCCGAAGGTGACCTCCTTGCCCCACTTGAGCGCGGAGTTGAAGTAGTAGGTGGCGGCGCGGAGCTTGATGGGGTCGTAGATGCGCGGGTTGACGCCGTTGTCGAAGTAGATGAGCTGGGGCTGGTACTTATCGATCAGCTCCTGGACGCGGGCGAGCCAGTCTTCCTGAAAGACCTGGGAGGCGCCGCCGTCGTTCATGTCTCCGGGGATGGGCGGGCCGTAAAAGCCGGCGTAACGGGGGTCAAACTGATCGTTGGGTAGACCTTCCTTCGGGTAGGCGAAGGTGTGGTGCTCCATGCGGTGGGTGGAGCAGCCGAAGATCATGCCCTGCTTGCGCACGGCGGCGGCGAGTTCGCCGGTGAGGTCACGTTTGGGACCCATCTTGCCCGCGCACCAGGGGGTAATGTCGGAGTTCCACATGGCGAAGCCGTCGTGATGTTCGGCGACGGGGACGACGTACTTGGCGCCGGCGGATTTGAAGAGCGCGGCCCAGTCATCGGGGTGGTAGTTGGGGACGGTGAAGAGCGGGATGAAATCCTTGTAGCCAAACTTGTCGGGCGGGCCGTAGTGCTGGGTGTGCCACTCCACGTCGGAGGTGTACATGTGCTTGATGTACCACTCGTTGATGCGGGCGGGGATGGAGTAGAGGCCCCAGTGGATGAAGATGCCGAACTTGGCCTGGTTAAACCAGGCGGGGGTTTGATGCAGCTCGCGGATAGAGGCCCAGGTGGGCTTGAAGGGGCCGTCGACGTCGGGCTTAGGCTTGGCGTAGGCGTCAGGCGCGCCGGCGGGAGCGCCGGTCTGGGCGTGGAGATTACGCGGTAGGAGGGTCGAGGCGGCGGTGAGGAGTGAGGTCTGGGCGAGGAAGCGGCGACGGCTGAGGGGCATGAGGGGAAGACTACTACCGGGGAGGGAAAGTTTCCAAAAGGCGGCGGGCAGTTTGGCTTACCGGGCGGCTGGTTTATTGAGGGCTGCGGCGGCGCGGACGAGGGCTTTGAAGGCTTCCTCGTCGATCGCGTCGCCTTCATGAAAGTCGATCGCGCGGCGGACATTGCCTTCGAGACTGGAGTTGAAGAGGCCTGCGGGGTCCTGAAGCGCGGCGCCCTTGGCGAAGGTGAGCTTGACGACGCTCTTGTAGGTCTCGCCGGTGCAGACGATGCCGCCGCGGGAGAATACCGGTGTCCCCGGAGATGACGGCTTGACCCATTTCCACTCTTCGACGATTTCCGGGACAGCCTGATGGATGAGCGCGCGTAGATGGGCGAATGTCTTGCCGCGCCAGTCGCCGAGCTGCTTAATCTTGGCGTCGATCTGGCTGCTCGCGTTGGCCTGTGGCGAAGGGGACGCGCTCTTGGCGGTTGCACTCTTCTTGGGCACAGCGGTTGGCATGGCGCAAACATATCCAAGGCACGGTGGTTTGTCAAAGCTGGGTGCGCTAGACTTGGGGCGCTTCCTGTTTGCACCGTAGAGACTCTTTCAGGAGATGCCGATGATGCTTCGATTTGGAATGCGCGCCGGGGTGGTTGCGCTGCTCTTCTCTTTCCCCTTTGCTACCCCACCCGCAGCTTCTGCCCGCGCGCAGAGCGCACCCGCAGCACAGCAGACCATCGCCCAGAAGATCGCGGCGTCGAAGGGGTTGCTGGACATCAATACAGCGACGCCGGCGCAGCTGAAGGCGCTGCCGGGCATGGGCGACGCGTATGTGCAGCGGGTGATTGCGGGGCGACCGTATACGGCGAAGAACCAGTTGACGACACGGGGAATCCTGCCCGCGCCGGAGTATGAGGCGATCAAGGAGCAGATTATTGCGCACCGGGTGAAGCCGTAGGCGCTGCTACGGATTGGTTGGAGGTGCGTAAGTGCAGTACTCACAATGGGATATGGTGGTAAGACCATTTCCTCTGTGACCGCAGAACAGTGCATATTTTGGAATATGTTCGGCTTTATGTCCTTTGTTTTCTGCGTACCGTACGGCATGCAAATTGCAACATGGAGTGTTTATTCCGGTTAGCCGAGGTGTCGGCGCTCCAGCCAATGTGGCGACGGGACCGCCGATTTCTCGATACCCTCGGCTGCGCCCGTCAGCGATGCTGGTTTTCGTGGCGCAACGCCTTCAGGCCAGCCACGCGAAGAAAGGGCACCCAATGAAAGTGAGATCCCTGTTAATGCTTGCGGTTGCGTTGGGATGTCTTCCTGCGTATGCCAGCTCGGTGGTCGTAGAAGCGACAACGGACATCTGGCTAGCCGGGCAGGCGAGCGGCGCCACGGTGACCGGGTTTTTTGGGACGGATACGGCGCCAGCCAATTCGCCGATTGGCATCGCTGTCTCCGGCGGCGACACGCTCACGTTCATCAACGTCCTCGACGCGGCCAACGGTGTCAGCGTGGATGGCTCCTGCTTCGACACCACGCCGGACGCCGGAGCGTGCTACGCGGATGAATACGGCGACTCTCCGGGTTCCGCGAACGGGATCAGCCTTGCCCACCTTCCGGCCGGCGCGCTGGTCGGCGTGTTTGTAGCTGCGGGCGGGCCTTCGGGATCCGCGCCGACGGCTTTGGACTTCACGAGCGGCGGCATCGGGACCGGTTTTGCCACGCTGTCGCCGGAACTCGATCAGCTCTTCTTCATCGGCGATGGATTGACCGGGACGGGCACGGGCAGTGTGCAGGACTTCATTGCTCCGACCGGCGCGGGGACATTGTATTTGGCCGTTTCGGATTCCGTTGGGGCGGCAGGCAACAATCTAGGCAGCATTAGCGCGAACGTGAATGACGTTCCTGAGGTCTCCGCGGCCCCCGAGCCGGGCACCCTCTCGCTGGTTGGATTAGGCATGGTGGGGATGGCCCTGGCTGCGAACTTCGCGCAACGAAGAGCTCGCACAGACGCGGGTTTGTAGGCGGCTTTTGTCGCGGGCAATGGGCCTTTGAGGAGACAGAGTGAGAGAACGCCCTCGCGAGGAACGGGGGCGCTTTCGTGCCACCAGATCTGATGACGCGGGGAGTGCTGCGGCAGGGGGAGTATGAGGCGATCAAGGAGCAGATGATTGCGCACCGGGTGAAGTAGGCGTCCGTCGCAAACCCACATCTCAGACGCGAGATGTGGGGCACCGGGCAAAACTATGTCCTGGCCGCTTGGGCGGCGAAGATCTCGCGCAGGGTGTCGCCGGCGGCGGTGAGATTGGCGAGCCACATCTCGACATACTCGCGGGAGAGAACGACACCGTCGGCGCCGGCGGCGAAGGCGGCCTGGAGGGCGCGCTTGACGTCGTCGGGATGGGTGCGCTTGTCGGTGGCGGCGGGACCGGCGCCGAGGACGGGCACGTCGATGTCGATGCCGGGATAGATCTTGGTCTGACCGGCGCAGCCGATGAGGGCGCGTTTGGTCTCCTTGGCGACGTAGTCGGGCGAGAGGCCGGAGCTGGCGAGCTTATCGAACGGGGCCTCATCGTAGTTCATCATCTTGTAGTAGAGCGCGAGGAAGTCCTCGGGCTTGCCGTCATGAAAGACGCCGCGGCTAAGGCCGTTGAGCCAGGTGGCGAGGCGCGGGCCGCCGGCATTGTTGTAGGTGGCGAGCTTGAAGAAGTCGGCGAAGTTGCGGCGCTGGGTGTAGTCCTCCTCGGCGCGGTAGAAGGGGCTGAAGGTCATGGCCTGCATCAGGTGGAAGCCGAACGGCTTGGCCGGGGCGATGGATTTGGCGAGGCCGTAAAGCTCGGCCTGCGCGCTTTGGAAGCTGTCGGTCCAGAGGCTCTCCCAGGAGAGGACTTCGGGGTAGCGGAGCAGAAGACGCCAGAAGGTGGAGAAGTAGCCGTCGGGCACCTGCTCGGGCGCGGAGCGGAAGAGTTGGCCGATCTCGCGGTATCCGGTCTTGGCGCGATCGACGGAGATGCCGAGGTCGCGGGCCTTGGCCAGGCAGAAGGGGCAGAAGCAGACGGCATTGCCGCCGCCCGAGAGCAGGCCGTTGAGCGGGCCCTCGCGTTCGCAGCCCCAGGCGATGCCGTCGACCAGCTCGGGATAGCCGATGAGAAGGGATTCGATCTTGCCCGAGAGGTAGGCGCGGAAGTCGGGGTTGTTGAAGCAGGGATTGGTGGTGCGGCGGCCGTTGAGGTCGACCTCGCCGAGTTCGGCATAGCTGGGCGCGGTGCGGGCGAGGGTGGGCGAAGGATTGTTGAGGTCCCAGGCGAAGAAGTCCATGCCGCGGGCCTTGGCCTTGGGGGCGACGGCCTCGATGACGTTGAACTTGCCGTAGCCGGTGACGCGAAAGTCCTTGAGGCTGGTGTTAGTGAAGAAGCGGGGGTCGTAGTCGTAGAGCGCGCCCGCGTTGACGCCGGTGTTGTTGGCGCCGAGCGGCGTGCCGTGGTCGGGAAAGCCCGCGCCCTGACGCAGCCGCTGCTCGCCGTAGGCAAAGGTGTAGGCCCAGACGGTGTTGACCTCGCCCTTGTGCTGAATGTTGTCAAGCACTTGATCGACGCCCTCATCGACCCAGACGAAGCCGCGGACCTGGATGCCGACGAAGTTCTTGCGGCTCTGCACGGGTGCGACGCGGCGGCGGGGCGCGGCGGGTGTTGCTGGAGATGCAGGGCGCGGTGCGGGCTGGGACGCGGGGCCGGACGCTGTTTGCGGGCGCGCCTGCGGGGCGAGCAAGGCGGCGGATGCCGAGGCCAGGCGGAGGAAGGTGCGGCGGTCGAGGAAGTTCATGGGACTCCTTGGAGGGGACGGATGGGAGACGCGGGAGAGACGGGATGAGTTTCGGGCGTACCTTTGTATCAGAGCGGATAGGGCTGCGGCGAGGCGGCGGGCACGGCGAGTGGTGGGCCAGTAGATGGCCCTCGTCTAGATGGCCCTCGTCGAAACGGCCTGATTGAGATTAGGCTATGACTCGGGGAGATTTTATGGCCGATGAACAGGTGATCAAGCTATTGGAAGAGATCAGAGATTTACAGCGGGAATCTATCGCGATGCGGAAGCGCCTGCTGCGCCGCCAGATACCAAGTCTTCTCATCTTGCTTGTCTTCCTTGCCTCCATCTTGATCTGGCTGTTCTTCTTTTCCTCAAAAGGCTGACAAATTCTTCCTGCGACGATCAGGCTGACCCACTGCCGAACCAGCCTTCGCGTTGACAAGGCCGAGGGTGGGAGGATAACTTCTTAACAGATGAGCTTTTCGACCGAGCATCGCGGACACCACCATCATCATGCGCAGAGCGTGTTGGCGGCAGTGTCCGGTGCGACGAAGTAGAAGCAACGCACATAAGGATTCGAAGGCCCGCTGACGCGCACACCGCGAGCGGGCTTTTTTGCTGCGCGCGGGAGTAATGTGGGGGCGGGCCTGGGCGACTGACTAAAAATACCGAGATTCTGATCCTGCGGACCAGAATGACGAGCGAAACGGATCGGAATGGCGACTCCGGGTAACAGGAAAGAGAGAGATGAAGATGAGTGAAGTGAAGGACGCACCGAAGATAGATTTTGCGAAGATGGATGGCCTGGTCCCGGGCATTGTGCAGGACGCCAGGACGGGCGAGATGCTGATGCTCGGATTCTTGAATGAGGTCAGCTACCAGAAGACGCTTGATACCGGTTTCGTTACGTTCTGGAGCAGGACGCGGCAGAAGCTGTGGATGAAGGGCGAGACCAGCGGCAACCGGCTGCGGGTGGTGACAGCGGCGACGGATTGCGACAACGACGCGCTGCTTTTCCGGGTGGAGGTGGAGGGCGACGGCCTGGTATGCCATGAGGGCACGGTGAGCTGCTTCACGAAACCGATTCCGGTGGAGAAGTAGAAAAGGCTTTCCCCAGGAAAAGACAAATACGGAGATTCTGACCCTGCGGGCCAGAACGACGACCAAAGAAAAAAGAGGACATGATGGCGAACAAATTGAAGTTGGGAATTCCCAAGGGAAGCTTGCAGGATGCGACCGTTGCGCTGTTTCAGCGCGCGGGCTGGCAGATCCGGGCGGATGGCCGCAGTTATTTTCCGTCGATCGACGACGCGGAGATTGAATGCATGCTGGTGCGCGCGCAGGAGATGGCGCGCTACGTAGAAAAGGGCGCGCTGGATGCGGGCCTGACCGGCAACGACTGGGTGCTGGAAAACGAGACGGACGTGGAGTACGTGACCAGCCTGACCTACTCCAAAGTGAGCCGGCAGAAGGTGAAGTGGGTGCTGTGCGTGCCTGAGGATTCGCCGTTTCAAAAGCCGGAAGATTTGGCGGGCAAGGTGATCGCAACCGAGTTGGTGGAGTTCACCAAGCGGTATTTTGCGGGGAAGAATATTCCGGTGAAGGTGGAGTTCAGCTGGGGCGCGACAGAAGTCAAACCGCCGACGCTGGCCGATGCGATCGTCGAGGTGACGGAGACGGGGTCGAGCCTGCGCGCAAACCGGCTGCGCATTATCGAGACGCTGATGGAGAGCGAGACGCAACTGATCGCGAACAAGGCGGCGTTTGCGGACAACTGGAAACGTAACAAGATTGAGAACATATCGCTGATGCTGAATGCGGCGATCGCGGCGCAGGGGCGCGTGGGCCTGATGATGAACGCGCCCAAAGAGAAGCTGGACGCGATTGTGGCGGAGCTGCCGGCGCTGAACTTCCCGACGATCTCGCATCTGAGCGATCCGGCGTGGGTTGCGCTGAACACGATCCTGGATGAGACCGTGGTGCGCGATGTGATCCCCAAGCTGAAGGCCGCGGGCGCGACCGGGATTGTGGAGTATCCGCTGAGCAAGGTGGTTTTGTAGAGCAGGCGCCGGGTACCAGGCGCAAGGGGCTAGGGATGAAGCTGGTAAGGACATTTGGGCGAGGGAAGGCCACGGCGCAGGCGCTGATTGAGGCGCTGGAGCGGCGTGGCTCGCTCAATACGGCCAAGGTTGAGCAGACTGTAACCGCCATCGTTGCAGATGTGCGGAGGCGCGGCGATGCTGCGTTGCGGAAGTATGCGACGAAGCTTGATGGGCTGGCGAACGGCTCGTCGCTGCGGGTTTCGCGCGAGGAGATGAAGGCGGCGTGGGAGGCGACGGCGCCGGAGTTGCAGGCGGCGATGCGGCTGGCGCAGGCGAATATCCGAGTGTTCGCGGAGAAGCAAAAGCCAGGCGAGTGGAACTTCGAGCCGGCGGCGGGCGTGACTGTGGGGCAGATTGTGCGGCCGCTGCAGAGCGTTGGATGTTATGTGCCGGGCGGACGGTATCCGTTGCCGTCGACGCTGCTGATGACAGTGACGCCGGCGCAGGTGGCGGGCGTGGAGCGGATTGTGGTGTGCTCGCCGAAGCCCGCACGGGAGACGCTGGCAGCGGCGTGGCTGGCGGGTACGACGGAGTTCTACCGCGTGGGCGGGGCGCAGGCGATAGCGGCGATGGCCTATGGGACGGCAACCATTGCGCGGGTGAATAAGATTGTTGGGCCGGGGAACCTATTTGTAACCGCGGCGAAGCTGCTGGTGTCGGCGGAGTGCGGGATCGATATGCCGGCCGGGCCAACGGAGATTGTGGTGACCAGCGAGCGCGGCGATGCGGCGGGGATTGCGGCCGATCTGGTGGCGCAGGCGGAGCACGATCCGGAGACGCTGGCGGTGCTGATTACCAGCAATGCGGAGTTGGCTGAGGCGGTGAAGGCGGAGGTCAAGACTCAGGCGAAAGAGAATGCGATTGCGAAGCAGTCGCTGGCGGCGCGGGGCTGCATATTTGTAACGGAATCGGTGGCAGAGGCGCGGGAGCTGACGAACCGGCTGGCGCCAGAACATCTTACTGTCGATACGAAGGCCGATCTGAAGTGGGTCAAGAATGCTGGGTCGGTGTTTGTGGGCGATTATTCGCCGCAATCAATGGGCGACTACATATCCGGGCCCAACCACGTGCTGCCAACGGGGCGCGTGGGCCGGGTGCGGGGCGGGTTGAGCGTGATGGATTTTGTGAAGGTGATTACGGTGCAGGAGTATTCGCGCAAAAGCCTGCGGGCGCTGGGGCCTCATGTGATTGCACTGGCGGAGGCCGAGGGTTTAGTGGGACACGCGGAGAGCGTGCGGGTAAGGATGCGATGAGGCGAGTGGCAAGTGGCAAGTGGTAAGAGGCGGAGATGGCGGTTGAGGCAAAGGTTGAGGGCGTGAAGAGCGAGGCGGCGGGGTTGCCGCGGGCGCGGCGGGCGGTGCTGGCGATGCCGGAGTATCATCCGCCGCTGGCTGGACGCGATGCGCTGCGCCTGGACTTCAATGAGAACACGTTTGCGGCGTCGCCCAAGGTGATCGAACGGCTGCGGCAGGTGACGGCCGAGGGGCTGACCAAGTATCCGGAGCGCGAAGGGGTGGAGCGAATAGCGGCGGCGCACTTTAGATTGCAGGCGAATGAGGTGCTGCTGACCAATGGCGTGGATGAGGCGATCCACCTGGTGTGCGCGGCGTTTCTGGAGGAAGATGATGAGGCGATCATCTGCACGCCGACCTTTTTTATGTATGAGGTGAGCGTGCGCATGATGACCGCGCACCTGACGCGGGTGCAGGCGGATGAGACGCTGGATTTTCCGTTTGCGCGCTTCTTAAGGGCGATTACGCCGCGGACGAAGGTGATTATGATCGCGTCGCCGAATAATCCGACGGGCGCTGTAGTGAGCCGCGAGCAGTTGCTGGCGATCTGCGCAGCGGCCCCGCAGGCGGTAGTGATGGTGGATGAGGCTTACTACCATTTTTTCGGCGAGACGGTGATGGGCGATGTGGGGCGCGTGCCGAATCTGCTGGTGGCACGGACCTTCTCGAAGGCGTATGGGTTGGCGAGTCTGCGCATTGGTTTGCTGGCGGGAGATGCAGAGTTGATGAAGTATGTGCGCAAGGTGAGCTCGCCGTACAACGTGAATGGCGTGGCGCTGGATTGCCTGCCCATCGCGCTGGCCGATGAGGCCTATGTCGCGTGGTATGCGGAGCAGGTGCGGGTGGGGCTGGCGCGGATGATGGATGGGCTGCGCGCGCTGGGCGTGGAGTTCTTTCCCAGCCATGCGAACTTTGTGCTGATGAAGATTGGGCCAAAACATGCAGAGCTGGTGCAGGCGATGCGAGCGCGCGGCGTGCTGCTCCGCGACCGGTCGACCGACCCGGGCTGCGATGGCTATGTGCGGATTACGATTGGCGTGGAGGAGCATGTGACCCGCGGGCTGGCAGCTCTAGCAGAATCGCTGAAGGAAATCGGATGGGTCACTTCGTGACGTGTATACCCCTTCGGATGGCCCTCCCGTTGGTCGGGAAGGAATCTAGTGGCGACCAACGGGAGCACCATCGCGACGCCCAATACGCGTCACGAAGTGACCGCTGCCCGCGCAGGGCGATTGTGGGAAGGAAGCAAGTATGAGTGAGTTAGTAAGGACGGGGACGGTGGAGCGCAAGACGACGGAGACGCAGATTGCGCTGACGCTGACGATCGATGGGACGGGCGTGTATGAGGTGTCGACCGGGATACGGTTCTTCGACCACATGCTGGAGCTGTTTACGCGGCATGGCGGGTTCGACCTGACGCTGAAGTGCGAGGGCGACCTGGATGTGGACCAGCATCACACCGTGGAGGATGTGGGGATTGCGCTGGGCGAGGCGTTTGGGATTGCGCTGGGCGATAAGAAGGGGATCATGCGGGCTGGATACTTTGTGATGCCGATGGATGAGACGCTGGCGGTGGCTGCCGTGGATTTGAGCGGGCGTACGGCTTACGCGGTGGATGATCAGGTTGACGTGCCCTTGGTGGGGGATCTGCAGACTGAGTTGGTGACGGATTTCTTTGAGGGGTTTGCGCGCGGGGCGAAGTGCAACGTTCATGTGAAGGTGATGTACGGGCGGAGTAATCATCACAAGATTGAGGCGAGCTTTAAGGCATTTGCAAGGGCCATGCGTGGGGCTTGCAGTCGGGATGAGCGGATGCGGGAGATGCTGCCTAGTACGAAGGGGCTGCTGTGAGTAAATTCAAGACGCCTCGAGAGAAGAAGCTCGCGAGCCTGGCGCTCGACCGCCGAAATGTCTATGGCGAGAATGACAAATCGAGCAGGAAAAATATCCCGCTGAGCAAACAACATAGTAACCAGGTGCTGCGGCGGGCGGCCAACCAACCCCTGCAAGGACTGACGGGATCGGTCGAGGAGGACGCTGCCAATCAAGCTGAGTCTGACGTCCGAACTGCCGTAATCGCCAAGAAGCGTCGGGGCTTCAAGAAAAGTCCAGATGCTCCACTGGGCGTTTTCCTTGAAAGGCAGAAGTATTGGGCTGGTCGACGGGAGTCTGACAATGATTACCGAAAGGCAAAGCTGTCGCCAGACGAAGTCGGCCAAGCATGATTGCAGTGATTGATTACAAGGCGGGGAATCTTACGAGCGTGGTGAAGGCGCTCGGGTTTCTGGGTGCGCGGGATGTGGTGGTGACGCAGCGGCCGGAGGAGGTGCTGCGGGCGGACAAGATTGTGCTGCCGGGGGTGGGGCATTTTCAGTCGACACAGTTGCTGGGGGATTTGGGGTTGACGGATGCGGTGCGTGAGGCGATCGGGGCGAATGGCTCGCCGCGCAGAACCCCATTCTTAGGGATCTGCGTGGGGTTGCAGTGGCTGTACGAGGGTTCGACTGAAGCGCCAGAGACGGCGGGCTTGGGGCATTTTGCGGGCCGGTGCGAGCATTTTCCTTCCATCTATAACGGCGCGGAGTTGAAGTCGCCGCATGTGGGATGGAATTCGCTGGAGGATATTCGGCCGGATTCGCGGCTGCTGGAGGGCGTGGCGAAGGGGGCGTTTGTGTATTTCACGCACTCATGGCGCGCGCCGGTGAGCGGGGATACCGCGGCGATTGCGAACTATGGCGGTGCGTTTACGGCGGCGGTGGAGCGCGACAATGTGATGGGCGTGCAGTTCCATCCGGAGAAGTCGGCGGAGGTGGGGCTGCGGGTGCTCAAGAATTTTGTGGAGTTGTGATGGCAATGCGATACGAATATCAACCTGACTATGAGAGCTTTGCCTCGTCGATGGAGGGATATGGGAAGCTAATGCGAATCTTCTCTGTACTCGCGTTTGTGCGGAAGTTTGTTGTGCCGGCTGTCGGCGTTTTCATGATTGCTCTTTGGGCGTTAGCGCGCTTCTGGGGATCAGGAGACCCCGATGGGACGTTTGCGATGCTGGCGCTTGTTGGGTTGGTCTTAGGTGTCCTCGGTCCAGTGGTTCATTTCTGGAGCAGGCGACGTTTGTACAAGATGAGGGCTGCTTTGGCACCTGCGGGACAGTTCCTTGAGTTGACCGATGAATCGCTGCTTCTGGTTGTGCCTGGGAAGGCAGAGGTGAAATATGCATGGGCTACCTTTACCCACACATTCGAAGACGAACGAGCAATCACTCTCTACGTCAAGAACTCAACTTTCCACACGATTCCTAAGCAGGGCATGAGCCCGGAAGTTCTCGAAGGATTGCACAACCATTTGGAACACGCCAAGAGGCTCTGAATGCTGACAAAAAGGATTATTGCGTGTTTGGATGTACGCGGCGGGCGGGTCGTCAAGGGTGTCCAGTTTCTGGACATTGTCGATGCGGGCGATCCGGCGGAGCTGGCGCACCGTCATGCGGCGGCGGGCGCGGATGAGATTGTGTTGCTGGACATTACGGCGACGCATGAGGGGCGCGGGACGCTGCTGGAGACGGTGCGGCGGACGGCGGCGAAGCTGTTTGTGCCGTTCACGGTGGGCGGCGGCGTGAGGACGGCGGAGGAGGCGGAGGCGGTGTTTACGGCGGGCGCGGACAAGGTGAGCATCAACTCGGCGGCGATTGCGCGGCCGGAGCTGATTGGCGAGATTGGGGCGAGCTTTGGCGCGCAGGCGGTGATTGTTGCGATCGATGCACGGCGCGGACCGAAGGGCGTGGAGGACGCGGAGGTGTATGTGAGCGGCGGGCGCAAGCCGACCGGGCTGCGCGTGGTGGACTGGGCGCAGGAGGCGGAGGCACGGGGCGCGGGCGAAATCCTGCTGACCAGCATGGACACGGACGGGATGCGCGAGGGGTTCGACTGCGAACTGACTGCGGCGGTGAGCGAGCGCGTGCAGATACCGGTGATTGCCAGCGGGGGCGCGGGTTCGGCGGAGCACTTTGCGGAGGTGTTTGGGCGGGGCAAAGCGGATGCGGCGCTGGCGGCAAGCATCTTTCATTTTGGCGTGACCGACTCGCGCGAGCTGAAGGCGAGGTTGGTGGGTGCGGGGGTTAGCGTAAGGCTGCCGTGCTGAAGATGGGCCGGCGGTCAGATGAACAGGGAATTAATAACTCGCCAAACTTCGCTTCTCTATACTGGAGATGCTCATGCGCACGGGAGTGGGAGACACCGAACACGAAGGGAGGGTGAATGCTTGATATTCTCCAGTTGCGAATCAATCCGGATGAACTGGAACAGCTTCGACTGTGCCAGATCAGGCTGCGCGGCGATTGTCATGCGGCGTTCACGGTGCGAGGGCCGGGGATGATTTGGCCGGTGGCGAGCTGGGATGAGACGCCGGTGGCAGAGCGGATGAACGTGAGGGGCTGGTTCCCCTTGCTGGACCAGATTGCGGACGAGTTCCTGATCTGGCGGCCGCAGGGGGGATGCTTCTTCGTATCGCGCGAGGGCGTGACCTACAGAAATGAAGAGAGCGATATGGCCGGCGTACTCTTTCTGCAGTTTGAGTTCAATCGCCTGATGGCGGTGCCGCCGCGGCAGGTGGAGGCGACGCAGGCGGTTACGGCGAGCTGATCGCTCAAACGTCGCGGTACCATAAGCGAATGTTGATTCCTTCGATCGATCTGATGGGCGGGCGGATTGTGCAGCTGGTCCAGGGCGAAAAGCTGAAGCTGGCGTTCGACGACTTTGAATACTGGATTGAGCGGTTCGCGAAGTATCCGCTGGTGCAGTTGATCGATCTGGATGCGGCGATGCGGCAGGGGGAGAATCGCGCGCTGATCGAGACGATATGCCGCCGGCTGCCCTGCCAGGTGGGTGGCGGGCTGAAGACGGCGGAGGACGGACGCAGGCTGCTGGATGCGGGGGCGAAGCGGGTGATCTACGGGTCGAGCTTGTTTGGGGTGGAGCAAGAGGCAACCCACCCATTGCCAGATGCGGCAAAGGAGGGGCCACCCACATCGAGGCGGCATAAGGTCATCAAGCTGGAGTTTGCGGAGGAGTTGAAGCGGGCGCTGGGTGAGGCGGCGCTGTGCTTCTCCGTCGATACCAAGGGCGGGCGGGTTGCGGTGAAGGGGTGGAAGGATTCGGTGGACCTCACGCCGGAGGAGGCGATTACCTGGCTGGAGGATTCGTGCGCGGCGTTCCTCTATACGCATGTCGATACGGAGGGAACGATGCAGGGATTCCCACTGGACGTGGCGGCAGTGCTGCGGGCGTGCACGGCGAAGCAGTTGGTTGTCGCCGGGGGCATTCGCGAGCGCGCCGAAGTGGACGCGCTGGATGCGATGGGCGTGGATGCGGTGGCGGGGATGGCAGTGTACTCAGGCGCGATGGAAGCGTAGGGACTGTCCTGCGGGACGGGCGCCCTGCGCGGGCGGCGGTCACTTCGTGACGCGTATTGGGCTTCGTGTTGGTGCTCCCGATGGTCGCAGACTGGATTCGGTGCCGACCAACGGGAGGGCCGCGCGAAGCTCTAAAAAGGCGTGTCAACGCCCGGCGATGCGGGCGAGGACTTCGGCCGGGGTGAGGCCGGAGTTGCGGAGAGTGCGGATGGCGAGGGCGTCGTGGCGTTTGGCGAGGCGGACGCCGTCGGCATCGCGCAATAAGTTGGTGTGGAAGTAGTCGATGGCTGGAAGGCCGAGGGCGCGCTGCAGGAGGACCTGGCGGGCGGTGGATTTGAGCAGGTCGGCGCCGCGGACGACCTCGGTGATGCGCTGGTGGGCGTCGTCGACGACGCAGGCGAGCTGGTAGCTGGGCAGGCCGACATCGGCCGGATCGTTGGTGAGTGGGCGGCGCCAGATGAGGAAGTCGCCGAAGTCGCTCCCGGCGGTGAAGGCTTGCGGGCCGAGGTTGCGGTCGAGGAAGTGAATGGTTTCGCCGTCGGGGACGCGGAAGCGGTAGTTGGCGGCGGCGAGGGTTTGCGGCGTGGAGTGCGCGTGGCGGCAGCGGCCGGTGTAGAGAGGCTCGTCGTCGGGATGGGGCTCGGCTGAGGGCTCGTCGTGCGGCGCGGCCATCATTTCGGCGAGGTCACGGCGGGAGCAGGTGCAGGGGTAGACGGCACCGGAGGCGAGGAGCTGCTCGAAGGCGGCGCGGTAGGCGGGGAGGCGCGTGGACTGCGAGAGCATGGGAGGCTGCCAGGCGATGCCGAGCCAGGCGAGATCTTCGAGCATGGCATCTATATATTCGGGGCGGGAGCGCTGCGGGTCGAGGTCTTCGTTGCGCAGGAGGAGGGTGCCGTTGTGCTCGCGGGCGCGGTTGAAGGCGGTGAGAAATGTGGCCGCATGGCCGAGATGGAGCAGTCCGGTGGGGGAGGGCGCGAGGCGTCCGATGTAGGGAGGGGGCACGGAGAGATGATAATTAGTTGTTAGTTGTGAGTTTGGAGGATGCGATGGAATATGTGAATCTGGGCAAGACGGGGGTCAAGGTTTCGCGGATTTGTTTGGGCTGCATGAGCTATGGCGTGCCGCCGGCGGGACAGCCGCTGCGGCCGGGCAGCAATCTATGGAGCTTGAATGAGGAGCAGAGCGCGCCGTTCTTCAAACAGGCGCTGGATGCGGGAATCAACTTCTTCGATACGGCGAATGTGTACTCGAATGGCGACAGCGAGCGGGTGCTGGGGCGTTGGTTGAAGGCGAATGCGAAGCGCGAAGACACGGTGATCGCGACCAAGCTGAACGGGGTGATGCGCGATGGGCCGAACGGCGGCGGGCTCTCGCGCAAAGAGATTTTCTTCGAGCTGGACGAGAGCTTGAAGCGGCTGGGCACGGAGTATGTCGATCTCTACCAGATTCATCGCTGGGACAAGACCACGCCGATCGAGGAGACGCTGGAGGCGCTGAACGATGTGGTGCGCGCGGGCAAGGTGCGGTATATCGGGGCGTCGTCGATGTGGGCGTGGCAGTTTTCAAAGGCGCTGTATACGTCGGAGCAGCGCGGCTGGGCGAAGTTTGTGACCATGCAGCCGCACTACAACCTGCTCTATCGCGAGGAGGAGCGCGAGATGCTGCCGCTGTGCCTGGACCAGGGAGTGGGGGTGATTCCGTGGAGTCCGCTGGCGCGGGGCAAGCTGGCGCGGGGGTGGGAGGCGGAGACGACCAAGCGCTCGGAGTCGGACGGCTACGCGAAGAATCTGTATGCGAAGACGGCGGAGGCGGACAAGCGCGTCGTGGATCGCGTGGGTGAGGTTGCTGCTGCGCGCGGCGTCCCGATGGCGCAGGTGGCGCTGGCGTGGCTGCTGAGCAAGCCGGCGATCACGGCGCCGATTGTGGGCGCGACCAAGGCGCATCATCTGGAGGACGCTGTGGCGGCGGTTGCGCTGAAGCTGACGGCCGATGAGGTGAAGGCACTGGAGGAGCCGTATGCGCCGCATCCGGTGCTGGGGCTGAGCTAGTACGTCGTACCGTTCTCGACGCACTTTGTGCGTGCGCTACGCGATGGTCCTCCCGATGGTCGGCACGAACCTCATATGCTGCCATCGGGATCACGACGTGACTTACTGCTGGTCGGCGGCGGAGAGGGCGTAGTAGCCTGCGCGGGTCTGGACTTTGAGCCCCTTGCCGCAGGTGAGATTAATCTTGCGGAAGGTGCCATCGGCCTTGGAGTTGGTGGGGGTGTAGCTGAGCAGGTACTGGGTGCGGAGTTCGTCCTGGATCTGATTGAAGGCGTCTTCGAGCTTGCGGCCGTCGTGGCCCACATTGATGACGCGGCCACCGGTGTCGCCGGCGAGCCGCTCCATATCGCGCGCGCCAGAGTCGGCGAGGTTGATGCTGCCGAAGCCGCCGCCGTAGAAGGCATGGTCGGCGATGAGGATGACGTAGATGATGGCGTTGGCTTTCTCGGCGGCCTCGGTGGCAGTCTTCAAGTTCTCCTGCGAACCCTGGTCGCCGCCGTCGGTGAGCAGGACGAGGACCTTGCGGCCTGCCTCCATGCGCAGCTTATCGTTGGCGGCGAGGTAGACGGCGTCGAACAGCAAGGTGCCGCGCGGCTCACCGTTGCCGGTGACTGAGCCGTAGGTGGCGCCGGTATTGATCTGGGCCTTGTTCATGGCGCGGCTGATCTCGCTGGCGCGGTTGGTGTAGTCGGCGAGCAGATCGACGTTGATGTCGAAGGAGATGAGGAAGGCCTCGTCCTTGGGAGTGAGGACGTCGCGCAGGAAGGTGGCGCCGGACTCCTTCTCGAGCGGCAGCACGTTCATCTGACTGCCCGAGGTGTCGAGCAGGATGCCGATGGTGAGGGGAAGAGTTTTTTCCTGGGTGAAGTTCTTGATGGTCTGCGGGACTTTGTCTTCGGCGATGGCGCAGTCGTCCTTGCGCAGGTTGGTGACGAAGCCGTCGCGGTCGCGCGCGGAGAAGTAGAGGTTGACCAGGTTGACGTTGACGTTGAGGGTGGTGGTGGCGGTGTCCTCGGGCGGCGGCGGTGCGTCGCTGGCCGGGGGTGGACCGGAGGGCGAGGGCGCCTCCTGGGCGCACAGGACGGGCCTATGCAAAGCCGGTGGGAGCAGGGCGAGGGAGAGCAGGGCGACCGTGAGCAAGCGAGAGCGCATACCGTATTATGACGACGAATAGACGGCCAGGAAACGCCGGCGTGAGCTATTTTTCGGGATAGGTGGCGCGGCGGGGTGCGAGGGAAGAACGCTCCGGACGCCGGCAAACGCACCTCGATCGGGCTGGGCGCGTCCAATGGAGTGAGTAGCCGGGCTGCCGAGGTGACGTGCTGTGTGCGCCACTGGTAGTCTGATGGATGGACGGCACGGGGGTTTTCGAGTTGAGAAACAGAGTACTGGCAGGATCGCTGGCGTTGGTGATGTTGGGCGCGCAGGCGCAGCCGCAGGGGGCGCAACAAGGAGCGGCGCAGCAGGCGATCCCGGACGCTCCCAAGCCGCAGACAACGCTGCCGGGACTGGGAACGGTGGCGCCGGGCCAGGGATCGTCGAGCTCGGACGGCGGCAGCTCATCAACTGGTGCGCCGGCGCAGCCAACACCCACCGCTCCGCCGGCCGCAAGCGGGGCCCAGCCCGCAGCCAATAGTGGACCGGCCGTGGAGCCCGTAATACCGGAGGACCTGCCCACGGCAGACTACCAGGGCCCGGCCTACGTGCCGCCCACCGGCGAGGGCAGTCACGTGGCGGCTACGCTGGTGATGCGCGTGAACTATGTTCTGGTGCCGTTTACAGTGGAGGATTCGAAGGGACGGCAGGTGCCCGGCCTGGGTGAACGCGATGTCCAGGTGTTTGAAAACGACGTCAGGCAGAAAATATCCTACTTCACCTCGGATATGTTCCCGTTGTCGGTTGCGATCGTGATCGACCAGAGCATGGCGCAGGGCGATATGGATCGGGTGAACGGCGCTCTGGGCGCGCTGCAGGATGCATTTACGCGATACGACGAAGTCGCCATGTTCACCTATAACAAGAGCACCAGGATGGTGACCAACTTCACCGGGGCGCAGAGCGCGCGGTTGACCCAGGCCATTGATTTGTCCAAGGGCAGCGGGCGGGAACCGCTGTTGCCGGGTAGTTTGGAAGGACCGTTGTCGAATACTACGGTAGTCAACAATCAGAGTTTCGATCCGAATACACAGCCGATCCGCGGCCAAAATGGGCTGCAGCTCAATGTGCCGCGGGAGATTCACCCGCTGAACGATGCGATCCTGACAGCGGCGAAGGCGCTCAGCACCAGGCCGTTGACCTTCCGTCGCGTCATCTACGTCATCTCCGACGGCAAGGAGTATGGCAGCCAGGCGCATACCAAGGATGTGATCCAGTATCTGCAGCAGAACCTGATCGAAGTGGATGCCACTCTGGTGGGGGAGTCGGCGATGATGGGCGTCGGTTTTATCGATCGCTTCCATCTTCCGTACGAGATGAAGGACAATGTGCTGCCGGCGTACTGGCAGGCGACTGGGGGGAATGTCGATCGGGAGTTCCGTTCGGGCGGGATCGAGAAGAGCTTTGCCCGGATCGCGGGCGAGGTGCGCAGCCGCTACACGCTGGGCTACTACACGCACGAACCCTTCATCGACGGCAAGTACCGCAAGCTTGAGGTGCGCGTGATCGGCCACGGGACCGACCTGAATATCATCGCCAAGAAGGGCTACTTCCCGACGGCGATGGAGGTCCGGCCGCACGTGGCTCCCACGGCACAATAGGCATGGATAGTCTGTTGCGCGGGAATGCGCTGCTGCCGCTGGGTGCGAAGCCAAGGATACTTGCCTTCGGCGAACTTATTCCGGGTCGCCGCTCCCTCCACCCCACGGACAAAGACCTGTCCGCGGGGACCCCGATCCTGGGGGTCGCGTCGACTTGAGTCCAGTTGATTCGAGATACATCGTCTCTGGCTTCGCGCTGGCCGCGGCGGTGCTGTGGGGCGGAGGCGACTTCTGCGGCGGCATGGGAGTGAAGTCCGCAGGCGGCGGGGTGGGCGCGGCGCTGCGGGTGGTGCTGTTGAGCCATGCCGCCAGCTTCGTGGTGCTGGTGGCGATTGCGCGATTGCGTGGCGACGCGTTTCCGCACGGCGCGCTGTTGGCGTGGGGCGTGGCCGCGGGAGTGGCGGGGGGACTCTCGCTGACCTGCTTTTATATGGCGCTGTCGCGCGGAGCGATGGGCGCGTCCGCAGCGGTGAGCGGACTGCTGGCGGCGGCGATTCCTGCGGCATTGACGCTGTGGCAGGAGGGGCCGCCGGGCGTGGCGCCGCTGCTCGGCTTTGCGGTTGCGGGAATGGCGATCTGGCTGATTGCAGCCGGTCCAGCGGAGGCGGGTGAGGCTGGCGCGGAGCACAGGGCCGGGCTGGGGACGGGGACGCTGGCGATGCTGGCGGGGGTGGGCTTCGGACTCTACTTTGTGGCGCTGAAGATGGCTGGACCGGCAGGGGTGATCTGGCCGATGGCGACGGCGAGAATCGGCAGCCTCAGCGTCTGCTCGCTGATGTTTTTGGGATTGAGGGTGAAGCGAGGCGGGATGGTGGACTTGCCCATGCGACTGGGACGGAGGGCGGTGGGGTGGGCGCTGGGGACTGCTCTGCTGGATACCTCGGGCAACCTGCTGTTTGTGGCGGCGACCCGTGCAGGCCGGTTGGATGTGGCGGCGGTACTGGCCTCGCTGTATCCGGCGTCGACGATTTTGCTGGCTGCGCTGGCGCTGGGCGAACTGCCTACGCGGCGGCAGACAATAGGAATGGCGGCGGCGCTGGTGGCGGTGGTGCTGATTGCTTTATGAGCGAGATAGTAGGCCAGCGAGTCAGCGGACTCGGAGGCGAATGGCATGATCGAGGGTGTATGGAGCGGAGCGGGCCGGCTGAACTCACGGCCGTCCGATGAGCAGCGCTGACTTACTTGATGACGACTTCGTTTTCGCGGGCCTTCAGTTCGGCGGCAACCCTCGCTTCGGCAGCGAGTTTGGCCTCAGCGGCGGCCTTGGCTTCCTGATAGGCCTTGGCTTCCAGCTCTTCCTTCTTTTTCTTGTCGTCCAACTCGTCGTCGCCGATTCCCTTGACGCCCTCTTTGAAACCACGCAGGCCTTCGCCGAGGCCTTTGCCGAGTTCGGGCAGCTTCTTGCCGCCGAACAGCACAAGCACGATGATGCCAAGAACGAGAAGATGCATTGGTTGAAACAGATCGCCCATAGTGAATTCTCCTGGCAGATTTGGGCGCGCGGGGAACGCCGGACTGCACAGATTATTGTCGCATATTCGGGGCTGCCTGAGAGGACCTTTTCGGTCCGACCAGGGTGTAAGCTGGAGGACTTTTGGGTTCTGTGTTCATGGCATGGCGCCGACGCAAAGCGTTTGCCACTAGACTAATCCCGTGGGCAATCCCGACACCTCGATGCAGCCAACCGCCGCGCCGAAGCTGCGACCCGGTCAGCGGATTGCGCTCACTCTGGTCCCTCCGCTGGCAGCGGTGCTGATCCGGCTGCTCGGCTTTACGCTGCGCTATGAAGATGTGGCCGAGCCCGGTGTCACGCCAGGGTATGCCATCCCCGGGCCGGTGGTCTTTGCCTTTTGGCATCGCAGCCTGCTGGCCTGCGCGCACCGGTTTCGTAATCTGGACATCGCCATCCTGATCAGTTCGAGCTTCGACGGGGAACTGATTGCGCGGACGGTGGAGTTGCTGGGATTTCGGGCGATTCGCGGGTCGAGCTCGCGAGGCGGAGCGGCCGGGCTGCGCAACATGCAGCTTGCCTATGCGGCGGGCCACCGCTGTGCGTTTACCGCGGATGGACCGCGCGGGCCGGCTTTCGTGGCCAAGCCGGGTGCGGCGGCGCTGGCGAACTCGGTGGGCGAGCTGGACGCAGACGGCAAGCCGAGCGGGACATGGGTAGGCTGCTTCTACGCGATGCCCGACCGCGCGTGGGAGCTGCGGTCGTGGGACCGGTTCCTGGTCCCCAAGCTGTTCAGCCGGGTGGTGTTGACCTGGCCCGCGCATGTGCCCGCAGGTGAGGTGACGACGGCGACGGTGCAAGCCGCGTTGGACCGCGCGGTGGAGATGGCGGTCACTTCGTGACGCGTATACCGCTTCGCGTGGCGCTCCCGCTGGTCGCGAATAGGGCGGCATGGCGTAGCACGAAGCGGTCAAAGCATGTGCGCCGGGGCCGGTCACGGTACAGTTAGACTCGGTGCGCGTCTCGGACTTTCATTTCGATTTGCCGGAGGAGTTGATTGCGCAGCATCCGCCTGCCGAGCGGGGTGCGAGCCGGATGCTGGTGGTGGGGAGGCAGGGAACAGAGGACAGGGAGCAGGGAGCAACAGGCGGCGAGCTGATCGATGCGATGTTTCGCGAGCTGCCGGAATACCTGCGGGCAGGCGATCTGCTGGTGCTGAACGACTCGCGGGTGCTGCCTGCGCGGCTTTTTGCGACCAGGGTAGGGCGGGCGGTGCAGGCGGGGTCGCCGCAACCCAGCGGGATGATTGAGGTGCTGCTGGTGGAGGAGATTGAAGCAGGGATCAGGGATCAGCGTACAGGGGACGGAAAGACAGGGAACAGGGAGCTGGGAACAGGGTTGGTGTGGCGGGCGTTGGTGAAGCCGGCGAAGAAGGTGAGGGTGGGGGACACGTTGGAGTTTCGCGGGGTTGGCGAAGATGCGCAGCCACTGCTGACTGCTGAGGTGATCGGCAGCGGTGAATTTGGCGAGCGAACGCTGCGATTTGCGCCGGTGGAGGACTTTTATGAGCGCATTGCTAGGATCGGGCACATGCCGTTGCCGCCGTATATCCATCGCGAGCAGCCGGCCGGGCCGGATACGGCGGAGGACCTGGAGCGCTACCAGACGGTGTACTCGAAGGAGGTTGGGTCAGCGGCGGCGCCAACAGCAGGATTGCACTTCACGCAGGCGATCCTGGAGGCGCTGCGCGAACGCGGCGTGGAGATCGCGACCATCACGCTGCACGTGGGGCTGGGGACGTTCCAGCCGGTGCGGGTTGCAGAGTTGAGGGACATCCGGCTGCACGCGGAGCGGTATACCCTGCCGGCGACGACGGCGGAGGCGCTGAATCGCGCTCGGTGCGATGGGCGGCGGGTGATCGCGGTGGGCACCACGACGACGCGGACGCTTGAACATATCGCGGCGCAGGCGGAGGCGGCGGGGCGAGCAGAGTTTGAAGCGCATTCGGGGGCGACCAGCATCTTTATTGGGCCGGGGCACCGGTTCCGCATCGTCAATGGGCTGCTGACGAACTTCCATCTGCCGGAGTCAACGCTGCTGATGCTGGTGAGCGCCTTTGCGGGAGATGGAGATGCGGGACGGCGAAGGGTGCTGGCGGCCTATGCGCATGCTGTTCGCGGGGGCTACCGCTTCTACTCCTACGGAGATTGCATGCTGGTCACTTCCTGACGCGGGAAGCCATAAGAAGGCGTGCGAACGCCTTTTCCACTTTTCCGGGGGAATGCACAGGCGGTGCACCGATTCTGCGCCTTGTTACCACGGTGTGAGTGGCCTAACCTCAGACCGTGCCTGAAAGCTGTTGGCGAAGACCGGAAAACCGGGTCATCCCATGCCAGAAAACGGGTCATCCGGGCGGGTTGCGCGCGGGCCTGGGCCGGAGCGATCGGCAGACGGCATCGCGGGGATGCGCGGGAACCCGCGCCAAATGAGGGTCTCCGCGAAATCCACAGGATTTTCCGGCCAATCTCGTACCACTTAAGTTGTAATGTGCCAGAAACAGGAGTATTTGCAAAGACAACACAACATCTTGTGCTTTATACTTGACACACCCTACTGGGGGCGGTACTTTCACGACTGCGTCACAATAAAGTCGAACCGAAAGTAACCCGGCGAAGCAATGAGTCCGGACCGCAACAACCTCAAGCGCATCTACGGCGATTTGCCGAAGCGCCCGAGGCCCTGACAGACCCCTTTCACGCGGCACCACGAATTGAACGAATCGTATGGCCGGGCAACACGGGCCAGAACGCGGCGTCTTTGAATTTGAAGTGCCGAATTTGCAGGATTGACTCTGAATACCGGGCCACCAAAGAGCTATACGGCGACCCCGAAGCGCTTATTAGAATGAAGAAGGAGAACTCTCCCCGATGAACCCGATGCACACCGCCGCGGACACCTTTACCTCGACTCAAAATGAAGTCGCTGCCCCCGTACGCACCGCCCCAGGCCGACCCTACGGCCTCTCGTTCTCGCGCCACTTTACCCGCCCCGGCATCTCGCCGTTCGATGAGATCACGTGGGAGCTGCGCGACGCGATTATCCAGGACTACAAGGGGCGGACGATCTTCGAGCAGAAGAATGTGGAGGTGCCGGCGGACTGGTCGATGACCGCGACCAACATTGTGGCGTCGAAGTATCTGCACGGGCAGGTGGGGACTCCGGAGCGAGAGTCCGGGGTGCGGGCGTTGATTACGCGGGTGGCGGAATCGATCCGCGACTGGGGGATTGCGGGCGGCTACTTTGCGACGCCGGCGGATGCGGCGACGTTCTTTGCCGAGCTGGCGCACCTGCTGCTGAACCAGAAGGTGGCGTTCAATTCGCCGGTGTGGTTTAACGTGGGCTGCGACCGGCTGGAGCCGAACTCGGACGCGCAGAACTGGCATTGGGACCCGGTGACGGGACAGGTTGAGTACTCGGTGACCGGCTACTCGAAGCCTCAGTGCTCGGCGTGCTTCATCAATTCGGTGGGCGACTCGCTGGACTCGATCCTGACCCTGGCCAAGACCGAGGGCATGCTATTCAAGTGGGGGTCGGGCGCGGGCTCGAATCTTTCCAATATTCGCGGTTCGATGGAGACGCTGTCGGGCGGCGGGACGGCTTCGGGGCCGCTCAGCTTTATGCGCGGCTTCGATGCGTTTGCGGGCGTGATCAAGAGCGGCGGCAAGACCCGGCGCGCGGCGAAGATGGTGATCCTGAACATCGACCACCCGGACATCGAGGACTTTATCGAGTGCAAGGTGAAGGAGGAGAAGAAGGCGTGGGTGCTGGTGCAGGCGGGCTACGACGGGTCCGGGCCGGACAGCGAGGCCTATAGCTCGATCTTCTTCCAGAACGCCAACAACTCGGTGCGGGTGACGGACGAGTTTATGCACGCCGTGGAGACCGACGGCACGTTTACGACGCGGACGGTGAAGGACAAGCAGCCGGTGCAGGAGTACCGCGCGCGCGACCTGATGCACAAGATTGCCGAGGCGACGTGGCAGTGCGGCGACCCGGGCATGCAGTACGACACCACCATCAACCGCTGGCACACCAGCAAAAATACCGCGCGGATCAATGCGTCCAACCCATGCAGCGAATATATGTTTCTGGACGACTCGGCCTGCAACCTGGCCAGCTTCAATCTGCTGAAGTTTCTGACGCCGGGCGGGCAGTTCGACGTTGCCGCGTATCGCCATGCGATCGCCACGGTGACGACCGCGATGGAGATCATCGTGGATGCGGCGGGCTATCCGACCGAGCAGATTGCGAAGAACTCGCACGACTACCGGCCGCTGGGTTTGGGGTATGCAAATCTGGGCGCGCTGCTGATGGCGTTCGGGCTGCCGTACGACTCGGATGCGGGCCGCGACTTTGCCGCTACGCTGACTTCGATACTGTGTGGCGATGCGTATTGGCAGTCGGCGCGGATTGCGGAGACCTGCGCGCCGCTGGGCGCAGCCACGCCGCTGACCCAACGCGCCCACATCGACGGCGGTGCGTGCCCGGGATTCTATGTGAACCGCGAGCCGTTTCTGGATGTGATCCGGATGCATCGCGCGGAGGTGAACAACATTGGCAAGCCGACGATTACCAGTCCGCGCACCACGGCAGAGCCGTTCCACGTGCCGCAGTTGGAGACGCTGATTGCGGCGTCGCGGCATGCCTGGGACGGTGCGCTGGCGCATGGCGAGAAGTACGGCTTCCGCAACTCGCAGGTGACGGTGCTGGCGCCGACCGGGACCATCGGCTTCATGATGGACTGCGATACCACCGGCGTGGAGCCCGATCTGGCGCTGGTGAAGTACAAGAAGCTGGTGGGCGGCGGGATGATCAAGATCGTCAATTCGACGGTGCCGTCGGCGCTGATCAAGCTGGGCTACAACGAGGCGCAGGTGAACGCCATCGTCAGCTATATCGATGCGACCGGCACGATCGAGGGCGCGCCGGGGATCAAGCCGGAGCATCTGGCGGTGTTCGATTGCAGCTTCAAGCCGGCCAAGGGTACGCGCAGCATTCACTACATGGGCCACATCAAGATGATGGCGGCGACCCAGCCCTTTCTGTCGGGGGCGATTTCGAAGACGGTGAACCTGCCGCAGGACTGCTCCGTGGAAGATATTGCCGAGGCGTACATGGAGGCGTGGCGGCAGGGCATCAAGGCGGTGGCGATCTATCGCGACAACTCCAAGGGCACACAGCCGCTGAACGTGAACGCGCAGACCGATGCGGACAAGAAGGGGACGAAGGCGGTAGCCGCGGCGCCGGCGGCGATTGCGGCTCCGGCTGTAGCTGCGGAGCCGGTCGTCGCCGGCATCTCACCAGAGGCCGCGCAGGCAATGGCGGCGGCAGCTGCTGCAACGGCTACCATATCGGCGACGGCCGCGGCGCAGCAGCAGATTGCGGCGCTGGAAGCGCACATCCGCTCCCTGACCGAAGCCTCTACGCAGAACGCCGACTCGCTGGATGCGCAGGAGCCGCCGCGCGCGGTGCGCCATCGCCTGCCTGCGGAGCGCGCGTCGGTGACGCACAAGTTCGCGATTGCAGGGCACGAGGGCTATATCACGGTGGGGCTGTATCCCAATGGTTCGCCAGGTGAGATCTTCATCCGCATGGCGAAGGAGGGTTCGACCGTCTCCGGCCTGATGGACTCATTTGCGACGGCGATCTCGATCTCGCTGCAGCATGGCGTGCCGCTGCGGGTGCTGTGCGAGAAGTTTGCGCATACGCGTTTTGAGCCTTCGGGCTGGACCGGCAACTCGGAGATCGGCTACGCCAAGTCGATCATGGATTACATCTTCCGCTGGATCCAGATTCGTTTCCTTTCAGGGACGCAGCTGGACCTGTTCGCGGGGCTGACGCCGTCGGCCAGCGTGCCGGTGCAGGGCACGGTAACCGCGCCGGGCAACACGGTGAGCCTGGCCGGATCGTCGGTTGAGGACGAGCAGGCGACTGCGAGCAGAGCGAAGGAACCGGAGAGCACGAGCCACGCCGCAGTTGAGGCGGAGCACGTCAGTCACGCTGCGAACCCACCGGCGACGGAGGGCGATCTTCTCTCCGATCAGCCGCCGATGCGGAGCGGATTCCACACCGTAAACTCCGCGCTGGCGGCCTTCTCCACGGGGGCGGATGCCAGTCCACAGGCCATCCTGCAACGTGAGCAGCGCGAAGCCCGCGGCCACCAGAGCGGCGACCGTTCACTCTCCGACCAGGACATCTTCAACAACGGTGGACCCAGCCACGCCGCCGGTGGTGTATACGATCGCGCAAGGACCATGTCCGATGCGGAACGCGTCCGTGAGGAAGGTGGCCGCGGCGAGTACGGTGGACGCACCCACTACGACGACCGCACCCCGCCGCAGCGCGGCATTGCGCCGGAGCCTTCGGCGATGGCGAAGGACCTCTCTGCCCGCTCCGGCATGGGCCAACACCGGCCGGCGACCGCGTTTGAAGACCGTGGCCTCTACCACGCCTCCGACCGCATGAAGGAGATGTACGACATGGGCGACGCGCCGAGCTGCGCCACCTGCGGCGCCATCATGACGCGGTCGGGCTCCTGCTACCGCTGCATGAGCTGCGGCAGCACCAGCGGATGCAGCTAGTCCCGATCGACGATAAAATGGTGGAAAGTACAGAAAGGGCCAGAGGCACGATGAGCGAAGCATTGGCAGCGCCGGAGCAGATGGAACGCGTCCGCTCCGAGGAGCCGGAGATCTATAAGGCAGGGGATTGCTGGCGGTTCAGCTGGGCGGGCGAAGACCGCGGATCGTTCGACACCGAGCAGGACGCACGGGCCGCGGCGCTCCGCTTCAAGCAGCAGACCATGATGAAGTACGTAGCCAAGTCGCTGCACCTGCGCTAGGGTACGGCGTACGGCGAAAAGCGCCTCGCGCAAAAATAAAAACCCCGTCGAAAGACGGGGTTTCCATTGTGGAGGGACTTCTGAGGGGGTAGCTAGGCGACGTTGCGGAGGAGGTCCATGGTGCGGGTGCGCAGCAGGACTTTCTTTTCGACCAAGGGGAGCGCGTGCTCGTGGGGGCCGGCGAGAGCGACGATGCCGAGGCGCTCGGAGGTGCGGTCGTTCCAGATGAGCCAGCGCGCGAAGTCGGCCTGGTCCGGGCGATGGTCGGCGCGGTACGGCTGGAAGGATTCGACGACGGACTGGATGGCGCCGGTCAGCTCTTCGGTGATGGCGGCGATCTGTTCCTGATGGCCCATGATGAACGCTCCTGCATCAAGATTAACCGGCCCGCCGCAACGCTGGACGCTTGCCCGGGCAGAAAGGGTTGCCAAGATTGGCACATTTTTCTCGCGCGTCATTCGGGCGCGGCGGTGGAAGCGGCGATCCAGGCGAGGTACTCGGGTGAGCCGCCGGCGATAGGCAGGCGAACGATCTCGGGCGTCTCGTAGGAGTGGTTGACGCGGATGTGCCGCTCGAGGTCGGCATAGCGCGCGGCGACGGTCTTGATTGCCAGCAGGTACTCTGGCCCGGTGCAGACCTCACCCTTCCAACGGTAGACGCTCTGCACCGGCTGGATCTGCACGCAGGCCGCCAGCCGGGCGCTGACGATGGAGTGAGCCAGATCGTTGGCAAACTGTTTGGTGGCGACGGTGGTAAGGACGAGGATGTACGCGTCTTCCATGGCGGTCTGGCTTTATCAGATCACAGGCCACCGCGCGTAGAGCATCTGTCACGGCGGGAAGATGGCGAAGGAGCCTCCCATCATTGAAGGCGCCAGTGGCTCGCGGGCGGAATTGCCGATTTGTGAAATGACGGAGAGTTTGGTTGACTTCGCCTTATCGTTCCGTTAGGTTGAATTCGAGGATGATATGCCGAAATCACTACTGATGTTTCTTAGCTGTGCTTGCCTTCTGTTGATTGCGGCCCCGCTGCATGCCCAGTCCGGCTGCACGGATTCTCCGGAGAACCCGACGGTGGTTCTGGCCCTGGTGGGTTCGGCGGGTGCGTTCGTCTCCAACGTCCGCAGCCGGTTGAAGGCCCGCCGCGGTTCATCCTCGCGCTAGCCTGAGGCCCGGGCGGGGTCCGGGTTGAGGACTTGGATGAGCCGGAGATCGTTGCAGCCGGGCGGTCGCTTGTTGGCCAAGATGCTGTGAAGAGGTTCAGCGCCCGAGAAGGCTAGGAGGAACGTGGCGTTCTCCGGCGAATTCCTACAGCCTGTTATCTGAGCGTCCCGTTGACCTGCTCCCGGAGATCTCTACCTCCGTTTTTACCTCTGGGCCGTGATCAGGGCGCGGTCAATGATGTGGTAGAGGGTTTCGATGGGGACGACGCCATCGACCTTTTCGCCGTTGATGAAGAGGGTGGGGACGGAGTTGAGGTCCAGCGGGTCGGCCTGGGCCTGCTCCTCCGACTTGGTGACGGCGCGGGCGTCCTGTTTGCGGACGCAGGCGGCTAGTTTGGACTGATTGACGTTCTGGCGCTGACCCTCTTCGAGGGCAGCTTGGTCGAGGTTCTGATTGGCCTTGTCAGTGGTCTTCTCGGCGCCGGACATGTCGGCGGCGTGGGCATGGACGAAGTCGACGAAATTCCAATAGCCGGGAGTGGAGAGGGCGGCCAGGCAGTTGGCGTCGACGGCGGCGTGCTTAGCCCAAGGGTGGATCTCTTCCAGCGGGAAGTCGCGGTAGACGACGCGCACCCGGTCCTTGTAGCGGTTGAGGATGGCGGGGAAGATCTCCGCGTTCATCGAGGCACAGTAGGGGCACTCGAGGTCGTCGAAGACGACGATGAGCACAGGTGCACTAACCGGCCCACCGCGCGCGGGGCGGCCTTCGGTCGAGATAGCCTCCGCAGGGTCACGGCTGATGTCGTATGTGTTGAACTGCGCCAGCGTTTTTCCATCGGTCGAGAGCAGAAAGGGAGAGGACTGGACGAGCTTGCCATCGACCGCGAAGGAGGCGGTGATCAGGTCGTAGCCGGGAATGTCGCTCTTGGCGGGTTTGCCGATGGAGAGGGTGGAGTCGGACGTGACCTGGGTGTGGGCGCGGACCATGATTTCGACGCGGCGCTCGAGTTCAGGGGTGAGCTTGACGCCGACCTGGACCCCCTGCGAGGCGGAGGTGGTTGGGGCGTGGCAGCCCAGTCCGGCCAGCAAAACGACCAGCGCAAGACAGCGCAGCGGCCTGACCCCAATCAATATGGGCACGATTATCTCCTGTGGAGAGAGGAAGGTGAAGTGTGGGAGATGGAACGTGCTTGGCGTGTGGTTGGAGGCCTCGAGCGTTCGCCGTCCGCGATGGCCTGTGCTTGCGAATCAATCGACGGCACGGACCTCGGAAGCTGCGGCGGGATAGGACAGAGGCATCCAGGTCAAGTTGCGGCTGCTGAGTGCGTCGATGAGGAAATTTCCGCGGTTGGCGACGGCGAGGTTTCGCTGAGCGTAGTAGTGGACGAAGCGGGTGAGGAGGGAGAGCAGCGGACCTGGCCGACGGAGGAGGATATCGACGGCGCGGTCCTGCTGAAAGGAGTGATGGATGGAGTGCTGGGTGCCGCCATGAAAGCAGAGCTGGTGCGTGCCGAGTGAGACCTCATGTTCGATGAGGAAGGCGCGGAAAGCGGTGCTGAGGGAGTGCCTGGGGAAGCCGTTGGCGTTCATTTGCCACTGGAAAAGTGATATGGGGCCTCGACGCCATCCTCCTGCGAGACAGAGCCACCGGCCGTCGGGGCTGCGAAGTCCGTGGACGTAGCCGTCCGGCAGATGCGCAGATGTGTGGAACTGCATATCGAACATTCGCTGACTCACCGGCTCCAGCGAAGAAGAGTTAAGAGCGGCGAGCTGGGAATCCGCGATGTGAGAGCCGGCGTCGGGAACGAAGACGCAGCCTGTTTCTGCCTGCAGACGCTTGCGGTAGTAGCGCAGGTGGGTCCGTGTCCGCTTCCCCAGGGTTTCGAGCGTCTGGTCGTACGTGGGACGGAGCCAGAGCCGGTCTCTTACCTCTCGAACCTGCGCGCTCCAGAATCCCCGCTGGTTTCGGGGGAACTCGAACGCCGTAGGGGCTGCGGATTCAAGTTCGTCGCGGAAGCAGGTCAAGACCATGTGGCCATAGCGGAGCGCTGCGCTGGATGCGAGGGCGGCGATGTGTGCGCGGATCGGCGGAGGCGCGATCACGGTGCCGATGCCGGTGCTGTCCCCGGTGGCGAAGAAGCCAGTATCCCAATTGCCGAGGCGGTACTCGAAAAGGAGGACGCAGCCGAGCAGAGATTGGCAGGTCAGCGGAGCAGAGGCATTGTTGTCTGCGACGACTACGAACAGGTGGGGGGTCTTGCGCAGGGCATACTCGTGTTCCAACTTGAACCGGAGGCCATGCATCGCGAAGTGTTGCCCGCAGGTCGCGGCGAATTCTTGCAGGAGAGGCTGATGGGCCAGAATCTTCCGCGCGCCGCGCAGGTGGCGCACGTTGGTCGCGCGCGGCTTCTCGATCACAACAGGATCGAGGGTGGCAACGGCAGTGGCTTCAGATACAGACCCCATCCAATGGAAATTCATAGGCTCGTCTCTTCCATCTGCCCACCTGTCTCGTGTTCAAGCCTGATTTCGGGAACGCGCGCGATGGGGGGGAGCTGTCTGAGGGTCATGATACCTTCTCGAAGGCGATCACGTCAGCGTCCTGGGGTTCAGTGTGGCGTAGGCTGTTCAATTTCGGCACCAGAGCACGATGAAGGATGGTGGCGAACGGCGCCATGATCATGGGCGCCTTCGGATCGTAGAACTCGTGCCCGACGTTGACAAACTCGGTGGCGGAAAGTGGGACGCGGGTGGTCCAGGTGTGTTCCCCGTCTGAGGCGCCGGAGAACCGCTCCTGGTAGAGCGTCCCGTTAAGACGCATGCAAAGCTGGCTGAACCCCAGTTCTTTTGAGGCGGCGCGCACCGCAAGCCAACAGTCGTCCGCCGAGCTCGCCGCAGCAAGGGCTTTTTCGAGCGCGATGAGGCGCACCTGGGCCGCGACCACAGGACTGAAATTGCGCGGGTGCAGGAGCTTCGCGACCACTCCGAACTCGACATAGCCCAAGGCGTTTACGCCGATCCAGATGAGCACACCAAAGACGATCAGGGCAGCCTCAGCGGTATGCGAGTTCACAACCGCCACGGAACAGAGGGCGCCCAGCGCGCAGCATGCGTAGAGAAGCATCACCACCTTGGGAGGGGTGAATCCGCGATCGAGCAATCGATGATGGATGTGCCCCCGGTCCGCGGACAAGATCGGCTTGTTGTTCAGGATACGCCGGATGATGGCAAGCGTTGTGTCGGCCAACGGAAGAGCGAAGACCATCATCGGTGCTGTCATCCCAAGCAGGGTCGCAGACTTCTGGCCCCAGAGGATACCGAAACATCCCAACAAGAAGCCGACAAACAGACTGCCCGAGTCGCCGAGGAAGATCTTGGCTGGGTTGTAGTTGTAGCCCATAAAACCGAGCAGCGCACCAAAGAGCGGGATCACCGCGAGGGCCAGGCTGACATTGTGCTGCACTGCAGCGGCCAGCAGCGCGGTGCCGGTGGCGAAGAGGCCGACACCGCAGGCTAGACCATCGATCCCATCGATCAGGTTGAGAGCATTTGCACAGACTACTAACCAGATGACCGTGGCCGGGAGACTGAGCCATGGGCTCAGCGCATGTCCTCCGAAGCCGGTCAGATGCACTCCCGCAAAGTAGGCAGCGATCGCCGCGACGACCTCAGCGAGAAGTTTAGGAGTCGCCTTCAGACCGTACACGTCATCGACCAATCCGGCAGCGAAGACGATTCCAGCCGCTGGGATCAGCTGAACGATGTTTTCGCGCGCCGCCCAGATTTGGTGGCCGCCCTTGGCCTTAGTGATGACAAGGATCGTACATGCCAGCAGGTAGGAGAGGATGATGGCAACTCCTCCAGCGCGCGGGATTGGATTGACATGGATCTTGCGAATATTCGGATGATCAACGATGCCCCAATATCCGCAAAGATGGATGACCAGAGGAATGAGGATGAGGGACAGCGCCAGGGACGACAGCGCTAAGAATAGCAAAGAGTACATGGGGAGACCTCCGATTCCGGCTAGATGTTGGACTGGAGGAAAGGCTCTGACCGGCAAGGGTCGAGTCTGGGTGAGTTAGTCATGGGTTGTCACGGAGTGGGGCAGCACCACAAATTTCTCGGTAGCCGTAAGGATTTGAAGAATGTGCGCCAAGCCAACGGGCAGGTCGTAAGACTGAAGGAAAGCCCTACGCCCCCGGTCACCTGCCTCTTCGATGAGGTGCGGATTTTCTGCCAGGAGGGCCAACAAGGCGACCAAGCCCGCCGAGTCGCCGGGTTCAATATGCCAGCCGCATTTGTGCATTTCGATCAGCAGGGCAGGAGTGGCTTCACGTGGTCCAATGAAGATGAATGGACGGCCAGCTGCCATCAGGCCATAGGTCTTACTCGGCACTACGGTGCCACAGGTGGAGGTGATTTGGGTGATGAGACCGATGTGACAGCGACCAAGGTGATCGGCCAGAGCCTCGCTGCCTTGGTAGGCGAGGAATTGGGCGTTGCCGGCGCGGCGCGAGCGGCAGACCGCCTCCAGTTCAGTTCGTCCCGATCCTCCGCCCGCGAAGACGAACTGAAAGCGCTCCGGATCGGCGAGAACTGTCATCGCTTCGCCGATGGTTGCAGTATCGTGGGCGCGCCCTAGATTGCCGGAGTAGAGAACCACCAGCGGCAAGAGCCGGGGAAAGGGACGTGGAGAGATCAGCCCGCCATCGACCCAGTTGTGAACGACCGAGATCTTCGCGTGAGGAATCTTCCGATCGGTGAGTCGTTTACGCATACAAGGCCCGAGCGCGATCACATCGTCGGCCTGACGGCGAGATAGGTCCGCCAGGAAGCCTACCAGTCGATCGAGCGGCCCACTGGGGGCGAAGATGCCCAGGGAGACGGCGACGTCGGGATACACGTCCATCTCCCAGATGATGTGGCGCGAGCCCCTGACCAATCTCGCCAAGGTCCCGGTCAGCGACAGCAGCGGAGGAGTGGTAAGAGTCAGAATCACATCGGGGCGTGCACCAAGCACGGCGTGGCGTACCGCCACCGCGAAGAAGCAGCCATAGGAGACGAGGCGCGAAAATACTCCACGACCGAAGGCTGCCCCCCCAATCCTACGCACGTCGGCTCGTTCCAGTCCGTGGTCGCCGGCCGCGTCGCAAGCTCCATACGATGCGCGGCTGCAGACTACCTTTACGGAATGACCCGATTCGATCAGTGCCCGGGCCACGTCAGCGAGGAGCCGGCCGGTGGGAGCGGGATCGGGCGCGAAGAATTGGTTGATGAGAAGAAATCGCATGTCTCTTGGGGTGCTACTCGGCGGGCACTAATTGACGTTGAGCAGGTGGGACAATCTCTCCGCGTCCTGGATCGGGCAATAAGTCTCGGCGATGTGGGCCCGCGCAGCAGAGGCGATCGATGCCTTCAACGCCGGGTCACTGCGAAGCTGGAGCAACTTCGAGTTCATCCACGCGATGTCATGTCGATCGGTCAGAAACCCGAATCGATCGTCGCGAATCACCTCAGCGAGTCCACCGTTTTTCACGGATGCGATCACGGGAGCGCCGAGCGCCAGGGCCTCTACCGGTGTTCGGCCAAGGGCATCCCAGTCGGAGTTGAACACCAGCACGTCCAGACTCAAATAGAAGTTGCGCAGGTCGTTTTGCCAGCCCAACCATCTAACCTGGCTTGCGATTCCGAGCGACTGACTGAGGGTCTCCAACTCGGCCCGCAGCGGGCCGTCACCGGCGATGATGCAAATAGCCGAAGGATCCTGCTTCATCAACTCCTGGGTTACCCGAAGCAGGACATCGAAACGCTTTCGCTGGATGAGCCACCCCGCATTGCCGATTACGAATGCCCCCTCGGGAATGCCTAACTGGGCGCGTGCAAGGGCCCGATCCATAGCCGTTGGGGCCGGTGGAACCGCAAAGGGATTGGGGAGTGTGACCGCCCGCCCTGCGACCGGAGGGTAGATGCATTCCGCCTCTTTCCGAATAAAATCCGTCGCGAATGCGATGGCCTGGAAACGAGAACACGCCGCTTTGTATATGAGCTGCCATTGCCAATTCGGGCAAACCCCCTGGTGATGAAAATGGATACTCAAGACGCGGCGATCGACGGCCAAATCGCCCAATGCAAGAGTGGCAAGCAGGTTATGCCCGGTCATTAGCAATGCATCCGCAGGGATTGTCTTGAGCTTTTGCCGGAGTGGAAGGAAACTCCGCCAGCCACCCCGACCCCGGTACACCAGCCCCTCGGCGGGGATCGAATGTTGCTCCAACAACGGTCGCAACGCCCCCAGAGGATTGAGCGAGAGGACGCTGCACTGATGGCCAAGATTCTGCAATTGGCGAATGCGTTCCAAGGTTGCCTGTTCCATCCCGCCGAGGTTAGTACATTGCATCAGGTGCAGGATTCTCATGAGCGTAAGTCCCTGGCTCGGCTCGAGCCCCAATCCTGAAACTGCCTCGGGCGAACGAATTGCGCCGGGTTGCCTGCGTGCACCTCATCGGCAGGAACATTCTTGGTGACGACGGAGCCGGCGCAGATAACTGCCCGTTCGCCGATCTGGACTGCGGGACAGATGATGGACCGAGCGCCCAGCCATGCTCCGCGATTCACGGTGATAGGTCCAAGAATCAGACCGAAGGCGGGGTCGGACCAACTGTGATTCCCGGTGCAAAGGTACGCTCCCTGCGAGATACAAACGTCGGATCCTATATCGATCTGGGCCAAGTTATCGATCCAAACCGATTCTCCAATCCAGGAGTTCTCCCCGACCGAAAGGAGCCATGGATACTTCACAACGACCCCCGGCTTCACGACCACATTCTTCGCGATGCCGGCCCCGAAGATGCGCAGGAGTCCGCGTCGCAACGCTGAAGAGGGAATCACGGATGAGCGCAGAATCGGCAGGCCCAGAAAGAACCATAATGAGCGAATGAAGAGGTTGCGTCCCGGCGAGTACCAGCTGTTGTCGTAGCGTGCCAGATCGGGGACTTTGTTCAATGCAGGACCTCAACGAAGTCGGGTTCATATCCCCCCAATATCCACTCATAAACCTGAATCATCTTGCGCCCGACGACTTCCCAGCTATAGTTGGTTTCGACCAGGTTGCGTGCGTTGGCTTGCCTGGCGGCGCGCTCTCCGGTGGACATACTGAGACTTTCGATCAAAAAGTCCGCCGTCTGTCCGGCGTCGGGTTCGATGATCCAGCCGCAGGCATTCTCCGAGACCTCGGGAAACCAGCATTGGCGCGTAATAATCACCGGCACCCCCATCCCCAACGCCTCAACGGTAGAGACGCTGAAACCTTCAGAGTGCGATGGCAGCACAAAGACTTCAGCAGCAGCTAGGGCGCTCCATTTGAGCTGCCTGGAGAGCATGCCTGCGAAGACGACCTGGGCCGAGATTCCGGCATCGGCTACCATGGATTTGAGATGAGACAATGTCCCCTCTGAGTCCGGCCCGGCGATGAGAAGGACCGCATCCGGAAATCGAGCGGCAATCCGCGCCCATGCTTGGCAGAGCAGATCGATGCCCTTCTTCGGGTGCAGGCGGCCCAGGTAGAGAACCATGCGTCGCGACCGCAGTTCAGGAAACTTCTCAAGTAACAGCGCGGAACTCGTCTCTGCGGGAATTGTCACTCCATTTGGCACAATCGCCACGTTCCCCGCAACTCCGGCACGCCGGTAATCTTCTACCTCGTGGCGGGTCAGCGCGCGGAGACACGCGGCCGAAGCCAGGTTGCGGCGTTCGCAAAGAGCCAGGTATGGAGCTTTTCTCCACGACTTCTGGCGCAGCGCCCAACTATCGAGCATTCCATGCGCCGATACCACGTAAGGCCGGAGAGTGCGCCGGGCTGTGGAACATGCGTGCATGCAGTGCTCCTGCCAGATTCCATGGACGTGAACGATATCGGCCTCTGCAATCGCGTGTTGCAAGACCTGACGCAATCTCCGATTGAATGCCCAGCGCAAACGGCCGGCAGGCAAACGCGTCAGTTCGAATCCTAGTTCCGGGGAGGCTATTTCCTCGGGGCCGCACACGCTCAGCAGATGAGAGCTCCATCCCACGGCGGTCGCGCGGCAAAACTCCGGGAGCGACGTGGCGATTCCACCGTAGCGAGCGTCAAGATGGGAGGTGACATTCACGCAGACGCCCTTCGTGGGGGGCATGCGAAAGAGCAGAGTATCGGGAGCGAGATAGGGCAATTCCATGGTCATGACTGTGGCAGCGGACGGGCCGAGAGCGCGCGCAAGGTGAGTCTGGCGGCGAGTTTCGGTTTGGCGATCGGGGTCTGCAAAGCTGTTCGAACTGCCTGAGCTAGGCCATCCGCAAATCGCTGGGGAGACCACTCCCGCGCATTGAGCCGTGCGGCTTGTCCCATCCCTTTTGAGTCTACATCCGGTGAAGCGATGGCAGTCATCGCAGCGGAGATTGCCGCAATGTCATACGGGTCCAACAGGAAACCCGTCACACCCGGCCGAACCAGTTCGGGCGCACACCCGCAACGGTCCGACACCAGCAGCGGCAATCCTGCAGCAGCGGCCTCATTCACGACTAAGCCCCACTGCTCAGTAGTGCTGGCGTGGACAAACGCGGAGGCGAGTCCATAGATTGCGGGCAGTTCAGTGTAGGCACGCGCGCCGATAAAATGGACCGACTGAGCGATCCCCAGGTTGCGGGCGCCCGCCTCCAGAGCGGAACGCTCAACTCCATCGCCCGCCAGGACAAGGTCCCAGGCCTCTGCACCAAACCGCAACCGGTACATCGAGTAGGCTTCCAAGAGTCGGGCCAGGTTCTTCTTCGCTTCGAAACGACCGCACGTGAGGAAGTAGCGTTCCGGGAGGTTCATCCGGGCGCGCAGGGCCGCACCATCTTGCCGTGCCGCATCCGCGCCGAGCTCAAAATGCAAATTGTCGACCGCGTCATATCCCTGGAATACGCGAAAGTTGGGTACACCCAGCTCGAGAGCGTACTCGGCATGTAAGCGACCGCCGGCCAGCACCGCAGAGGCGAACGAGAGCAGCCGCGCTTTGACAGCTTCCTTCCACCACGATCGCGGTGAATCGTAAGCAGTCGATTCCGACATAACAACGGCCGGTACCCCCCTGCTGGCACACCAGGCGAGAGTTTCGATTGATCCTGGAAGCGACCACCCATTGACACAGACCACCGCGGGCGCGATGTCATCCAACGCCTTGAACAGCAGAGAACGAAGAACTGACGGAGTCATGTCACTGCGCTTGAGGCCGGGGCGAAGCAGCCGCCTAACATAGGAGGCGGCACTGGGAGCGACTTGCAAACAGCTGAACGGATCGTAGTCTGTGAGTTCAAGCAGAACGGGCGGAGTGGACGCCTGAGCGGCGAAGGCCGAGAAACGCGCGTGATGGTACGGCGTTACGCTGATCAACACCCAGCACACAGATCCAGGGGCGGGCCGCGCGTCGGCGACCAGGTTAGGCCGTGGCGCTTCGGTTTCAGTGGAGCGAAATTGGTCGAGAGCCGGCATCGATGCTTGCGCTGTGCTTTCTTGGTTGCAGCGGTTGGTTCGCGGCCTTCTTTGCGGAGCGCGACGGCAAAAAGATGGAGTACGCAGTGCCGGTCACCTCAATTCAGCAGCGAGGAGGCGGACGCGTTCTGGGGGAATCGGTTGCGGATAAGCGCCGTCGGGCCACTTAGGCCGGCGGCCATCCAGGAATGGGAGGAGTGTCCGGTGGGTGACATACTGCAACAATCGAACATGCGGTCTGGCTAGATGACCGGTGAAATGGAAACGGGGAAGCTCGGTGTTGGGCTTCCAGTAGAGAAGATCGGGGTCGTTGTCCTTGGTGATAAAGGCCTGCCAGTCACGCTTCGCCCAGTGGTGAAGCTCCGGCTGGCTCCAATCAGAGCGGTTTTGTTCGTCGGCCATCATGACGGCACGCAGCCGGCATCGCCGGTCTAGTTGGACTGGGTCCCGGTGCGGATAGTGCCGGATCGGCAGCCGGACGCGGGCCACAAATCCCGAGTTATAGGGGAATGAAACATTCACCGGCCATTTCATCGTTGCGCGGTATTTACAAAGGCGCGGCTCACTATACGGGTTCGGAACGAACCAGCGGCGCCGGTCCTCGATGGGGCGAGAACGGTCCGCCAAGGTCTCCTGCCCTGAGTCCCAAGCCCTTACCTCCGCCTCCGTGAGTTTGAATTCGTAGTACTGGTGCCACGCTATTGTCTCGTGACTCTTCATCTCTGACTTCACGAATTCAGGCGGCGGCACATGATGGAACTCATCGGCATCGACGCGCAAGAACCAGTCGCCGTCGCGCATCGCCTTGCGCGCTTCGTTGAACATCCACCCGCGCAAGCGGGTTTCAGAGTAATATACCTGGTCCTTGCGGAGCGGGATGATGCGGCGATCTCGTGCGGCGAAGTCTTGGACGATCTCCCAGGAATCATCGACACTGCCTGTATCAAAGACGTAGACAGCATCGGCCCAGGTCAGCAGGTGGGTCAGGCACTGCGCGATGATGTCGGCTTCGTCTCGAACTGGCAGCAGTGCGTGAAATCTCATTGCAAGTTACCTCTAGGCGGTCTCTTCGACTGTAGGAGTGAGGATGCGTTCTCGCCGTTTTGAACTCAGGCTTACCCAAAATGAATAAGCCCCGATCGAAACGGGAGACCGCAATCGCCTGGCGTGAAAAAGCATCCAAGGGAGCGACAGGAACACCCCCAGGTCTGTCAGCCAGAAGCCATGGCGCAGATTGTAGAGAGTGTGTGCAGCCCAGGTTCGCGGCAGACGCGGGATCATGAGCCTCGTCGGACAGCGGAGCAACTCGCGAAGGATGTCATTACGATGTTCGTAAAACCGGATTTTCGGCCAGTTTCGGCCAACATTGGAAACGGCATGGAATACTACGATATCGGGAGCCGCACGCACCGAGAGTCCAAGGTCATAGGCCCTCAGGCACATCTCCTTTTCCTCCCCCTGACGGCCGAATATTTCTTGAAATAGAAGCTTGTGTTGCGATAGCGATGCCATGTTGAAGAGTACGGCGCAGCCTTGGAAAGAGCGCACAGGATGGGGAACATCCGGAAGCGGGAAGTTACACTGACCGCCTATCGTGCGGACGTTGAGCGCTATTATCCAATTGTTAGGATTGTCTCTCGCAAAGGCGATCGCTCGGGCTAGTCCATCCGGCTCCTCAAACCAACTATCGTCGTCCAATAACAATAAGTATCCGATGGAGATAGCGGAGAGGGCAACATTCCGTGCCCGAATAACCCCAACATTCTTAAGCAGTCTCGTATAACGGATCGACGGAAACTCCCTCTCCATCAACTCCTGGGTGTCATCCGTGGAAGCATCGTCGATGACCCAGATCTCGTCGGGCACTCTCGTCTGCTCTAGCAGTTTCCTAATGCTTGAGGCCAGTTCTGCGGCTCGATTGTATGTCGTGAAGACTACAGTCACCTGCTCCACACGCGCCTCCTTCCCAGTTCCACGCTGTTACAGTTGGCGGCCAGGACGCCCCGGCGATTCTGCGAGGTGATCGTTAAGTTGATGGTCATCGGGGGAGACCCTGAAGATATACAAGCAGGCGCTCTCCATACCGGTCCCAGGTGAAATCTTTCGCGCGCTCCCGGGCGGCGATAGCCATACGGTCTCGTAGCGAGCGGTCTTCGGTCAGTTCCTGGATAGCCTCGGCTAACGCGTCTGGGTCGCGCTCCGGGACGATTCTGCCTTCGATGCCATCCCGGACTACCGACCCAGCCGATTTCGTGGTGATCACCGGCAAGCCAGCGGAAAGTGCCTCATAGACCGACTCCGCGGAGCCTTCGGCGAGCGTCGGCAGGACGAAGAGATCGGCGGACTGAAACTCCAGATGGATTTTGCTTCGATCTACGCGGCCGAGAAAATTCAGGTTTCGGCAGATCGGCTGACCGGTTACCGCAGGCGTCGTGTGGCCGGCAACCCGGAAGTCGTAGCGCTGGTTATTGCCGGTCATCCGCTCGGCCGCCATCGCGAGATAATGGGTCCCTTTCCCCAACCCCGTCCTGCCGATCGACAGTATCCTTCCGCGCTGGGGGGCTGGATCTAACCCAAGCCAGCGCGGGTCGACGCCATATGGAATTACTGTGGCGTTGGAGTGAGCAACTCCATAATGCAGTACAAGGTCGTCACGGACCGACTCTGACGGACAAACAAAATGGCTCGTGCAAGACAACATTACCTGAACATCGGGGAATTCTCTCCGTACGCCGCTTAGGTCGTGGTCATCTGGCTCCCATGACGGGTAGCGCTTGCGCTCTTCGGCGAGAATTCTCTCCAGGCTCAACAGCGTGTAGACCTCCGTAACAACGGCTAACCCACGCTCTCTAGCCGCAAGCACGAGTGGGGAAAACTCCCCACACATCGAAAAGAAATGAGTTGCACTACCTCGGTCGCGCCGGGCGGCATCCCGCCCCATTGAATGCTGCCATCGACACTGAGCACGAAAGCGCCTTTGCGGGTCTGTACCGTTGAAATGGTTCAGACAAGTATATGCCAGCGTTCGCAGAGGAAAAGTCTTCGTACGCGGGACCACAACTGCAGGAATACGGCGACGTTGCAGACGTGCCGCACTCGAAAATATCAATCCAGCAACGGAGAGTGCTCGTCCAAAGCCGACGTTACCGCAAATGTCGGTATAAAAAGTCTCTAGCATTCCGGCTGAAGCAAGGATGGCAGGCACTGCGTAGCTTCGGCGAGCGCCGACCTGCGCCATGATGAAGGTATTGGTAGACATGTTTAGAGCGTGAATAGATCGCGACTGATTGGTCGGGAGATCACTTCAGGTTGCCGTGGGGGTGAAAGCAGGGGCATCATTCGCCGGCCGTCGCCGGGGGGTGTCCAAGAACCGCAGGCGTAGCCATACCTAATCTCTTGGCAATCGCGAGCCTGGAGGGTAGGTCGCGAGCCAGCTCAGGCGATGGGTTGACCCGGACGAGTCGCAAGAAGACGACCGCGGGAATGATAAAGATGCACATCGGAACGAAGGCAGCCCCAAAGCCTTGGGATACGAGCCAGTGAGTCCCTGACAGGAACCCTAGGTAGGTCATCTCTTTGCGAAGGCAATGGGAGAGTGCTCTACGATAAGCATGCCCCGCGAAATACCCGAGAGCTGCCCAGAATAAGGGCGAGAGAAAGCCGTATTGTTCGAACACGCTGGCCACTCCACCCCAGGATGCGCCGTAGGTCATCTGCCAGCCCATTACGTTCTTAATCTGGGGGATGACGCTGGGAAAAAAGCCCACTTCCAGCCCCGGTTTGTCCTCCCAGACCTGGCGTGGAATCCAGTGGGTCAGCAAAGTCAGATCGCCTGTCCCGTATTGGTACATCCCGGTCTTATACAGAGTCCAGACCGCTCCGCAGTGGTAGGCGAATTCGTTATCGCCCAGATAAGCGCCTTTGCCTGCGAGAACGGCCGATGCCGACAGGTCTGAGAGCCCGGCCTGCCACCCCCCTGACATGGCCCCAGGAGCTACTGACCACCCTCCAGATAGGTTCTCAACCTCTCCTGCGTAGATGAACGGCCGGATTGCGATAAACAACAGCATGAGGGCCCCACAACCACCCAGGGCGCCCATCACGACAGCACGTTTGGGGCGCTTCCCGCTAAAGAGGATTGGGGCAAAGGTGAGCATGATGACCCCTGGGAATAAAGGACCGCGGCGAGCGTATAAGAGAAATGGGTAGAGGAGTGCTGTGACAGCGACACCAAGGGTCAAGTAGCGGGACCGCCGCTGTTGGGGAGGCATGCGCAGGACTGCGGCGATGCAGAGCGCCGCACCGGGATATCCAATGTTAAACAGCATGTGCCAATACGCAGTGGTGTTGCTCCAGTCAACGGTTTCTTGGGCCATGAACGTGTATTGCCCTATGCAGCCTATTACCAGTGCCAACATGCCGCCATTCCAGAGCCGGTTTGCTGGATAGCGGTTGTGATCGTACTGGTTGCGAATGCGGCCACCTTTGCGGAGAGCGGAGTTCCAACCAAAGACCAGTCCCAGAAAACAGATAAGGGCAACAAACTGAGCCAGACAGAGCGCTTCGATCGGCACGTAATCGCGAAGGGAGATGGCGACGTCAAAGGCCATATATACGTAAAAATACAGCCACGCCAGTCCGGCCACGAAGGGAAACCCGAGCAATCCCTGCGTGGTCACGATCGGACGAAACACCTGCGTTCCCGCGGCGAGGGCCGTCAGCGCCCACAATGTCCAAAATGTCAGAATCAGGGTCATTGGATTCCTTGCCCAACCCGGTACGGAGAGGCGATCCGCCGGAACAGCTCGACGTAGCCGTCGATCACAGTTGAGTGGCCAAATCGGCTTGCATATATGTCCTGAACGGCCTGCGGCGCAAAGGCGGCATTTCCTATCACCTCGGCGGCAAGCTCGACCAGCAGTTCGCCAAAACGGCGTGGGTCATCGGTTGGGGCAATCCGGCCCAAGCTGCCGTCGGCCAACAGCTCGGGAAATACCCCCACTGGGGTCGCAACGATCGGTCTCCCCCGCGACAGGATTTCGATGGCGGCAAGACACTGACCCTCGGTTCGCGACGAAAAGGCAAATAACGTGCCGGAATCGATAGCGGCCTTTATCCCGCTCCGCTCCACCTGGCCGTTGAACGTCACCCTGGCGCCCAATCCACATCGTGCGACCTGCTCCATGAGCCGCGCCTTCAGTGGACCCTCGCCGAATAGCTCCAGGCGGATGTCAAGCCCTGGTGTGATGGATGCGATGGCATCGAGCAAATAGTCAAGACGCTTGTCTTCGACCAAACGGCCCAGGAAGCCGACCCTGATGGGGCCGGCCGGTGAAGTAGCTACTGGTTCACAAAGGGGCGGAATGTAAGGAAGTTGGCTCACCACACCCTTGTATCCAAGCCCGCGCAGATCGGCTTCAAAGGCAGCACTTTGGGTGACGATTGCGTCGAAACACTCCAATAGCTCCTGACTTGGGGATTCGGATGCCCACATCTCAGCTGGGCGGTAGGGTGTAATGAGGACGGAATTGGAATTGCCGGCCGTGCGTTGCATTCGCCTGATGGCGAGATGTACCTCAGACCTAAGTAACTTAGGGAACACAATCAGCTTGGCTTTGCGCAGTCGCTCACGGCGAGAAACGAACATCAATCGATCCGGCAGTCCCCAACGGCAACCCCACTGAAAGCGGGTGCGCAGCACCGGCACACCCAACGCCTGAAGGTCAGTTAGCATGGGATTCTGAGCGCCCCAGCAGAGAACCTCCGCCGATATGCTGCGAGCGTGAAATGCCCGTGCCATGGAGTGTACCAGCGTTTCGACCCCCCCAATTGGAGCGAAACCCCCGACCACAATCGTGGTATGTTCGAGCGGTTTTTCAGTCTCAACGGCAATCGATTGCTGAACGGCTAACACCATTGCGTACAACTCCGTTCCTGTGGGCTGCCTACTGGAAATTGCTGTGATCTTCTAAGCGACTGGGAGGATTCCCTGCTCACGATTCGAGACTGCACCAGTGGCAGTATGCGCTCTCCGATACTGGAGAGCGCAGGCGAGCTGGCGGACAAGTTGGAACGGCTGTCGGCAAGAAAGTCAGCAACGAGTGACGCTGCAAACCGTCTGGTCACCGTAGGTCGCCTGGTGATTGATCTTCCACCTGCGGCCGGAGCGGGAAATGTCACCGAGGAATCTGTCCATGGAATAACCGCCATGTATTTCGACGAGGATTGAATCGACTAAATCGACCCAATCCTCGTTATTGGCAAAAACCTCGGCCTCTGCCCCTTCGATGTCCATTTTCAGCAGATCGATCTTTTCCCAGCCGACAAGCTTCATCAGCGATGGGACATCTAGGATCGACGCAGGCTGGACCCCGGCAACCGGGATCCGGGAGAGTTGAAACCCCCACTCTCCCATACCAGAATCGTGTAAGTACCCGAGGCCATTGCAGCCCCCCATGAAGGCGGGCACTGTCTTCACTTCAGCACGCAGATTAGCGACGTTGGTTCGCAGCATTTCCAGGTTGCCGGGGTCGGGCTCGACACAAACCACGGATGGCGAGGCAAAGTGGCGCGCACAAAGAACAGCAAACAACCCGATGTTCGCACCACAATCGAGAATTCGCAGCCTGTCTTCCGATCGCCGTACGGCTTCGATTGCGCCGCGATAGCAATTCTCAAGGAAAAGCTCGCGGAACACTAAGACGTCGCTTGTACCTCCGCGAAGAGTTGCCTCTTCCCCCGACTGCCACTTGGCGGTATACTGCCTCGCTCGCGAGTGCTCCGCATTGGCCCACCGGGTCACGGACCATCGTGCGGCAGCATAAGCCGCCTTGCCGCTCAAGGTTAGGTCTGAGGCCGCGAGCATGCGAGCTTCTGTTTTCCAGTTCATAGCCAGTGGGTTCCGTGAATGCGAGGCGCTTGCTCGGCGACCGACGGGAATCCGGCAGTTCGATAAGGGGCGCCCCTGCGATCGCCAGCCCCGACTGACGGCAGCGAGGCGGGTTGTCTCTCAGCCAATTGCCGCGCGCAAAAAGCGAGCCGGCATGGCGATCGCGAATTTCCTCTGAGATGGATCCAGCACTAACAGCCAAATGCTGCAGCCCAGCAGTGAGCCCGCAGCCAGCATCGCTGCAGCGACGATGAGCCAGTCGGGCTTCGCGCTCATGAACGAAGCCACGCTGCGGACCGTAACCAGAGTGACAATCAGCAACAGAACGGCGGGCGCCACGACTTCTCTCAAATGAGCGCGCAAACTCATGCGCAAGCGGCGCAAGCCTCGATAGCACATGAACCAGTAAGAAGTAGCTCCCTGAGCGAGCAGAGTAGCCAGCGCGATTCCGAAAAGGCCATAGTGGGCGCCGAGAATGAGGGTCAGGACTACGTTGAGCACAGCGGCAATGCCGGTGCATACCGCAAATGCCTCGTCTTCGGTGGCGCGTGAGCTGGTGGAGATAATAGTCGCCTGCGTGTCCAAAATGAGGAGCACAAAGAATGTCCCTGCTATTCGCGGCCCGATGTAGTTCCCATGTCCTATCCAGAGATTGAACAGATGTTGACCTAGGCCAAGCACACATGCTCCGCCGGCGATCATGATGCTCAGGCCGAGCCGCAGATTATGAACGACGAGGCGCTGGACCTTGGCTATCTCACCGGCCTTCCAGAGTTGAGCGACGAAAACCCCCGCGTTTGCCCCAAAGGCAATCGACAACATTTGCAGGTTGATGAACATGGAATACGCCGCTCGATAAGCGGGGATCTCCCGCGCTCCTTGCATGCCCGCGATAAAGAACTGGTCGGTGTTCATGACGATCATCAGGCTTAGAGCGGTTAGCCAGGCCTTCAAGGCCACCGGGGCCATGCTTGTAACCAGCTCTGGCCTCCAAACACCCTTGATTCCGATGAGCTCCGGTCTTTTGCTCCGTGTGAGCGCGATCGCGGACAGTCGCTGAATGATCGACCCTGCGGCCCCAGCTATAGCCAGGCCTACCAGACCCCCGCCCATGAAAGCTACGACGATCTGCGCCGAGAGTGTCAATAGGCCCGTAAAGGAGGACAGGAGTACTTCCCAGCCCACAATACCGGTCCCCTGCAACAGGCAGGTCCATACCGTTGACACCACGGTGACGGACTGGGAGAGACACAGAATGCCCCATGCTAGATAGATTTTCGGTAGTGCTAGAGAAGACAGGTGCAGATGTTGGAGGCTAAAGTAGCCAACGCCGAAGGCAACCAAAAAAGATACCACGGCGAGAATGCGGTAGAGTATCTGCGCCGTTGTGACTAGGTCCCCAATCTCGGTCACTGTCTCCACAGTACATCGCTCGCCGGGACGAGTCATCCCTTTGCCGGTTGCGAATGCGATGCGGCGCAATAGGGTGGTGCTGAGCCCGAGGTCGAGGACGCCAAGTACGGCCCAGCTCTGCCCGAGCAAGAGCCACACCCCCAACTCCTCCCGCCCCAGGTGACGGAAGAGCACCGGAAAGAGCATCAGGCCCATCAGAATGCTGACCGCTCGGGCGATCCATCCCGAGGCTGCACCGAAGGCGATTTGTTTGGCGATGGACATGGTAGATGAGAGGGTAGCTAGTGCGCGGGATGAGCGGATCGGCTTTTCCGATCTCGCCGGCGCGGTGCGACCGGTTCAGGTTACTCCATCAACGTAGAACGCAGACATTGAGGCCACTCAGTTGTTTGCCTTCGATGCGTTGTAGTAATCCTTGTATCGATCGTAGTATCCGTGGTAGCTATAGCGGTTCGATTTCTTTGGATTCCAGTCGTTGAGAACGGTTCCAATGACCCGGGTGCCGTCTTCGACAAAGCGGCGGTGGGCATCTTTGATCGAATCGCGGGAGGTTGAGTTTGCCCGCACAACCAGAATTACGCCGTCGGCTTGCCGGGCGACGATTCTAGCATCGGACATATTGATCATGGGCGGCGTGTCAATCAACACCATGTCGTATTCGTGTCTCACCAGATCGAGGAGTTCGCTGAGACGGTTGGAGTGCAGCAATGTCGGGTCCCCATCCACCGAGCGTCCAGAGGTCATAATCGAGAGATTGGGGACGCCGCTGGGGCGAACGTGCCCGTTCAGTGGGCCGGTAATGGGTTCGGTGCGGCGAAGCAGATCCGCCATGCCAGTATCCTTCGTCAAACCGAAGAAACGGTGGATGCTGGGCCTGCGCAGGTCGCAGTCGATGAGCAGAACACGTTTGTGTATCTCGGCCAACGCAACTGCCAGGTTGGTGGTCAGAGTCGTCTTGCCTTCATTCGGCGACGCGCTGGAAACGACGAGCACCTGGGGGGGGGTGCCATTTTCGCCCGAAAACATGATCGATGTCAGCGTTGCCCGGAACGATTCCGCGATCGCGGTGGGCTTCCTTTCCAAGGTGGTCAAGGCCATCTCGCGGCGGTTATTGGGGGTCGACTGTCCCTTGAAGGACATTGGCCATCGGCTGCGGGTCGGGTCCACCGAGGCACTCGGTACAATTCCGAGTTCGGGGACGCCAATATAGAACGAGGTGTCGCCCGGCTCCTGAATCGTCCGGTCGGCACGCTCCATAAAGATGACAAATCCAATTCCGAAGATGAGACCGGCAATGAGCCCGATCACACTGTTGTTGAGCATACTAGGCTTGTACGGTCTGCCAGGAACAGTGGCGGGATCCACCACACTAATGTTGGACGCGCGAAGGGCCGATGCCACACCTGCTTCTTTGACCCGCTGAAGCATGTTGTCGTAGAGCTGCCGGTCGGTGTCGACCTCTCGCTTCAAAGTATTGTAATGGCTGACCTTGTCGGCATCGGCCGAAACGAACTTTGCAGCATCGGCGTACTGCGCGGTGAGAAGGTTTTCGCGCCGCTGAGCAGCGTCGAAGTCATTGCGAATCCGACCGATAATGTCTTCTCTCTGCTTCGCTTGAGCCGCCTCGATGGTAGCAATCTGCGCTTCGATCTCCTTTATCCTTTTGTTGGCGGGTTCGAATTTTACGTCCAGATCCGAGGCCTGGCGGCGCAAGTCGGTTAGCTGGGCTTGAAGCGCCTTCAGGGAGCCGTCGTCGATGATTTCTCCCAGGGATTCGACCGGCGCTTGGCGCACCAGCTCGTAGCGGGATTGGCTCTCAATACGTTCGGCTTGAGCCTTCGACAACTCTTCCTGCAACTGAGTTAGCTTCTGATCCTCGGCGTTATTTTTCTCATCCGTGATGACAAGATTGGTGGCGCGGGCATATGCCTGCATCGCGTCTTCCGATTTTTCCAGCTTGACCTTGAGGTCCTGCATCTGAACTCCCAGAAACTCGCCCGTGTGCTGGGTGGTCTGCCAGCGGGCTTCCAGGCTTTGCTCGATGAACTCGCCAGTCAGTGTGTTTGCGTACAAAGCAGCGACGTTCGGATCGGGAGAATCGCAAAGAATTTCGATTAAGCGAGTGTTCGGCTCTTCCCGGACTTGAAGTTTTTGAACGGCGGGGACTGCGCTGTTACTGGCCGTCTGCCCCGGGAGGTGGAGGATCTTACGCCAGGCTTGGGTCCGCGTGGGTGGAGCCTTCAGTGCTTTCGTCTGTGCCGCGACCTTTTGGGTAACCCGTCCGAGCAGCGAATTGCTTTGCAGGATGCGTACCTGGGTTTGCAGTTCGATGGTCGGGTCCGGGCTCGATGAAGTGGAATTCGGGTCGACGTCCTTCATGTTCAGGAAGTCCTCGTTGAGGGTTTGCACCTCAATGACCGTTCGCGCCTGATAGATGGGGGTTTGCGGGAGGGTGACGAGAACCGCAATACACACCCCGATGAAGGTCATGACAAGGACGGTTGTCTTGCGGCGCTGCAAAATACGCCAGTACTCAAGCAGCCCCCCGGACGATGCATCGGCCGACGGCGAGCTGAAAACGTCGTCCTGAAGGTTGAACTGAGGGAGTTGCTGACCGCGCGGAAAGTCGAGATTGGAAGAGTTTTTCATGGCTCATTTCCGTACTGTGGGCTATTTGGCAATCGATGAGGCTAGGTGATGGATACGTTTCATGACATCTATCCGGGGGGCCTGCGTGGGGTTGCGTCCGCTCCCTCTAGAACCGGTAAATGGCCAGACCAGTCGTAATTTGAAGGGCGGCTTCCGCGGCCTTGCCCATGGCCGTCTTCGGTTCGTTGGTGGGTATGAACACAATGTCCTCGGCCTGGAGGGGCACATCCGCGCCCCGCCCGGTCATGATGGTCTTCAAATCGACCGGTATTTCCTTCCGGTCCGCGTCGCCCGCGACCCTGCGGAGGATCCGTGCGTTCCGGGGCGCGGCACTATGCTCAATCCCGCCGGCGAGAGAAACCACTTTAAGAATGGAAATCGACGTGTCCTCCCCGAGTATGTAACCGCCCGGCTTGGGTACATCACCGGTCACATAGACCATCAGCGCACGCGGCACCGAGATCACGTCGTCGGGAGCGATCAAGATATTCTGGGCGGGGTTCTTGCCATTGATGATTTCCTTGAGGCTTATGTCCGCAACAGAGTATTGGCCGGTGGGATCGTCGACCGCTGAAGGCAGTGGGATACGGCCCCGTTCAATGCGCCTGGTGATTTTGAGAGTGCTGCCCGCGTCATCCGTCAAGCCCCCGGCGAGAGCCAGGACCTCGACTACCGTTCTGTGCCCCTCCAACTGATGGATGCCGGGATTCCTCACTGATCCGAGCACAGAAACTCGCTGGCTATGAAACTCCAGGACCGAAACCGTAACCTGCGGCTCTTTGATATACGTCTTGAGAGGCACCGCGATCGCGTTTTCCAACTGCTCCGACGTTAGACCGGAAGCTTTGATCCGCCCTGCAAGGGGCAGCCGAACATAACCGTCCCCGTCAATACGGATGGACTTGTCATTGATCTCTTCCGCGTCCAGCACATGGACACTGATGAGGTCGTCGGGGCCGAGGACGTAACCGGAGTCGGCCCGATAGGCCGGTTGAGAGTCTTGCGCAAATGCAACGGACCCCAGCGAATTCATAATTGCGATGAGCAGAGCGGCAAAGCCGATATTTATCGTATGGCGCATTTTTCAGTCCTTCGTTTCTCCGAATAGACGTTCGGCAACAGTGCGAGATAGGTTTGAAACCGTTCCTTGCAGGACGCCCAGTCTCTGATCGAGAGACCGCAGCGCAGTTTCGACCTCGCTCTCTGGATTGGCCCGGTTCTGAACCAGGCGGCGCAGAGCTTCGCGAGCGGTTTCAGATACACTGCGGGTCCCACTGGAGCTGTAAAAGGCCTTGAGGGTTTCGTACTCGTCCTGCGAAATCCGAATGCTAAGCGTTTTGGTCCGTCGTGCGGGCATGATCGGTAAGTTGCAGCGGAATCGTAGTTCTTCGAGCGAGACGATTTACGCGTGAACCGGAGACAGGCGTTGGCCGAGCGGAGATCCGTCCATCGGAAGCGCTCGCACCGAATCCCGATCTATCTCTGCCGAGATGGACCGCTGTAGCAGAAATACAGACACAACGAGACGATAAGATCCCTTCGTCCTTACGACCACGCCTTCAGTCCCCCTCAGGGGGCCTCTTTCCACGATTACCGGCTGACCTTGTTGTAAGAACGGGCACGCACCGAAGGGAAGGCCAGATTCCAACATCGCTTTCACAGCGGCGATCTCTTGCTCTGGGACGGGAATTGGGCCATCTGCGGATTCCAGAATGGAGATGACTCCGGGAGACATCAGAATGGGGAGCTTGCAACGAGGATCAAATCTGCAAAACGTATAACCGGGGAAGAGAGGGACCTCGACTTCCTTAACCCGATCGGACCATTTGCGGCGAGTTCGATAGGAGGGCAGGAAAGCGCTATACCCCTTCTCCTTAAGGGATGCGGTTGCGCCCTTCTCGAAGTTTGACCGCAACCGGATGACGTACCAAGGGAACTCGGCGCTGTTCAAGAATGTGCTCCATGTCTGGCGGCGTCAAGCGCTCCGCGAGTATAGCTCCGCCCTTTCTGCCCCAGACAGCATCTCGGCCCAGGGCGGCGGGGTCTTCTGTGAGTTGGAGCCTTAGTAGTAACACACGCCGTATCCGGCAATCATGAAAGTTGTAAGACATTTCCGTTACACGTCATCTATATTGATCGACAGTTAATCGACCGAATGTTCGCCCGTGCGAATCTGCAATTCTAAGGAATCGCCTTGCAAATGTTGCACATTCGCGGGTCTTCCCAGATGACTTTCCGCAGAGTGACTCGATTGGACTTCGGAAATGTTATGGGTTCGCTGTCATACGATCATCGTTCGGAAGAACCTGTACCACGCCTTGGCCTGGGGCTTATACGCGGTATCTATCTCGTCGTCGCGGTTTTCGATCGCCGCCAGCGGATGGTCTTTTACTAAGCGACCGGCAGCCGATTCTCCAACTTCCTTGCGCAGCAACTCGTAGGCGCCGTCCAGGCACGGCGGACGATCGGTCACGTCGTGGGCATCGCTGGCGATGAAATGGGCCCTTCCTGTACGGACAGTTTGCCACGCTGCCCGTTTGGCCGCCCGCCCGAACCTTCCCATAAGCGATTGCGCGGTGATCTGAACCAGACAGCCAAGGTCAATCCACCGATCGATGCTCTCTTGCGAACGCTGTAACACGGGGTTCCGCTCTGGATGGGTGATCACGGGCAACATTCCTTCGTCTACGAGGCTGTGCAGGGCGTGTCGAATCGAATCCGGGCTGAAGCTCTCGGGCAGCTCCACCATGAGGTATTGGCCAGAGTTGATCGTGTATTTGACGGGATTTCGAACTGCGTCATCGATGTTGAGGGGGGATAAGTGAAAGTCGCAGCCAGAGTGTATCCGCGGCGGTCCTATGTGGATTTGCCGCAACTCTTCTATGCGCGAGGCAATTACAACAGGATCGAACGGGTACCTTGAATTGGCGTGCGGAGTCGCGACGATATCCGTTGTTCCAGCGGCGGCCGCGACCCGCAGCATTGCTAGGGACTCGTCGAGAGTTCTCGGGCCATCGTCGATGCCCCAGAGTATGTGGCTGTGGATGTCGATCATGGGGACTGTGATGAAAAACGGACAAAACACTCTATTAGTATTGCCTGAACTCGGATCAAGCCCTTTGTGCGAATCCACGAAGCCGCCAAGTGCAGACTCGGTGACTTGAATGAGCTCGAAACCCGCGCCTGATGAGACAGTTTAGAGCATTTTTCGCATTAGCGTGAACTGGAAGGAAGTATGCGATTAGGCCCATGTGGGTGGCCACCAACTTCGTGGAGGTGAAGTTGCGACATTCGTCGCTCCGCATCGACAACAACATCAGTGGTACTGACTGGAGGCCAACAAGCATCATTGGCTTGAGAACCCCGACCGGGGCTGCAACGGTGTCGTTTCCGCCCGCTGGGCTTGTTGCCCTATCGAAGCGGAGATGCCGAGGATCCAGGCAAACGTAAACAAGTTTGCGGGAACGTAGAAGTTGAAGTCAACGAAGCTGTGCAGCCCAATGGCCAAGGCGGACCCGGCGCATGCCAAACTGAGCCACCGTATATCCGGTCGGCCGTGCAGTATTCCTGCGCGTAATCTGAGCAAGACGGTCGCCAAAGGGAGGATGAGGATGGCGAAACCCAGGGCGCCCATTTCGGCGAGATACTGCAGGTAATCGTTGTGCGCATAGTCCTGGTTCAACGCGGGATATGAGCGCTTGAATTCGAGAAAGGCGGAGTCGTACGCTCCCAGCCCACAACCAAAGATCGGGTATGTTCGGATGAGCCCGAGGGTGTCGTGCCACACCGGCGACCGATCGTTTCCGTTCTCCTCAAGGTCGGCAAAGCGGGTTATCATGCGGGCCGACGGCAACAGCAGGGCCAGCATCACGGCCCCAACCGCGACCGCAGCAGCCACCAACGGGATCCTTCGTGGGGGGATCCGCCGGCCTAGCGCAGCGATGACGATGAAAGCGATCGAGGTCAGGGAAACGACATAACCCGTCCGCGATAGGGACGACGAAATTGCCGCAAAGATAAGTGCGGCGATCGCAATGCCCAGACAGCCGAGCAGAACGGCGGCCATGCGAAGACTATTGTCTCCCAGAGGTGCGTCGGTCTCGCGGCTGGAGGCGCTGGCAAGGGGAATCAACGCGCAGAAAGGCAGGACCATTTCGAGGAAGCCAGCGTAGTGATTTCGGATCAGGTAAGTGCCAGTGGCTAGTCCGTCCGTGCCGGAGCCCGCTTGCAGAAGGCCAATGGCCGCTTGTCCAACTCCGACCACGATGAGCGGTATCGCGACGATCCACGATCGGCGCGCAAAGCGTTTCGAAAGATCGTGTGTGACGAAGAACAGGCTCGCGCAAGCGGAGAACAGCAGGCCATGGTACAGCGTCGCGGAAGGAGTGGCGCTGATCGGCACCCAGTGTGGCACCGATGTTATGGGTTGGAGAGCATACGCCAGATTGGCACGCGCGGGGGACACGATCCGAATCCAAGCGATAGGGAGAGGGAGAACCTGCCAGAAGGCGTAAACGGGAACGAGAAATGCCAGCTGCTCCAGACGCGAGTCGAACTCGAATGACGGCCGCATGACGGCCCAATAGGACACTCCCAGCAAACCTGCGAGAGAACAGCAGATGAGCCCCCAAGTGCGCGGGTCCCCAGGGGATTGCGCTATAGGCCCGCCGGCGAAAACAGTCACAAGACCCTCAATCACGCCGGCGCAAGCGAGAAAGAGAATCGCGGCCAATCGCGCGCTTGACGAACTGCCCGCATGAGCGGGTCGCAACTGTTTTGCGGTCACTTGCGGATAGTTTACCAACCCAACTGCGAGTTTGTTTGGTGCGCAATGCGGACGATGCTTCTCCGATTTGCAACCTTTGACATGACTGTGAATTCTGGAGAGATCAGAATCTGTCCGTAGCACTCATGGGCCATTGCATTGGCGGTATACAGCCCCGGCTGAGTCTGGTCGTCGATGACGTGAGTGTGAAATTTTGGGTCTTCATGCACCTGACCTGACGAACCGGGGGTATGATCTTTCCCATGACGACTGCGGCCAACTCGCGCGGAGGTTCCATGACACGGATAGGGTTCGGTTCGGGATCGATTTCCTGCCATTCTCGCGCGGCGGCCTTCGCGGTCGTGATGTCGAGTTTATTCGCTTGGGGAACCGCCTCGCGCGCGCAGTCTTTGAGCCCTGCGGCGATTCAAGCAGCCCAAGCGATCAACGCTAAAGCAGCGGCCGCTACTTTCCCGAGCAACCCAGGTTCTCTTCCCAACGACGGGCAGGGAGTCCCTCCCCCGCAATTCTCTGACCCTGAAATGATGCGCCAGTTGAACGCGCTCAACGCCCAGGTAGCTGCGGAGGCTTTTGGCAACCGAGCCGATTCCGCCGATTCATCATCCTCTCCGCAAGCGCTGGGTGGCTCGAATCCGAGCTTTTCCACCAATTCTTCTACCTCCGCGCTCCCGAGTTCAGGCTTCGGAGGCTTCGCTTCCATGGCCTCGGGGGGCGGCGCGGGATCTGCTTCGGATTCGAGCACGCCCGAGGTTTCATCCACAACTTCAGGCAACAACTCTCCGACAGTCGCGACTCAGCCGCCTACGCAGGAGCCGTCTGCACAGGATGGTGCGACCCCTTCGACGCAGCAAGACTCCCCCCCTCAGCCCGTAGCCCCGGCTCCGGAACCCGCCCCAACCACCAAGCCGCGGCGCGCGACAGTGACCTATGAGGCAGGCCTGTTGTCCATCCAGGCCAACGACTCAAGCCTGAACCTGATCCTGCGCCAAGTCGCGCACCTGACGGGCATGAAAATCACCGGCGGCGTAGCCGAAGAACGAGTCTTTGGCAATTACGGCCCATCGAAGCCTTCCACGGTCCTGTCCACGCTGCTTGATGGCACCCGAAGCGACATGGTCCTACGCCACGACACAAGCAACACGATCACCGAACTCATCCTCACTCCCCGCGGCGGCGGCGCGGTCCCACCGGGCCCGAACGCTTTAGTCTGGGGCCCGGATGACGACCAAAGCGGTGGCAAATAGCGCAAGCTACCATGTCGAATAGTCGCCCGACGCAAGGCCCCAAACGACGAGCAACAAATTGACGGTGACATGGGCGGCGATTGCGTCCCCAAGCCGTCCCCGCAGCTTGGCCGCCAAAGCAAATACCACTCCGGCAAGAATGCCAGCGATCCACATGTGGCCGTGCAGCAGACCGAACAGAACCGCACTAACCACAATCGCAATCGGACCTAGCTGGTCAAATCGCACCGTGTCAATATCCGCAGCCATCACCCTCCTCGCTAGATAGCCGCGAAATGCGAACTCCTCCGCGATGGGCACCGTTACCACCATGGCAGCACAGCGCACAGCCAACCAACTCGCGCGCTGCCAAAGAGGAAGCGACGCGAGGTGCTCGGTCATGGTGTGGTCTCCGCCCGCCCCGGTCAGTTTCGACAGCCAGAGCCAAAGGATAAAGACCAAAACCCCCGCTAACGGTCCTGTCCATCCGAAACGCCAATCGAACTTTCGGTACTCTGCGCGGAAGTGCCAGAGCACAAGCAAAGCCGTAACGAACCGGAGCGGATAAAGCCATTCGAAGCCGTTCGATAACAACTGTGAAACCACAGAGGCTGCAATGATCGACAAAAAAGGCAAGAGGTAGATGACCTCGGCGCTGTGCCCGGACTGGTTCGTTCCGGTCAGGTCACGGTTCGCACCGATGTCCTTGTGCAGCCAGGTCACATGGTGCGCCGCCAAGAGAAATCCGATCGCAATTGCATTAAAGAAAATCCATCCAGCTTCTGTATGAAAGCCGTGAATCGCGAGGCCGGGATGTCCTGCGTCGCCGATTGCGATCAACGCTGCGATTCTGACCAGGTTCAGGAGCCAGACCGCAGCGACGCAGATCGGTACCAGCCAAATCGCGCGCATCAGTCTCAATTCCGACCGCATGAATATCAGCCAGGCCACGGTCAAGGTCAGCATCAGCATGACCCCTTCGATTCCTGAACATCCCCCTTCAATCCGCACTGCGAATCTTGAGGTTCCCACCACATTGGTCAAGGGAAAGGTCACAACATTCGTGTAGAGGATGCGCAGTAGTGCGGTCACACCCAGAAAGGTGCCATGCTGAAAGTAAGTGCCGAAATTGTTGAGCCGTGACTGGGGCAGGTCCCATGAGCGCCACGCCAAGGCGCGCGCGGTCATCGCGACGCATGTGGCCAATGCTGCGTAGACCCAGGCCCCGCGAAGGCTGCGCGCAAGAAGCAGCCATTGCCGCGGGGGAAACAAAGCCGCCACCAGCGACAGGACGACGATCAGCAGTGAAGCGGTCCAAATCCAAATCGTCGCCCGTATCGTCTCCGGACTGGTGAGCCAAGACCGAAGCAGAGCTACGTTGGCCAGGGCCATCACCCCAATCGCGACGGCGTGCACGGTGAAGTACTTCTTGCTGATGGCCGAGGTTTGGAAAGACGCGAACTGTAGAAACCGGGGGCGCCCGAAGAGCAAGAGTGCGATGCCAAAGGCTATCGGTGCCGGCATCAGCGCCTGTTTGTACCAGGGACGCGGCATTTGCGCGAACGCCAGGCATTCCACCATCAGAATCCCGGCGAGCGCCCAAAGCCGCAAGGGAAGGATTCTGCTCAAGGGGAGAAGATGCGCGGAGATGGCGTCGGCGGCTGCTGGGTCGCGGTCGCACAGCTTTGCGTCAGGCTGTGCGGTGGCTAACCGGCCCGTGCCTGCGTCCACGGAATGCTCACAGGCTTCCTGAACTTCTTCCTTCGACGCCTGCACCATCGGCTCCATCAAAATCCGGTGTTTCGTTTGAAGCGAGTACGCAAGTCCCCGGAGAGGGTTAGGGCTGTTTTGGGGGGCCCAGCAAAGGTGTAGCGACTGGCGCCGCCAGCCCCACAAACTGAGTAACAGCATTGAGGGAAGAGTCTGAAACCCAGACGCTTCCGCTCGAGTCGATCGCTATTCCATGGGGGCCTTCCATCCCAGCGTCCATACCGAATCCGGATGCTGGGGAGATCGCGGTGCTGGTCGGTCCGGAGTTGGCCCCGGTAATTGCGCTGATCGAGTACGGCTGGCCCGACACCGGCACATCAAGGTTCGTCAGCCATACATTTCCGCTGCCGTCGATGGCGAGATCCTGGGGAGTGTAGATACCACCAATCCCGCTTAAGGTCTGCAGCTTGGCGCCATTCGATCCGAGTTCTACCACGCTGGAGCCTTCTTGATCGGTAATCCAGACATCTCCCGCCTGATCGATCGCGATGCTCTCGGTGGAACCGCACGCAGTGCCGCAGCTATAGGCACTGATCGTGCTGCCCGTTGCGGTGACCTCGGCCACCTGGTTCTGCTCCACCCTGCCAAACCAGGCGTCATGCGCCGCATCCAGAGCGACTGAGCCGACATAGTCAAGATCCGATGAAGTGTAACCCGACACCCCGGATAACGAACTGCCATTGGCAGCCAGGTGGGTGGCGGTGGAGGTGGCATAGTCCGCGACCCAAACTGAGCCATCCGTATCCGCTGCGATTGCGTATGGAAAGTCAATGCCGCCTGCAGTATATGGAGACCCCGTCATGACCTGGCCCGCTGAATTGAACTCGGCGATGCTGCCGGCGCCGCTGTTGACCGAAGAAGCGGACTGCTCGTTGGTGACCCAGACATTATTCGAACCGTCAATTGCGATCCCGAAGGACTCTTCGAGGCTGGGATCGGTGAGGCTCTGCACCTTCCCGGCCGGCGATATCTCTGTCACGGCGCCGCCACCAGGGAAGTAACCGAAGTTCGCCACCCACACGTTGCCCTGTGAATCTAACGCTAAATCGGCGGGGTCGCTGAGCCCGCCCCCGGTATACGTAACGCTCATGGTCCAGTCATGCGGCGCTCCGGACAGGCCCGACGCAAAGGCCACATGGGCAGGAACTGCCATGAACAGGGACCCTACGTTGTTTGCAGGGTTGAGCACAACATTGCGCGCCGCGTCCAAGGTGTTGGAGGGTACGCTCGCTCCCACCGTTGCCGCCGCAAACAGCGGGTTGCAGGCCGTTGTGCCGTCTGAATTCACGCAGCCGGACAGGATGTTGGCGAACGTGTAGAGCTTGGCTGTCTCGGTCGTTACTCCCCCGGGCAATGCAGCACCCGGGGCAGTGCCAGTCGCGATGTTGACCAGCTTATTCGCGTTGATGAAGGCATTGCGCAGACCCGTCGCATTGGTCGAGCTGGCGCCCACAACTCCGCCTGGCGCGAGGAACGGCGCCAGCGCCCATGCCGCCGCTGCGGTGGTCACCTCGTTGACATTGATGAAGTAGTTGGTCGCGGATAGATTGCTGCAGTCTCCGAGGGCCGCCATCAAAAGGATCGCAGAGTTATTAATCGATCCAGATAAACCTGGATTGCCACCCTGAGCCACAACATACACCTGGGTCGTGCCGGAGGGACAGGTGTAGTCTCCCGTGATGTTGAAATTGCCCTGACTGTCGGTGGGCGCCGGTGGTCTCGCCAACGTAAGGTTTATCGCTCCTGCGCCCGGGCCGCTTGACCCCGCCTCATACAACGCGATGGTTGCCCCGGAGATTGGATTCTGGCCGCCTTTCAACCGCCCCGAGAGTGCGCTACCAGCCACCGGTCCGTTGGAGGTTGGGGAAGCGCCGCAGCCCAGCAGCGCTGAGCAAATGACGACGGCTATCCCACAAGCGAGTGAGTGAAGACGAAGAGATGAGGTCATGGCTTTAGTTCAGGTTCTTCGTGAGGGATACCTAACGTGCGGAATACCGAATATGTATACCTTCCGCTGATGTACGCCGCATTAATAATTGCCGGCGAGAAGAGAGGTTCCCCTAGTTTGTCCGCGTTCGTCCATCTATATGGCTAATTCTATTGATAAAGATGCATGTCCCACATTTGTAATACATTGGGCCGGTCTTGTTGGACGCATGAACCCTCCGAATGCGTCATCCGCAAATTGTTTTTTTATTCTCATAACGTTCACCTTCGCGCGAGAATCCTCTCCTAGTATTCCGATCAACAGCAAAAACCTCTGCTTTCGTTTCTCGAAAGGATTTGCATTATGAAAACGATGATGATTCGTACTGTCCTCGCGCTCGCGTTCCTGCTGTTTAGTCCAGGCCTCACCGGCTACGCGCATGCGCAAATTTGCGGCAATGTAAACGGCTCAGGAGGCGGTAGTTGCCCTGCCGGTGTTCCTGAGATCGATCCTTCGCTCGCTGGGACCGGCATTGCTCTGGTTGGCGGAGCAGTGCTTCTGATCCGGGCCCGCCGCCGGCACTAACCCAACGACGCAGGAAGCGACACAGGACCGCATTGAAACCGCCATTCTATTGGGTCCATTGTCAGGCTGGAATTCTCGGTTCGACAGTCGGCCACTGACAAAGAAGCGATGCAAATAACACAGGCAACAGCGATGAGGATTCGATGACAACTCAAAAATCTACAAAATTGATGGCCCGTATCCACAGCGTTCAGCGCGGGATCGGGCTTAAGAGCCTGATGTTGCTGGCATCGGTCAGCCTCCTGGCCGGATGCGGCGGGATGGTGAACGATGCACCCACGGCATCCGCTCTCGGAGCGGGATTGCAAGGCAACGTGCATGGCGGGCAGAGCCCGGTCCAGGGCGCCTTCATACAACTCTATGCCGCTACGTCAAGCGGTGCCGCGGGAACCGGCTACGGCCAGGCATCGACCGCGCTGCTGGCCCCAGGGTCGGTGACGACCAACAGCGCCGGAGCGTTCAACATTCCGTCCGGCAGCTTCACCTGCCCCGCCTCCCCGAATGACCAGATCTACCTGGTCGCCACGCAGGGAAATCCAGGCGGCGGGAACAACCCCAACCTCGCTGAGGTGGCTGTGCTGGGGAAATGCAGCACCCTTGGCACCACCCTGCCCAGCTTCATCGTAGTCAACGAGGTCACCACGGCCGCGTCGGTATATGCGCTCGAAGGCTTTATGAATGATTATGCGCACGTGGGGGCCAGCGGCACTGCCCTCGCATACACCGGCCTGCAGAACGCCTTTGCTACGTTCTTCAACCTGGTGAATCTTGCCACAGGTCTGCCGAATACCTACACCCCGGCCTATGCGCCCGCGAATGAACCGGCCGGCGCCACGTCGGCAACCTTCGCCAGCATTGTTCCTTCGGCAGAGCTCTACTCGCTGGGTGACATCCTCGCAACCTGCGTGAACACGCAGGGAGTAAGCGGTGGAAACCCCGCTGCCTGCAACGCCCTGTTTAGCAACACAACCGCGGCAGCCGGTGGCGATGGTTCGGATCCCGACACCACCCAAGCCGCTTTGTATATCGCCAAGCACCCGGGCACCAACGTAACCGCCCTCTACAACCTCATTCCGGGCACACCGCAATGGGCGGGATTGGGCTCCGCGCCGAATGACTGGACGGTCGCGTTGAACTTCAAGAGCGGTGGTCTCGGCGGGACGAGTGCCGCCAACTTTGCCCAGGCGACGGGGCTGGCCATCGATGCAGCGGGCAATATCTGGGTTGCGGACTCATATCAAGGCACGCTTACCGAACTGACCAACCTGGGCGCTCCGCTCTCGCCGACGACGACGACCACCGTCGTTCCCGGCGGCTATCAGGGCAATGGTGACGCGGTGGGCAACAACGGCTCCTCGCTCGCAGTGGATTTGCTGGGAAACACGTGGATGGGCGACCCCTACGGAAATATCTATGACTTCACTGCGGGCGGCACCGAAATCGGGACGGGCTTCACCGGGGGCGGTTCGGCCGGTCCGGTGAAAGGCATCGCCATCGACGGCAGCAACAATGTGTGGGTCACCAGCCCGCACGCGCTGGCGGAGTTCAACAGCTCCGGCACGCCGATTTC
>Ga0326727_10002443_pt1 | contig 63386 bp, 62 predicted proteins | sample MB2enrmetagenome_FD_207643 | JGI IMG/M metagenome (GOLD analysis project Ga0326727, IMG submission 207643) | Lab enriched peat soil microbial communities from McLean, Ithaca, NY, United States - MB29MY | ecosystem: Environmental > Terrestrial > Soil > Wetlands > Peat | place: USA: New York...
AGTATCCTGCTTTGTGATCAAGGGAACAAGTCCGCCGGCATGTGGAATTCACAATGCCCCGCTTGAAAAAACACAGGTCACGATCGATCCAAACGTGCCTCAGATTGGACAAGTAACCTGCTTTCGATGCCCAGTTTCCCGGGCCATTGTGAATGAGATTCGAGGGTCCCATGCGTCAGACCGATCCAACTCTGTCAGCCAAGCCAGTTTTCAGGCCGCCAACGACTTTTCCCACCGTGCCGATCGCGGAAGTGCCTTTGCCAGCTGAATCGGCCGAGGCAAGCGCCTATCGCCTAATCGTCCTGGTGGTTGATGACGAACCCATCATTGCGGACACGCTCGCGGAGATTCTGATCCGGAGCGGTTACGCTGCCATGGCGGCATACGACGGAGAAAGCGCTCTAGAAACCGCGGCGCTTGTTCCTCCAGACCTGCTCATCGCCGATGACCTGTCGCCTCATATGAGCGGCGTCGATCTTGCCCTTGCCGTACACTGCGAATCTCCAGGCTGCAAAATCATCTTGCTGTCGGGGCGACAATCGACTGCCAACCCGGTCAAACCGGCCGCGAGCGCGCTCCATCAGTTTTCGCTGCTGAGTAAGCCCGTCCGCCCCGAGGACCTGCTGTCGAAGGTCACAGCGACCCTCAATTCCCGAAAACCTTCCGCGGAAATGGACTCCTGACGCAACCCACGACTGCCTAATTCGCCAGCACCGCGCGGTAGCGCACCTTGTTCTTCTTCACCTTCTCGATGGCTTCGTTGGCCTTGGCCATGGGGAACGACTCGATCTGCGCCTTCACGCCGTGACGCGCGGCCACATCCAGCATCTCTCTTATGCGGTATGGGCTGCCCGTGGGGTTGCCGCTAATCGAGCGCAGGCCGGAAATGAGCGGAAAAGCGTGTACGGCGACCGGCGACGGCGGAACGCCCACAAAGCACAGTGTCCCGGTGGGCCGCAGCGCCTGAATAAAGATGCCCCAATCCTGGTCGGCATTCACGGTGCTCACGATCAGGTCCAGCGTTCCGGCCACTTCCTTCAGTGCCTTTGACTCGCGGCTGTTGACGAAGTGGTGCGCGCCCAGGGCGCGAGCCTCTTTCTCTTTGCCCGCCGAGGTGGAGAACGCGGTTACGTCGGCGCCGAAGACGCTGGCAAACTGAATTGCCATGTGGCCCAATCCGCCGATGCCGATAACGCCAACCCGCGAAGACGGGTTCACGCCATGGGTGCGCAGCGGGTTATAAACCGTAATGCCGCCGCAGAGCAGAGGCGCGGCGTGCTCGCTTGCCAAAGCGCCGGGAATGGGAATGACAAAGCGGGCATTGGCGCGTACCGAGTCAGCGTAGCCACCGTTGCGATGCACGCAGGTGCCTTCGGCCGCGGGACAAAGATTCTCCATCCCCCGGGTGCACCACTCGCAGGTTCCGCAGGAGTTGGACTGCCAGCCCAGGCCAACCCGCTCTCCCACGGTGAGCGAATGCACCTCGTCGCCCACGGCCGCGACGTTGCCCACGACTTCATGGCCGGGAATGAACGGATACTGGCTAATGCCCCAGTCGTTCGAGATTAGATGAATATCGCTGTGACAGATGCCGCAGTGGGTGATTGCAATCTCCACCTCCTGCGGGCCAAGTTCGCCTGAGTCGTAGCGAAAGGGCAATAATTCTGCCCCGGCTGCGTGCGCTGCAAGTCCGTGAATTTCAGCCATGATCGTTCCGAATTCCTCACTGGGGGGGTGAAAAACGCGCCGCATGTTACCCGTGGATAGCAAGCCAAAATGTGAAATGAAACCCTGAGTTAATCCTAGTCTAACCCGCCGCCCGATTCTATGCGCACGTTCAATATCTGAAACCCGCTCAAAACTCCACCCGCCGGCGCTTCGCCTTCAACCTCCGCCGATTCCCCATTCAGGTTCACATCCTGTGCGGCGCGCAGCGGTTCCAGGGCATTGGCCATTGAGAGCGGCAAGCTCTGCAGGGTGACGCCGGCCAGGCCAGCTTGCGTTTCAGGCACCAGGAGGCTCACGTAGATACGGTCTGCCGGATGCTGGCGCCGCGCTTGTGCGAGCACAGTATCCAGCTCGACCGGGCGGGCGGACATCCGCGGTTGATCCAAGGTCCGGTCCAGCGTCCCGGCATCTGAAACCAAGAGCCGCAGGTTTCCCGGGCCCAACCTTGCCGGCAGCCTGACGGGAATGCGCACATTTCGAGCCGGCTGCTGCCAGGGCCGGATGGTTGCCTCCACCGTCACCGTGTCGCCCGCGTGCGCAATATCGCTGGAAACGACTTTCGCGGTCTCCAGCTCCACCTGCATCTCGCGCGGGATGGCTTCGACGTGCAGATCGATTCCTCGCACCGTGCCCAGGCGTCCGCCGTTCGAGTAGATTTGCGAGAAGCGCAATCCGGTCATCAGAGCAAGCTGCAAAGGCGCTGCCATATTTCCGCCCGCCGATGCCCATAGATCGAGCGGCGACGCCGGGTAACCCTCCAGATCGATGCTGCCCGTCAGGTGATAACTGGTCTCGGCGGTGCTCTCGTTGGTTTCCAGCAGCGATTCATAGAGCGCCACCAGCACGGCCTGCGGCGTCAACGAAGGCAGATCGAGCACTTCGATATTCAGCTTTCGCTCGCCCCCATTTCCATGAACGGTCACATGCACCGGGATCATCCGTGCTTTTTGGCCCAGCACGCCGCGAATCGCCGCGTCGCGGTCCTCGGTGAAAGTGCCGATGGTGTCGCCCGTGTTGATAATCTTGAAAGCGTTCAGCGGAGAAGCCAGCGTGGCCACAACATCCGCGGTCGTCATCGGCAAAGATACCGGCCCCGCTTGCAGAATGGGATGGCCGCACGCTAGAAGTTGTTTCGGATCGACATAGGTAACCGTGCAGGTGGCCGAGATCTCCAGATCGCCGCGCACCAGTTGCGCGCTAACCGCCGATCCAGGCACCACGGTGGCCAGCGCCGCCGGTGAGATTTCCGTGTTCAGCTTGCCGCCCGTCGCCGCACCCGATGCTGACGCCGAACTGCCGCTCATTCCACCGGCCGCAACCATCTCCAGGCCCGTTCCGGCCATTCGCTGTTGCCACAGGCGAATCGCCTCGGGGCGAAACCCGCTCATCACCAGCGGAGTTTCCATGGCCTGAAAGTTCATTCCATCGGCGGAAATCGCGCCGTCAGCTTTTCCCTCGTCGTCCCTAGTCCCTAGTCCCTGATCCCTGTTTTCCGATCCTTGATCCCTGACCCCTAATCTCTGTTCTCCCACCGGCAGATCCCGCACCTCCAGCATCTGCTCGATGGGCGTGATTCCGGCGATCGGGTCTTTGCTGAACTGACCAATGCGGTAGGAGAGGGAACCAAGCAGCTTGTCGCCGATGTACACTGGGCTGCCGCTCATGCCGGCCACCACGCCTGTGTACTCCGGCTTGGCGCCGTGCAGTTGAACGAGAATCATGTCCTGGCCCGGCCCGCGCGCACCGCGCAGAACGCCGAGGATCTCAACCTCCATCGCCTCCGGCTTGCTGCCTTTGAAAACTGTCCAGGCGGTCGCCGTCATGCCCTGACGCACCGCGCTCAAGGGGAAGATTGCGCCGCTCGATGGCGGGCCTGACACGCTACTTTGCGCGCTCACTGCGACGGCGACAAGAAGCAAAGGCAATGCCATGCCGGCCGCAATGGCCATCGCCGTCATGTGAGTCCGGGTTTCCTTCAGGGAGATTCGCACGTCTATAAGAGTACAGCTTGGGGGGCAGCTTCTAGCCGCTAGCTTCTAGCTCCTAGCTTGTGGTCCGCAAGTACCGGCGGACTTGTCGTTGCCAAGAAAAGCCCCAGTCGCGTTTTCCGAATCCGGCTCCTTGGACAGCTAGCGCCTAGGAGCTGGAAGCTAGAGGCTGCATTCAGAAGCTGTATTACCGTATGCTGAACAGCACAGAGGTCGTCATGTCAACGCTTTCCTCGATTCTCGCCAAGCGGCTATCGGCCTTCAATCCATGCCGCTGTTCAATCGCGTTCTTGGTGCTTGTCTTCTCGTCCTTGGCAGCCGCGCCGCTGGTTCTTGCGCAGGCCACGCCTCCGGCCCAGCAGCAATCCGACCAGGCCGCGCCCGATTCCGGCGGTCCCAGTGCAGACTCCGGCGCCATCGCCCTGCCCAAAAAGAAGGACGTGCCGGCCGATGCGCCGCCCCCTGCGCCGGCTGAGCGCAAGATCAAGAATCCTGAAGGAATGCCCACCTATTCTCTGCGCGTTGAGGTCCCCGAGGTCACCGTTGACGTGGGCGTGGTTCTGGAAAAGACCCACCAGTTTGTTCCTGGCCTCAAGCCTTCCAACTTCCGCGTCTATGAGGATGGCGTGGAGCAGAAGGTTTCCGGCTTCAAGCGTGTGGAGGCTCCGATTACGGCTCTGCTCATGTGCGAGTTTGCGGCCAGAAGCTACACCTTTATTTATGACATGCGCAACGCAGCCTTCGCCTTTGCCAACCAGCTGCGCCCTCAGGACTATGTGGCGCTGATGACCTTCGACATGCGCCCAACGATTGTTACCGATTTTACCCAGGACAAACGCCAGTTCGAGGAGGCGATCAGCTCCCTGCGTATACCCATGATGTCCGATACCAACCTGTTCGATGCGCTCAACGAGGGCCTGGACCGGCTGGAACGCGTGGAGGGTCACAAGTACATCGTTCTCATCGCTTCCGGGCGCGATACCTTCTCCAAGCTCACGCTCGACAAGATCCTGAAGCGTGTGAAGGCCTCGCAGGACATTACCATCTATACCGTGTCAACGGGCGGCGCCATGAGGGCCGTCACAGAGGGACGGGGCGGAATGAGGGGTGAGATGCGCGATCTTGAATACTTGCAGGCCGACAACCAGATGAAGACTTTCGCCTCCATGACCGGAGGCGCAAGCTATTTTCCCCGGTTTTCCGCGGAGATGCCCGACATCTTCGGGGAGATCAACCAGAACATCCGCTCAAAATATGAATTGGTCTACACGCCCCTCAATACGAAGCAGGATGGAACCTGGCGCAAGCTGCGTGTTGAGCTGGTCGACGACGAGGGGCGGCCCCTGACCATTCAGGACGAGAAGCACAAGCCTCTTAAATACGACGTTATCGCGCGCGACGGATATAAAGCCAGGCAAGAGGTGGAGTGAATCGAGCCGCCAATGTTCGCCAGTTGGCAGCAACCTTGCGGCTGCCGCCAACTGGTGTGAATCCGCCGGCGGGACCGTGGATTATTTGAATTGGTTGTAGACGTCCACGATGTAATAGCCGATCACGAACACCGTCGCCACCGTGACCAGCACCTTGCAGACTTTCAAGATCGGCTGGATCTTGCTCACCTTCAATGCGATCTGCGATTGCGCGGCCTTTTCATGCTCGAAACCGTCGCTCAAGAAGATTTGGTCTTCCTCGTCGCGGGTCAGGCGCGATTGGTAAAGATGGACACCGATCGTAAGCAACAGAAGCAATCCCCAGACTCCCCACATAACTGGAACCATGACTCTCCACCTCCAAATGTCTTTAGGCCCCATATTTCGGCGACTCCGTGAGCGTAGCGCGGTCTCGCCGGCAGAAGGGCCTTACGGTTGAGAATCATAACCCCTGCCTAAGGACCTTTGAGGTGACCACAATCACAGGCATTAATGACCGCGCGAACAGCGCCTGTCGCGTCCGCTATTCGGGCGCAAGGGGCCGCAATCCAACCGCGGAGTATGGTGGGACTTGTTGAAGAGGCCGCAGGTCAATCGCCGGCGAGAATCGGTGGTGGTGCAGTTTGAAGGCTACGGGTAAAAAGGCTGCGGAAGAATCTGCCGCCAGCAAGGTTTTGAAAGGGCACGACTTCAGTCGTGCCGGCATGCAGCGAAATAGACCTCGGGCTTTAGCACCTGAGGGAAGGCTCACTCAAACTGACCCACTGCCCGCGAATCTGCTGCGCGTCACACACCCACGCCGCGCGAAGAGTTGGATTTAATGAGTTGATTGAAGTGGTACTTGATGTTGTCTTTAAGCAGGGCCAGCGTTCCCTTGGGGGCGACGGTTCCCTTGGTCGACTTCAGGCCCTCCAGGGTCAAGTGTGAGCTGACAATAGCCTTGGTCGCATTCTTGATCAGCGGATCAAGCTGGGTTTTCTTCATCGCCTCTACCTTGTTCATCCAGCCTGGCAGGCCGATGTCGGCCACAAAGAAATTCAGCACCATGCTGCTGTCTGAACACGAGATCAGGTAGCAGCCCAGAATCGGACACACTTTGAACACATTCAGGTCCAGTTTCGCCGGGTCCTTGAGCAGCGCATTCCCGGCCTTCATGTCGCGATAATCGCGCCCCAGGATGGCCAGCTCTTGAATCAGCTTGGCCGCCGCGCGTGCTGCTCCCACGGCCGCCGTCGTGGCCGTTCCGAAATCGGCAAACAGGCCGCCGATCTTGGTGGCCGCGGAGGCGGTATTGGCGACGGCGTCGGCCGTGTTGGCGGCCAGAAAGCGCTTGATGGTTTCAATCACTGCCTCGGCCGCGGCCGATGGGTCCCCTGGCAGCACTCCCTCAAGGTAATAATTCGACTTGTACAGGTCGCGGGCGTTGCCCACCACGGCGCGCCACGATGAGACGGCCTTCAAGGAACTGGTAATCACGCCAAGAAACGGAGTCATCTCCGAGACCAGCGAGTGCAGCACTTCGCTGCTCACTGCGCTTACCACGTCGGAATAATCGGTGATGCCGCTGGCGATCTGTATGAATTCGACGCCATTGGAGTGAATGTCTCCGACTTGCGATATCGCCGAGGCTGTCGTCGACCCGGTCTTAACGCCTTTGACGAGCTTTCTCGTCTGCGACGCGAGCGAAGCCGCATCGGAGAGCGCGTTCTTAATGCACTTCTGTCGCGAGTATTTGGCAAAGGTCAGTTCCGTGCCCTCAAACAAGCTCTTCAGGTTGTCCTGGCGGGCCCGTGCAATTGCGCCCAGGGCGGAGAACTCGCCCCTGCTCAATGGTGTAGTTGACATGTGCTGCTCCTTGGTTCGTTTCGGGGTTCGTGTCGGGCGGGCTTCAAATGAGGGGAAGCGCCAGCCCGCCGTTGGGGTCTGACAGAAAAAAAGCCTATCATCCTTTATCCCACCCCGCGCCAGTTTTTTGGTTGCCGGTTCAGCCTCAGAGTCGTTTTGCGCGCCCTGCGACTTTACCGATAACGGTTGCATCCAATGGTATGACGCTCCCGATGGCGCTTGTGTCCGGGCTCCAATAGGGTTACATTTGGAACAGGTCTAGCTCTGGAGAATCGGCGACCACATCACAGTTTGAGAGGAAATCATGGCCACAGCAACCGTTGCACCCGCGCAGGAAACCGAAAAGAAAGCGCCCCTTCACCTGACTCCTCAGGCCATTGCCAAGGTACGCGAGATCATGGCTACCCAGGATCCTCTGCCCGCGGGGCTGCGCATCGGCGTGGTCGGCGGCGGCTGCTCCGGCTTCCAATACTCGATGGCCTTTGAGAACCAGAGCGGCATGATGGACAAGATATTCACCTTCGACGACTTGAAGGTCTTTGTCGATGCCACTTCGCTGATGTACCTGAACGGCTGCACGGTCGACTACGTTGAGACCCTCGAAGCCGCCGGCTTCAAGTTTGAGAATCCCCAAGTCAAGAGCACCTGCGGCTGCGGTTCCTCGTTCAGCGTCTAACCTGTTTGCTACATAGTTTTGTCCCATCGCAAAAGGCCTGCCCCAATCGAGGGACGGGCCTTTTGCTTTCCGCATTTTATTATGACTTTGAAAGCGCTCGCCTGGCTATTGCGTCGGCGGGGGCGTGAACGATGAACCGGGAGCGGACGGCGGCGGCGTGGTTGACGGCGGGGTGGTTGGTGTTGGTGGGGTGATGGTAAAGCCGGTCCCTGTGCCAGTGCCTCCCATCGGCTGGCCGATGGTGCCCAAATTGCCGCCTCCCTGCGTGGCCTGATCCTCGAGTGGATAGTAGAGGAACTCCCATTCGTTGAAATGATTCTTCAACCTGTAGACCAGGATCGATTCCTTTTCGCCGTTGGGCGAGAAGCCGATGATCGGCGCACCGCCAAAAGTCTGCCCAGACAGGCCGGTACTCGATGTGGACCCCGAAGTTCCGCTAGGGTCGGTGGCGCTGCCCGCGGCCGCGCCATTGGGCGCAGAGGAGCTGCCGAATGCGCCCGTCGATGAGGTTGAGGATGACAGGCCGCCGCTGCTGGAGCCAAACATGGAGCCGCCGCTGCTGGAGCCGCCAAATCCGGTGGTGCTCGAACTGCTGCTTGACGCAAAGGGAGTGGCCCCGGTTACTCCCCCGGCCCCGCCCGTCGCGCCCGCCGGGCCCAGCGGCTGGCCAAAGAAGCCCATGGGCGGCGTTTTTTGCTGGCCCACAATGATAGCCTTCCATTCGTCCCGACCCGTGGTCGAGTCGATATACTTCTTGCGCAAAAAGCGGACATTGTTGGTCTTGACCAGTGCATCCACATTCATCGGATAGGCGCCAAACTGCTTGTAATAAAGCTTCACGGCGCGGGCGTACTGCTTTCCGCGATGCATCAACTCAACTTCGCGGTCGCGTTGAATGTCTTTCTTGATGACCGGCGCAGCCACGGTCAAAGAGATCATCAGAATGGCCAGAATGAACATCACCGTAACCAGCATGTAGCCCTCTTCAGAAGGCTTGCGACGGCGGATTGGAGTGGTCGTCATCTTCATAGCTCCTTGCTTCCAGCCTTTAGCTGTTCCTTGCGGGAAATGCTCTCTCTGTCTTCCAGCGGTTCACTTTCATGCTCGCAGATCCAATGGCCAGCAGCTAGAAGCTGAAAGCTGGTTTCTAATTCCCCGACAATGGCAGCGTCTGCGTGTTGTTATAGCTGAGGTCGGTCACTTGCACGCTCCCCACCAGGATGTTCCCAATTTTGTAGCGGTGCTCGACCACGTCGCCGGTTCTTGCCATGAACACATCTTCCCCATGAACGAAGAAAGCCTTCAGCGACTTGTCCTTGGTTTGCGTATAGCCAAAGTATTTCAGATCGATTGGCGGGGCCTTGGGCGCCGCGGGTGTGGGCGGCGTCGTTACAATTGGACCGCCGGAGCCGGGCCGAGCGGGCGAAATTTCGTGAGGGATATCGATCGGCGCGGAATCGGCGGAGAAGATATTCCGTCCCGTCCCGGCATATTCCACCCCCTCGCTCTCGGCCAGCTTGTCGAAGTGCAGCGACGGGTCGATGTCGCTGTCGCTGAGCCTTTGAGCTTCAGGACCAGCGGCTGCCGTCGAACCTGCCGGACCGGGGACAGCCGCATCGGAATCAGTGATGGCCGCGGCGTGTTGCACCTGAGCGACAGCGGGCGACGCCGGGCGAGCCGGCGCGGAGGGCGTCGCCATCATGCCGTAAATCTCCCAAATCGCAAGCGGCAGTATCACCGCGAACAGACCAATCACAATATAGAGTTGCTTCTTGTTCTCCGTTCCTAGAGGAAGGGCCATCTCTATTCGCCCTCCTTGCCGGCTTCGACGCTGCGTGCTTCAGTAGGCACAGGTGTGGGCGGCAAGCCGCTGGCCGCCGCATCCGCGGGCCGCAGCCAGGTGGAAACGCGCAGCCGCAAATTCACCACCCCGCCTTGCTGGCCGGTCAGGGCCATCGCCCGGATCACAAAAAAGGTCTGGTCCCGCTCCAGGCTGTTGATGAACTGCATGATCGCGGGATACTCGCCGCTGATGCCCGCGTCCAATGAAATCTCTGTCAGTTCCTGCCCTGCCGGCCCCTGCGAATATTGCATCCTTGAAAGCCGCACTCCGGACTTCACCTCGAGCTCGCCGATGCGCATGGCAATCGAGGAGTAGTTGGCCGGGATCCGCTTGGCGTAAAACCGATCCAATTGAGTGTGGAACTCCGCCACTCGCTTGTCCAGGCCCCGCAATGGAGCGGTGGCCGACTCCAACGCCTTGAGCTCAATCTGCTTGCTCGCCAATGCATCCGTGGAGCGGTCGTTTGTGGCTGCCCAGTCCATCCCCAGCCTGATCGCCAATCCGATTACCACCACCAGCAGCACCGCGAACCCGGCATAGTGCCAGTTCAGTGGAGATGTCAGGCGCTCGCGCCACAGCGGCTTTGCGCTTCCGTCGTTCATTGCGGACCTCCACTGGAGGGGCTTCGAGTCAGACCCGGATTAGGCTTCGGCGTTAGCGGCTGCGGGGTCGTGGTATACGGCGGCCGGCCCGGCTGCGAACCGGGGTTGAATGGCTTCCCGGTTAAAGGACGGACGCCCGGGGGACGGACAACTACCGGATGCGGCCGTGCCTTGTTCTGGGTCGCTGAACTCTCCGGGTGTTCGGAGCTCTCGTCCAAGGCTGCCCGCTTTCTCATCGATTTGCGCTCTTCAGGCGAAGCCGGGTTGTACTCAGCGAGCAATTCAAAATCGACTTTGGTCGATTCGCTCACCGGCTCCGGCTTCATGCCAGGCAACCCGGTTGATTCGGCATTCTCCCCCACAATGCGGGGCGAAAGAAAGCGCTTCGAGTGCTCCAGATTCCTTACCAGATCCACGGCTCGATTGCGCGGCCCAATCACCCGCAGATGCAGCGTTATGTGTCCGTCCTTGGCACGCGCCGGCTCCAACGTGCTCACCTGCACCCCGCCCGGCAGCACCGTTTCCAGGTCCTCCATGGCCAGCGTCCACGAGAACGACTTTTCGTCGAAGAGCCGGTTCAGGGTTCCTGCCTGTTGCAGCAGCAGGGCATTGGCAGGCTGCCTCATCAGCGCCCTGTAACCCTCCCGCTCGTTTTCGATTTGGGCGATCTGACCATCCAGCGAATGGGCCCGTGCGCGCGCCGCTTCAGCTCGCTTGTCAAAGTGGCGCAACCCCAACAACAGACCAAGACCCACTACGAGAAGAATCCCCATGGCGATGCGCAGACGCTTCATCGCCGGTCCAATGTCGGTAAAAGGGCGGGTCGCGAGATTGAGGCTGATGCGCATTATTGTGTCCCCGCCTGCCCGGCACGAAGGCTGAGGGCGCCGGCCACGCCGGCAATGCTTGCACCGCCCAATGAACTCACCGCGCCGGTTTCGGGCCGAGGCGCGAGTTCCATTACGGTAAGCTCGGGGTCGTCGATCCAGTGCGCGAATTCTTCCAACTCGCCGTCGATGCCGGCCCCGTAGTGATGTGCCAGGTAAAGCCGCCGCGGCCGCGAACCCAGCTTGTCCTCGTAATAGGCAGCGGCCACGGCTATACCGCGCCGCACCTCTTGCGACCGCAGCTCCGGTTCGCCGGGAAGATCGAGGGTGCGATAGAGCAGCAGGTCTTGCCCATTGATAATGGACGTGGTCAGCGACAGCTCGCTCAGATTCGCGATCAGCGCGGCTTCCATGGTCTCGCCCGCCTCGCCCGCTTCAAGCACCGCCAGCCCCGACGGCAGCACTGCGCCCGGTTCGTATCCGGCCGCCCGCACCGTAGCTTCGTACTCAGTCAGCACAGGGCCCGGCATCACCGCCGCCAGCACCCTGCACTCGTCCTTTTTCTCCACCAGAACCTGGTAGCTCAGCCCCGCGTGTTCCACATCGAACGGAACCATCTTGCGCAGCCGAAAGCGCAGCACCGGATAAATCTCCGCTTGTTTGCTGGGCAGGGAATCGAAGTCCAGCACAAAGACGCGCACCACCGTGTCGGGCAGGATCAGCGTAACAGCCCGTGTCCGCGGCGATACCTGGCCCAGCGTCGAGCGAATTGCCTCTGAAACGGCCTGAGGATCGCGCAGATTCGGCTCGCCGATCCCCGGCAAAATCGCTCCTGGCGGCAACGCCTGAAATGCGTACACAGCGGCTTGACCCGGCGCGGGACTCGCCGCCGCCAGCACCCCTTGCGGCGAAACCTCCACCGCAGCCGGAGGCCGCCCGCCCGCCTCGGTGCCGAGTTTTACCTTGCTTAGCTTGAAATCCAAAGCTTCACCATCGTTCGCTTTCCCAGCCTTCAGCTATCAGCTTTCAGCCTTTAGCTCGTCCCTGCCGGTTCCTGCCTTTTCGATTCACCTTCAGTCGCTCCTCAATGACCTGGCAGCTAACATCTGGTAGCTAGAAGCTAAGAGCTAAGAGCTAGCTTCTATCTCGACGCCTCAATAAACGTAACCTTGTTGATCTCCTTCAGCGTCGTCAGTCCCCGCCGCACCCGGTCCAGCGCCGACTCCCGCAAGAAGCTCATGCCTTCTTTTCGCGCCAGCTTGCGCACCTCCGACGTCGGCTTCTTTTCCAAAATCACTTCGCGAATCGGGTCGGTCAAGTCCATCAGCTCATGAATTGCCGTTCGCCCACGGTATCCGGTACCGCCGCACTCCATGCAACCCGTTCCCTCGCGAAATTCAAACCCGCGCCACTCGCTCGGCTCCATGCCGCTGGCCAACAATATCTCGTCGTCGTAGGTTACCGTGTGCGCGCAGTGCTCGCAGATGGTGCGCACCAGCCGCTGCGCCAGAATGCAGTTCAGCGCCGAGACAAAGTTGTAGGCCTCGACACCCATGTTGATAAAACGCCCCAGCACATCCACAACATTGTTGGCGTGCACGGTGGTAAACACTAGGTGCCCGGTCAGCGCGGAGTTGATGGCAATCTGCGCCGTCTCGTTGTCGCGAATCTCGCCGACCAGAATCTTGTCCGGATCGTGACGCAAAATCGATCGCAGCCCGCGCGCAAACGTCAGCCCCTTCTTTTCGTTCACGGGAATCTGCGTGATGCCGCGAATCTGATACTCCACCGGGTCCTCGATGGTGATGATCTTGTCCTCGTCGCTCTTGATCTCGTTCAGCGCCGCGTAGAGCGTCGTCGTCTTGCCCGATCCGGTCGGCCCCGTCACCAGCACCATTCCATAAGGTTCGCGAATATACCGCCTGAAACGCTTCAAATCCTCGTCCGCAAATCCCACCACGTCCAGCGTCAAATGGTGAAACTTCTCGCTCATCGACTCTTTGTCCAGCACGCGCAACACCGCATTTTCACCATGAATCGTGGGCATAATGGACACGCGGAAGTCGATCAGCCTGCCCTTGTAACGCACCCTGAAGCGGCCGTCCTGCGGCACTCTGCGCTCCGCAATATCCAGCTCGCTCATAATCTTGATGCGCCCCAGAATGGTCGAGTGATGCTCGCGCGCAATCGGCGCCATGGCCATCTGCAACACGCCGTCGATGCGGTACTTCACCACCACCGACTCGTCGTTGGTCTCGATATGGATGTCCGACGCGCGGCGCTCCAGTGCCGTAAAGATGGTCGTATCCACCAGCCGGATGATGGGGCTGATGTCCTCTTCGCTGGTCAGCTTCTCTATCGAAATGTTCTCGTCGCTGTTGTCGTCACCGGTCAGCACGTCGAAGGTCAACCCTTCGCTGGCCTCATCCAGCACGCGCTGCGACTGCTCGGTCTTCTTCAGCAGATCCGTAATCTGCGAAAGCGTTGCCACTCGCGGCAGAATCCGGTGGCCCAGCAGCCCGGCAATCTCATCCAGAACCATCAGCCGCGACGGGTCGCTCACCGCGATTACCAACGCATCGTCATATTGCTCGATGGGCACGAAGTTGTAGCGGAACATCAGTTCCACCGGCACCGTGCGCAGCAGTTCGTGCTGAATCTTGAAGTTCTTCAGGTCGACGAACTCCGCGTGATAGCGGTGCGCCAGCGCCTCGGCCTGTGCGCGCTCGTCCTGCGCCGCCGTCAATGGAATCGCAAGTACTGTGTCAGCCATGTTTTATCCCCCACCCCCGCCGCCGGTCGCGCCCAGCGAGAAAATCGGCAGGTACAGCGAGATGAGAATGAAGACCACCACCACGCCCATAATGATCAAAATGATCGGCTCAATCAGCGCCAGCGAAGCGGTCAGCGCATTGGCCACATCGTCCTCGAAAAACTCCGCCACCGAATTGAGCATCGCCGGCAGCGCACCCGTCTGTTCGCCCACCGTAATCATCTCCGACGCCAGGTCGGGAAAGATGCCCGTCTGCACCATCGACTCGGCCAGCGCCTTGCCTTCGCGCACCGTCGAAATCGATTCGAACACGGCCTTCGACACTTTTCTCGATGAGATCGATCGGGCCGCGGTTTCGAGCGACGGCACCAACGGAAGTCCTCCCGTCAGCAGTGTCGACAACGTGCGCGCGAACAACGCCACCTGATACTTCAGCCAGATCTTCCCTAAAATCGGCGTCCGCATCCTGACGGCGTCCACAAAATCCCGCCCGCGGTCTGTTCTGGCCGCCCGGTAGCCGCTTGCGCCTACGATCAGCAGCGTCAGCAGAATCCAGATAATGTTGTGGTTCAGCCAGCCGCTCACGTTGATCAGCGTCACCGTCATCGCCGGCAGCTTCGATCCGAGTTGCTCGTAGAGCGTGGCAAACTGCGGCACCACAAACGTAAACATGAACGTCATCAGCGCCGTCACCAGCACCATCAGCACGCAGGGATAAATCAGCGAGGTGATCAGCTTTTTTCTGAACGTGAGCGAGATCTTCTGGAAGCTCACATACCGATCCAGCACCTCCTGCAGGTTGCCCGAGCGCTCGCCGGCCAGCAACGTGGTCGTGTACATCACCGGAAACCCGCTCTGTGCCTCGAACGCCGCCGACAGCGATTCGCCCGTCTTGACGCGCCCTGCAATGTCGTCCAGTTGCGCCGCGAAATGGGCGTTCTTCTGGTTCTTGGCCAGCATCAGCAAGCTGCCCAAAATAGGCAGCCCCGCCTTGATCAGCGTGAGGAACTGCTGATTGAAGATCAGGAATGTTTCCAGCTTGACTTTGCGCCGCTTCAGCCCGGCAAACCCCGACCGCGTGCGCACGCTGAAGACATGGTAGCCCGCATGGACAAACCGCGCCCGCAGCTCCTCGGCGGTCGAGGCAGTCTGTACCTGCTCCTGCACCCGCCCCCGCTCATCGGCCAACTTGATGACAAACTCAGCCATGCCCACGCTCGCCGGATATCAGATTCCGGCCTTTCCAAGGTGTTCGCTCTGGTCTCAGGGTACCAGCTTCGGCCCCTGCGCATGTACCGCCGCGCCCTCACAAAGCAAGACGCGAACGCTGGACGCAACGCTCAAAGCGGCGGCGGCCGCCCCGCACAACAATCGGCGCGTGGCCTGGGTGCCCCACAGATAGTTCAACTACCAAGGATGGGTGCCCAGGTGCCTCGCTTTTGGGCACATGGGATACCTCGATCCTCTACCCGGCTCTTCGTTATAGCGCAGATATTCCGGCAATAGGTTTCCACGCTGGAACGCCGGGTGCCCCATGTCTCGCGATAACGCTTCTCAAACCCTGTATTCTGGATGCGCCAAGGGAAAAAAGGGGAACCATTTTGGCGCAGCCAATGGATTGGACGATTCAGGTCAGGCAATTCAATTCGGGATTCGGAGCGAGGCTGATGCCTATCCTGCGCAGGCATTGGCGCTTGGCGTGTGGTGCTGTGCTGCTTGCTACAGCCGCATTCGGGGCTGGTCTGCTGACGGCCTCGCATGCCAGCCGTCCGGCCGCTGTCGTCGTTCCGTATCCGCACGAGATAGCTCAGGTCAGGTTTGCCGTGGCCGGCGATGTGATTCCGCACGAGCCGGTGCGCGTCGCCGCCGCTGCCGCTTCCGGCACAGACCCTACCAATACAGCGGGCTGGGGCGCGCTCTTCGGAGACGTGAGCGACGTCTTCCACGGCGTGGACTTCGGCTTCGTCAACATGGAGACTCCGGTTGCGCCGGCCCATTCGCACGGGTCGAAACCGTTCATGTTCGACGCGCCAATTGCGCTGATTCAGGCCCTCAAGGCCAGCGGCATTCGGATCGTCTCTTTCGCCAACAACCACGTCATGGACCAGGGCCAGGCCGGGTTCGCCGAGACCCGCGAGCACCTGCGCGACGAAGGCATGCTCTTTGCCGGATCCGGCGACACGGCGGCCGACGCCTGGCAGCCCGTCATTACCGAAGCCAACGGCATCAAGGTAGGCTGGCTGGGCATGACCCGGTGGCTCAACGGAAACCGCAATCCCGACAAAGCCGACCAGCCCCACGTCAACTTCTTTCCTTATCCGAACGAGTCCGGCGGCGCACCGGGAGCGGACGAAGCCGCGGTGCTCGAAGCTATCAAACAAGCACGAACGAAGTGCGACTTTCTGGTGGTTTCTATTCACTGGGGCATCGAATATGCGCCCGCTCCGCGGCCTGAAGATGTAGAGACCGCGCACAAGATGCTCGACGCTGGAGCCGGCGTTATCGTTGGCCATCATCCCCACGTGCTGCAGCCAGTCGAGACCTACACCACTGTGGACGGCCGCAATGCTGTCATCTTTTATTCGCTGGGAAACTTTCTGTCAAACCAGTCGCGCACCTATGTCGACGGCCTCATGCCGGACAAGGACGGCGACCCGCGCGACTCGATGATTGGACTCTTCGCCGCCGTTCGCAAGGACTATGGGCCGGCGGGCATCCGCGTTGAGCTGGGCCATGTCGGCATCCTTCCCGTATGGGGCGAAAACAACCGCAACGAGTTAGCCCGCGGGCGGGCAAAGACCACTATTATTCGACCGATACTTATCGACCGCGAGATACCTAAGTTGCAGGCGCGGCTGGATGAGTTGAACAAGTTAGCTGTTGTCGCTTCCGGAGATGGGGGAGCTTCGACCGGCCTAACTGCCGACCAGAAGATGGAATTCATCGAAGTTACCAATCGGCTGAAGTTACTAACTGACCGCCGCGCTTTCTTATTAGCTCGCACCGGCGACGAGTATGTTACCGATCCGCCCAAGTTCACAACCAAGCCATAAAGCTGGCCGATAACTGTCATATGAATCCTGACTCGAAGTGAGGCTCTACGCCAGAAGCGGAACGCCTGCTCCGATTGCTGCCGCTTCGAGATCCGTGTCAAGTGTTGCCAGCGGCAAACCGTCGCGCATTGCCAGAGCCAGGTACGCTGAATTATAGACCGAGAGCTTGTATTTTCGCGACAGGTCAATGACCTGCGTGCCACTTTGGGAGAAATCCACTTCTATCGACAATTGCTCAAGATCGCGCAGGAATTGCTCGGAGTCACCTTGCGAGATTCGATTTCGCCGCTCATTCAGCACCAATATGTTCCGGATTTCGTACCACCAGATGCCGGGCACGATTGCCGAACCGGACCGAAGCTCGACCAAGGCAAGATCAGCCAATGGGCGATCTTCGTCGCGCATTGCCCATGTAATCGCGATTGAGGCATCGAGAACGAAGCGCATCGTTACATGCGTCCTTCATCGCGCATGGACAGTATCTCTTTAATAGAGACCGGCTTCGTGCGTTTACGAATCTCCAAAATGCTCTGAATGGCGCGCTCGACCCGCTCTTTGTCCATCTTGGCCTCAGGAATAATGCGAGCCACGGGCCTGCCGTGACGGGTAACGATCACGCTCGCCCCGTTTTCGACATCGTCGAGGATGCGGAGAAACTTGGTTTTCGCTTCGGATGCTTGAATCGTCTGCATAGATCGACCAGTCAATTCGACTGGTTGAAGTATAGCAGGTTCGATCTTTCGACTGCCGTCGGCGGTTCCTCAGGCTTCGATCTGCGAACCCAGGCCAGTTGAGCTCGCGAAGTACCCGCTCCCTGCCGCTCCAACTCGGCCGACGCGCCCGTATATCGGTAGTACTCGCGCTGAGCGGCGGAAATCTTCATCCCGATTTCTCTAGTCGATTTCATGGAAACAGGCCTTCCAGCAGATTATCGCGCCGTGCAAGCAGGAATTCAATACCCGCTAGCGACCAACCAAGCTTCGGTCAGCTCCAGCGCAGGCTTTCTCTCGGCCATCATCTGTGCGTGGGCGAGCTTCACCAGCACATCCGCCTCTATGTTCACGGGGGCTCCGACCGCGAGAGAGTGCAGATTCGTCCTCCAATAAGTCAGCGGCAGGATCGCAATCGTGATGGTCTCTCCATCGAAGTCCGCAATCGTCAGGCTGATTCCTTCAACTGCCACCGAGCCCTTGTGCACCATCCATGCACGCACATTCTCAGGAACCAGCACCTTAAGCGTCCAATCGGTTGTCTGCTTGTCGAAGGCCGGATCGAGCGGCGAGATGACCGGGTCGAGCGCCGTCATCGTGCCCGTCCCGTCAACGTGGCCTTGCACGATGTGGCCGCCGAGCGGGCTCCCGGCGGCCGTGGGCAACTCAAGGTTGACCTTGGCTCCGGACTCGAGCGATCCCAGCGAAGTGCGGTCGAGCGTTTCCTGCGCGAGATCGGCGTGGAAGAAGGTGGGGTTGACGTCTAACGCTGTAAGACAGACTCCAGAGACGCCCAGTGAGTCTCCTTCGCGCAGCCGACTGGCCAACCCCGGCGCCTCGACGGTGATTCGTCGCACGCCGCCTCTGTCCGTAAGGCCGATCAGGGTTCCGGTCTGTTCGATGATTCCGGTGAACATGGATTTATTCTAAGGGGTCAGGGATCAGAGATCAGGGGTCACTGGCCACTGTCCATGGCCCACGGGTCTTTCAACAGCGAGCACAACCCCACGTCGTTTCCGTATCGCTCGACCTCGACTTCGGCCATTTGAATCGGATGGGTCATGCCGCGAAAGGCCGGTACGGCATCGGAGCCCATGATTTGAGGCGAGACGAACAGGTGAATTCGGTCCACCATGCCGCCCTCGAGCAGCGCCGTATTCAGGCGGGTTCCGGTCTCGGTGAGGACTGTCAAAATCCCTTCGTCGCCTAGTTGATCGAGAACCTTATTCAGGGGTACGCGGCCCGCTTCGGCTGGCAGGACTTCAACGCGAACCCCACGCTTCCGCAATTCTTCAATGCGCTGCTGATCTTTGGACACTGTGTAGATGACCAGATCGTTGTTGGCAGTTGCCACCATCTTCGAGTCGAGCGGCATGCGCAACGCCGAGTCGAGCACCACGCGCATCAGTGGGCGGCGGCGGCGGAGCCCGCTTCGGTCCGTCAGCCAGGGGTCGTCGGCAAGCACTGTATCGACACCGGTGAGCGCGGCATCGGCCTGCCAGCGCAGCGGCTGCACGGCCGCTCTTGCAATCTCGCTGGTGATCCAGTAAGGGTGTTGCGGGACGTGCTGGCCGGCGGGCGGCCCGATGCGCCCATCGAGCGTCATGGCCACTTTCATGAGCACCAGCGGCCGCTTGTGCTGACTCCATCGCGCAAATCCTTCGTTGATGCGGCGCGCCTCGGCCTGGCAAACTCCGAGCACGACCTCAATGCCCGCTTCACGCAGCCGGTCCATCCCATGCCCGGCAACGGCGGGATTGGGGTCGATGGTAGCCGCCACTACGCGGCCCAGGCCTGCCGAGATCAGCGCCTCTGAACACGGGCCGGTGCGTCCAACATGGTTGCATGGTTCGAGAGTTACGTATGCCGTGCCGCCCCGCAGCCGCTCGCCGGCGTGTTGTGAGGCCACGCGAAGGGCAACCACTTCAGCGTGGTCAAGCAGGTCGTACTCGTGCCAGCCTTCACCGGCAACCTGGCCTGCTCTGTCGAGGATCACGCAGCCCACGGCGGGGTTAGGCGAAGTGACGCCGATGCCGCGCCGGGCCAGCTCCAGCGCCCGCTGCATCCAGTAACGGTCTTGATCGGGCACATTCATCGAATCAATTCTCCAATGGATGTTTGGTTTCGCAGATCAAACAAGAGCAAGATGACTCCGCGAAATGTTGAATATTGAAACGACGAATCGGACTTTGAATTCCGTCGGGCGTTGTCTTCTCTTTGTTATATAGAACCGAAAACAAGTTTGATTCACCATTCTCCACATAGCGCCGTAAAGAGTATGCCCATAAGTCCGCAAGCTGGATCATGCGCGTTAGACTGCTATCTACGAAAAGCGGCGTCTCGATGATGCGGCCGAAAAGGCCAAGTCCTGCGCGGATTGCGCCTTCCTGAATCACACGCAACTGCCGGCTATGCTTCAAGGCCACGGTTGGATTGTTGTCGTGGATAAGGAGGCCATATTCATGGCCGGAATGTTGCATATCTAGAGTCTCACGGCCAACGGAGGCGTGATGCTCGGCCTGCTGAAGTAAGGCAGCAAAATAGATAACCAGTTGCGTGAACCCGAAAGTATTGACGCTCAGATCGACGTTATTGTTCTTACCTGTTGTAAGAAAGAAAGACTTATCGATACAAGAGGCAATCAGAACAGCCCACTCCCACTTGGAGATGGTCTCCGCGATTTCCAGAGCAAGCTGGCTGCGCTCATTGAGCGTTAGATGAATATATGGGTCAGTATGCCGGTAGACTTTCTTCAGCTGGGCGTTCCTCTTGGCGATGCCCAGCTTTCTAACACGATGAATCTCGGCAACTCGGAGTCTGGCAACCTGGTTACGCCGCTCATCCCAATCCATCTCGTCGAAACCGTCGATTTTGGATTGTTCCAGGTATTTGCGCAGCAGCCAAGCGGTATGAAGTTCCTCTCCGGCAAGGCCGTATCTGCCCATAATCTCAGAGATGGATGCATCAGCCTCGCGCCAGCGCTCGATGGGGATTGCAATGCCCGCCAGCACGAAGTGCGTACTGTTGCCGGGAATCTCCGGCACACCAGACTCGTCCAGGTAGCAGAGGTACATAAAGAAATAGCGTCTGAGCTCTTGGAGTATTGACTCCAAATCGAGGTGCTTGGCATCTCATCTCAGGCGCTGACTCAATTATAGGCCAAATCCAACTTGTGCCAAGGAAAATCGCGCTCGTTCCTTTGAATTCCTCATTCCAACAGCGAGTCTACAAAATCAGTCGGCGAGAACTCCAGCAGGTCGGTCATCTTTTCGCCAACGCCGACAAAGCGCACTGGCAGGTTCAGTTCCTGGGCAATGGCCACGGCGATGCCGCCCTTGGCCGTTCCATCCAATTTGGTTAGAACGATGCCGGTTACGCCTGCGGCCTGCGTGAACAAGCGCGCCTGCTGAAGACCGTTCTGCCCGGTGGTTGCGTCCATCACCAGCAGCACTTCGTGAGGCGCACCTGGAACGAGGCGCGCGGCTGTGCGGCGCATCTTTTCAAGCTCGTCCATGAGGCCGGTCTTGGTGTGCAGGCGGCCGGCGGTATCGACAATCAGCTCGGCGATATTCCGCGCTTTGGCAGCGGCAATCGCGTCGTAAAGCACCGCTGCAGGATCGCCTCCATGGCGGGTCTTGATCATGTCCACGCCCGAGCGGGCGGCCCAGACTTCAAGCTGCTCGATGGCCGCGGCGCGAAACGTATCGGCAGCGCACAACAACACGCTGCGGCCCTGCGCCTGTGACCAGGAGGCGAGCTTGCCGGCTGAGGTGGTCTTTCCGGTCCCATTTACGCCCACCAGAAACGTAACCTTTGGCGGTGATTCCGGCTCGATCACGGGCTGCTGGGGAGCTTCTAGAATTGCCTTCAACTGCTCCTTCAGCAGGTCGCGCAACTCGTCTCCGCCTTCAATCGCCTGACGGCGAGCGCGATCACGCAACGCGTCGAGAATGCGTGTGGTCGTCTGCACGCCAAGATCGCTGGTCAGCAGCGCGGCCTCAAGATTCTCAAGCGTGGATTCATCGACGGTTCGAGTGAGGGCGACGATGCCTTCGATCTTGGAAGAAAGCGACTCGCGCGTGCGGCTGACGGCCTGCTTCATCCGGTCGAAGAAGCCGGGCTTTGCGGCGTCTGTCGAGGGGATGCCTTCCAAATCTTTTTTGCCGCCAAAGAGCTTCATCGTCGAGAGGTCCAGATTTGAGTCTAGAGCATCGGAGGCGGCAAGCGGCCGCGTCGGCAAGGCAGCACGGGGCTCACCGGCTGACTTGCCATTTGCAAAGCAGGGAACTGGCCACAATATGTGGACGACGTTGCTGCAAAAAAATGCTTGTCTTCGGTACGTCGGATGGGGAAAAATCGCACAGCGGCGCCTTAGAAACGCGCTTCCCCGAGTCGTAGGACGCCGCTACCGCAACCAAGGAGGAGGTCGATGAGCAAAGTTAGAGTGCTGGTGGGCACGAAGAAAGGAGCCTTCATTCTCTGTTCCGATGGAATGCGGGAGAAGTGGGAGGTGAGCGGGCCGTTCTTTGCCGGGTGGGAGATTTACCACCTGAAAGGCTCGCCGGCGGACCCCAACCGGATCTACGCGTCGCAATCGACCAGTTGGTCGGGGCAGGTGGTTCAGCGGTCCGACGACGGTGGAGCCACATGGGCCGCGGTGGGCAACAAGTTTGCCTATGACGGAGTGCCGGGCACGCATCAGTGGTATGACGGCACGCCGCATCCCTGGGAGTTCAAGCGGGTGTGGCATCTGGAGCCGAGCCTGAGCGATGCGGATACGGTCTACGCCGGCATTGAGGACGCGGCGTTGTTCAAATCCACCGACGGCGGGGCGAATTGGACCGAGTTGGCCGGACTGCGCGGGCATGGGTCGGGTCCACATTGGCAGCCGGGCGCGGGCGGCATGTGTCTGCACACCGTCATTCTCGATCCCAGCAATGCGGAGCGGATGTATATCGCCATCTCTGCAGCGGGCGCGTTTCGCACCGACGATGCGGGCAAGAGCTGGAAGCCGATCAACAAAGGCCTGGTTTCCGGGTTCATGCCCAACCCGACCGCAGAGGTAGGCCACTGCGTGCACCATGTGGCCATGCACAAGGAGCGGCCCGGCGTGCTGTTTATGCAGAAGCACTGGGACGTGATGCGCAGCGACGACGCGGGCGATAGCTGGCATGAGGTGAGCGGAAATCTGCCCACGGACTTCGGCTTCGCCATCGACGTGCACGCGCACCAACCGGAGACTGTTTACGTTGTCCCCATCAAGAGCGACTCGGAGCATTTTGTGCCCGACGGCAAGCTGCGCGTCTACCGCAGCCGGACGGGCGGCAACGAGTGGGAGGCGCTGACCAAGGGCCTGCCGCAGAAGGACTGCTATGTGAACGTATACCGCGATGCCATGGCGGTCGATTCGCTGGACGAGTGCGGTGTTTACTTCGGGACTTCGGGCGGACAGGTATACGCCTCGGCCGATGCGGGCGATAGCTGGACGGCAATCGTTCGCGATCTGCCGACGGTGCTATCGGTCGAGGTGCAGACGCTGGCATGACGGGGATCAGGGATCAGAGATCAGGGATCGGGGCGGCTGGCCCGGCGGGATTCATCGGAGTGCTGCGGTGATTCGCGTGGTGCTGCCGCAGCATCTGCGCGCGCTGGCTGGCATCGGCGCGGCTAATGAAGTCACGCTGGCGGTTGCCGCGCCAGTGACGATGCGGCGCGTGCTTGATGTGCTTGAAGCGCGCTATCCGGCACTGGGCGGGACGATTCGCGAGCACGGCACCGGGCAGCGACGCGCCTACATGCGCGTCTTTGCATGCGAGGAAGACTGGTCGCATGAGCCGATGGACAAAGAGCTGCCGCAAGCAGTGGCGGATGGGAAAGAGCCGCTGCTGATTCTTGGAGCGATTGCGGGTGGATCGGAATAGGTTGGGCGCGGCTCCCAGATCGATGGTGGACGAAATTGCTCAGACTCAGACAATTCGACTCACTACTGTGAATCATGTTGGGGCAGACAAACTGTGACCCCGGCCAAAGTGAGGAGAATGGATGAGCGGATTTAGAATTCTTGCGTTAATGGCTGTTGCCGGATTGATGTTTGCGGTAACCCCTCCCAGAGTTGCGGCTCAGGTCACGGTCGAAATCGGAGTCGCGCCGGATTGCCCCTATGGCTACTACGACTATGCACCGTATAGTTGCGTTCCCGACGGCTACTACGGCCCGGAATGGTTCACCGGCGGCGTGTTTGTGGGCGCCGGCCCGTGGTTTCACGGTCCTGCGAACTTCCGTGGCAATGTAGACAACTCGTTTGACCCGCAACACGGCTATAACGGCGCAACGCCGAAGGTTGGCGAGAAGGCCGCGGCACAACGCCGAAATCCCGCGCAGTTCAAAGGCAATGAAACCCGCGATGGGCGCGGCCACACAGGCGGAGAAAAGAGGTAACTGATTTCAACCGATGCGGAAGACTGCAGGGCATGGTTGGTACCGGGGGGTGCTCCCAGGCACAGGGCAGAAGTCCGATCACATAAAGAGCGTGGCTGAGGCTGCGCCCTTTGTGTTGCAGGCGTGGGCTACCGATCATGCGAAGAACTTCTTGAGCGGCTCCCAGTAGTGGTTGTGCCAACCCCAGTCGAGATGGTCGTATTCGCCGGCGGGGAAGCCGGTGTGGTCGAAGATCAACGCGGTTTCGGCGGCGCGGGGCTTGAACTCGAAGTGGATGACGGAATAGACGCCGGGGTCCCAGTGGGTGGGGCGCCAGGCCTGGACGATCCGCTGATTGGCGACGAGTTCGATGGTGCGGCCGACGATCAGGCCGCCGAACGTGTTGAAGGCACCGCCGGGGGTGGGATCGATGGTGGCGGGCATTCCGGAGAAGGCGGCGAACTGCTTCTGGTCGAGAATGGCTTCGTAGAGCTGATGGGGGCTGGGTTTGAATTCAATTTCATAATGGATTGACGTGCGGGCTTTGTTGGCGTCGGTTGAGGGTCTCTCGGCCATGGACGGCTGCTGGGTGCGGGCGAGAGGAGCGGCGGCAACGGCGGCAGCGATCGTGGCGAGGGCGCGGCGGCGAGTGGGGATGGAAGGGGGTGGGCTGGTGTGCATGGGGACCTCCGAGGGGCCAGGTTAAGGATCTGTAGGAAAAGTATCCCACGTTGGCGGCAAAGACAAATCCATCGCGCAGGCAGTACGCAGCTAAGTTCATGATGATTGCTTGTGCAGCGAAAAAAGTGGAATCCCAAGTCTCAAAATGCGAGGTAAGACCTGGGATTCCTACTCGGGGCGGTGGGCCTGTCTGGGAGACTGGCCGGCTTCGCTCCAAATTGCGGCCCTTGGAGTCAGGCCGCGGACTTCTGTTCGGCTGGCTTAAGCGGCTGCGCCAGCTCGTCAAAAATTGCGCGGTACTGGATCATCGCGGTCCGTAGCTCTTCGGTTGTGGCTTCAACCTTGCCGAGGCGAACTGCGATGGCGTGCGCGAGGCGGTAGTTTTCCATGACGCGGGGATAGCTTACGGAGAGATCGGCGGCGCGCTGCTCGAAGGTGGCGTGTGGATAGCCCCGGGCCTCAAGAAGCGCGTTGATGAGGTCGTCGGCTTCAGTGACAGAAGCCTTGGGATGATCGACAAAGCGAGATTGGACCGTATACCACTCGGTGAGAAAGCGGTCCCGCTCGACGATGCCGAGGTCGCGGATTTCGAGGGTCTTGACGTGCGTTTCACGATCGGCCAGTTTCGATTCTGCCTGTCGCGACGAGCCGCGCTTGAGGACTTCGCGATCATATTCCGAGCCGAAGCGGCTGCGAAGGGCGAGCGTCTTGGATTTTCGATGCTCGGTGTAGCCGGCAATGGCAACCGCTACGACGATGACCAGCACAAATGCTGCGATGATGAGCTGTTCATTTGTGAAACTGTAGTACATTCCATTGAATTGAAACTGCATTGCGTACTCCTGTGCGGGGATTTTCCCCGGCGAACGGAGGTTGATGGTGGGGGGCCCGGCAATGGGGGAGGGCCAATGCAACCGATCGTAAGCGGCGAAACAGGGACGCGCTGTCCAAAACTGCACACTGAATACTTCGAGGAGTTTGTTGGGATTATTTATATTCTTTTCTCGTAGGAGCTCTTCATAAACTCTGAATGGATGCCTAACGCGGCATGAATTGCATCGGTCAGGGGCAAAGCCCACGTTGATTTTGATGGCATTTATGGCACGTCTGAAGCCGTGCCCTTTCAAGACATCCCGTTACAATGGCAGTTTCCGGACGGGTTCGCAGAGTTGTTAAATGAGCTTATGAATCCGACTCAGGCGAGGAGGCGTCTTCGGGATCGCTCGATCTTGCGACGATCCGCATCGGTTGAAGAGCACGACGGTCAAGGAAAGTGGCAGCGCCGGCGATCAGGCCGAGGATGAGCAGGAACGCGCAAACGATGAGATTCGAGCCTGTGAGGAAATCGTCCATTCCGTTCTCCTTTCGCGAAAAGCCGGGATTCGAGGTGGAGTCCTCGCTTGGGATCTTAAGATACACTTCTTCGATCTTGCGTTGGGAAGGCGCGCAATTCTGGCTTGTTTTGCACAGCGCGTGCGAAGCAGTCGAATTGAGAGGTAGCGGGCCCTAGCGCTCGTCTTTGCCGGGGCGGAGCATGAGTTCGCGGATGGCTTGGCGGGGGTCTTTGCCTTCGTCGAGGATGAGCTCCATCTGTTCGGTGATGGGCATCTCGATGGTGTGCAGGCGCGCCAGGCCAAGGGCGGCGCGGGTGGTGCGAACGCCTTCAGCGACTTTGCCGCCCAGGCTCTCAAGAATCTCAGGAAGGTTGCGGCCGTGGCCTAAGGCTTCGCCGACGGTGCGGTTGCGGCTGAGAGAGCCGGTGCAGGTGAGGACGAGATCGCCGACGCCGGAGAGGCCGGCAAGAGTCTCGCGGCGGCCGCCGCAGGCGATGGCGAGACGAGTGATTTCAGCAATGCCGCGGGTCATGAGGGCGGCGGCGGAGTTGTGGCCGAGGCCGATTCCCGCGGCGATTCCGGCGGCGATGGCGATGACGTTCTTGAGGGCTCCGCCGAGCTCGACGCCGATGACGTCGGTGGAGGTGTAGAGACGGAGGGTTTCAGAAGAGAACTCGCTCTGGATGCGCGCGGCGACTTGCGGGTCGGCAAAGGCTACGGTGACGGCGGTGGGCTGGGCCTGGGCCACTTCGACGGCGAAGCTGGGGCCGGAGAGCGCGCCGATGGGGATTCCGGGGAAGCTTGCCTCAGGGGAGTAATGGGTGGGTTGAAACCCACCCCTACCAGCCCGATTTGGTTTTGCTGGCTCTGCGGCACGACTGAAGTCGTGCCCTGACACAGGGCGGGACTCTTCTGTAACAGGTGAAATCGCGCCCTCACGCTCGGCGACTTTGCCCAGCGCCTGAGCGATCACTTCGGTGATGCGAAGAAAAGTCTTGTCTTCGACGCCTTTGGTGGCGCTGACGATGATTTGGCCGGAGTGAAGGTGGGGGCCGAGACGGGCCAGGGTGGGGCGAAGAAATTCGGAAGGAACGACGGAGAGGACGATATCCGCTTCGGCGACGGCCGCTTCGTTGCCGGTGATGGCGATCTCGGCGGGGATGGGAAAGCCGGGCAGGAACAGCGTGTTTTCGCGCGGCTCGGCGATTTCGACTGCGGCTTCAGGGCTGTGCGCCCAGAGAGTGACCTGGTGCCCGCCACGGCGGTGAAGCGAGAGGGCGAGGGCTGTTCCCCAGGCGCCGGAACCTAAGACAACGATGCGGCTCATGCGGGCTCCGGCTTTCGTTTGGAGGCTCCGAAGCGGGATTCCTTGCCAGTGAGAAGGCGCTGGATGTTGGGGCCATGCTTGGCGATGATGAGCAGGGCGACGATGAATTGGACGGCGATGAAGAAGGGCGGGCGATCTCCGCTAACGAGTAGCCAGGCGAAGATGGGGAAGCTGGCTGCGCCGAGTATGGAGCCTAGCGAGACGTAGCGGGTGATGAGAATGGTCAGGAAGAAGACGGTGATGGCGGCGAGCGCGGCCAGTGGGGCGGCGACCAGGAAGACACCAAAGCCGGTGGATACGCCTCTTCCGCCGCGGAAGCGGAGCCAGGGCGGGAACATGTGGCCGAGCACGGCGCAGAGGGCGGCAAGGGCTTCGAAGTTGCGAATGGATTCTATGGGCATGCCATGGGAGATGAGGGTGACAGCGGCGAGGCGGCCGAGGTAGACGGCGGCGCAGCCTTTGAGCATGTCGATGAGGAAGGTGGCGAGGCCAAGGCCCTTGCCGCCGGAGCGTAGCACATTGGTTGCGCCGATGTTGCCGCTGCCGACGGAGCGGATGTCTTCGTGGCGGAAGATGCGGATCAGCAGGTATCCGGAGGGGATGGACCCGAGCAGGTAGGCGGCGACGGCGACGATCAGGCTTGCGAGGAGCATTCCGAAACAGAGTTTACCACCTGCCGTGGGGGCAGACGCGCTTGCGCGCCAAAGCGACCGGGGCTCGGTCGGAGGCCGGCTGTTATCGAGAAAGGCGGCTTAGGGTACTAATTCAAAAGCTGGGGCAACTTCCGGTAATTCGGAAGTAAAGTCAAACGTAGTTGCGCGAGCCCTCAGTGCGAAGGGCAACTCCGATGGGTCTTGCCAAAAGTGTTAGGGGTCTTCGGTGGTGTAGGGCGTGTCATACCGGATTTTCAGCGTGGGGCAGGCGATAAAAACCTTGTCGTCGCCGCAATTCTCAAGCTTCACGGCAGGCCGGGGAACGATCTCGATTTTAGGGGAGACTGGCGCTACGGGCATCTTCGGTATAAAAAACACCTTTTCCATAGCTGGAAGCCCAACCGGGGCCACTTTGGCCACTGAGCCTGTCCGGGTTCCCTTCGCCGTGAGGCCGTTGCCAATCGCCGACGGGGAGAGAGCCGATGCAGCGGACGGGTTCGGAGCTGGTCCTGCGTTGCCGCGGGCGCCAGTGCCAGGGGTGCCGAAGGATGCAGCCAGGCGAGGAGGCGCGGCATTGACGCTTGCGCCCGAAGATGCTGCTGGATCGCGAACAGGAGCGGGAGTCTGGCCGAGAGGTTTCTGTGGAGAGTAAATCACGGCCCACGGCATCGGCGCCAACAAAATCCGGCGCGGGGTTTTACTGGCTCGCAGTGCTTTGGGCAATGCTTTGATTGGGGGGCGCCTCGACATCTGGGCGCTGGGCAATCCGGCCGGCCTGACTTCGACCGGGGGAGTCTTCTCGCCGCCGCTGGACCCCTGATCGGCCGGCGCATTGAGCTGCGGTGAGGAACCGGCCTTCGGCCGTTCGAGTGGGAGCGGAGTGGAAAACGCGGGTGCTCCAGGCCTCTTGATTTCAGTTCTCACGAGAAATGCGGCCAGGAGAATGTTCAAGACGAACATCGCTCCGACCAGGAGCCGCGCGGAGATAGGCCATGACCGGTGAGCCGTTCGGACACGCGAACGAGCCTGACTGACCTCGGTCCTACCGCTTTCGGGCTCGTCGAAGATACCCAACTCAATGCTCCCGCTGGTTTCGTCCAGGCAGGGAGAACGGCTGCGGCGATTTTCGCTGCGCCCAACTCCCAGCAAGGTGTAACTACATCATATTCCGATGAACGGCCGCGCGCACGCGGTGCCTGAGAAGGTAGGCGGCGACGGCGACGGTCTTGGCGGGAACTTAACATAGATTCGTGGAACGGGAATGGAGCGACGATGAAGACGGAATTGCTGCGGTTCAACGGTGTTGTCGAACACGATCCCGCCATCGATGCGTGGTTGAACGAGCATGGAGGTGAACTGGGAGCCATGGCGCGTGAGTGGTTTGAGGTGATGCGGAGATGCGGGGACGAAGTTCGGGAGATTCTGCATGACGGCTGTCCAGTTGCATGCCTGGGCGATGCGCCGTTCGGCTACGTCAATGTGTTCACTTCGCATGTAAATGTGGGATTCTTTCACGGGGCGGCGCTGCCCGATCCGGACCATTTGTTGCAAGGGACCGGCAAGTTTATGCGGCATGTGAAGCTGAGAGCGGGGGCGGCCATAGACGAATCAGCGCTCAGAAGGCTTATCGAGATGGCTTATTCGGATATTAAGGCGCGTGTAGAGAACGGCTAGCATTCGAGAAACACCTTGAGGGGTGAATGAGGGCTATGGCTTGTTGTCAACGACCGGCAAGCACGATATATTCAAAACTGCAATTCAGGTTGCACCCCGTCCGCGGAAAGGGAAGATCCCACCTGAATAGGATTTGCAGCATCGAACATCACTTCTCTTTTGCCTGAGATAGCGGACTCCGGGCCACAAAGGAGAAGACTATGCCTCGAACGCTGCCTGAAAAACCCCACCTCGAATATCTCAGAAAACAAGCTAAGGAACTGCAGCGAACCATGGAGCGAGGCAAACTTGCCGATGCTCAGCATTCGCTGGCGAAAGAGTATGGCTTTCCCAACTGGGCGCAGCTGAAATCGCATGTTGAATCGTTACAGCTCGCGCCGGCCGAAGAGCTGCGAGAGGCAGTGCGCGATTGCAACCCGGAGCGCGTTCGCGCACTGCTGATGCGCCATACGGAGCTGCGGAGCAGGATCGACGATCCGCTGCCTGACTACGGCTTCGGCCAGCAAGCATTGTTCGCGGCAGTGCAGAGGAGCGATCGGCCGACCATCGACGTGCTGCTGGACGCCGGCGCGGATATCCGCAAGCGAACCGAGTGGTGGGCAGGCGGGTTCGGTGTTCTGGACGATTGTGATCCGAGCCTGGTGGATTTTCTGGTGGAGCGCGGCGCAGTGTTGGATGAACATTCCGTTGCGCGACTTGGCCGGATAACGGAACTGCGCACAATGGTGAGTGCCGATCCTAGCGTAGTTCATGCGAGAGGCGGAGATGGACAGACGCCATTGCATTTTGCCTCGACTATCGAGGTTGCGCAGTTGCTTCTGGACAACGGCGCGGACATCGATGCACTCGATGTGGATCACGAATCGACGCCTGCGCAGTATATGCTGCGCGTCGACCAGAGGCGGCACTATCCCCATGACCGCCAGGACGTCGCTCGCTTTCTGGTGTCGCGCGGATGCAAAACCGACTTGCTGATGGCGGCGGCGCTGGGCGATGCAGATCTGGTTCAGCGGCACCTGGACAGCGATCCCGCCTGCATCGGCATGAATGTCTCGGAGCAGTGGTTTCCGAAACGCGATCCGCGCGCGGGCGGCAGCATTTACATCTGGACGTTGGGACCGCATCGCACGGCACATGCGGTAGCGCGGGAGTTCGGTCATGAGGGGGTTTATCAACTGCTTCTGAAGCGGACGCCAGAGGAGCTGAAGCTGGCGCTGGCGTGCGAATTGGGCGATGAAGATTCGTTCCGCCGATTCCTTGCCCAGAATCCCGGAGCCGCGGAAAAGCTGTCGGAGCGAGAGCGGGAAAAACTGCCCAACGCGGCGCACGATAACAACCTGAAGGCTGTGCGGCTGATGCTCGAAGCGGGTTGGCCCGTGGATGCTCCGGGAGAGATGGGAGCGACAGCGCTGCATTGGGCCGGGTTCAACGGCAACGCGGAGATGGCTCGCGGGATTCTCCGCTATGACCCAGACTTGGAACTGAAATCGAGGGAGTATCCGGGAACGGCTCTTGCCTGGTCGATCTACGGTTCGGGGAATGGCTGGAATCGGGAAAGCGGCGATTATGTGGGGACAATTCGCGCTCTTCTCGATGCTGGTGCGGTGATTCCAACGCACGCCGAAACGCTGGAACCGAGCGATGCCGTGCTGGAGGTGCTGCCATGAATGCGATCAAGCGTCCGGTCACGGTTCTGATTGTTTCTTGCCTGTACATTGGGGTAGGCGTCGTTGGCTTCGCTTATCACTTTCCCGAGCTGGTGGCGCCTGCGCGCGACAGTGTGTGGATCGAGCTAACCGAGTTGCTGGCGATCGTCTGCGGCACGTTCATGCTCGCGGGCCGAAACTGGGCGCGCTGGCTGGCGCTCGTGTGGATGGCTTTCCATGTGGTCATCAGCTTCCCGGTGCTGGGACAGGCTGCTGTCCACTTTTTGTTCCTTGTGGTAATTGGCTGGATTCTCCTTCGGTCGGATGCCACACAGTACTTTGGGAGAGCAAGAGGGGTACGGTGAACGGACAAACCCAACCGCGCATCGAATCACAGGGCAAACAATCCTCGAATTGGATGCAGAATCGCCAATGCACTCATGAGCCGGATTGCGGCAGGTGGCCCACTCAAGAATCCAGCCACCCGCTTGAGCTTCGCAAATACGGAAGTCTGTGCCCCATTCATCGTGGCTTTATCGCGATGAGTGGGCCGCGGGTTCTTGCCGTCCACTCCGACTCGATTTCAACGACTCCTCGGATTCCGGTAGCGTAGTGGTTGAAGCTGCTCCATCGGTATTGCTTGGGGGATGCGACCAGTCCCCTTTTTACAGGGTTTCGGTGGATATATCGGATCACTTCGGACCGGGCTGATTCGCCACGGACGTTCGCGTCAAAATAACGGTCTTGCCAGAACTGCCTGCGATTGTCTCGCAGTTTGCGTGAAGTGACCTGCTTGAGCGCCTTCAGAAACTGCGCCAGCAGGATCAGCGGCGGCTCGTTGATCAGCAAGTGGATGTGATCAGGCATCAGGACGTAAGCGTAGACTCTGGCCTGGTGACGTGACCGAGTCTCTTCGAGAACGGACTCAAACGTTTCCTTGGCTGCCGGCGCTTCAAGGAACGGAAGACGGTGGAAGCAACTGAACGTAATGAAGTGAAGGGCTTCGGCTTTCTGGAATCGTTTCAGGCCGTATGGCATGGTGCTATCGTACCTCCGCTGGGACCTTGCCCGAGGACCCGCTCATCGCGATAAGGCCGCCGACCCAGAGGGTACCCCGACGGGGCACATTTCCCGATGCCAGGATGAATGGGCCACCTGCCCAATCTAGCGCCTGGTCGATGGGGTGTCAGTCGGAGACGATTAGTTCGCCGGGGAGGATTGGCTTTGTGCGGTGGAGTTTGCCGTGTTGGGCTAGGAGGCCCATGACAATCAAGGCGGCTACGTAGGCGATCAGCTTGGTGAGGTCGGCGGTGTGGGTGCGAGGCAGGGTTTTCCAGAGGACTAGAAGTAAAGTCTGCGCGGCGGTGACGGCCCAGACACTGCCGTAGAAGTAGCGGCGTTCCATACCTTCCAACTTTGTGGAGGGGCCTACGCGGGGGAGCTTGCCGATGGCGCCGAGAAAGAGGATTAGGGCGCAGAGGGGGAAGTAGGCGCTCGAGTAGATCTGCTTCATGTACCAGACGCCCCTGAATGCGGCGATGGCGAGGCCGGCGAGGTTGAGCAGGGCGAAGTTTAGGACGGCGTTCCAGGCGAAGGTGTAGCAGATGCGGCGGTAGAGGGGGTTGGGCTTGTCCTCGTCGAAGCGGAGGATGTAGGGACGCGGCTCTGCGCCGGGGAGTTGACCGTAGAGGCCGGCGATGCCGGTGCCGATGAGGACGAGGGCGAGCCAGGCCCAGTTGCCCCAATGGAATCCGCCGGCGAAGAGCCTGAAGGTCAGGGGGCCGGGGGTGAGAAAGAAGACCCAAATCCAGATGGGCCAATGGCAGAGGCGGTAGATGCGGGTGTTGCGCTCGCGGATCTTCCGCTCCGCGGCCAGTTCTACTTTTCCGCGATATTGCATTGGGGTCAGTTTCGCAGTGCAGGGGGGACGGCGTCAATGTTGGGGGTCGGGCCGAGATGGACGGGCGGAATCGGCGTGGTGAGGCAGAAGCTCTTTGCAGAAGTTGGCGATGGAAATGCAGGTCCTTCGACTCCGCTGAAGAACGCTTCGCTCAGGATGACCGCCTCTTTTGCGGTTTCCTGTATTTGGCATTTGCTGAACGAACTCTGAACTCGGGCCTAGCGCTGAAGGATGGCTCTGCGGGCGGAGCGGACTTCTGCGGCGAGGACTTGGAGGATTTTGAGAGCCAGGAGCGGATTGGACTTCATGAGCGCGGTGAATTGGTCGCGGGTGACGAAGCCGAGTTCGGCTCCCGTATGAGCGATCGCGGTCAAGGAGTAGGGCTCGTTGCCGACCAGCCCGGGCAGGCCGAGGAGCGAGCCGGCCGATGCCTGCGTGGAGAGAATGGTTTTGCCGTTGACGGAGTCCATGGTGAGGGTGACATTGCCCTGGTGAACGATGTAGAGTCCGGCGGGGGCGTCTCCCTGACGGAACAAGACGCGGTCTTCATTGCATGAGATTGCCGTGGATCGCTGTTTTAGCGCCGCGAAAAGGTCCGGGTTGGCGATGAATGCGGAGGGATCGAGCTTCAATTGCAGACTCCGGGACAAAAGATCAGCGATTCTTGGAGCAGGCGCCATGTGACGGGCCTGGGATCATGGTTGCATTTAAGGAGCTTCAGATTTGTGATAGGGATCACGTATTTGTGGTTAACACGGGCGTGCGATAGGGCTGGCGAGGACATTTGCACCGGGCGTTGCTGAACAATTTGGCGCCGTTCGCGTATCTAGATTGGGGCCGCCTGCGCGTGACCGTCGAGAGTCACAATCTTTAAATCTCAGCGGGTGTATTCTGGTGCGTCCTCGGACATGAAGGGAAAAGACGATGGAAATGTTTGGCTTTCTTGGCTGGTGGGTATGGGTGCTGGTTTTCTTTCTGGTTGTGGTGTTGCACAAGGCGATCTTGCGCTACTTCTTTGGCACCGTGATTGTGGCCAAGGATCAGATAGGCATTGTTAACAAGAAGTGGGTGATCTTCGGCAGGAACCGCACTCTGCCTGACGGCGCGATTGTGGCGTTGAACGGCGAAGCGGGCGTGCAGGCCGATACGCTTGCGCCGGGCATTCACTTCGGGCTGTGGGCGTGGCAGTACACGGTGACGCTGGCGCCCTTTACTACCATCGATAAGAACCAGATTGGGATTGTGGAGGCGCGCGACGGCAAGCCCCTGTCGAGCGGGCGGGTGCTGGCCAAGTCGGTGGAGTGCAATTCGTTTCAAAATGCAAGGACGTTTTTGACCAACGGAGGCGAGCGCGGGCCGCAGATTTCGATCATTCCGCCGGGGACGTATCGCATTAACACGGGGCTGTTCTCGGTGGCCGCGGCTGAGGTGCTGGAGATTCCCGACAACCAGGTGGGCATTGTGACCACCAAGGACGGCGCGCCGCTGGCTACGGGAGAGATCGCGGGCAAGGAGATTCCAGGGCACAACATGTTCCAGGATGCGGAGCGGTTTATCGGCGCGGGCGGGCACAAGGGGTTGCAGGAGCAGGTGATGCTGGCGGGGCGCTACTTCATCAATCCTCGCTTTGCCACGGTGGAGATCAAGCCGATGACCGAAGTGCCGATCGCCAACGTGGGCGTGGTGATTGCGTATGTGGGTTCAGAGGGCATAGACCAGACCGGCGACACTTTCAAGCACGGCAACCTGGTGAAGAAGGGCCAGAAGGGCGTGTGGGTCGATCCGCTCGATCCGGGCAAATACGCGATCAATATTTACACGCACAAAGTTGAGATCGTGCCCACGGCCAACATCGTTCTGAATTGGGCGACGGGCAAATCGGAAGCGCACAGGCTCGACGAGCGACTGTCGACGATTACGGTGAGGTCGTCGGATGGCTTCACGTTCAATTTGGACGTCAGCCAGATCATTCATGTTCCGCGCAACGACGCGCCGAAGGTGATCGCGCGCTTCGGGACGATGGCGAATCTGGTGACGCAGGTTTTGGAGCCGACCATCGGCAACTACTTCCGCAACGCCGCGCAGACTTCGGACGTGATCGAGTTCCTGAAGGGACGCACCGAGCGGCAAAAGGAGGCGAAAGATTCGATCCAGGCGGCGTTGGTGGAGTACAACGTGAATGCGATCGATACGCTGATCGGCGACATCACGCCGCCTGAGGCCCTAATGAAGACGCTGACGGATAGAAAGCTTGCAGAGCAGGAGCAAGTGACTTACAAGACGCAGCAGCTCGCCGAAGAGACGCGCAAGGATCTGCAGCAGGCCAAGGCCATGGCCGATACGCAGGCCAGGGTTGTGGATGCGGAGAGAAGCGTTTCGATAGCTGAGTTCGCGGCGCAGGCGATGGTGAGGCAAGCCAGCGGCGAGGCGCAATCGAAGACGATCAACGCCGAGGCGGATGCGAAGGTGATTATCACCGTCGGCAACGCGGAGGCCGAGAAGACCAAGGCGGTGGGCACGGCGGAAGCGGATGTGATCAAGCTGAAGATCAATTCGATGGAGTCGGGGAACTACGCGGCCGTGCAGATTGCGACGGCGTTGGCTTCGAATCACATCAAGCTGGTTCCGGATATTCAGGCCGGCGGGGGCGGGGATCAGGGCAGCCTGATCAACGTGCTGATCGCGAAGATGCTGCAAGGGGGAAATAGCAGTGACAAGGATGCGAATGGGTGATTGGTAACGGGGTCTCAAGCTGAATTGAGCACCTGTGCCGGAAGCGCGACCGCGAGCAGCGGGCTGGCTGGCGCCCGCTGCCCACGGCAGTCTTACCAGACTTTGGCCAGGTGCGCCAGGCTTTGACGATAGTCCTCCTGCTCGATCCGGCTGCGCACGCCGAATTCACCCAGGAGCGTCATCATCTGGCCGACAGGCACACCGGCAACTGCGGCGGCATGGCCCAGCGATGCCTCACCTTTTTTGTACTTCTCGACGGCCAGCAGCAGGCGGCCGAGCGTCACCAGATCGCGCACGGATTTGGACAGGTCGCTGCGCTGTTCGCGGGTCATCCCGGCCAGGAATTCGTAGTTTTCCCGGTCCATGCGGATGCTCATTGTTCTGGTCATGGTATTTCCTTCAGCCGCCGCGCTTGGGTTCCCAGGTCTCGGGAGCAAAACCTTGTGCACACGGCTTGCCATCAGGCCGTCTGTGCCAAAATCACTCGAAGATCGCCCTCGATCGCAGCCAAAAGGTTGGCCTGCGCAAGCGGCATTTTTGATGGCTCCATTGTTTCAGGGCTTGCGGATACCCCATACTTGGCAAAAGCCTTGCCGATCTTTCTGCGCTTCGCTTTGACCTTTTTGGCATCGCCATGGTCGATGTCGTGCCTGAGGTCTGTTCGTAGATCATTGACATCGCTGAATGAGATTGGGAAGTTGTCTTGGAGCCTTTGTCCAACTGATTCACGAAACAGGAAGTAGAGGTCATCAATGAGCGTCTTGTATTCCTCTATGCTTGCGATGGGCTTCCGAATGCGGCTCTGTGCTTGGGCAGTCTTGTTAGTTGCCTTAAAGAGGTCCTCGCCGTTTCTCGCGGCATATTTCCGATTGATGTGGTCAATGAGGGTCGAAATGGCCTCACCAAGGCTCGAGATTCTGCCTGAGACACCGCTTTCCGCGACGACTGCTGGATCGAAAATCTCCGCAAGCCCCGGGGAGAGCTTGAAGAGCTTTCTGAGAAGGATCTGGTGTCTGATCTTTGCGCCGCCCTTGACGTTAGCATTTACTGAACGCTGAAAGGTTAAGTAGTCGCTGTCGGTGGCTGCCTGTCCCATCTCGATCTGCTTGCCAAGCTCATTTGTGAACGCTTCAAAGAACTCTCGAACCTCCCTCTCGCGCCCCTTCGCCCCTCCGGTCTGGACTAATTTGCATGCCAGCGTAATGAGCGACTGGACGACGGTGCGTGTTCTGAGGACCGCGCCGTGGCCCTTGAACGCTGTATGCAGGAACGACAATGCCGCCTGAACTCTTTTTGCGATTGCTGAGGAAGATGCAAAGTTGTCTGAGGACTCAAACACCTTCTTAATATCTTCGAATCGAAGGCCCGCATCAAGGCCTTCGATCTCTAGAGTCAGAACTTTCGCTGCAATATCAAAGTGGGAGTATCGAGTGTCTGCTATGGCGATGGTCTCCTTGAAGAATGGGACCCTAGAAATGGTGCGGACGTAGTCGCGTAGCTTGCCATGTACGGCGTTGAGCTTCTCGCTGCTCGTCAGGGGAAGACCTGCCTGTAAGCGCTGGAAGAATTCCTTCAGCTCTTTGTCGGTGGCTCCTTCTATCAGGTCGTATTCGATCTCAAAGTCATCAATTTTGTCGGCCGACTCCTGCGGGAGCTCGTTATAGAGCCTACCACCAAATTCCTTCGCTGATGCTGCGGAGAGGGGGAGTTGGTTGTCGCAAAACTCATAGATTGCAAGCAGCCTCTGCTGGCCGTCCTCAACTAGATACTGATCAGGCGAGGACTTGACAAAATAGAACTTCGGGAGTCTCCAGCCCCTGAGGATCGAGTCAATTAGCGCTTGTTTCTTCGGGGTTTCCCAAAGGTCCTTTTCCCTTTGCCAATCTGGGATCTCGTAGCGATTTCGGCGCTTGAAAACTTTGTCGATCGCTCTCTTCTCGCTGCTCATTTTCATAAGTCAAGAGTATAAAGCACGAAGGCCTAACTGCGCCTAGAGACGTATTCCTGAATTCTGCGGGTCATTGTTCTCGTGATCTCAGGTTCCGATGCCGGAGCTGCCTGGCGCGAGTAAGGCCTGGAATAAGTGGTTTAGACCTACATCAGTCTCCTGCGAATGAGGTCGAGGGCTTGCTGGGTGGCGAACTCGCGAACTCTTTGGCGGTCGCCGCGGAAGGTGCGCTCGGTGGCTTCGTTTTTCTGGGCGTCGGAGACGGCGATGTAGACGCGGCCGACAGGCTTCTCTTCCGTGGCGCCGGTGGGGCCGGCGATGCCGGTGATGCCCAATCCCAAGGTGGCTCCGGTGCGCAGGCGAATGCCGTGGGCGAGGGCTTTGGCAACCTCCTCGGAGACGGCGCCGTGCTGGGCGATGAGTTCGGGCGGGACACCGGCGAAGGCGTGCTTGAGAGTGTCGGCGTAGACGATTGCGCCGCCGAGGAATGAGCGCGAACTGCCTGGGACGCTGGTGATGCGTTCGGCGATCATGCCGCCGGTGCAGCTTTCCGCCACGGCGAGCGTGAATTGGCGCAGGCCGAGATAGTAAAGGACTATTTGCTCGAGAGAGTCTCCGTCAGAGGAGTAGAGCCAATCTTCAAGGGCCTCCTCGATCTTTCCCGCCAGCTCGTCGACGCGCTGCTTAGCCTGGACGGCGCTGGGCTTGGAGCAGATGAGGGTGAGCTGAATGTCTCCGGCGTGAGAGAGGATGGTGGTTTCAACATCCTTGTAAGCGGAGTAAATGGGAGCGAGAAGCTGGTCGGCCTGGGACTCGGGAATCATGGCGGCGCGAAGGCTTCGCTTGGCGATAAACCGCTTGGGAATGGCGGCGCGCAGACGCGGCAGGCATTCGGCGTCGAAGAGCGGACGGCATTCGCTGGGCGGGCCGGGGACGAGCAGGACGATTTTGCGATAGCCGGAGAATCGGGTGTCGAGCCACTGGCCGGGCGCGCTGCCGTTGGGGTTGGGCAACACCGTTGCGCCCTCGAGGACGTCGGCCTGCTTGAGGTTGTTGGCGGGCATGGCGATGCGAAAGGAAGCGGCGCGCGTGTGAAGCGCGGCGACCAGAGTAGCTTCGCGGCGGATGTTGAGCGAGAGGGCTTCAGCGACGGCTTCGCGGGTTAGGTCGTCTTCGGTGGGGCCGAGTCCGCCGATGATGGCGAGGATGTCGACGCGGCCAAGAGCGACGCGGATGGCGCTGATCAGATCCTTGCGCCGGTCGCCGACGATGGTCTTAAAGGTGACGGTAACACCGATCTCGTTGAGCTTCTCAGTGAGATAGAGCGAGTTAGTGTCCTGACGCCAGGGAGTAAGCATCTCGGAGCCGACGGCGATGATTTCGGATTTCATAAAACAGCCCCTAGCTGCTAGCTTTCAGCCTCTAGCTTGGGATGTGCTCCAATGCGATATTGGAATTTGGTTATGATTCGTTGTTATACGCGTAATCCCGCTCGACGCGGCAGATTCTTGTTTTGAAAGCCTGGTACCAGAGATCGCGCCCGCGCTGCTGGGCGACAAGGTGGGCGGAGTTCTGCTTCCAGGCTGCAATAGCTTCCAGACTATCCCAATAACTCACTGTAATGCCAAGCGAATCGTGCGCGGATTCGATTCCGAGGAATCCGGGTTGTTGGGCGGCGAGCGAGACCATGGCATCGGACATGGCATCGTATCCGGAGTTATCGCCGGTTCTGGTGGAAGTAAAGATTACCGCATAATAAGGCGGCGCGGGTGTTATGGCAATAGTCATGATTGGTTCCCGAGGTAATGGGTCAGTTTGAAATTGAATCCGGACGCTTGCGAAGTGCGTGCAGTTTTCTCAATACTGCTCCACAGCCAAGACCGCCAAGCAGATAAAACCCCCACGGACCTCTGCCGCTTCGCCAGAAGGCATAGTAGGCCACAACGCCGGTACAGACGCCCCAGAGAATCCGGGTGGCGACATATAGGAATTTGATCGTCGGTCGAGTCATCTAGCGATGCCCTCCTGGGTTCCTGAAGATGGAAGCTGGCAGTTAGCAGCTAGAACAACGTCAGTCCTTCAACTCCCAAGTCCACATCATAAACGGCGTCGTGGGTGGCGAGGACGGTGGTCCCGAGGGGTGAAAAGGCAACGCCGACGAGGTTACTTCCGGCCACGGCAAGAGATGCATCGCCCGAAGGGGTGACGCGCACCAGCCCGCAGCGGCCATGGAGGCAGGCAGCGAGATAGACATCGCCGTCCTTTGAAAGCGCGAGACCCTGGGGACGGCCGAGGCCGCGATACCAGACGCGAGTGTCGCCGTGCGAGTCGATGGCCCAGATTGCATCGTTGGACGAAAGCGAAGGAGCGGTGACGAAGAGAGTGCCGGAAGCGTCGCAGGCGAGGTGATATGCGGCGACGCTGGGCTCAAGGGTGGCGTGGACGAAGATGCGGCGCTGGGTATCGATCTTGAAGACGGTGCCGCTGCGATCGCCGACGAAAAGATTTCCCTCGGCGTCAAAGGCCGCTCCGGTGGCTACGCCCATGCCTTCGGCGTACACCGTGAACTCGCCCGAGGCGTCGACCCGATAGACGTTGCCTTCGGCGCGGGAGGTGACGAAGAGGTCTCCGTCGGGGTTGAAGGCAAGGCCGGTGGCGTTGAGAATGCCGGTGACAAACGGAGTGCCGCGGGCATCGGGGCTGATGCGCACAATGGATACAGGGGTCTGCTTGCCCCTGGGTCCGGAGATGGTTGCATAGATCATGCCGGATCGGCTGACGGCGGGGCTGGTGACGGGGTGCAGGCCTTCGCTGAGCAGATTGGCCACGCGAAGGGGCGCGCGGTTGCTGGCGCCGGAAGGGTTGCGGACCTCAATGAGGCCGGTGTTTGCTGCTTCGGGGACGCGGAGGGCAAGACGGGTTGGCCGGCTCATGGAGACGCTGGCGGGTTGGCCGTCGACCAGCACGGCGGGCAAAACGGCGGATTGGCCGAAGCTGAAGGGACCGAGATGGGCGCCGACCAGCTCGACTTCACCGAGGGGCAGCGCGGCGGCGGGGACGATGTCGTCAATGCGCGGCTCGGGGAGTGCTTCAGAGGCGGATTGGGGGCGGACACGGGCCATGTCAGATCCAGATACGTAACAAGGATGCTACACCCAAAGCATACAGGCCGGCGGCCACATCATCGAAGACGATGCCCCAGCCTCCGGGGAGACTCTCAATCCGGCGAATGGGAAACGGCTTGGTGATATCGAAGGCGCGGAAGAGGACCAGCGCAATGAGAGCGTGCTTCCAATCGACGGGACTGAAGAGCAGGGCGATCCACTGGCCGGCGACCTCGTCGATGACGACAAACTGCGGGTCCTTGCGGCCTGACTCACGTGCGACGATGGTTGCGGCGGGGACGCCAAGCGCGATGGAGGCAGCGATCCAGATAAGGAGGCCAACGATCTGAGTTTGGGCGCTGGGGTGGCTGGCGACGGATTCGGCGGCCCAGAGAAGAACGGCAGCCACCGAGCCCCATGTGCCCGGTCCGGGCTTGCCATGGCCCACTCCGAAGAAGGTGGCGACGGTCCAGGCCCAGGTGGTCTTTTTTGGGCCGTGGATTACCGGGACTGAGGTATTGGGGACATGACTATTCGTCATAAGAATCGCCGTTGCCGCCCAGTTCGCCGAGGTCTTCAAGGACTTCGGGGTCGAGCACGGGGGAGCTGATCTTATAAACGCCCGTGGCCCACTTGCCGAGGTCGATTTTGCGGCAGCGGTCGGAGCAGAACGGGAAGTCCTCGTCGTCGAATTTGACCGACATGCCGCAGGTAGGGCAGCGGTGGAGCTTTACGGATTTTTTCTTTCCGGCCATGAGCGCGATTCCGCGTAGAAGATAGCGGGCAGTTCTTATGGTACAGCGTGGGGCGAGGGAGTCCGCAGGCTTACGATTCGAAGGCGGGCGGGATTTGATTGGGCAATCGCTTAAGCAAAGGCTCCGCCGCGTCGGCGGCAATCTCTTGCTGGAGGACATGGCACACGGCCTGCGCAATCTGCCGCTTGAAGGCACGCTTTTCTCTGGTCCTGAGTTTGTGCCCCTGCTTGATGGACGAAAGGGGTTTGTCCTGGTGGGGGATGGGACTGAGGAAGAAACCGGCATCGTTGATGACCAGCCCCAGCCCGGAAAAGAAATCGTCATATGCGCCGATGTATAGCCCGGATAACTCCTCGGTGTAGGAGCTCTGGCGGGTTGCGGACACGGCTGCGAATTCGCCGATCCCGAGGGTCGCCGCGAATCCGTGAAGCGCGGCAAGAAGCAGCGCGGCAGGACCGACATCGTGCAGCGCCCTGGTTACACGGCGAATCTGGTTGAAGTATCCGTGGACGCCCTGGAGACGCGAGATCAACAGAACGTCGACGGCCTGCGATCGAACCACCCATCCTGGAACGATGGTGAAGGATAAAACAAAAACCGGAGCCCGATCGACGAGAAGGTTGAGAGATAGTTCACCTTCTTTCTCAAAGTCTCGCGAGAAGCAAAAAGTTATCGAGTACGGGGTGTCGTTCTGCTTCCCTTCATGCAATGTAATGGTTGAAGAAAATGTGCGATATAGAAGACGGCTGGGCAGATGGGCGTGGAGACTCCGATAGTGGTGCAGGAAGCACGCCATGGACTCGGCAACCGTGAGCCCTTGAGCGAGATAGTCGCGGATGAGGCATTTGAACAGGAACCTTGGATTGGTGTGCAGGAAATCCTTGAACACCTTTACCCGGAAGAGCTGGAGGATATGGAAAGCCGCGCCCATGTTGGTCAGCACACTCCAGGAGGCTCGCGTAACCCGGGCCGGCGACCATGTCTCCTTCCGGCCTACGACAACTGAAAGAGGCCGCAAGAGCCCGCCATTCGCAGCCTTTATGCGACTGTCGTCCGTGGAGGTCCGGTAATTGACGTTTACAGTCATCCTGCGCGCGGGCTCAGAGATCCCAGCCGGTAAAAGGGAACTGAGGTATCAGTTAGGATTCGCCATCTCGCGGAATGGCGCCGCCTTGGGAGCGGATAGGAACTCTGAAGATAGTAGAACAGAATCGGACGACTTCAAGTTGCATCTTCGGGGGAGCGGGGGTGGCGAGTTGGTACCATGCGCGGAGTTACCGAAGGGTTTGTTTGCCGGCCGGGAGCTAACATTCCTGTCTGTAAGATAACTCCGACAACCGATGGCGGGAGGAGTATTCGCACCGGTCATGAAAGAGTTGCGGGTTCTAGAGCGGGCCGGAAAGGATGCGGGCGACTACGTCATACTCGTGGGCTTCAGTAACTTGTGCTCTGTAGAAGCGGCCGGGTTCTAACGCGGTGACGCCGGGGCCGAGCTCCGCGAAGTCGTTGATGTAGACTTTGCCGTCGATTTCGGGAGCGTGGAATTGGGTGCGGCCTTGCCACAGGAGCGGAGTTTCGTCGCTTTCACCTTCGGCGAGGACAACTAACTCGCGGCCGATCCATAGCTGCTTGGCGCGCTTGCTGATGGATTGCTGAAGCTTCATCAAGCGGCGCTTGCGGGCTTCGATGGTGCGGCGGGGCACCTGCGCGGCAAGCGAGAATGCCTCCGATCCCTCTTCGTGCGAATAGCTGAAGACGCCGAGCCAGTCGAATTTTGCTGCGGCGATGAACTGCTCGAGGAGCTCAAGGTCGCGGAGCGATTCGCCGGGGAAGCCGACGATGAAGCTGGTGCGGAGGGCAATGCCGGGAACAGCGGCGCGGACTTTTTCTAACGTCTTGAGGAAGATGTCGGCGCCGGCGCCGCGCTTCATTCGCATGAGGACGGCGGGTGAGGCGTGCTGGAGCGGAACATCAAGATATTTGCAGATGTTGTCGTGGCGGGCCATGGTGTCGAGCAGGCGGCCGGTAATGCGGTTGGGGTAGGCGTACAGAAAGCGGAGCCAGCGCAGGCCTTCGATGCGGGCGAGCGCGTCGAGCAGGGTGGCGAGGCCGTCTTTGATGCCGAGATCTTCGCCGTAACAAGTTGTGTCCTGACCGATGAGCGTGATCTCCTGGACGCCGCGGGCGACAAGCTGCCGGGCTTCGGCGACTACCGATTCAAAGCGGCGCGATCGAAATTTGCCGCGCAGATTGGGGATGACGCAGAAGGTGCAGGGATGGTCGCAGCCTTCGGCGATTTTGATGTAGGCCGAGGATTTGGGCGTGGTCAAGAAGCGTGGAGTGGATTCATCGTAGAGGTAGGTAGGCAGCAGGTGGGTTGCGCCCTGCCAATCGTCGCGGCGGAAGCGGCCCTGGCCTTCGCGGTGGTTGCCTTCGGGGCGGGAGGTGGGCTTGGCGGCTTTATGGGATGCGGAATGCGTCTTTGAGTCGTTCATTTCGCTTTGAAAGGGCACGGCTTCAGACGTGCCGCTCGACGCGCCCAACGGGGCCTGGGCTTTAGCCCCTGAGGGGATGTGTTTCCTCGTTGTCTGCGTTCCCTCGGCGGCTAAAGCCAGACTCTTCTTGCTGGTTTCTCTGGCACGACTGAAGTCGTGCCCTTTCAAAGCTGGACCCGTTTCCGCAACTTGTTTGTGCGTAGCCGCGCGGGATTCGACGCCGGGGCGGACTTCGGCGTGGCTGTTGCCGGTGAGAATGTTGAATGGAGACAGTGCAGCGACGGGAGTCGTGAGGCCGGCGGCTTCGAGAATCGATTCGAGTTCGCCGGTGCCGACTACCGCGTCGACTTCGGGAATGCTCTTCTGGATTTCGTCGCGATAGCGCTCGACGAGGCAGCCGGCGACGATGAGTTTCTTGGCCGAGCCTGAGGTCTTGTATCGGGCCATTTCGAGGATGGTGTCGACCGATTCCTGCTTGGCAGTGTCGATGAAGCTGCAGGTATTGACAACGAGGATTTCGGCCTCTTCGGGATGGGCTGTGAGGCGTGCGCCGGCGCGGTCGAGCAGGCCCATCATCACCTCGGAGTCGACGAGGTTTTTGGGGCAGCCTAACGAAATAAAGCCCACGGAAGGGGCCGTGGGTGGGGATGGTTTGGTCACAGATCTATTGTACCGGGGATTCAAGTTGCGGTTTGGGATCCCGGCGAAACTCAATTCTCACATTCCATGTCCGCCGCCAACATAGATTCTTTGTCCGGTGATCCAGCGGGCTTGTTCCGAGGCAAGAAAGACAATCACGTCGGCGACATCGTCAGGTTTGCCAACTCTGCCCAATGGGATTGTGGGCAGTATTTCCCGCTCGAGTTCCGCGGTAATCCAGCCTGTTTGCACCGGCCCGAGCGATACTACGTTGACGTTGATCCCGAATTTGCCAAGTTCGCTTGCGGCGCTTCTTGTGTAACTCTCAAGCGCAAACTTGCTTGCACCGTATGAGGCTTCCGACGGGAAACGCTCGGCTCCCGCCGTGCTGACGTTCACGATGCGGCTCCATTGCGCACCACGCGCGACATGTCTGTGGGCAAACTCAGCCATGGCCAGGACCGGCGCACGCGTGTTGACAAAGAAGATCCGATCAATGGCAGCGGCGGTGATAGGTGCGGGGCGATCCGTCCACAATTCGACGAGTTTGTTGGTGAGTTCGGCGCCTTGTGGAACAAACGTGTCCGCTTCCCACCAGGCCGCGTTGTTCACAAGAATCTCGACCGGCCCTAGCTGTCGTTCTGCCTGCTCGAACAATTGAGGAACCGCGCCGGCGTCGTAAAGATCGCACTCCCACGCGTGCGCTAGTGCGCTGGCCTTGTGGATGTCCGCGAGGACTTCATCCGGGGATTTTGTCTGCTGAGAGCGATAGAAATGTGGACCTGGCAAGCGAGCTGATTCAGTTTCGTTGCTCGCCGGGATGGTATCCGGCAGACGAAGGTAATGCAGGAAGAGTCTGGCCCCCTGGGCGGCAAAGGCGCGCGCGACACCCGCACCAATGCCGTATGGGTTGTTGGCCCCGGTTATCAGAACGACTTTGTCCTTGAGTCCCGGATCGATCATTGGAATTTTGTGGCCAGTATACGCCGGTGAAATGCTGCGCGAGATTGCGATTAAAACTATGGGCAGAATCGGGTGGTAAAATCGATCAGTGCCGGGTCCTACGCGACGTAATCCCGCCAATCCCGCCAGGTCCGGAAGGAAGCAACGGTAACGGGCTAGTACGGGCGCAGTAGGCTACCCGGTACTTTTTTGGCGTAGAGCGGAAAGGCAACCGCAGGTCCTTCGACTTCGCTGCGCTCCGCTCAGGATGACAGTCATTGGGTAGCGGCCCGGCAGAGCCGCAAGGAGAGATTCATTGAGCCTTATTGTTCGTCCTGTGGTAGGCCGGCGCGCCAAGATTACGGCGCTCGGGACCTACGTTCCCCCCGATGTGATCACCAATCAAGACCTGGAAAAGATGGTCGATACCTCCGACGAGTGGATTCTGACGCGCACGGGGATTCGCGAGCGGCATAAGCTGGCCGCAGGTTTGGGCGTGAGCGACATGTGCGTGGAGGCGGCAAAGAAGTGCCTCAAGGCGCGGGGGATCGAGCCGGACAAGATTGGCGAGTTCGGGATCGAGGCCATCATTGTGGGCACGGTGACGCCGGACATGATGTTCCCATCGACGGCTTGCCTGGTGCAGGACAGGATCGGCGCCAAAGGGGCGTGGGGCTTCGATGTTTCGGCGGGGTGCTCCGGGTTTTTGTTTGCGCTGCAGGCGGGCGCCAAGCTGGTGGAGAGCGGCGCGCACTCGAAAGTGCTGGTGATTGGGGCCGATGCGAACACGCGGATGACCAATTACGCGGACCGGGCAACATGTGTGCTGTTCGGCGATGGGTCCGGAGCGGTATTGATTGAGCCGGCGGAAGAGGGCGAGATCGGCCTGATCGATTTTGTTCACGAGGTGGATGGTTCGGGCGGCCCCGCGCTAAATCTGAAGGGCGGCGGCAGTTTGAATCCGACCACCCACGCGACCATTGACGCGGGGATGCATTTCATTTACCAGGATGGGCAGGCGGTGTACAAGTTTGCAGTGCGCAAGATGGCCGAGGTGACGACGCGCGTGCTGGAACGCAACGGGGTGACGGGCGCGGACTTGGGCTGCTTTATTCCCCACCAGGCGAACAAGAGAATTATTACCGCGACGGCGGACCGGCTGGGGATGGACCCGGAGCGGGTGATCATCAATATAGAAAAGTATGGGAACACATCGTCGGGGACGATTCCGCTGGCCATGGAGACGGCTATTGAAGAGGGCAAGCTGAAGAAGGGCGACTTAGTGCTGCTGGCGGCGGTGGGAGCGGGATTTACGGTGGGCGCGACGCTGCTGAGGTGGGAGATATAAGAGGCAGCTTCTAGCTTCTAGCTATTAGCTTTTAGCTTGTTTAGTGGGACTCGAATCCTTATCCGAAATTAGTTAGTGGGACGGTCCGCTCTGCGGATCGTCCCTGTGGGCCAGTTAACAAGTTAGCGCGATCCGGGATTCAGAAACTGGCACAGATGAATTACGCGGTCAGCAGCTTGTACTCGGGCAGGACTCCGAGTTCGGCGGCGATGCGGAAAAAGCCGCGCATGGCTTCTACGCATTCTTCGTCGAGAACGTAGTGAATGTTGGTGGTGAGATAGGCGCGGATGGTCTGCTCGGGGACCGGCAACCGTGCCGACCACTCGGCTACCAGTGCATCGATATTCTGCAGGCCGTGGATGCGGGATTGGATGAAGTCGTTGGCGACGGTTTCATCGCAAGGGCTGCCGGACGCGGCGGCCCAGACAGCGGAGACGAATGAAAGGCCGGTGAGGTTGCGCCACTCTTCTGCGAGGTCGTGGTAGACGAGCTCTTCGTGGCTCCGCTCGAAGCGGTTTTCCCGCTCTTCGAGAGCGAAGAGCGCGGGATCGCCAATGAGGATGGCGGCGTCGGCACGGTCGAGCATGAAGTCGAGGTCGGCGGCCAAAGGCAGGAATGGAACGGCAGGGTTGCCCCACTTGTGGAACATGATGCGCGCGTAGGCCAAGGTGGTGCGGCTGGCGACATCCGCGGCCACGGTGCGCAGGGCTTCGAGGGGCTGGGCGGCGCGGCGGACGAGCAGCAAAGAGCGTACGCGACTCTTTGAGGCGATGGTGCAGCCGGGAAGAATGCGAAGGCTGGGGTTGGTGGCGAGCGCGGCGATGGGGACAAGTCCGATATCGGCGTGGCCGGTGGCCAGTGCGGCGGCGCAATCGGAGGGGGACATGCGGTCGATTTGATAGCGGAGAGCAAGCGAAGCGGCGAGCGGAGGGTGTTCGAAGTCCCACATGAGCGGGGCAGGGTTTAGGAAATTGATGGCAGCTACGCGCAGACGAGGATGAAAGATGGAGGCCACGTTTTCTAAAGATTATCAAGTTTACGGACTGTCGAGCGTGAAGGATCGATGAAGCGCATCGGGGTAGTACTGGGCCGGAACGGATGAGTCAAAGGTGTTGGAGCCGCTTGACAGGGCCGTTCGTCCGGGGTAACTTGAGCGGGATTTCGAAGGAAACCGGCTTGGATTTTGCGTGAGGAAAGCCATGCGGGTGAGGTTTTCGGCCGGAGAGGCCTAGTAATGACGACGATGCCGCAAAACATGGTTCAAACGGCGACGATCGGATTGGATGAAGAGCGGTTGGCGTGGCTGGCGCTGGCGCTTTCGCCGGGGCTGGGGCCGAAGCGGATTCTGGATGCGATGAAACAGCTGCTGACGCCGAGCCGGATCTTCAGTCTGCCGCTGACGGAGCTTGAGGGGTTGAGGTTTCCGGCTCAGGCGGCGCAGTTCATCTTTGAGGGCAAGGCGCGCCAGGCCGCGGAGGAGGAGTGGGCGCGGGTGGCGGCGCAGGGCGCGACGATCTTGAGCTTCGGGTGTGCGGAGTATCCGGAACGGCTCAAGGAGATCTACGACCCGCCGCCAGTGCTTTGGGTGCGCGGGCCGGTGAGCATACTGAGCAGGCCGTCGATTGCCGTGGTGGGCACGCGGCATCCCAGTCCCTACGGGTCAGGCGTGGCGGAGATGCTGGCGCGCGACCTGGCGGTTCGCAGGCTGTTGATCGTGAGCGGGATGGCGCGGGGTATCGACAGTTGTGCGCACCGCGGAGCATTGACCGCGAGGATGCCGACGGTGGCGGTGTGGGGCACGGGGATCGACGTGGTGTATCCCAAAGAAAATAAAAAGCTGGCCGAGGAGATTTTGGCAAGCGGCGGCGCCATTGTGAGTGAGCTGCCGATGGGGACGTTTCCGGCGCCACAGAACTTTCCCCGGCGCAACCGGATTTTGAGCGGGTTGAGCGTGGCGGTCTTGGTGGTGGAGGCGGGCGAGAACTCGGGAACGAGGGTGACGGCGCGGTGTGCGGCGGAGCAGAATCGCGATCTGTATGCGGTGCCGGGCAATGTCACCAACAAGAATTCATGGACTCCTAACACGCTGATTAAACAAGGCGCAAAGCTGGTGGCCACGTGGGAGGACGTGTGGGAGGATCTGCCCTCGCAGGTGCGGCTGGAGTTGGAAGCGGAGGCGCCGGTTGAATCCAAATCGCCGACCACCGCATCTCTTCTGCCTGACCCGGTTCTGAGGCCCGAGGAAGCCATGGTTCTGGAGGTTCTGCGTTCCGACGAGAGCCTGCAGATTGACGAGATTCTGGAGCTTTTGGAAACGCAACTGACTTCTTCCGAGGTATTTACGGCACTATTCGAGCTGGAGATAACCGGGCGGGTCCGGTGCCTGCCAGGGAAGAACTACGTGAGGACGCTTTGAAAACAGTTGTCAGTTGTCAGGAATCAGTTGTCAGTCTCGATACCAGCCGCAGGTTGATTTCTTTTTTGACGCCGGCGACGGGCTGCTGAATGCGCTGATTCTTCTGCTCTTTGGCCCGTTCCAATCCGGTTTCGAATGCACTGAAATGGGACGGCGGGTGAGAAAAAAGTTTTTCTGGACTGGAAACGGGACGGTGTTCCGTGGTAGCGTCCAACATTTGCAGGTGGTTTTTTCAGGTGGCAGGGAACTGTTCCCGCCGGGCAGGGTTTGAACTGTCTGGGAAATGAGTCGAAATCCTCACTCGCGAGTCAAAACATGGCTGGCCAGGTGGAGTGGGATCTGGCCAAAGGATGGCAATGAGCAAATCACTGGTGATCGTCGAGTCGCCCGCCAAGGCGAAGACGATCGAGAAATATCTTGGCAAGGGCTTTGAGGTGCTGGCATCGGTAGGGCACATCATGGACCTGCCGAAGAACGATATTGGCGTAGAGCTGGAGAACCGGACATTTGAGCCGACGCTGATTGTGTCTCCGGGCAAGGAAAAGATTGTTGCGCAATTGAAGCGGGCCGCGGCGAGCGCCGACGAAATCTATCTTGCGCCTGACCCGGACCGCGAGGGCGAAGCGATTGCGTATCATCTCGCGCTTCAGTTGGGAACCTCGGCGAAGGAGCGCAAGAAGATTCGCCGCGTGACCTTCAACGAGATCACAAAAAAGGCGGTGCAGGAGGCGTTCAAGCACGCCAGGGACGTGGACCAGAATCTGGTTGACGCGCAGCAGACGCGGCGCGTGCTCGATCGGCTGGTGGGTTACCAGATTTCTCCATTGCTTTGGGATAAAGTCCGGCGCGGACTCTCGGCCGGACGCGTACAGACGGTAGCGGTACGGCTGATCGTGGAGCGGGAGCGGGAGATTGGCGCATTCGGTCCGGTGGAGTACTGGACGCTGGACGCGCTAATCCACCCGGAGAAGCAGGCGGACAAGAGCTTCAAGGCGCGGTTTGTCGGCATAGCTGGAGAGCCGGCGCGCGTAGCTAACGGCCAGGACAAGGAGGGCAAAGATCAGTTCATAACGAACGCGTTGCCGAACGAGAAGACGATGCAAGAGGCGGTCGCCGCGCTGGATCACGCACAGTGGTCGCTGGATTCCGTTCAGTCGAGAGAGCAGCAGAGAAAGCCGCTGGCTCCTTTCATCACCAGCCAGTTGCAGCGGGATGCGGCCAGCAAGCTGGGGTTCAACGTGCGGCGCACCATGGGCGTGGCGCAACGGCTCTATGAGGGCGTGGATGTAGGCGCGGAAGGTACGGTCGGCTTGATTACGTATATGCGTACCGATTCGCCGCGCATTGCGCCGGAGGCGATCGAAGGGGCGCGCGAGTGGATCGGCAAGCATTTGGGCGCGAAGTACTTGCCCGCGGCCCCGAATGAATACAAGGGCAAGAAGGCGGCGCAGGACGCGCACGAAGCGATCCGGCCCACGGATGCTTCGCGGACGCCGGAGTCGATTGCGCGCTATTTGACGGAGGAACAGCTCAAGCTTTACCGGCTGATCTGGCAGCGGTTTGTGGCGTCGCAAATGATGCCGGCGATCTTCGATGTGACGACTGCGAAGATTGCGGCGGTTTCAGCAAAGAACGGGAAGACGTATGACTTCCGCGCCAGCGGGTCGGTGGTGCGCTTCGATGGGTTCCTGAAGGTTTACGAGGTTTTGGAGGAGAAGAAGGACGAGGACGATGAGAGCTCGAACAAGCTGCCCAACCTGGACCATGTGAAGAAGCTGGAGTTCGAGAAGCTTGAGCCTGAGCAGCACTTCACGCAGCCGCCTCCGCGCTATAACGAGGCTTCGCTGGTGAAGGTACTCGAGGAAAAAGGCATTGGACGCCCATCGACCTATGCGTCGATCATCAACACCATTCAAGATCGCGAATACGTGACCAAGATCTCGGGCCGGTTCTATCCGACTGAAATAGGCATGGTGGTCTGCGATCTGCTGGTGGAGAGCTTCCCCTACATCTTCGATATTGCCTACACGGCGCGCCTTGAAGAGGAGTTGGACGACATCGAAGAAGGCAAGGAGAAGTGGACCGACTTGATGAAGGGGTTCTACGGCTACTTTGAGGATGAGCTCAAGGACGCGGGCAAGACCATGCGCGACATCAAGCGGATGGAGAAAGTGACGGACGAAAAGTGCGACCTGTGCGGGTCGCCGCTGCTGTTGAAGTGGGGCAAGTTCGGCAGCTTCTATGCGTGTTCGGCCTACAACAAGAAAGATGCGGCGAGCTGCACGTTTACCAAGGAAAACACGGCGGGCAAGCCGGACCTGAATACGCCCGAGGCGCAGGAGGCGGGCGAGCAGGAAGAGTATTGCGAGAACTGCGGGAAGGTGATGGTGCTGAGGCGCGGGCCGTTCGGCATGTTCATGTCGTGTCCCGACTACAACGCGGACCCGCCGTGCAAGACATTCCGCAAGCTGAGCCAGAAGCAGCAGCAGAAGCAGGCCACTCCGAAGCCGACAGGCGAAGACTGCCCGTTGTGCGGCAAGCCGCTGGTGCTGCGGCAGGGTGCTTATGGAGAGTTCGTGTCGTGCTCCGGATATCCGAAGTGCAAGTACGTGAAGCAGAACATTATTGAAGGGCTGAAGTGCCCGAAGTGCGGCGTGGGCGACCTGGCCGAGCGCAAGGCGCGGAGAGGCAACATCTTTTGGGGCTGTACCAATTATCCGAAGTGCGACTTCACATCGAACTACAAGCCGGTGGCGAAGAAGTGTCCGGAGTGCGGAAGCCCGTACCTGGTAGAGAAGACGCTGAGGTCGGGGATTTATCTGGAATGCCCGAACAAGAAGAAGGGCGTTGAGGAAGAGATTGCACCGAAGAAGCGGGCCAAGAAGGCGGCCGGAGCAGCGACCGGATCGGCGGGCGGAGGGGTTGCGGTCCTGGAGGCGCCGGGCGGAGGGTGTACGTACTCGAAGCGGATCGGGAACGCGCCGCCGCCACCGACGGCAGCCACGCACGGGCCGGTGATCGAGAAGAAGGGCGGTACGAAATAATTACGGCCGGATTCGCAGTGGATGCATGGCGGACAAGGCCTATGAAAGAGATAATTCTGCTCGGCGGTCCCAACGGAGCTGGCAAGACCACTGCCGCGAAGGTGCTGCTACCGGAGTTCCTGGACCTGCACCCGTATCTAAACGCCGACGAGATTGCCAGAGGCATCTCCCCGGAGAATGTTGAAGCGGCGGCATTGGCGGCCGGGCGAAAGTTGATCGAACAGATAAGAACATTAGTGCGCAACGGCCAGAGCTTTGCGTTAGAAACGACCTGTTCCGGCAAATCCTATTTGCCCCTTTTACTGCAATGCAAAGAAAGTGGGTGGCGCATTACTCTGCTCTACCTCTGGCTACCCACGCCGGAATACGCAATCGCCCGTGTTGCCCGCAGGGTAAGCCAAGGTGGGCATAATATCCCCTCGGAAGTCGTGCTGCGAAGGTATTTTGCAAGCGTACGAAATATGCTGAACCTTTACCTTCCGCTGGCGGACGAAGCGGAAATCTACGATAATACTGGCAGACAGCGGATTCTGATCGCCGAGAGGCGAGAAGGTTTGGCCCTTATGGTACACGATTCCGAACGCTGGGCAAGGATGGGGGAGGCGGCGCAATGAAGAACCTTAGCTCGCGCGAGCTTCACGAGGCGATAGGGCAGGCTCTGGACGAAGTCGCCCGCCGTCTCGATTCCGGCGAACTGGATGGTTCGGGCCGATACTATACGGATGCCGAGCTGGCGGCTGGCGCAGCTACGGGCGGCAAGCGTGTTCCCGCGAAGCCGGAAAAGGCGACGGCGGCCTAAAACAACAATTCTCCGGCTGAATCGGGTACTATTGGCAGCGAGGAGTTGCCGATGGAAAGAATGCTTGCTACGCCCGCGGATGCCGAGATCATTCTGCGACTTTATGAACTGCGCACTGAAGCGGAGATGCGCAAGGCTCGCGCCTGGATGACGGGCGAGTTCTGGCCGGCGACGGCTGAAGAGTTTCTTGCCGTCGCATATAACCCCTCAGATCCTCATAATGCCTGGCTTCGGCAGGTGCTCACCTACTGGGAAATGGCGGCGGCGATGGTGCTGCACGGGGCGGTCTCGGCCGAGCTGTTTGTGGATTGCAACGGCGAGGGATTCTTTCTGCTGGCCAAGTTTTCGCACATTCTGGACGGGATACGGGAGAAGAATCCGGGATTTCTAATCAAGACAACGGAGTTGATTGGGCGGTTTTCGGCAGCTGCCCAGCGCTACGAGGCGGTGCTGAAGAGTGTGCAGGCGCGGCGGAACAGCCTGGCGGGGGACGGAGAGGCACAGAAGTAGTTTTGCTCCGCTGAAACCGCGAGCCGGGAAATGCTTGCCGAAGCATGGTGCCTGGGAGCATGATGTTAGCTGATCGAGAGTTCCAATCCCCTGGAGGTTGCTCGTGAAACGAATCCTTGCCTTGCTGTTTATCGTGTCTGGTCTGGCCGTAGCCGCGGCCGGCGCAGCCGACGCGTCGAAGATCAATGGATGGATATCCGATTCGATGTGCGGCGCCAAGCACGCCGGCAGCGGAGCGGCTTGCGTGAAGAAGTGCATCGAGGGCGGGCTGGCGCCGGTGTTTGTGGACGAGTCGAAGAAGGCGGTCTGGTCCATCGACAATCCCGACGCCGTGAAGGGCTTTTATGGCGACCACGTGACCGTGACCGCAACCGCCGACGCGGCCAAGAAGAGCGTCCACATCGACGCTATTGCGGAAGCCAAGTAGGGCTCCGCGGGAAGATTAGGCCACAATCCAAATCGGCCTTGCGCGATTGGACTCGACCCGGCGCGCAAACTCTGGTAGTGTCGTATCCGTTAATCCATCTTGCCTCGAATTGGGGCCACGAATTGGGGCCAGATGAGAGGTAACGAACGGACCTAACCGGAACGAGCCATGGCGCGAGCGATTTGGAACGGCAAAGTCATTGCCGAAAGTGACACGACGGAGACGGTTGAAGGGAATGTGTACTTTCCCGAGGCCAGCCTCAAGCGCGAGTATTTTCGCCCCAGCAGCACAACATCCACTTGTCCCTGGAAAGGCCAGGCGCGTTACCTGAACCTCGTGATCGAGGAGCAGGATAACCCCGACGCAGCTTGGTATTACCCCGATCCGAAGCCCGCGGCGCGCAAGATCAAAGGATACGTGGCGTTTTGGCGCGGCGTGGAAGTGGAACCGTAAGCCGGTCTTGAAGATCTGTCCCCCAGCCCTCCGTCCCCCGCGGCGGAAGCGTAGGAGGATCGGGCCCCACATTTCGGCTGTGGACAATTTCCGGCTCGTCGGGGTGCGCACTGAATAGCTCCCCGACCTCGGGAGACCTTGCCACAGGACGCCTTTGCGCTAGTGACCGCAGAGTGGCACGCTCGCACCCCGCGAATGCGAATTCTTTCACGCTAAGGTTGCTCCGCGATAGAATCAGATGACCCTTAGAAGGTCGCACATTTTGAATAGGTTCTGATGAACTCGGCCAAACTGCACCCGCAGCGATTCCTGAATGGTGAGGTCCATGATTGGTACCGCATCATACTCGGGTACTCGGACCATCTCGTCGGGGGCCTCCTCGACGAGTTTCACCTAGGCCCAAAGGCCAGAGTGCTCGATCCCTTCTGCGGGTCTGGCACAACCCTTGTTGAAGGAATGAAACGAGGGCTACGCGTCACTGGGCTCGATGCGAACCCATCGAGTTGCTTTGCCGCGAGGGTGAAGACGAACTGGTCAGTCGACCCCGAGAGGCTAAGAGCCCTGCTACCTAATCTGCACGGGCTTTACCAGGAAAAGGTTAAGGCGGAAGACTTCGAAGAGGATCATTTTTACCGATACCTGAGCGATGCCGGCTACCTTCGAAGATGGATGAGCCTCAAACCCGCTCGAAAGATCGTCGCTCTCCGCCGCAGCATTAAGGGGCTTCGAGCCCCGCAGGCCTACAAGGATGCACTCATGCTGGCACTCGCTGCGGAGACCGTCCACGGCAGTTCGAATGTTAGGTTTGGCCCGGAATTATGCTGCAAGAAGCCAAGACGTGATTCCGCCGTGTTCTCCCAGTTTGAGGCTCGGGTCAGGAAGATGTGCAATGACCTGAGCCTGGTCAACGGCACAGACCACGGCTCCGCATCTGTCCTGCAGGGCGACTCGCGCGACTGCGGAACTTATGCGGGCTCAGGGCAGAAATTCGCAGCCCTTATCTGTTCTCCTCCGTATCCTACGGAGCACGACTACACGCGAAACTCTCGGCTGGAACTGGCGTTGCTCGGCTATGTGGAAGATCAAGATACCCTCCGCGTCATCAAAAGGCAGATGGTCAGGTCGCACACAAAAGGCATCTACGCTGGCGACAAAGATTCCACACTGGTGAAGGATCATCAACGCATTCAGGAACTCGTCGCAGAAATTGACAAGAAGGCCCTGGCCAAGACACATGGGTTCGCTCGCCTCTACTCGCGCGTTCTCTGCGAATATTTCGGTGGCCTTAAGCGCCACTTTGAGAGCGTCCTTCCACTGATGATGCCCGACGCAATGTGCGCTTACGTAGTTGGGGACCAAAGTTCCTATCTCCAAGTTCACATACCCACCGCGGAACTACTCGCAGGCATCGCGGTCGAATGCGGTTTTGAACACGTCGAAACGAGACAGTGGCGCATCCGATGGTCGACGACCATGAGCCGAAACATCGTTGAGAATATTCTCCTGCTGCGGGCTCCGAAGGAAAGAGGGCGCGTGATGGCGGTGGTGCAATGACGGAAAACTGGAAGCCTGTGGAACTGGCTGCTAAGGTCCTTGGTCACATCTCGCAGGGCATGTATAGGACCCCTGCCGGAGCAGTCAAGGAACTCATTTCGAATGCCTACGACGCAGGGGCCAGCTACGCGAAGATTCATACCGGCTTCCCCCGCTTCGATTTTTTTAGCTGCGAAGACGACGGGGAGGGTATCTCTAGCAATCGGTTCATAGAATTGATGAGCGGCGCAATTGGGGACAGTGACAAACAAACGGCTGGCCGTTTCACCGGAAAGAACGGGCGTCCGCTAATCGGCAGGCTCGGCGTCGGCCTGCTATCGCTTGCCCAGATATGCCCCCGATTCAGCATCGTGTCTTTTCATGGCGAGACCAGGACAGCCTTTGAGGCTGAGATCAAATTCCCTCCGTATTCAAGAAAGGAAATCGACACGATCAACGCCAATCAGAAAAAGGGGGGCAAGCAGCAAACGATCAAGCACGGCGAATACAGAATTCAGGATTTGGCATATCAGCCCCGACGAAGCGGGATCACGGTCACCACATCGTCGCTTCGGGAATCATTCCGCAAAACAATGGCCAATCTCGAGCACTTTGCCAACGTCAAATTCCTGAAATCCAGGGAGTCTTACGCATCCTTTGATCGCTTCCTCGAAGCCATCGCAAACCCAGGCCTAAAATCCCTCTATTTTGCATCGCCGTACGACCAGTTTTTGTTTGGGCTTGCGTTGGCAGCCCCCTTGCCGTACGTCGAGAGGAGCCCACGTGAGAAGTTAGAGACCGTGCTCACCAGAATTCCGCAAATTGCAAAGCTGCAGACCCAAATAAAGAGCTACGGTTTCAGGGTTGAGGTCGACAACATCGAACTCCGACGCCCTGTGATACTCCCAAGCAATGGCGACCGAACCCTCTCGGCAGATTGTATCCTGCCGAAAGAGGCAACACAGGTCCATTTCACATTGATCGACGGAGCTATTAAAGAGGAAATCGGAATCCAGCGATTCGATATCAAGGTTAGAGAGAGCGATGCTACCTTCAAGCTGTTCTGGTTTGATTACGACCAAAAAGTCAACGGCTATCCGTTGAAATTTAAGGGATATATCTTCCTACAGACGAGCAGGCTGTTCCCCAAGGAATACCAAGGCATCCTTGTACGACTTAGAAATGTTGCGATCGGACAATACGATGTCAACGTCATGACTTACCCAAGCGCCGAAGGCCCAAGGTTTTCGTTTCTCTCTGCTGAGGTGTTCGTGGAAGAAGGTCTCGACGATGCGCTCAAGGTGGACCGTGACGGATTTAATACGCTCGACCCGCAATACATCAGGCTCCAGGCGTTTGTACACCACATCCTCCACACTCTGATTTTCCCCGAATCGTGGGGCGAGGAAAAGCTTCGCAACCTGCAACGCCGACAGAGCAAGGAAACGAGCGTCTCTCTCGAATTCGGCAGCGCTCTCAAAAGCGTGACCGCCGAAGCAATCAGCGCCGTGCAAATCATTCCGAGGGCCGAGCGCCGTTCCGCCGAGGTTCCGGTGGAGGTGGACAAACGAACGAGGACGGTAAGGATCTATGAATCGAATCCAGCGGCTAAGTCGATGCTGGGGAGGCGAAAGTTTCACGGACTCGCATCGCGCGTGATCGCGGCCTTTGAGGCTGCAAATCTCGAGCGGACGCCCGAGCGTCGCAGAGAGGTGTTCTACGCACTTATTGGGGATATTTTCAAATGAGCGACGACCCATTCGGAAAGTGGTGGCCATGCTTGCGGAAGCATTTCAAACGCACGCACATCTGGCTTCCCAGAGCGAAGGAACTGACAAACCGCCTTGATGGACAGCGACCATTTCGTTACTTTACGCTGTGCGCCCGTCCCATGATAGACGTCTACATGTTGGTCAAGGAGAGCGTTCTGAAAGTGGACGAGACAGAACGGAGAATACTGGGCGTGGCGTTTTGCGAGCTGGAAAAAGACGTGTTCCCGGAAATGATTGAATTGATCGGAGTCGAGGAATCCGGCTTTCGCGCAAAGCTTGAGGATCTGGCGCTCTTCTCAGAGATCCCCGAGACGCAAACATTGGACACGTTGGCAGCGCTCGAAGGGTTTCTCGAAGAGGAGGGTGAGGGATTGAGCCCCGAGCTGCAAGAAGTCGTCGAAAACAAGCGAAGGCACCTCCTCTTCCAGAGCTTGTTTCCGTTTGACTTCCTGAATCTGGACTTCTGCGACCGCTATTATGGCTCCCCTCCCGACGTGATGAAGATCAATATGACGATCGATAAGCTACTTGACTGGCAACGGCGACCAGGAAAGACGAGCAATGGTGAATCGTTCTCAGTGAGTCGCTTTGTCACAGCAATCACCTGCCGCGTCGACGGGACGCTGTCGCCAGCAACCTCCAGGCGGCTGAAAGACATTGTTCGGGAGAATGCGCGGGACTACGATGAATACAGAGCCGCCCTTCGGGAGCGGGATATCGATGACTTGGCGGGATGGTCGGCCAACGCGCCGCTGGATTTCTTTATGTCCGCTTGGCCCAAAGAAATAGCTCGATTGGCCTTGACCAAGCAGTGGGACATCAAGGTCCACGACCATGTGTTCTATGATCGCGTCAGCGGCAAGGGCGAGGCTTACCACATGGTCTGTCTTGTGGTCGAATTCAACCAGGCGCCTATCTGCAACACATACCTGAGCGCGGCGACCCGATCATTGGATCAGGACGCAAGAACCGAAATTCAGAGGATTGAGCCGACCTGCGCCGAGGGACAGAGCCTGCTGGCTGACCTCCGAAAGATTGTTAACCTGAGAAACGCGCAGGCCAAGCGGTTTGGCCGCGAAGAACTCCCCGAGCCCCTGGCCGAAATGAAGCGCCTGATCGCCGAGGGAGTGCCAATCTGACAGCTGACCTGCCAGAATCCCCGCGTTTCAAATTCGTCGGACGCTGCTTAATACGCCTGCAGCTGATCGAGGGGGAGGCGGACGCGGAAGCAGGTGGAGCCGGGATCGGAGCGGACGCCTAGGTGGCCGCGGTGCTTGCGGACTATGCGCATGGCGTTGTCTAATCCCAATCCCAGGCCCTGGCCGGGCGGCTTGGTGGTGAAGAAGGGCTCGAAGATTCTGTCTTGCAGCTCGGGGGGAATGCCGGGGCCGGTATCCCAAATCTCTACCAATAGCATGTCGGCTTCAAGGCGGCAGGTTAAGCGGAGTTGGCCACGATTCCCCATGGCGTCGAGGGCGTTTTCGATGAGGGCCGTCCAGACCTGGTTGAGCTCGCTGCCGTAGGCGCTGATGGTGGGCAGGCCGGGCTGATAGTCGCGAACGACTTCGATGCCGGTCATGCGCGATTGGAACATCTGGAGGGTTGCGTCGAGGCCTGCGGGGACATCAACTTCGAGGATGGGCGCGCGGTCCATGTAGGAGTAGGTCTTGACGGCGCTGATGAGGTCGAAGATGCGGGCGGTGGAGTGGACCAGATTGTCGACGGAGCGCGAGGCGCGCAGATAGCGGGCGAAGAACTGGAGGGAGACGCAGATTCCGGTGGGGCCGAGAACGGTGCTTAGCTCCTCAAGGTCGGCAAGGGTGACGCCCTGCTCGGCCAACTGGGGCGCGACCTCCCAAGGCTCGCTGCAGCCGAGTGCGCTGAGCCAGGCGCGGATCGATTCTTCCTGGGCTATCAGGGCGGTAGCGGATTGAGTGCCGGACTGGCTGGGGCGGCTGAGGATGTTCTGCTCCCAGGCATCGATGCCATGAATTTCGGCTTCGGTGAGGCAAAGATTTACAAACTTGAGCCGGTTTTTGCGATTGGCGCGCAGCTCGAGAACCAGGCTTGAGGCGGCTCGCTGGGCGGCGGAGGCTGGATTGTTGAGCTCATGGGCCAGGTTGCCGGCCAACTTGCCGAGGGCGGCGAGCTTTTCGGCCTGCTGCTCGATTCGGGTGACTTCGCGGACACGGTCGAGGAGCGTGGAGACCACGCGCTGGGCCATGGTAGGGATAGCCTCAAGCATCTGAGGAAACAACGACTTGTGAATGAGGAGTGCCCAGACAGGGGAGACGGCAAATCCCTGGCCGCCGGAGACTTTCATCCTGGAGAAGGGCAGGAAGCCGGTCATTTGGCCGGCGCGGCCAATGAAGAGCTCCATGGGGCCACCGCTATGGCGGCGCACGTGGATCTCGCCCTTGAGGATCAGGATCATGCGGTCGGCGATGGTGCCTTCTTCGAAGAGGATTTCACCAGGCGCGGCGATAACTTCAACGCCATGCTGAGCGAGCCAGAGACGGTCTTCGAGGGGCAGGCCGTGGAGTTGCGCTACGTTTTCGATGGCGGCGGCGATCTCTTCCGCGGGGGTGGGACAGGCAGGCGGGGTGAGGACGGGAGAAGCCATCCGGGGACCTCCTGGGTGCTGATTCAGGATAGCCGATTATTGGAGGGCGATTCCCGCATGGCGGATGACTGGGTCGCGTCTCGAGGGTCAGTCCGGCGCGGGATTGGGCGGTGCCCGGCTAGTTTGCTTCGCCGTGCGTGACGGTTGTAGCCGGCGGGCCGCAATCCGCGGGATTCGCGCCCTGATTGCCGGATTTCAAAACATCCGCAAGGGAATTGTCCGTCTCGCCGTGCGTGCGGTCGTTCGAGGCGCCATGCAGGCTCGCACCTGCCCGTCCGGATGCCGCCGGCAGGAGTGGCAGCGCAATATTCCAAGTGTCCGCTACGATATAGAGCGGCCTGCCTTTGCCTTCTTCAAATATCTTGGCCACGTATTCACCCAGAACGCCCACGGTCATCAACAAGGCCGCATTGCTCATGCAGAGCACAATCATCAGCGAAGTCCAGCCCGGCACTGTGCGGCCGGACAGATGCTCGGCAAAAGCTCGCACCGCCTCCTCGATAGCCAGAAGAACCATCATTCCGGCAGCCACAAAGCTGGTCCGCAGCGGCATGGGTGAAAAGGAAATTGCAGCGGTCCACGCCAGCCCGATCATCTTGCGCAGCGGATATTTCGTGGCTCCGGCCACTCGCGCTCGCCGCTCATAGGGCACGCACACCTGCGGATAGCCTACCCAGGCCACCATGCCGCGAAGAAAGCGATGCAGTTCGCCCATGGAGCGCAAGCTGTCCACGCAACGGCGGGACATGAGGCGAAAATCGCCGACGTCGCGCGGCAGCGATTTGAGGATGAAAAACTGCATCAGGCGATAGAAGAACCAGGCGGTGGCTCTCTTGAAGGCATTCTCGCCGGCGCGGGATGTCCGCTGGCCGCACACCACGTCGTATCCGTTGCGATACTGCGCCACCATCTGGTGAATCACGCTGAGCGGATCCTGCAAATCGGCATCGATCAGGACCACGGCGTCGCCAGTAGCGCGGTCGACGCCAGCCGTGGAGGCGATCTGATGGCCGAAGTTTCTCGAGAGGCTCAGGACTTTGATCCGGCGGTCCCGCGCGCTCCATTCGGCAAGCAACTCGATGGTGCGGTCGGCGCTGCCGTCGTTGACCAGGAGGACTTCGCATGAATAGGGGGACGCTTCGATGAAACGGGTCATTTCGGCGGCAAACAGGGGAAGACTCTGCTCCTCGTTGTAGCAGGGAACGACGATGGACAAGAGCGCCGGATCAGGCCGGGGTCGCAAATAACCAGTAGACATGGCCGGCTACCTAACGCCCGTCGCAGATGGTGAGCCATGGTTCACCATGGTAGCGCTTTGGGGCGGAGTTCCGATGGCGCCAGGCGGCCCATGAAGCGGGGACGGTTCCGTCACGCCGTCCGATTTACCACGGCGGAGACGCAGCGACATGGTGCCGGCGGTTGCCAGAACCACCACTGCGGGCTCGATAGGTTCGCGGTAGTCCATCATGGGATGGGTCAGGTAATAGGTGATGGGGAAGGCGCCGACGAGCAGCAGATACGGGGCCAGCCCGATGCGATTGGCGCGCCACAGCCGGCGAATGCCAAGCAGCATGAACAGTGTAATCAAGGAGACGTGAAAGACGTTCTCCGGCGTCAGCGGCTGATCGCGCAACTCCTGGGGCGAGAAGCTCCAGAAGCCGGTCCAGTAATATACAACGCGGCGCAGGGTTTTGATCACGAGAAACGCATAGTGGGGACGATGCTTTAGATCGTCGATCGACAGGGCGTGCTTTTCCGCGAGGTAGGCGACTTCGCCCATGGAGAGGTATTTTTGCATCTCCACGGGGCTGCTGGCCGGATATGGGCGGTTGTCGCAAGTCGGCGGCGAGGTCCGGTCGTTTGGGGCATTGCCAAAGTTGTCGGCATACATCTCAAGCCAGATGTTGTCGCGGATGGGGCAGATGACGCCAAGGACCCGATAGTTTCTTATGGTCCACGGCGTGAGCACGGCGATGAAAGTGAGCAGAACGAGCGCGCCGTTGAGCACCCATCGCTTGCCTTCGCGGTGCGCCCGGTAGAGCGCAAAGCCGAGCAGAAACGGCAGGGTGGAGATGATGGAGGCGTTGGAGTGCGCGGTGATTCCGTAGAGCGCGCCCCAGCCTATCCAAGCCAGGGGGTTGGCGGAGCGATGAATGCGCTGCGCAATGCAAAAACAGGTGGTGAACAGAAGGCCTGTCAGCGCATACTCCCAAACCCGGGTCGCCGAAAAATAAATCGCGAAGGGATAGAGAGCCCACACCCATGCCGCGTATTTTGCGCCTCGCTCGCCAAGGGAGTACTCGGCGCTGAAATAGACGGGTATGCAGGTGAGCGAGGAGAAGAGGCTGTTTATGGCGAGGATTACAAAAGCCGAGGTGAGGGAATAGATGCCAAAGGCGCGAAAGACCAGGGAGAGCAGGCCGGGATAAAGCGGGGACATGATGGCGGTGGGCCCGCTCCAGGGAAAATAGGGCGAGGAGAAACCGCGGCCGCTGGCCAGCGCGCGCGCGATCCAGCCCATCTCCCAGCCGAACTGCTCGTAATGCTTGTCCGCATCGGGCAGGTCGCGATAGGTGAAGAAGACCACGACGAGACGAATGGCAAGTGCTGCCAGGACGATGATGAAAAGCTGGCGGCGGGAGGAATGTTGCTGCTCAGTACTCAGCTTTGCAGGCTCAATTGGAGCTACGGCAGTGGCCATTCTTATGGTCTCAATGGGGAGTTTGCGGAGCAATTAC